>Ga0210382_10000390_pt1 | contig 15937 bp, 15 predicted proteins | sample PLMedo_FD_155452 | JGI IMG/M metagenome (GOLD analysis project Ga0210382, IMG submission 155452) | Groundwater sediment microbial communities from an aquifer in East River, Colorado, USA - PLM0_60_coex redo | ecosystem: Environmental > Terrestrial > Soil > Riparian zone | place: USA: East... | reverse complement strand
TTCAATTCGCAACCGTCCGCGGAGCACCCGATCTTCGGCTGAGCCGAAGCCCGTCATACTGCGCGGCACAGGGCGTTAAATGTAGTCGGGTGTGCTAGTTAGTGAAGAACCATCGGGCGCCATACTGTTGCACGCTCTTCGGATAGCCCAGTCCTGCCACGTAACTCGAGCGCATGATGTTGATGTTCATCACGCTCCAGAAGAGCGTGACGCCGGCGAGCTGCATCTCGATGTTCGTGTCGACGAAGCTCGATCCGGTCATCCCGAGGGGCGCGCCCGTGCTGTCGAGGCCGCCGAAAGCCGACCGGCTCCACGATTCCATTGCGACCTCACCGCGCAGCGCGAAGATCCCGCTCTTGAAGACCCGCCAGAACTTCGAGTAGAAGGTCGCCGACACGCGGCCGTGGCGCGGCGGCTCGAAGTCCCCGCCTCCGACCACCGGATCGAAGTACCAACCGGCCAGCGTGAATCCGGGCGCGATGTGCAGCGTCGCGTGCGCCGCGACGAACTCGGTGAGGGGCGTAGGATTGAGTGAGTCCACGGTCTTGATCCCTCGGGCGAAGCCGAGCGGCGCGAACGGATCGCGCCGGCCACGGCCGACCTCGAGCGCGACGCGGCGATTCTCGAGGCGCAGCCAGGCCGCGACGTCCAACACGCGATGCATCGCATCGGTGGTCACGAGTGCTGCCTCCGCATCCTCTTGCCAGGATGCTTCGGCCCGCGCCGAGAACCCGAGCGGCAATGTGAGTCCGGCGGTGCCATACGCACGCCATCCGTATCGATTGCCGATGTAGAAGCTTTGCCGGAAGGTTCCGGCAAGTGTGATAGGCGAGATCGGCATCCACCCCGCGCGCGCCTCGAACTGCTGCGGCGCCCCCGCTGCACCGAACCGCGCGAGCCCCGAAACGGTCGCGGTGCGCCATGTCTGACTCGCCTCGATGCTCGCGCCGGATACCGTGCGACGCGCAACCAACGTGTCGTGACTGATGCCGCTCGTCCCCAGGGTTGCCGTCAGCCGCCACCCGAGACCGTCAGCGCGCTCCGCCACGAACATGCGCAACAGCTTGTCGCGGCGGTCCTGGCGCCAGCCGTCCACCAGGCTGTCGTCCGATGCGGAGCGATGCCAACTGGAGCTCGACACCTGGAACGATGCCCCCACGCGTCCTCCTGGCGGCACGTAATCGGCTTTGACCCAGATATCGCTCGTCCCGAACGGCGGTGTCGTGTTGCCGGGCGAGCCTATCCCGATGCTGGCCCAGTCGGCGAGCAGCGACACACCAAACCCGGAATGCGAACGGGTGGCATAGCCCGCGCGGTAATCCGCGACGTCTTGGCGACCGGAAACAATGCCGACTTGGGTGCGCGGCGTGGTCGGACGGTGTTGCGAGGTAACCAGGTACACCTGGAGCGACGCCGGCAGGACGATGACATCCACGCGCTCGATCGGTCCCAGCGGGATCCGGGCGGGATCGAAGTAGATCGAGTCGCGGCCCAGCGGCAACATCGGCATGCCGTCCCAGTAAAGCTCGAGCGACGCGGGACCGCGGCCCCCGTACAAGACGATCTCCGGCTGGCCGTACCAACCCCCACGCGCGACGTAGACCCCGGGGATGTGGCTGAGGAGGTCACTGAGCGTGCGCGCGTCCGAGAGGAGGATCGAGTCGAGGGTGAAGGTGTAGCGCGTGCCCTTGGGGAGCGGTCCGGGCCTGATCGCCGGCTCGAATGTGGGGAGCAACGCCGGGATCGTGTCGCGTGCGGTTGTGTCACGTGCCGACGTGTCTCGTGCCGACGTGGCTCGGCCGGTCGTATCGACCTGGGCAGAAAGGGCCGCAGGCAGCAGGGCGAGGACAAGAAGCCCCGCCCGTGCAGGAATCAAGCGCCGGCGCGTTTGAGCAGGAACTCCGTGAACAACCGGACGCCAACCGCCGTCGGCCCCTTGGCGTGGCTGGCGCCTTCCCCTTCCAGATATGCGGTCCCAGCAATGTCGAGATGCACCCACGGGAAACTGTCCACGAACTCGCGCAGGAACCAGGCGCCCGCGATCGTGCCGGCGGCGCGCCCGCCCGAATTCTTGATGTCGGCCACATCGGACTTGAGCAGTTCCCGGTAATCGTCCCACAGCGGCAACGGCCAGCAGCGCTCGCCGGCACGCTCGCCCGCGTCGCGCACTTCCGCGAGCAACGCCTCATCATTGCCGAGCATGCCGATCGCATGATGACCGAGCGCGACCACGACGGCGCCCGTCAACGTGGCGGCGTCAATCGCGGCGACCGGCTTGAAGCGCCGCGCGTACGAGAGGGCGTCGCACAGGATCAGGCGCCCTTCCGCGTCGGTATTGATGATCTCGATCGTCTTGCCGAGGTGGCTCTTCACGACGTCACCGGGCTTGATCGCGGTACCCGAGGGCAAGTTCTCCGTGGCCGGGATCAGCCCCACCACATTGATCTTGGGCTTGAGACGTCCCAGCACCTCGAACGCGCCGAGCACGGCGGTAGCGCCGGATTTGTCGAACTTCATGTCTTCCATGTTCAGCGCCGGCTTGATCGAGATCCCGCCGGAATCGAACGTCACGCCCTTCCCGATCAAGGCCACAGGGGCACCTGATCCCCCGCCATACTCCAACACGATAAACCGCGGCTCCTCGGCACTTCCCTGAGCGACGGCGAGAAGCGCTCCCATCCCTTCCTTCTTTATCTGTGCTTTGTCCAGGACGGTTGCCTTGAATCCATGCGCCGCCGCGAGCTTCTGAGCCTGCTCGCCGAGGTAGGTGGGGGTGCAAACGTTTCCCGGCAGCATCTGAAGATTGCGTGTGTACAAATAGCCGGCCGCGATGGCGTCCCCGACGCGGCGCCCCGCCTCCGTTTCGTCCTTGTCTGACGCGTCGATCACCAGCTCGACGGATTCGATATCGGGCTTGGGATCCTCCGGCTGCTTCTTGAGCTCGGTGAACTGCCATCCGCCCTGCGCCGTACCCTCGATGAGCACCTGCGCCAATTCGGCGGCGCCGAGACTGCCGCGTGCCTCTTTCGCGACGGCGAGCGCGAACGCCTTGATCCCCAGGCTGCGGGCGCGCTTGGCCGCGATTGCCGCGGCGCGGCGCATCGCACTGCGCGTGATCTCGCCGGCTTTCCCGATTCCCACGAGCAGGATGCGCTGCGCCTTGCCGCTCGCGTAGACGAGCAGGGTCTCGTCCTTCTTCCCCTTGTAATCGCCCGTGGCGATCGCACGCTCGACACCCGGATCGATCGCTGCGGCCGATCCCTGAGCGACGATCAGCGCCAGCAGCGGCGTCTCCACGCTCCCGAGCGGTTTGGTCGAGATGAGTGTCTTCATGACAGGTGCTCGATGATCGCGTCGGCGAACGCGGAGGTCGAGACCTCGGTTGCGCCGGGCATTTGGCGCGCCAGGTCGTACGTGACGCGTTTGGCCGCGATGGCGCCTTCCAGCCCGCGCACGATGGCGCGCGCCACCTCATCCCAGCCCATCTCCTCGAACATCATCACACCGGAGAGAATCACGCTGCTCGGATTGACCTTATCCTGACCGGCGTACTTCGGGGCGGTGCCGTGCGTTGCCTCGTACACCGCGTGGCCATCTCCGACGTTGCCGCCGGGCGCGAGACCGAGGCCGCCGACCTGCGCCGCCGCCGCATCCGACAGGTAGTCGCCATTGAGGTTGGGTGCCGCGATGACCGAGTATTCCTCGGGCCGCAGCACGATCTGCTGAAACATCGCGTCGGCGATCCGGTCCTTGATGACGACCTTGCCCGCGTCCTCTTTCCGCTTTCCGCCTTCCGCTTCGGTCACCGTCTGCTCGCCGAAGCGCTCTTTCGCGACTTCATATCCCCAGTCGCGGAAGCCGCCTTCGGTGAATTTCATGATGTTGCCCTTGTGGACGAGCGTCACGGACGGACGCTTGCGCTTGAGCGCGTACTGAATCGCCTTCACGACGAGGCGCTGCGAGCCGAATTTCGACATTGGTTTGATGCCGATCGCGCTCTTCTCGCGGATTTTCGCGCCGAAGCGGCGCTGGAGGAATTCGATGACGGCGTCGGCCTCGGGGCTCTCGGCCTTGTATTCGATGCCCGCGTAGACGTCCTCGATGTTCTCCCGGAAAATGACCACGTCGAGTTTCGCGGGCTGCTTGACTGGCGCGGGTACGCCGGCGATGTAGCGGACCGGGCGGATGCAGGCGTACAGATCGAGCAGCTGGCGCAACGCGACGTTGAGCGAGCGGATGCCGCCGCCGACCGGCGTCGTGAGCGGGCCCTTGATCGCGATGCGATGCTCGCGAATCACGCCGAGGGTTTCCTCGGGGAGCCAGTTACCGTTCTGGTTGAATGACTTCTCGCCGGCCAGGACTTCGCGCCACACGATGCTGCGTTTCCCGCCCGAGGTTTTGGCCACGGCGGCGTCGAAGACTTTCGACGACGCCCGCCAAATGTCGGGTCCAGTGCCGTCGCCTTCGATGAAGGGAATGATGGGATGGTCGGGGACGACCCAATGGCCGTCCCGGTATTCGATTTTGGCGCCGACGGCGCCGCCGCGGCGGCCTTCAACCTGTGTTGGCATGGCCCCCAGTTTACCACAAAAAGGCCCGCCTTTGCAGGCGAGCCGTTTCGCCCGGAACTGCCGCGGGTGTTCTGGGTAGGCGGACAGATGCGAATTCCGCAATCTCGTCTCGTCGGGACGCTTGTCACCTTGGTGACCAGCGCGTGCATCGGCGGCACGGGCTCCGGGTTGACCGGCGTCAGTAGCAGCAACGGTAATACCGGCGGCGGCGCCCTCGTTCTCAGCTACTTCGCTCAGCCGAACACGGCCAACGCGGGGCAGATCATGTCGGCCGTACAAGTCGTGGCCAGAGACTCGCTGGGGAGTGTTGTGGCGACGTTTGAGGGTGGGGTTAGCGTCGCCCTCGCTTCCAACTCGACGGGCGCGGGGCTCAGCGGAACGACGACCGTCCGCGCGACCGACGGCGTCGCCACGTTCAGGAACCTGTCGATCGACAGACCCGGCACCTACACACTGCGAGCCAGCGCGAGCGGCGCGGCAGCCGTCACGAGCGATCCGTTTACCATTACAGCAGCAACCCCCTGAGATAATCTCAAAGCCTGTACGCGACTAGCGTGCCGCTCGCCGTCTGCAAGAACAGCATTCCCGCAATATCATCGACCGCATAGACGGGCTCGCGCTGTTTGCCGAGGTCCACGCGTGAGCGTGGCTGGCCGGTGTCCTTATCGATTTGGAGCAGGACGTTTCCGTTCCCGTCGGGTGAGCGAGTCAATACGAACACGGACCCCGGTGTCGCGAGCGACGCCTTGAAGCGCTTGGACGCCAGCGCGGCGGCCTGGCTCGAGTAACCCTGCAGCTGTGCCCCGCCCTGGTTGTACGCGGCCGCCAGCTGACCGGTGATGCGCTTTGCGGTCGTATCGGTGGCGGTGCGCGAGACTTGCGCAAAGGCGTCCCCGTACGCCGACGCCGCGGCGCCGTAGAGTCCTGCACGGACGGAATTGATCCGGTATAACGCCCGCAGCAGTCCGGGGAGCTGCGGCGCGGGATGATAGGCCTGCTGCTTGATCTGCCCGTCTCGGCCGACGATGACGATGTTCTGTGGCGAGATCAACACGATCCCCGCTTGGCGGAGCTCGATCGTGGTCGGATCTTCGCCTCCCTGGAACTTTATTTCGGCGCCGAGCGCGCGATATGTGCCGTCCTGGCGATTCACGGCATAGAGGTGATGGTCTCGACCCGCGAATACATAGAGCGTCGATCCCTCGACGACGTGGAGCAGCCCCTCGCCCGCCGCCTTGCCACCCTCGATCGCGTCCTTGAACTTCTGCTCGCCTCTTGCCAGGTCGATCACGTTCACTTCCCCGTTGGTCGCCGGGTCGGAGCGCGAGATGTACAACAAGCCCGCCGGCGTGAGCTCGGCGTAGTCGAGCTGGCCCTTGATCTTCACGTCCTTTTGGAGGCGGACTGTCGCGGTGGCGACGTCGAGCACATTCACGAAGGTGCGCGACTCGGCATCCACGGCGAGGACGGCGGAGCCGCCCGTGATCAAGGCGCTCGTCACGGTGCCGCGCATCCGCAACGGCTTCTCCGCGATGGTCGTCCCATCGTCGTAGCGCGCGACGTTGAGCCCGGTCTGCACCACACCGTTCACGATGCGCACGTTCCCCGTCGCCTCGTTGGCCGGCGGCGACTCGGGGAGGATGATGATCCCGGCGGGATGCTGGACGATGTCATGCACCCAACCCTGGATCAGCGCGGGCTTGGCCCAGAGCGGTTGCCCATCGGCGAGCCGGTACGCCATGAGACGGTCGTCGAAGCCGACGTAGATGCGATCGGGCTTATCGATCGACGGGAAGAGCCGCACGTGCTTGGCGGGATTGCCGGCGCGCGCGGTGGGAAGCGTGGCCGACCAGCGCGTTGCGCCGGTGTGGGCATCGAGCCCACGCAGGCTCGTCAGCGTGTTAACCACGATGACGTCGGGACCGGCCTGGAGCACTTCGAGCTGCGTACCCTCAGACGCAACGCGCACCAGGCCTTGCATCAGCCCGCCGAGTCCACCCTTCTTGGGTCCGCCCTGCTGGAACAGCGACTCGCTGACCCAGCGCTGATTGCCGGTCTTGAGGTCGTACAGCGCGACCACCGGTGGACCGGAGGCGCGCCTGCCGTGCACGATGAGTGTCCCTGTCTGCGGGAGGACGCGACGCGTTACGACGCGCGTGAGACCCAAACGCCGGGAATCGAACAGCTCGGTGCCGGTGACTGGATCGAAAATGAGTGACAGGCCGGGTTTCGCCGCTTCCATCAGGAGCGAACCTTCGACCATACGAACGCTATCGGCGGGGAGGCCGCCGAGCTCCGGTTTCTGCCAGGCGATCTGGCCGCGCTCGACGTCGACGCCCGCGAGTGCGCCGTCGCTCGAGACCAGGAGGGCCCCCGCGGGTGTGATCTGCTGCCACCGGATATCGCCGCTGAAATGGAGCGTCCAAGCCGCGACCGATCCGACCGGCGTTTGGGCGGGCGCGGCGGCAGTAGTCTGAAGCAGGGCGAGCACCAGCGACAAAGCCATGAGGCCTCCTGGGGGAGGCCACATATCCCCCCGCGGCCGTCCCCCGCGCAAGTGGCTAGGGCGGCGGAGGCTGGCGGCGGAAGCGAACCTCTACGGTTCGCTGGGTGTCGATCTTTGTTTGCCGGCCGTAGCGATAGGTGGTGATGACCGTCAACGAATCTTGCAGGGGTACGCCCCACGCGATGTTGCGAAAGCGCGTCCGAAATCTCATCGAGCGGACATTGGTCAATGCCGATCGCTCGGGCCGGGTGAGCGACGTCTCAGTGTAGCGCAGCTCGTAGGTGTTGGAGTCGAGGTACGCGGCGCCCGCTATATCGGCCGAGCCGATGCGGATCGCGGGCTCGAAATCGATTCGCACCAGCGTTTCTCCACCGATCGTGTCGCGTCCCGCCAGCCGGAAGCAGTGATTAAGGACGAAGTTCGCGTTGCCCAGATCCTGGAGCTCGGCGCTGTGGATCACGACCATGCTGTCCGGACTGCCCCATGGTCGCCATGCGGGTTCGACGACGCGGCCCACCGCGTAGGGATGAGTGTCGTCGCTGGAGAATCGGAGCCTCCGAACCACCGGTCGACTCGTGTCGCCGCGCTGATTCACTTCCCGCAGCGCGAGCTCCAGGTCGTAATGGAACGGATAGGAGTCCGCGAGCAGCTCGAAGCGGTGCGCGTTTTCCTGAAGCTGATTGAACACGGCCAGCAGGGCTGCGTCGCTCGAGTCGGGCCGACCGGGACTCGTGCACTGACGTGCCGCGACTGTGACCGGCGGCAGCTCGATCGCGAGGTGCCGCAGTGCGATCCGCACGGTGGCAGTGGTGTCGCCGGCGAGGACGATCTGCGTATCGAGCGGCGCGTAGCCGATTTGGCGGACGCTGAGGACGTAGGTGCCGGCATTCGTGCCGGCGAACGCGAACGCGCCGGTGCCGTCGGTGAATTGCCGCCCGACGTTCGGGCGCAGAGTGACGATGCTGAAGCTGAGCGGTTGGGCGGTTTCGGCGCTGACGACGGTGCCGCGGAGGGAGGGTTGCTGAGCAGTGGAAAGCTGGGGGCCGGTCAACATCAACAGCCACAGCGTTGCTGATGCCCGAGGAGAGAGTCGAACTCTCATGGGGTTGCCCCCGACGGATTTTGAGTCCGTTGCGTCTGCCATTCCGCCACTCGGGCCGATTTCAGCGCGCGAAATATATTGCGGAACGATAAAGCATGCGGCCGCCACGGAGCAACGCGTGGCGGCCGCAATCTGTGGCAAGCTGCAGCGTGCCTAGATCCCCCGGCGCCGGCCTCCGCGGATTCCGGGACGGGCAGGCCCCATCCCGCGACCCCGGCCGATCCCCCGCCCTTCCCGCCGCATCTCCCCTACTCGCAGCATGAACTGCTCGCGCATCTGCTGGAATCGCGCCCGCTGCACCGGCGTGAGATAACCCGACATCTCCTGATCTTCGTCCTGCTCGATCTTGAACATCTCGCCCCGGCCGGCTCGCACCCCGTCCATCAACCTGCGCACGCTGTCCGAGTTGGCGGCCACGCCCGGCTGCATCTGATCCTCGAGCGCGCGGCGCCGCTGCATCTGCTGCGTCATCAGGGTGCGCCGGCGAGTTCCGTAGCGCTCCTGGGTGGCGCGCAGCTTGGTCGCCTGATCGGACGTCAACTTCAGATCCTGCTGCACGCGATCGCTGAAGCGCTTCTCGATCTGCGCGCGCAGTCGCCCCGCCTCGGCGGTATCGCTCTGCAAGCGCATGCTGTCGCGCCCCCCCTGCTGGGCGGCGAGGCCCGGCGCGAGCAGAACGCCGAGGATGAGTACGATGTGTTGCTTCCTCATGTTTATCCCTCCAAAGAGCGCAGTACTGCACGCAGCTGCTGCGCGTCGAGTTCATGCAAGTCCGTGCTGCCTTCCGGTACGGCCACACTATCGCTGGTGATCATTTCATCCAACGCCGCCAGCACGTCGCGCAGCTCATCGGCCGAGAGATCGTTCAGATCGTCCGCCACGAAATGCGCGGTATGTCCGGCGTCGCTTGTGACGAGACTTTGACGAACGACGAGCGCGGCTCCCCCCAACACGATGACCAGCGCCGCGGCAATCCGGAGCCAGGACTGATGGATCCACGTCGTGCGGCGCGCCGGCTGCTCGCGCAAGCGCTCGACGACCTTCCGCGCGGTGGCCTCGACGTTGAGCCGCGCGGCAGCGTTGCTGCCGAGTCGCTTCGCGAGGTTCTCGAGGGTCTCGTTGTTCATTTCACCGTCTCCTTCAGTCTCCGCACCGCGTGGTGGTAATGGACCCGCGCTGCTCCAGGTGTCGTCGCGAGTGCCGCCGCGATCTCTTCGTATTCCAGGCCCTGCTGCGCTCTGAGCAGGAAGACTTCGCGCTGCAACCGCGGCAGCTGCTTCAATCCTGCCGCGAGCAACGCCTCGGCTTCGCGCGCCTCGGCATGCTCATGCGGGTCACCGGTCGTATCGCGGACGCCGTCATCCAACGGCATCACCTTGCGCCGCGCCGCGCGCCGCCCGAAATCCTTCAGCACGTTGCTGCCGATCGTCAGCAGCCAGGTGCGAAACTGACAGTGCCCACGAAACCGGTCCACGCCGCGAAACGCCCGGATGAATGTCTCCTGCACCAGATCATCCACATCCGCGTCGGGCGCCCCGGCGCCGGCTAAAAAGCGCGCCAACGGCCGGGCGTGGCGCCCGACGAGCTCGGCCGCCGCCTGTTCATCTCCCGCTTGCCACGCTGCGATCAGCGCGGTGTCGTGGGCTGCTGGAACCATGTGCGGTTGGGCCATCGGCTCCGGTCTATGGACGAGAGATGGTGCGCGATGTTAGGAAGCTACTGGCTATGGGCTATTAGCTATCGGGTTAACCCAATAGCCCATAGCCAATAGCCGATAGCCTTGCCCGGTCGAAGCCCGAGGCATAGCTTCAATTTCGAACAAACGTTCGAACTCATGCGACCATACGACGAGCGCCTCGACCACCTGCTCGCCCGCGCCGCCCGGGTGTTTGCGGACAAGGGCTACCACCCCACCACCATGCGGGACCTTTCCGCCGCGAGCGGAATGTCTCTGGCCGGGATGTACTACTACGTCCGCGGCAAGGAAGACCTACTGGCGTTGATCCAGGAGCGCTGCTTCACACAGGTCCTGGAAGGCGCGCGGCAGGCGGTCGCGAGCGCCAGCGACCCGCAGGAGCGGCTCCAGGCCTTCATTCGACATCACGTCTCGTTCTTCGCGGAGCACATGGCCGAAATGAAGGTGCTGTCGCATGAAGCGTCGCCGCGCGGGGTGGCCGCTATCAAACGGCGTTACGTGGATCTGCTCGAGTCCATTCTCAAAGACGCGGCCCCTGAGCAGAGCGCCGTCGACCGCAGCGCGGCGACCTACATCCTCTTCGGCATGATGAACTGGATCTACAACTGGTACGACCCGGCCGGCCACATCGATGCCGCGCGGTTGGCCGATCTCATGGCGAGCATCTTCCTCGGCGGCTTCGTCGAGACCCATCAGGAGGCGAAATAATTTCATGGCAACCATGACCGAACCGCAAGTCAAGACGCTCATTCAGTACCGCGCCGAGGACGGGCTCGCGATCATCGAGCTCGACGATCCTCCGGCGAATACGTACACGTTCGAAATGATGCATCAGCTCGACGAAGCGATCCTCAAGGCGCGCTTCGACGACAACGTGCATGTGATCGTGCTGCGCGGCCACGGCGAGAAGTTCTTCTCGGCCGGCGCGAACATCGCGATGCTCAACAAGGTCACGCCGCGCTTCAAGTACTTCTTCTGCCTCCACGCCAACGAGACGCTCAACCGGCTCGAGCAGACGCCGAAGCTCACGATCGCCGCGCTCAACGGACACACGGTGGGCGGCGGACTCGAGATCGCGATGGCCTGCGACCTCCGTCTGGCGAAGGAGAACGCAGGCAAGATCGGTCTCCCCGAGGTCAACCTCGGCGTGCTCCCCGGCACCGGCGGCACGCAGCGGCTGGCGCGGATCGTCGGGAAGTCGCTCGCGATCGAGCTGATGGTGAAGGGCGAGACGTTCTCGTTCGATCGAGCGAAGGAGCTGGGCATCGTCAACGAGATCTTCCCCGCCGACGCGTTCTGGGAACAGGTGGTGCTATACGCCAAGCAGTTCTGCCCGCCTCACAAAGCCTCGAAAGCCGTCGGGCTGATCAAGCGCGCCGTCCAATCCGGCGCCGAGGTGCCGTTCGAAAGCGCGCTGGCGATCGAGCGCGAGCTGCAGCAGCAGCTGTTCCAGAGCGAGGACGCCAAGGAAGGCATTGCCGCCTACAACGAGAAGCGCGTGGCGGAGTTCAAGGGGAAGTGAAGACCGACCTCTTCATTAATAACGAGTGGCGCCCCGCGACGTCGGGTAAGCGGTTTCCGGTCATCAATCCCGCGACGGAAGACGTAATTGCGGAAGTCGCCGCCGGAGACGCCGCCGATGTCGATAATGCCGTCCGCTCGGCTAAAGCCTGTTTCGAGTCCGCCGCCTGGCGCGATATGTCGGCGCGCAAGCGGGGACGCCTGCTCTTCAAGGCGGCCGATCTGCTGGAAGCGCGGCTCGACGAGGTCGCCCGGCTCGAGACGGCGCAGAACGGCAAGACGCTGTTCGAGTCAAAGATCGAGATCGGGATGGTGGTGAACACGCTGCGCTACTACGCGGGGTGGGCGGACAAGATCGTCGGCGCTACGCTCCCGGTCGAAGGGCCCTTCCTCACCTACACCCTGCGCGAGCCGATCGGGGTCGTCGGCGCGATCGTGCCGTGGAATTTCCCGCTCAACATCGCGAGCTGGAAATTCGCCCCGGCACTGGCCGCCGGATGCACCATGGTCCTGAAGCCCGCCTCGGAGACGCCCCTCACCGCCCTGCTCTTTGCGGAGATCGCGCTCGAGGCGGGATTCCCAGCGGGCGCGTTCAACGTGGTGCCGGGCGGCGGCTCCACCGCGGGCGCTGCGCTCGTGCGGCACCCCGACGTCGACAAGATCGCGTTTACGGGATCGACCGAGGTCGGCCGGCAGATCATGAAGATGGCGGCCGAGACGAACAAGCGGATCACGCTCGAGCTGGGCGGCAAGAGTCCCAACATCATTTTCGCCGACGCCGACCTGAAGGCCGCCGTGCGCGGCGCGCAGACGGGAATCTTCTACGGCAAGGGCGAGGTGTGCGCCGCGGGATCGCGCCTCCTGGTCGAGAAATCGGTGCACCCGCAGGTGATCGAGCAGCTCGCCGAAGGCGCCAGGAAAATGACCCCCGGCGACCCGCTCGACAAGAACACGCGGCTCGGCGCGCTGGTCTCCAAGAAGCAGCAGGAGACGGTGCTCTCCTACATCAAAAGGGGCGTGGACGAAGGCGCACAGCTCGTGGCGGGCGGCAAGGCGGCGAAACCGAACGGCAAAGGCTATTACGTCGAGGCGACGGTCTTCGACGGGGTGCAGCCCGACATGACAATCGCGCGCGAAGAGATCTTCGGGCCGGTGCTCGCCGTGCTGACATTCGATGACTATGAGCAGGGCGTGAAGCTCGCGAACCAGACGATCTACGGCCTCGCCGCGGGAATCTGGACGAAGGACATTCAGAAGGCCCATCGGGCCGCAAAAGCGATTCGCGCCGGCACGGTGTGGATCAATTCGTACAACTCCTACGACTCCGGCGCCCCGTTCGGCGGCTTCAAAGCATCCGGCTTCGGCCGGGATCTGGGACGCGAGGCTCTCGACGGGTATCTCGAAACGAAGACCGTCTGGGTCGGATTGTGACCGAAGCGTTTATCTCGACTGCGCTGCGGACCCCTGTTGGCAAGCATGGAGGGTCGCTAGCCGGCGTGCGCCCCGATGACCTCGCGGCAGTTGCGATAAAGGCAGTAGTCGAGCGATCGAACGTCGATGCTTCGGCCATCGATGATGTCATTCTCGGGTGTGCTAATCAGGCCGGTGAGGACAATCGCAACGTCGCCCGGATGGCCCTTCTGCTCGCCGGGTTGCCGATCGAGGTCCCCGGTCAGACCGTGAATCGCCTCTGCGGCTCCGGGCTGCAGGCCGTCGCGAGCGCGGCGCAGGCGATCAAAGCACGTGAGGGCGAGACGTTCATCGCCGGCGGCGTCGAAAGCATGACCCGCGCTCCCTACGTCACGCTCAAGTCAGGTGAGCCGTGGAGTCGCAAGGCGCCCGAGACGGCCGACACGACGGTCGGCTGGCGCTTCGTGAATCCGCGCATGAAGCAGGAATGGACGATCTCACTTGGCGAAACGGCCGAGGTCGTGGCTGAGCGCTACAAGATCAGCCGCGCCGAGCAGGATGCGTTCGCGGTGGAGAGTCAGCAGCGCGCCGAGCGGGCACTCAAGGAATGCGTGTTCACGAATGAGCTCGTGCCGGTGACGCTGCCGGACGGCTCGACGTTCGCCAAGGATGAGTATCCGCGACCAGGAGCCACGATCGAGAGCGTGAGCACGCTCAAGCCCGCGTTCCGCAAGGATGGCACGGTTACCGCGGCCAGTTCGAGTGGGATAAACGATGGAGCGGCGGCGCTGCTGGTAACTGCGGCGGCGAAGGGCGGCGGGGGGCGGCGAGGGGCGGCAATTGCTCGAATCGTGACCACCGCCGTCGCGGGCGTCGATCCGAGCTGCATGGGTCTCGGACCGATTCCCGCCACGAAGAAAGCGCTTAAGCGCGCTGGCCTCACGATCGACCAGATCGACCTCATCGAGCTGAACGAGGCCTTCGCCGCGCAAGCGATCGCGTGCATCCGCGAGCTGAAGCTCGATCCCGACAAGGTCAACATCTACGGCGGCGGCATCGCGCTCGGCCACCCCCTCGGTTGCACCGGCGCCAAGCTTTTAACCACGCTTGTCCACGCCTTACAACGCCGTCAGACGCGGTTCGGTTTAGTGACCATGTGCATCGGTGTCGGCCAGGGCATCGCGATGATCGTGGAGCGCGTCTGATGGCGGCGTACGAGCGCATCCTCGTAGAGATCACGGACCACATCGGGACTGCGACGCTCAACCGTCCGGACAAGCTCAACGCATTTGATCCGGATATGTGCGAGGACCTGCTCGAGGCGCTCCGCATGCTCGCCACGGCCGACGCTGTCCGCGTCATCGTCATCACCGGTGCGGGCCGCGCCTTCTGCGCCGGAGCCGATCTCGGCGTCCTTGGCACTCAGGGCGACCAGCTCGTCCGCGCGGGCAAGGAAATCGCGCTGACGATTCGCAACGCGCCCAAGCCCGTGCTTGCGGCGGTCAACGGAGCGGCAGCGGGCGGCGGGGCCAATCTGGCGCTCGCCTGTGACTATCGCCTGGCGTCGGATCAGGCATCGATCGCGCAGGTATTTCATAAGCTGGGACTCGGGCCGGACTGGGGCGGCAGCTATTTCCTGCCCCGCCTCACCAGCATCTCGAAGGCGCTGGAGCTGGTGTGGAGCGCGCGCATGGTCCCGGCGGCCGAGGCGGTGCAGCTCGGCCTCTTCGATCGGGTGGTCCCGCCCGAGGCCCTAGCCCCTGAGACCCAGGCCCTAGCTCAGCGGTGGGCGTCGATGGCACCACCGGCGGTGCGCAAAGCGAAGGCCGCGCTGTATCGCTCGCTTCACAGCACGCTCGAGGAAATGCTCGACGTTGAAATCGCCGATCAAGAAGTGCTATTCGCAACTCCCGAAGCACGCCAACTCATAAGGAACCGCTGATGGTCCGCAAACTCCTCAACTTCGACGATTGGATCGATTACTTCCGCTACTGGCAGGATTCGATCGGTCTCCCGCAGGGCGATCTTCGCAAGTACGGGTTCGAAGCAAAGTTCGGCGAGCCCGAAGTGCCGCACATCGAGTTCGGGCACTACAAAGGCCAGCGCAAATGGCCGACCGTGATGCACATCCCCGACCAGCGCATTCGCGACGCACTGCTCAATCTGATCGTCTACCAGGGCGACACCGAGTTCGCGTCGGTGGAGCAGCAGCGCAACCTGCTGCAGCACGCGCCTTCGGACTACGATCTGCTGTCGCTGCAGCGCGTCATGACCGAAGAGATGCGGCACGGCTGGCAGATGTCCTACCTCCTCTGCACGCATTTCGGGGACGAGGGCAAACGCGAAGCCGCCAAGCTGCTCGAGCGGCGCGCCGACGAAGGCGAGCGGCTGCTCGGCTCCTTCAACGAAATTGTCGACAACTGGCTCGATTTCTTCACCTACACGCAGTTCATCGACCGCGACGGCAAGTTCCAGCTGAAGATGCTTTCAGTCTCCGCATTCGATCCGCTGTCCCGCTCGATGGGCCCGATGCTGAAGGAGGAGTCCTACCACCTCGGCACCGGCAACAACGGGCTGCTCCGCATCGTGAAGGCGGGCAAGATGCCGGCGGAAGTGATCCAGCGCTTCTTCTATAAGTGGGTCCCCACGGCGTTCGACCTCTTCGGTACGGACAATTCCTCGTCCGCGCACTGGGCGTACGTGTGGGGGCTCAAAGGCCGCTACGACGAGCGGGAGAACCACACGAACGGCGCCGAGCCCGACAAGAGCAAGCTCAACGAGCTGGCGCGCGGACTGTATCGCCAGGAAATCGTGAAGCTGGTCGAGCGGCTCAACATGTTCATCCCCGAGCGTGAGCGGCAGCTCAAGGTGCCGGATCTCAAGTTCAATCGCCGGATCGGCATGTACGCGCATCAGCACTTCACCGTGGACGGACAGCCGCTCGACTCGGCCAGGTATCCGGCGTATCTGGAGTCGGTGCTGCCGCGCCCCGAGGATATCGCCCGGGTGCACGACATCGAGAAAGAGCCGGACTGGATCGAGCCGAAGAAAAGCGACAGCCTGCAGCAGTGAAGCCGCTCGTCATCGCTCACCGGGGCGCCTCCAGCGTCGCGCTGGAGAACTCTCTGGCC
>Ga0210382_10000387_pt1 | contig 16021 bp, 16 predicted proteins | sample PLMedo_FD_155452 | JGI IMG/M metagenome (GOLD analysis project Ga0210382, IMG submission 155452) | Groundwater sediment microbial communities from an aquifer in East River, Colorado, USA - PLM0_60_coex redo | ecosystem: Environmental > Terrestrial > Soil > Riparian zone | place: USA: East... | reverse complement strand
GATGGTATCGCCGGTCTCGCGCTCGATCCACGAGGACGCGTGTACGCCGTCCAGCCCGCAACGTGCGCCGGGCCGGGTACGGTGTATGTGCTGTCTGCGCCACCCGACTATCGTTCCCTTGCTACGGTGACCGTGGGCGTTTGTCCCGCAGCGGCGGTGCTCGCTGCCGTCCCACTCCTCAACTAGATGTCTCTCGTCTCGACGCCGGCCGTCATCCTCCAGACCTTCCGCTACAGCGAGACTTCGAAGATCGTCCGCCTTGCGACCCGAGACCTGGGCGTCCAAAGCGCGATCGCCAAGGGCGTACTGCGCCCACGCAGTCCCTTCGGTGCGGCGCTCGAAACGCTGAGTGAGGGCGTGGCGCAGCTATACCACAAGGAGACGCGCGACCTGCAGACCATGGCCGCGTTCGATGTGACCGAGCTGCGGCGCGGCCTGGCGCGCGACCTGGGGCGCTTCGCGGGGGCTGCCGCGCTCGCCGAGGTGATGCTCAAGATGGCGCCCGCCGCGCCGCTGCCCGCCGCCTACGACACGTTCACCCGTGCCCTCGACGCGCTCGCCACGGCCGACGCCCGGGAGGCCGATGCCGCCGCCGCGCGCTGGATTTGGCTCCTCGTCGGCGTCCTGGGCTTCGCGCCGGAGCTCGACGCCTGCGTGCGCGACGGCACCGCGGTCGCGGGGAACGGCGGCGTCGCGTTCAGCACGGCGGAAGGCGGCGTCCTCTGTCCCAAGTGCGCCGGTCCGCAGCCCCCGACGCGCCTGCCGCCGGACGCCTATCGCGACCTGCTGGCCCTGAACGACGCTGGCGCCGCGCTGCCGCAGTTGGACACCGGGCACGCCGCCGCGCACCGCCGGCTCGTCGCCCGGTTCGTCCGACACCACATGGGCGAGTCGGGACCCCTGAACGCCATGGATTTCTGGGAGCGCCGCGCGTGGGTCACCCCCGCCGCTTCGTAGTCGGCACCGCCGGCCACATCGACCACGGCAAGACCGCGCTCGTGAAGGCGCTCACCGGCGTCGACACCGACCGTTGGGAGGAGGAGAAGCGCCGCGGCATCACGATCGACCTGGGCTTCGCGCCGCTACCCCTAGGCGCGGACGCTGACCTCCAGGCCAGCGTCGTGGACGTGCCCGGGCACGAGGGCTTCGTCAAGAACATGCTCGCGGGAGCCACGGGGATCGACGTGGCGCTTCTCGTGATCGCCGCCGACGAGGGGGTCATGCCCCAGACCGAGGAGCACCTCGCCATCCTCGAGCTCCTGGGCGTGCGGCGTGGCGTGCCCGTCCTGTCCAAGCGCGACCTGGTGGACGACGACTGGCTGGCGCTCGTGCGGACGGAGGTGGCCGACCGACTGAAGGCCAGCCGAGTGCGCTGGGAGGCCCCCATCGCCGTATCGGCGTTGACCGGCGACGGGCTCGACACCCTCCGCGCGGCGCTGGCGAAGCTGGCGGGGGACCTCCCGGAGCGCCCCGCGGATGACCTGTTCCGGCTGCCCATCGACCGTGTGTTCGCCGTCGCCGGCGCGGGAACGGTGGTGACGGGGTCCACCTGGAGCGGCACCGTGACGGTGGGTGACTCCGTCCATCTCCTCCCGACGCGCGGTGGCGAGGGCCGCCGTGAAGCGCGCGTACGGTCCATCGAGGTGCACGGGGAAGCGGCGCAGCACGCCGTACCGGGGCGCCGCACCGCGCTCGCCCTGGTCGGCGTCGACAAGGACGTGCTCGACCGCGGTGATGTCGCCGTGACCGGTCCTGGCTGGGTCGCCACGACGACCTTGGACGTCGCGCTCGAGCTGCTCCCGAACGCCCGCAAACCTCTGGCGGTGCGCACCCGGATTCGGGTCCACCTCGGGACCGCCGAGGTACTGGGGCGGGTCGCTCAAGTCCACGCGATCGACCCCGGAGGGACCGGTCTGGCCCGCCTCCTCCTCGAGGGCCCGATTGTGGCCCGGGGCGGCGATCGATTTGTCGTTCGCAGCTTTTCCCCGGTGACGACCATCGGCGGCGGCGTGGTGCTCGACCCGTTCCCGCCCAGACGCCCTCGCGTGTCGGAGCGCGGGCTCGCCGCCCAGCAGGCCCCCGGCGAACGCCTCGCGCGACTGGTCGAGGAAGCGGGCCTCGTCGGCGTGACAACCCGCGACCTGCCGGTTCGCCTAGGCATCCTTCCAGGGGACGTGAGCGGCGTGGTCGACCTCGCCGGGAAGGGTGTGTTGGCATCGGGCGACGTCCTCGTCGCCCGGCGGGCCCTCTCGGCGGAAGTAGAACGGCTCGCAGGCGTGGTGGCGGCACACCACGAGGCGCACCCGCTAGACCCGGGCTTGTCGCTCCAGGCGCTGCGGGCGGCCGTAACCGTACGACGGGGCGCTGGTGAGGTGACCGGATCGGTGTTGGATCTGTTGGTGGAGCACGGCGTCAAGAAGCAGGCATTCGAGGTCGCCGGTGCGGTCGTCCGGCGACCGGGGTGGAAAGCGACCCTCGAGTCGCACGCGGGGGGCTCAGGCGAACGGCTGGTCCGGCGTCTGGCGGAGGCTCGGTGGCAGCTTCCGACTGTCGCCGAGCTGCAACACGAGTTCGCGGACCTCACCGTCCCGCCCTTGCTGGCGCATCTGGCGCGCGAGGGCGGTGTAGAACAGGTAGACCAGGAGCGTTACGCGACGAAACCTGCCTTGGAGGAGTTTCGTCGAACCCTCGAAGCGGCGCTCCGGGAACTGGGCCGGGCCACACCGGCCCAGTTGCGTGATCGGACCGGGCTGACGCGCAAGTACTTGATTCCGCTGCTCGAATGGGCGGATCGGCGAGGCATTACGAAGCGCCAGGGGGACGCGCGTGTCTTGGCGCGCTTGACAGGGGCCGCGGACGGTTCCTAGGTTCAAGGAGCAGTGGCCCTGACTTGCGCCCTAACAGCAACTCTAAGGAGAGCGGTCTAACGCATCTTTACGTCCGACGAGGAGTGGTGGAGATGACGCGGTTTGCCTGGGCAGTGCTGGGGCTCGGGCTTTTGGCGGCGGGGGCACAAGAAGGTCGGGGGCAAGCCCCGAGCGCCCCACCGTCGGTCGAGCTCAAACAGAACTACCCGAACCCGTTCAACCCGGCGACCACCCTGCCGTTCACGCTTGGCGGCGAATGGTTTGCGAATGGTCACCGGCCGAAGGTGTCGCTCAGGATTTACAACGTGCTGGCGCAGCTCGTCGCGAAGCCCATTCTACAGGGCACCGGCGACGCGCTCGACGGCACCGAGCTGAGCTGCAGCAATCCGGCGGGGTGCAGCTTCACCTGCTACTGGGACGGCAAAGTCCTGGACACGGGTCTTGAAGCGGCCTCGGGCGTTTACATTTATCAGCTGATCGTGGATGGACGACGCTACACGAAAAAGATGATCGTAATGAAATGACCCCCGGGTTCGGGGCGTAAATGTAGGGGCACGGCAATGCCGTGCCCCTACGTGTTTTCTGCCGCCCCTTTGTCATCTCTTCCCCGGGGTCTGCCACTCCGGCACATTTGATCGGCACGGAGGTTGCCCTGGGGGAGGGCGCTATGATCCGACCCGACCGACTGACCGTAAAGGCAACCGAAGCCCTTCAAGAAGCCGCCCAGCTGGCCCGCACCCGCGGCAATCCCGTGGTGAACGACGCCCATCTCTTCCACACGCTCCTCGAGCAGGACGACGGGATCGTCGTGCCGCTGCTGCAGAAATCGGGACTCAACGTCGCGCAGCTCAAGGCCGACACCGAGCGGGAGATCGCGCGGTTCCCCAAACAGTCCGGGAACGGAAGCGAGCCGACGCTGTCGCGGGAGCTATCGAAGGTGCTCGATCGCGCCGACGAGGAGGCTCAAGCTCTCGACGACGCCTACGTCTCCACCGAACACGTCCTCCTGGCGCTGGCGGAGGAGAAGGGCACGACGGCTCGCCAACTACTCTCCGCAGCGGGCATCGATCGCGCCCAATTGCTGGCGGCGCTCCAGGGAGTGCGCGGGTCGCACCGGGTCACCGACCAGGAGCCCGAGTCGAAGTACCAAGCGCTGCAGCGCTTCACGCGCGATCTCACCGAGGTGGCCCGCAAGGGCAAGCTCGACCCGGTGATCGGGCGCGACGAGGAGGTGCGCCGCGTGATGCAGGTGCTGTCGCGCCGCACCAAGAACAATCCCGTCCTGATCGGCGAACCGGGGGTCGGTAAGACCGCGATCGTGGAGGGCCTGGCCCAGCGGATCGTGAACGGCGACGTCCCCGACTCGCTCAAGCAGAAGCACCTCGTCTCCCTCGATCTGGGGGCGCTGATCGCGGGCACGAAGTATCGCGGGGAATTCGAAGAGCGGCTCAAGGCCGTGCTCAAGGAAATCACCGAGAACGAAGGCAAGTTCATCGTGTTCATCGATGAGCTGCACACGCTGGTCGGCGCTGGTGGTGCCGAAGGCGCGGTAGACGCGTCCAACATGCTCAAGCCCGCGCTGGCGCGCGGCGAGCTGCATGTCATCGGCGCGACGACGCTCGACGAGTATCGCAAGTACGTCGAGAAGGATGCCGCCCTCGAGCGGCGCTTCCAGCCCGTGTTCGTGGGCGAGCCGTCCGTCGAAGACACGATTGCGATTCTGCGCGGCCTGAACGAAAAGTACGAGGTGCATCACGGCGTGCGCATCACCGACAACGCGCTCGTCGCCGCGGCGACGTTGTCGCACCGCTACATCGCCGACCGGTTCCTGCCCGACAAGGCGATCGATCTCGTTGACGAAGCGGCCGCTCGACTGCGCATCGCGATCGACTCATTGCCCCAGGAGATCGACGAAGTCGAGCGCAAGATCGTGCAGCTCGAAATCGAGCTCCAGGCCCTCGCCAAGGAAAAGGACAAGGCCGGGAAGGAGCGGCGCGCGAAGATCGAGCACGAGCTGGCCGGTCTGCGCGAGCGGTCCAACGCGATGAAAGCGCAGTGGCAGGCGGAGAAGGAAGCGATCACCGCCCTCCAGGCGAAGAAAGCCGAGCTCGAGCGACTGCGGGCGGAGGCCGAGCAGGCCACTCGCCGCGGGGAGCTCCAGAAAGCCGCGGAGATTGGGTACGGCACGATCCCCGCCACGGAAAAGGAGATCGCGACGCTCGAGAAGCGGCTCGCCGAGATCCAAAAGAAGGGCAAATACCTGAAGGAAGAGGTGGACGCCGAGGACATTGCCCAGATCGTCGCCAAGTGGACGGGGATTCCGGTGTCGAAGATGCTCGAGTCGGACCGGGAGCGGTTGACTCGGCTCGAGGAGGAGCTCGGCAAGCGGGTCATCGGACAACCGGAGGCGCTCGCGGCGGTGGCGAATGCCGTGCGGCGCGCGCGGGCCGGCATGCAGGACCCGAATCGCCCGACCGGATCCTTCATCTTCCTCGGCCCCACGGGAGTCGGGAAGACCGAGACGGCCCGGGCGCTCGCCGAGTTCCTGTTCGACGACGAGCGCGCGATGGTGCGGCTCGACATGTCGGAGTACATGGAGAAGCACGCGGTCGCCCGGATGATCGGCGCGCCGCCGGGTTATGTGGGATACGAGGAGGGCGGCCAACTCACCGAGGCGATCCGGCGCCGGCCTTACGCCGTGGTGCTGTTCGACGAAATCGAGAAGGCCCACCCCGACGTCTTCAACGTGCTGCTTCAGATCCTGGATGACGGACGGTTGACCGACTCGCAGGGGCGGACGGTCGATTTCCGCAACGCCGTCCTGATCATGACGTCGAACGTCGGCTCGCAGTACTTGCTCGAAGCCGAGTCCATCGGGAGGGAGCAGGCCGAGACCAAGGTGATGGAGCTGCTGCGCCAGAGCTTCAAGCCCGAATTCCTGAACCGCGTCGACGACGTGATCATCTTCCGTCCGCTGTCGCGCGACGATGTCGCGAAGATCGTGGAGATCCAGATCAAGCGGGTCGAGGCGCTGCTGCGGGAGCGGAAGCTCACGATCGACATCACGCCGACCGCGAAACAGCTGATCGTCGCCGAAGGCTACGATCCGGTATACGGCGCTCGGCCCTTGAAGCGCGCCATCCAGCGGTTGTTGCAGAACCCGCTCGCGATGGCGGTCCTGGAGGGGAAGTACGCCGATGGGGACCGCATCAAGGTGGATCGGGCGAAGGAAGGGAACTCGCTCATCTTCGAGCGGGTCCGTGGCTGACGCGGGGATCGCGGCGGCGCTGGAGCAAGCGCGCCACGCGGCAGATCTCGACGAAGTCCCCGTCGGCGCCGTCGTCATGCGGGGCGGCCGTGTCGTCGCGCAGGCGCACAACGAGACGGTGCATCGGAGCGATCCGACGGCGCACGCGGAGCTGCTGGCGATCCAGCGGGCCTTTCAGGCCCTCGGCACCGACCGGTTGGACGATTGCACGCTGTACGTCACGCTCGAGCCGTGCGGGCAGTGCGCCGGCGCAATCGTGCTCGCCAAGGTCGGCAAGCTCGTGTTCGGCGCGTATGACGACAAAGCGGGGATGTGCGGGTCGGTCGGGGACCTCGTCCGGCATCCCCGCCTGAATCACCGGGTGGAGGTGGTCGGCGGCGTCGAGGCGGAGGCGTGCGGCGCGCTGCTCAAGGAGTTTTTCGCAGCGCGTCGCGCAGGACCTCAGCAGCCTCGCTGAGCTGGTCGTCACTCACGTAGGGAGCAGGACCAAGCCGTAGCGTGTCTCCGCGATGATCGGTCCAGACGTCGTGCTTGCGTAATGCTTGCTGGAGTTTTGCTGCGCAAGACGTGCGTAAGGATAGAAACCCCCCGATCCCGCTTATCTCCACCGCGCTCGCAGATTCTATCTGCTGCCCCAACCACCCGATTTGACCCTGGCTCAAATCCCGCAACTTCTCCGGTGTGAGCATCTGCTCTTCGAAGAACTTGAACACCGCCGCCCCGCGATAATGACTCGTGAAGTCATACGTCGCCCCCGCGAATCTCGCCGGCCCCGGCCCATACTCCACGCGCCCAGTTGGAGCCTTGGACAGGTCCGTAAACTCGCTGAACCATCCCGTCACCACCGGCCGTAGCGTCGTGTCCGATGGAAACCGCAGAAACGCGTTGCCGGGCCCGAGCTGGCAGTATTTGTAACCTCCACCAACGATGTACGCACCCTCCAAACCCTCCGCGCGCAGCGCGAACGGCACCACGTTGAGCGCGTGATAGGCATCCACCAACAGTTCCGCACCCACCCGCGCACACGCCTCGAGCACCGCCCTGAGATTCGGAACGATGTGCGCATTGGTGTACAGTACCGCCGAGACCAGCACCGCCGCCGTGCGATCATCCACGGCTGCCGCCAACCGCTCGGCCAGCGTGGCCGCGGGCGTCGCCACAACCTTCACAACCTCGATACCCTCCTCCGCCAGCCTATTCAGCTGGCGCCGAATCGTGTGAAACTCGCCGTCCGTGGTGATCAGCTTGGGACGCTTCTTGAGGGGAAGGGCCGACAAGAACCGCACGACCAGCTCATGCGTGTTCGGGGCGAGCGCAATGCGATCGGGCGAATCGTCCAACAGTCGTGCGAACCCACGTCGTACATCGACGGCTTTTTCAAACGCCTTTTCCCATACGTCGTCCACGTATTCTGCCGTATCGAGCCACGCCTGTTGCTGCGCCTCGAACGCCACATCGGGCCACGCCTGGTGCGAGTGGCCGGTGAGCAGAATCCTCTCGGTTACGCGAAAGCGGGTGTAGTGCTTGGCGAGCTCTTCCGGGTTGATCACAGCTCGGATCGAATTGCCCAAAGATCTGGAAATGCAGGCTGATTCAACGTCGTCAGCAGATACTCAGCACCTGCAGAACCTCCAGTCCCTGCTTTTGTCCCGATGGTCCTCTGCACCATCTTCACGTGCCGGTAGCGCCACTCCATGAACCCCTCATCCAGGTCTACCAGCCGCTCGGCGATCTGCGCCACCGCTGGGTTCTTGCGGTACACGTCCACGAGGATGCGCTGCACCTCGGGTGAGAGCTCCAGCGGCTTCGTAACGTCCCGCGTGAGCAGGGCCTTCGGCACCGGATAGCCGTTCGCCGTCAGGTAGTGGAGAAAGGCGTCCCACAGTGTCGGCTGAGCGAACCGGGTCTCGACGCGGCGGCGATGCTCGCTGCCGGCGGGATAGCGCTCGAACGACGGGCGGCCCTTCTTCCCCATGACGAACTCGATCTCGCGAAACTGGTGCGATTGAAACCCGCTCCCCGATTCCAAGCGGTCCCGGAAGGACAGGAAGTTGAGCGGGGTGATCGTCTCGAGAACGTCGATTTGTGCGACGAGCGTCTTGAGGATCGTGAGGATGCGCTTCAGCGTGTGGCCGGCGAGCGCTGTGTCATTGGCGTGCAGCAGCCGCTGCAGGTGGTCCAGCTCGTGCAGGACCTCCTTGAACCACAGCTCGTAGACTTGGTGGATGATGACGAACAGCGTCTCGTCGTGCTCGAGCGCACCGGGACGCGGCTGTTGGAGGGACAGGAGCTCGTCGAGCTTGAGGTAGCTCGCGTACGTAACCGGCATGGGATTCCCCGTTGAGGCTCGGGAACCCTAAGCTAGCATCGCACCGTGAACAAGTATGAGTGCCTTTGGGTTGTGTGCCGCACCGTCCGGTACGCGAACCCGAGATGCTCGAACATCCGCTGCCATGCACGCAGCGGCATGATCTGCGCGCCGGCCGGCTGGGCGAGGCCTCGCAGCTCCTGGAGCAGCGCCGGGTCGCCGGGAAGCCGCCCCAGCCGCGCCGCCAGCTCGTGATCGAGGCCCTCGAGGGCATGCCGTAGTCCCTCGAGATCGTGCACGAGCCGGGCTCGAAACGCGTTGCGGCACGCGAACGAAAACTCCGCCTGCTCGTCCGCGTCCTCGCCATAGACGTCTTCGATGATCAGGATGCGCCCGCCCGGCCTCACCAGCTGGTGGCACAGGGCCAGGAACGCGACGCGATGCAGCCCGCTGCCGTCCGTCGCACAGAGTGGCACGGTCTGCAGGAAACGTGGGAGAATCAGGAAGTCGGCGCGCAGCCCCTGTAGCGCTTCACCGATGGCCCGCTGCTCGAGGCGGAGTGGCGCGGCGAACGTGGCGCCGCCCAGCACGCCCGCGCGGCTCAGCTTGCACGTCGCGATGGCGACGTTGGCCTCTGAGCGGTCGAAGCCGTGGTACGCGGCGTCGCGCCGGGTGGCGAGAGCCGCCACCGTGAGCCCGCCGGTCCCGCAGCCGAACTCGATAATGCGCGGCCGTGCCACCGGAGCCCGGAGCTCCTCGCACACCAACTCCCGGAAGGCCGCGTCGTCGAAGAGATACGGGTGGAGCACATCGCGGATCGCCGCCGCCCGCACGTCTTCCAGCACAGCTGGCGGCGTGCGCGGCGACGGCGCCGTGGGCGGACGGAGCGAGGCGCGGGGCTTGTACAGGCTCGGCGTCGTCACGCCTAAGGGAACGGGCAAGAAGCGCGCCGATACTTGCATGCGCGTGACCCAACGCGCGGGTCACAGCGTTTGTGGCGCGTGCGCCCCAGCGGTCGCGTCCGCGCCACAGCGGCGTTAAGGGACGCACGGGCTGCAGCTTAGGGCGCGCCGCCGGTTGATTGAGGGGGGGGCGGCGACTAGTTTCCTCCCCGCGACGAGGACGGGTGGCCGAGTGGCTGAAGGCGCACGCTTGGAAAGCGTGTAAACGGGCAACCGTTTCGTGGGTTCGAATCCCACCCTGGCCGCTAATACCTAGACGCCTAGGGGCCGAGACGCCGAGCGGTTCGTAGGTTCGAGTGTGTAGGGAATCGTGTCGTTGCCTTTCCTAGGCGTCTCGGCGTCTGCGCGTCTAGGCGTCTAGCAGTTTAGGACAGGTGGCCGAGTGGTTGAAGGCGCCGGTCTCGAAAACCGGTATGCCCGTAAGGGTATCGAGGGTTCGAATCCCTCCCTGTCCGTCTGAATGCCGACGCCAAGACGCCACGTCGCATGGTGGCGTCATGCGACTGTCAGGTGCCCTTACGGAGCGACAATCGTGAACCCTGCGCTCGTTGCGGAAGTCGCGCCCGGCGCGGTCGCCACGAGGGTGTAACCGCTCCCGGGTTTGTCGACGCTCAAGTTCCCGAAATTCGCCACCCCTGACACGAGAACGACGCTCGTTATCCCTTCGAGGAACCCGCCGGACGGATTCGTGCCCAACGCAATCGTCACCGTCCCCCCAAAGGTCCGGTCGAGGTTCCCGAGCGTGTCTTGCGCCACGACCTGAATCGACGGCGTCATGATGTTGTCGACCACGGCGCCGCTCGGCTGAACCCCGAACACCAGGGCGTGCGGTCCGCCCCCGCCGTTGTCCCCGCCGGTCGAAATGCCGATCACTACGGGAGCGGTGGGATCGCATGCGACAACCGCCAACGCCACCACGAGTCCTGCCAATCGCTTCGGATGCATTGGGACCTCCTGCTTTGTACCTTTGTCCGCCGTGAGTCAACCCGTCCTCATCGCCGCGGAGCTCAAAGGCTTGCTCGAACCAGACCAACTCGAGGGCCTTGAGGTCACGTGGCTCTCCGCCGACGAGACGGTACCCAAGGGCGAATGGGTCGCGATCGTGCCGCTCCTGTCTCGCTGGGTGGGCGGCACCGAGCTGAAGCACCTTCCCAAACTCCGCATCATCGCCAACTGCGCGGTGGGCTACGACAACGTGGACGTCGTCGCCGCCGAGATGCGCAAGGTATTCGTCACGAACACCCCTGACGTCCTCACTGACGCCACCGCCGACCTGACCTGGGCCCTGATCCTCGCCTGCGCGCGCCGCCTCGCGGAAGCGATCGCTCTGGTGCGCAGCGGCCGTTGGACCGGCTGGCATCCAGAACAGCTCCTCGGCATGGAGCTGCGCGGCCGCACCCTCGGCCTGTTCGGGGCGGGGCGGATCGGCCAAGCCGTCGGTCGGCGCGCCGTCCCCTTCGGCCTTCGCATCATTTATGCCGCCCGCACGCCCAAGCCCGAGTTCCAGCGCGACACCGGGGCGGTGCGGATGGAGTGGCCCGGGCTGCTCGCCGAGAGCGATATCCTCAGTCTGCACGCGCCGTCGACTCCGGAGACCAAGGGCATCGTCAACAGTGAGACCCTGGGCCGCATGAAACCGGGGGCGATCCTGGTGAACACGGCGCGCGGGGACCTGGTCCGCGAGGAAGCGTTGGCGAACGCGTTGGAAGACGGCCAGCTCGGCGCCGCGGGGTTGGACGTGTACGCCGACGAGCCCGCGATCCACCCGCGGCTGCGCGCTGCCCCCCGCGCGGTCCTGCTCCCTCATATCGGCAGCGCCACCCACGACACCCGCCGCAAGATGGCGGCGATCGCCCTCGCCAACGTGCAGGCGGTGCTGAAAGGGAAGGCGCCATTGACCCCGGTTTTTCGGTGACCCGTGCCCTAAAGGGCCGGCTCGGCCACATCACGCGCCCTAAAGGGCGTACTGTCCTTCAGGACAAGCGTCGTTGCCGAGCCGGCGCTTCAGCGCACGGATCGATTGGCGCCCCCTTTGAACATCTCCCTCCCTGAGGTACCTTTAGCGCTTGAGATGCCCCCCAAGTCAGACCGCACGATCCTCCTAGACGCCCGCGCGATGTCGCGGGCGTTGCAGCGTATGGCCGTCGCAGTCGCCGAGCTGGCCCACGGCACGGCGGATCTGGTGCTCATCGGCATCCAGCGGCGCGGCGTCGAGCTGGCCGAGCGCATCGCGAAGCTCATCGAAAAAGACGAAGGCGTGACCGTCCCGCGCGGGGCCCTCGACATCACCTTGTACCGTGACGATCTCGAGACCGTAGGGCCGAAGCCCGTTATCGGCGAAACGCGGTTGCCGGTCGACCTGACCGACAAACACGCCGTCATCGTGGATGACGTGCTCTACACGGGGCGAACGGTGCGGGCCGCGCTCGACGAGCTGGCCGATTTCGGGCGGCCCAAGCGCATCTCGCTGTGCGTGCTCGTCGACCGCGGCGGGCGGGAGCTGCCGATCCAGGCCGACGTGGTGGGCCAAGTGGTCAAGACCGGGCCCGGGGACCGGGTCGAGGTGCAGGTCGAGGAGCTCGACGGCCGCGACCAGGTGGACCTGGTCCGGTGACCGCGAGCCTGGGGAAGGACCTCGTGGGGCTCGAGCACCTGACGCCCGAGCAGATCCGCCTGATCCTCGACACCGCCGAGCCGTTCAAAGAGGTCTCGGAGCGGCCCATCAAGAAGGTCCCGGCTCTGCGCGGCAAGACCATCGTCAACCTCTTCTTCGAAGCCTCCACCCGTACTCGCATTTCCTTCGAATTCGCCGAAAAGCGGCTCTCGGCGGACACGGTCAATGTGGCCGCCAGCGGCTCGTCGGTGTCCAAAGGCGAAACCCTGGTTGATACGGCGAAGAACCTCGAGGCGATGCGGATCGACATGGTGGTGATGCGGCACCCGTCCTCGGGCGCGGCGGGGTTCCTGGGCCAGCGGATCCGCTCCAACGTGATCAACGCCGGCGACGGCAAACACGAACACCCGACCCAAGCCCTGCTCGATCTGCTGACGATCCGTGACAAGCACGGCAAGATCGAAGGCCTGAAGGTCTGTCTCGTCGGCGACGTGCTCCACTCCCGCGTCGCCCGGTCCAACCTCTGGGGCCTGACAAAGCTCGGCGCGCAGGTGGGCGTCTGCGGTCCCCACACGTTGATGCCGCGGGGGATCGAAGAGCTCGGCGTGAAGTTCTTTCCGCGGATCGAGGAGGCGATCGAGTGGGCCGATGTCCTCAACGTGCTGCGCCTCCAACTCGAGCGGATGGAGATGGGATTCATCCCCAGTCTGCGGGAGTACTACCGCGTGTGGGGCGTGACGCCCGAGCGTCTCGAGCGCTCGCCGCGTCCGATCACGATCATGCATCCGGGCCCGATGAATCGCGGCGTGGAAATCGACTCACGCGTGGCCGACGGGCCCCACAGCGTGATCCTCGACCAGGTCACGAACGGTGTGGCCGTGCGCATGGCGGTCCTCTATCTCTTGGCGGGCGGACGACCCGAGCTCGCCGACGCGGCCAAGCGGGGCGCCGGAGGTGGGACGGAATGACGCCTCCCCTTCTACTTCAGGGTGGCCGGGTGATCGACCCGAGCCGGGGCTTCGACCAGGCGGCCGATCTGCTCGTTGTGGACGGCAAGATCGCCGCCGTCGGCGCCGGGATCGCGGCGCCCGCCGGCACCGAAGTCCGGAGCGTCGTGGGAACGATCGTCGCCCCGGGCCTCGTGGACGTGCACGTGCATCTGCGCGAGCCCGGCAACGAGGATGAAGAGACGGTGGCGAGCGGCGCGCGCGCCGCGGTGGCAGGCGGATTCACGGCGGTGTGCGCGATGCCCAACACCGATCCGGTGACCGACAACCAGGCGGCAGTCGGGTTCATCGTACGCCAGTCGGTGCGCGCCGGACTCGCGCGCGTCTATCCGATCGGCGCCGTCTCGGTCGGGCAACGCGGAGAGAAACTGGCCGAATTCGGCGAGATGGTCGGGGCGGGGGCGGTCGCGGTCTCGGATGACGGGCGGCCCGTCGCCTCGAGCCACATGATGCGCACGGCGCTCGAGTACGCCCGGACCTTCGGCATCCCGGTCGCCGACCACTGCGAGGACCCGACGCTCGCCGCCGGCGGCGTCATGCACGAAGGACTCGTGGCGAGCCGACTCGGCTTGAAGGGGATTCCTGCGGCGGCCGAAGAGATCATGGTCGGGCGGAACTGCCTCCTCGCCGGGTTGACAGGAGGTCACGTACACCTCTGTCACATGTCCACGCGCGGATCGGTCGAGTTGATCCGTCGGGCGAAGGCCCAAGGCATCCGCGTCACCGCCGAGGTCACCCCGCATCATCTCACGCTGACCGACCACGCCTGCGAGGGCTACGACACGCACGCGAAGATGAATCCGCCGCTGCGCGAAGCCGCCGACGTCGCGGCGCTGCGCGCCGCGCTCAAGGAGGGTGTGATCGACTGCATCGCGTCGGATCACGCGCCACACGCCTACGACGAGAAGGAGGCCGCGTTCGACGACGCCCCCTTCGGGATCATCGGGCTCGAAACCGCGTTCGCGGTCGCGCACACGGAGCTGGTACGCGGCGGGGTGCTCACGATCAACGACCTCATCGCGCGCATGAGCACGGAACCGGCGAAGATCTTCCATCTCCCCGGCGGCACGCTCGCGGTGGGCGCGCCGGCGGACGTGGTCGTCCTCGATCTGTCCGCGCAGTGGAACGTGGAACCCGCGGCGTTCCACTCGAAGAGCCGCAACACGCCGTTCGCCGGGCGCGCGCTCACCGGTCGCGCGCGGCTCACGCTCGTGGCGGGAAAGACGGTCCACGACTGGGGAGCGTCTGCCGCTCCGTGACGGCGAACGCGGTGGCCCGACGCATGGCGCTGTGCTGCCGCCAACTCGCGGCTGGGGGACTGCTCGCCGGTCGGGACGGCAACGTCTCGGTCCGGCTCGGCCCCGATCGAGTGCTCGTGACACCGAGCGGGCTGATCAAGGCATTGGTAACGGCCGGGGACATGGTCGAGGTTGACCTCGCCGGTCGCAAGCGACGCGGTCGCCGCAACCCTACCAGCGAATTGGACTTACACTTGCGGATCCTGACCCATCGACCCGACGTCGGGGCCGTCGTGCACGCGCATCCCCCGGCGGCTACGGGGTTTGCCGTTGCGGGTGAGGAGATTCCCGCTAATCTGTTGCCCGAGCTTATCTTCCTGGTGGGACGGGTACCAATCGTGCCGTATGGCACACCCGGCACGCGCGAGTTGGGGGACCGCGTGGAGCCGTATCTCGCCGAGCACGACGGATTGCTGCTCGCGAATCACGGGGCCGTGACGATGGGTCGAACACTCGACCAGGCGTGGATTCGCATGGAGACTTTGGAGCACGCGGCGCGGGTCATCATGGCCGCCCGCGCGATCGGACAGCCCAAACCGCTCGTGCTCCGCGCCCAGGCGCGACGGGAGAAGGATGCCTAAGGGGTCGTCGAAGAGCACCGCCGCCATTCAGCGGTTGCTGGAAGAGCGCCGCCAATACGAGGCGTGGCTCGCGCGCATCAACGCCGCGGGCGACGCGGCGCCGGAGCATGTGCGCGTCCGCGTCCGCGCGGACTACGAGGCGCGGCTCCAGGCGGTGACGGAAGAGTTGAAGGCGCATGCGGACGCGGGGCGTCAGCTGGTCGCGCAGCGCAAGGAGTTTTTCCTCGAGCTGCAACGAAAGGAAAAGGCCGCCGCCGAGCGGCTCGCCGAGACCGAGCTGCGTCACGCCGTCGGCGAGTATGATGAGAATCAGTGGACCCAGGTCCACAAGGACGCCCTCGCCGAGCTGGTGGCGGTGCGGGAGGAGCTGCAGGAAGTCGCGCAGGACATCGAAAAACTCGAAGAGCTCGATTCGATGGTGCGCGCGAAGCCCGGCCCCCGCGTCGGGCCCCCGCCCAAACCACAGCCGAAGCCCGACGATCGCCGGAAGGTCGCCCCTTCTCCCGTGGACGAGCTGGCCTTCCTCAAGTCCGTGACCGAGGATGAAAAGGCCGCTCCGTCGCCCAAACGGGCGAGCGGCGCGCAGTTTCAGCCCGCGATTCCCGGTGATCCGCCGCGGGGCGCCCCGATGTCGAGTTCGATCACGCCCGCGGCAAGCCTGAACGACGACGGCGAGGTCGCGAAGACCCTCAAGTGCAGGGAGTGCGGGACGATGAACCTGGCGACGGAATGGTACTGCGAGAGCTGCGGGGCGGAGCTGGCGGCGCTGTAACCGCTACTTCGCCACCAGCTTCTTGACCATCGCCGCCAGACGCGACTTGTGCCGGGCGGCGTTGTTCTTGTGAATCAGGCCTTTGCGGGCGGCGCGATCGAGCAGCTTGGCGGCCATGACGAAGGCTGCCGTCGCGGCTGCGGCGGTGGCGGCGACGCGCACGCGTTTCACGGCGGTGCGCAACTCGGAACGCTGCGCCTTGTTGCGGATGGTGCGCGACCGCGCTTGGCGCATCGCTTTCTTGGCGGACTTGATCTTCGGCACAGCCCTAGGGTCTCCTTGAGTGAGGCGCGGAAACTAGACGCTAAGTTGCATCGGGTCAAGGCTATGCATTATCTTTGGCG
>Ga0210382_10000386_pt1 | contig 16045 bp, 22 predicted proteins | sample PLMedo_FD_155452 | JGI IMG/M metagenome (GOLD analysis project Ga0210382, IMG submission 155452) | Groundwater sediment microbial communities from an aquifer in East River, Colorado, USA - PLM0_60_coex redo | ecosystem: Environmental > Terrestrial > Soil > Riparian zone | place: USA: East... | reverse complement strand
GATTTCAGCTATGCTTCGGACGAAGTGGCGCTCGTTCAATTTGATATGCTGGAAATCCCTTCGGAAGCGCCGGGCGCGAGCGGTCCGGGCGTGGTCAACGAAGGGACGCGCCCCATCATGCTTTACGAATTCACGAAGAACGGCGTGGTCAGCCGCTTCGCGAATTACGGCGTGGACGTGACGGCGAATTCCCTTGTGTGGACGGCCGAAAACATTTCGGACAACGGGATTGCGCTTGCCCTTGAAGTCATCAGCGAAGGCGTTGAGCTGACAATCCGAACCGCGGACAACGCGCACCTTGCCGTCCAGTGGATGGACCGGCTGAACATGCAGAACGCGCAGGTTCAGATTTACGAGACGGACGCGGACGATCTGACCTTTGACGCGCTGAAGCCGCTTTACGTCGGGCAGATCGAGCGGGTGCAATACGAGCCGGAAGGTCTGGTGATTCTGGAATTGTCTTCGATCTTCAGGACGGCCGAGCGAAGCGTTCCGCAAATGCAGTTTCAGCGGACCTGCAACAACCGGACCTTTGACGGAAACTGCGGCCTTGTCGCAGCCACTTTCACCACAACCGGGATAAGCACGGCGCTGACGGACGCCTACGTGGAAGCCGCGGCCTTCGGCGTCAAGACTGCGGCCGAAGCGGACCCGGACTGGTTCGCGCTCGGGAAGGTGACGATCGGAAACGAAGTCCGCCTGTGCACCGGGACGGACGGCGCGAACCGGCTTTACCTGAACGCCCCTTTCCGTCAGGCGATCGTCGGGGATTTCGTAAGCGCCACGGCCGGGGACAACAAGCGCGTGGGGACCTGCCTTCAGAAGTTCAACAATCTGGCGAACTTCAACGGCTTCCCCTATCTGCCGTCGCGCAATCCGCAGTTCAAATCCCTGGAAACCCCGAAGGCCGCAGGGGGGAAGAAGGCGTGAACGACGTTGCAATCATTTTACTCGGTGGAAAGCGCGGCGGATTCGCGCTTGTTGACGCGGCGGATTTTCCTGCGCTGAATCAGTTCAAGTGGACGAAAGACGAGCTTGGTTACGTGATGCGGACAGGGTGGCAGGGCAACGGGAAACGCAAATCGGTTCGGATTCACCGGCAGATTCTTGACGCGCCCGTAAGAACAGACGTGGACCACGAAAACCACTGTCCGATTGACAACACGCGAAGAAATATCCGGCTGGCTTCGCATTTGAAAAATTGCAGAAACCGAATCAAACAAGGCCCGCCCACAAGTTCCAGATTCAAGGGGGTGAACTGGCACAAGCACCGAGGCAAATGGGTTGCTAGAATCACAGTGGAAGGTGTCAGAAAAGCTCTAGGATATTTCCATGAAGAATTGCAAGCGGCGTTAGCCTACAACCTTGCAGCGAAGAATCATTTTGGAGCGTTCGCAAACCTGAACCCGATTTAAGGCATGGACTATTTCGACAGCGATGCGAATTGGGAACGGTTGAAGAAGGAGGTTTCAGAATGGATGGGAACCAAGTTCTTCGAGGCGTCCGGGGCGAACTCGCGCAAGGGCGTGGCCGCGGACTGCGTTTCCTTCTGCGAGCGGGCGCTCGCGGGCGCGGGCGCGATCAGCCCGGTGACGTGGCCGGACAGATACGTGACGTTCGGCGGCGGGCCGGAAATGCTTGCGATCTTCCTGAAGATAATGGACAGCGTTCCCGAGCTGCACCTGATATGGTGGAAGGCGGACGCGGCCGCGGACCCGGAAGCGATCGTCTCGTTGCTGAAGCGCGGGGACCTGATTCTTTGCTCGTCCGGGAAGGCCCTTCATCACCTTGCAATTTTCATGGGCGACAACACGATTGCGCATTGCCTGGACAACGGGGCGGGCGTTCAGGCGGGTAATACCTACGACCCGATTGTGGCAAAAAACATTTTTCGCCTCTATCGTGCAAGGAAATCTTGAACGATTTAAGAGTCATTACCTTGGGCGGAAAACGCGGCGGGGTTACGATTGTTGACGCTGCGGATTTCAAGGAACTGAACCGCTTCAAGTGGACGCAACACAAACGGGGTTACGTTGTGCGCAAAGCAGTTCGGATGCACCGGAAGATTCTTATTGCGCCGGACGGAATCGAAGTGGACCACCGGAACCATTGCTTGAACGACAACACGCGTCGGAATTTGAGGCTGGTGACGCATTTGCAGAACGGTTACAATCAGAGCAAGCGAAGGACGGTCACAAGTTCCAGATTCAAGGGGATTCACTGGGGCAAGCAACATGGGAAATGGTTTGCGAGAATATCAGTTAACGGGTCTCGAAAATTTATCGGACTGTTTGCCGACGAAGTTCAGGCGGCTATCGCTTACAACAAAGCGGCAAGAAAGCACCACGGGGAATTTGCTTCCTTGAATCCGGTTGACGGATAGACTGCCCGCCGTGGCAACGGACACCCGAAGGATTCAGTCCCTGGCAACTGACCCACGCCCGGCCGGACGCGAGGTGCAATTATTCGCGAAGGACTTCACGCAGGGCGAAGAAGGCATCCCCGTCCCCGTTCTGTTCGGCCGCGTCAGAAGGTCCGGCGTCCACATCACGCCGATTTTCGGTTTCAGATCGAAGCCGATTTACGCCGAGATGGGCAAGTGACCCGTTGACCTATGGGCGGCTCAAAAAAGAAAACGGTCACAGGCTATACGTATTTTGGGAGCATGGCGCAGGTCATCGGCTGCGGGGAAGTAACAAGGCTGCACCGAATCACGAACGGGGAAACGGAGATCTTCGCGGGGCCGGTGGATTCTTCAAGCGCGGACGTGGACGGCAAGACCATCCTGACGACCACGATCGGGACCATCCGCTTTTACTGGGGCAAGCCCACGCAGAATCAGGACTCAGCCCTTGCCCTGCTTCAGCTTGATCTTGGGTCCGGGCCGCAGTCCGTCCCGATGCCGCGCTGGAAAAATATCTGTTACGCGATTTGCCTGGACGTGGCCTTCGGCTCGCAGGTCACCCCCCCGACGCTGATGTTTGAAGTGGAAAGGAAGCTGAACGTCCTCGCGCTGACGGCGCACGATATAAACGGGGACGCCGTTCTGCCGGAAGTGATTTACGAGTGGCTGACGAATACTTTTTACGGCGCGGGAATCCCGGCCGCGCACGTCAACACGTCTTCCTTCGTTGCGGCCGCTGAAACCGTGATTGCCGAAGGGCTTGGCGTGTCCCCCTTCACGGACGAAAATCTTTCCCTGGGCGAGCTGCTGAACAAGCTGAATCCGTATATTGACTGCCACCTTTTCTTCAACGAAGGACAGATTCACCTGAAGCTGATTCGCAAGGAATCCACGGTCGGGATTGTCAGCGTCAACGAATCGGACCTGACGGACGAGCCGAAGCCGGTCAACGACGGATGGGGGCAGACGTGGAACCTTACGCTGCTAAAATTCACGGACCGGGACAACGCGTGGCAGGACGGGGCGATCGAGCCTTACGACGACCCGGCGAACGCGGCGATCGTTCAGGCGCGGGAGACGGAAGACATTGCCTTCCCCTACGTGACGCAGCGGGCCGTTGCAAAGCTGCTCGTGAAGCGCAAGGGCGTGGCGGCGGGAATCCCGGCGATGACCTGGGCGCTGTCCCTTCTGCCGTCCTTCCGCACGCTGATTCCGGGGCAGCTTTTCAAAATGTCCTTCGCGAAGCGGGGAATAGTGGACCGGCTTCTGCGCGTGGTCCGGCGCAGCCGTCCTGACGCAAAGGAAATCGAAGTCTCGGCGATCGAAGAGCAGACGCGGGACGAGTCAACGGATTACGTCCCCCCGGACGATACCTTCGGCGTGGACGATCTTGTGGACGAAGACGGCAACACGGCCTTTCAGCTTGTCAGCACCACGCCCCGGCTGTCCTGGCTGACAACTGAGCTGAAGGCGGGGAAGGCGGACGGCTTCGCGGTCTTTTGTCATCGGCCGAATGCGCTGACGGACGGCTTCCACCTGTGGTTCACGTGGGACCCGGTTCAGAAGGCTTACACGCAGCTTGACACTTCCACCGGCTTCCCGGCGAAGGCAACGCTTCATTCCTGGCACCGGGCGCGGACTAATCTTTCTTGGGTGCTGCGCCTTGAGCTCGCGTCCGCTTCGGACCTGAATTTCCTGCAAGCCCTGATGGAAGGGGAAGCGGACGTTTACTTCGCTGTTGGGCGCAGGCTATACAAGACCACGGGGACGGTAATCAATCAGCATCAGGTGGACGCGCTGTGGTTTGTCCGGCTGCTGGACGGAATCTTCGAGGCGGTTTCGGCGCTGGTATATGACGTGGAAGTGACGGACGCGGCCTTCGGCAGCACGGTCCCGGCGCTGGAAGCGGCGGCGGCGAACGGCAATTATCCCACGCAGCATATTTACATCGGACGGCGATCGGACTTATGATTTACCCGACAAACAGTTGGGTCTTTCAAACGAACGTGGGCGGCGGTCCGCTGATCTGGACGGCCACGCACGGGACCGTATTCGCGGACACCGCGAAGATTCGTTACGTCAAGACGCCGGTTTACAATTTCAAGGAAGGTCAGGCTTTGTCCGCAGTCACGGCCGCAACCTTCGATCGGGACGACCCCACGATGGAGCCGCGGGGGACTTATTCAAACGAATGGGGCGCGGCCGTCACTACCACTTACGAATTGTTTGACGAAGCAGCCGGGGCCGCGGTGCAGGGCGGCGTGCATCCTGAATACGTCTTGCTTGAAGATCTGGACACGGCCCTTTACGCGATGGCTTTCGGATTCGCGACCGTGGCGCAGCGAATCAAATACGACGCTGTGGATGATTTGCTCGGGTTTGTTGTCGCCACTGGTATCGGTTATTATAACGTAGAGATCTGATGCCACCGGCAATCAAACCCATCGCCGCTAAATTGTGGAGCCGCGTAAAGAAAGGCGGGCCGAATGAATGCTGGCCTTGGACCGGACGCACAACACGGGGCTACGGACGGATTCAGACAGGCGGGCGCGGAACTCCAACGACGGCTGCGCATCGTCTTGCGTTCACCCTTTCATGCTATCAGGCGATTGAAGGTCTGGAAGTCTGTCACAGTTGCGATAATCCTTCCTGCTGCAATCCTGCCCACCTGTTTCCCGGAACACGTCTTGAAAATCAGCGCGATATGGCTTCCAAAGGCAGAGCGGCCCGGGGCAGTCGCCATCCCAACGCCAAGCTGTCGGAAGGCGTCATTATAGATTTGCGGCGGAAATGGGAAAGCGGTGGTTTTTCAATGCGGGAGCTTGCTAAAGCATTCGGCGTTTCAACCCAAATGATCTGGATGATCCTGACCAAACAATCTTGGAAACACCTATGAAGATCTCAACGATAGTAAAAGATTTGTTCGATCGGATGCTTGCAACGAAGCGGACAACTGGGCTGACGGGCGGGACAAAGAACGTTGACAGCGTTGTCGTGACCGCAGGCGGCAGCGGATACGTCACGGTTCCAACGGTGGTCTTCAGCGCAGGCGTGGCGGCGGGAACAGCCGTTCTATCGGGCGGCGTAGTGGTTAGCGTGACAATTACGAACCGGGGAAACTATACCGTCAACCCTACGGTAAGCTTCACAGGCGGCGGTGGGACAGGCGCGGCGGGGACGGTCGTAATGTCCCCGACGAGCCTCGATGCCATTGTGTCGCTGGACAAAACGGCTGGGGAATTTCTGGTCCTAATGAACGTGGGGACGACGTTTTACCCGTTCCGGCTCCGCGCTGGCACAGATGCGGAAGCGTCTCCGACGATCATCCGCCCGGACGACTATGCAGGCGGCACGAACGAAAAGGTTTTCGAGTTGTTGTCCATGTCGTTCGGTTCGATTTCCCTGCCGTCCAGTGGAACTGGCCTGACGCTCTTCGCGACGGTTGACGAAGTGACGAACTTCGAGAAGTTGCGGCTTTATTACGACGGATTTTCTTTCGCACTGGGATCATTCGCAGGAGGAACAGGAGTTGTCCGGCAGATTAAAATTGGAAGCACCGGATATTTCGGCGTTGGCGCAACGATACTGAGTGGCAGTCGTGCAGCGGGAGACGTTGGAATAAATTCCTACGGTCAACAGTTAATCACGGGGCTTGCCGGGAACAGCGCGGGGAATCAGGTGGGAGTTGACTTGCGGGTGGATGTGGGACAATCGTCAACAGCCTCTTATTCCGCGTTACAGATTCGGGCAGTTGAAACTGCGATCGGCTCCGGGCTGCACCTTCTGATTGACGGGCGGGTGGGAGCGACTCAATCGACGACGGTGCGGGTGTTCAGCTTCGACAACGCTGGGAACCTCGTCACGTCCGGTTCACTCACGACTGGAGCGCCAGCCGGTGGAACCGCGAAGCCGTGGAAGCTCGGGGCGGTTGCGGCGGTGACTCCCACGGCGCAGAATCGGACCATCGAAGTAGAGATCGACGGAACGACTTACTACCTGACGGCAAAGACGACGAACGATTGAAACCATGAAGAAAACGATGTTGCTTGTAATGCTGGTAGCGGTTGCGCTCCACGCTCAGGAAGGCCCTCGCGTCAACGACGGCGCGACACCGTGCCAGCAAGACGCCGTGCTGATTCGGCAGGTTGCGCGAATGACCAACGGCTTGCTGCCTTTGACCCGTGCCGAGTGGAAAGCAGTCACGACCGCACGCAAGGCACAGCCGGGAGCCGTGCTGCATTCCTATGCGGAAGCCACGACGAACCCGCCAGTGAATGCCGTTTACTTTGCGACAATGATGGTGATGCTGGAATCGGAACTGACAGAGCCGTTCATCCAGGTCCACAAGCGTCCTCCTTTCTCCCAGGAAGTGTTCGCGGCGTGGCTGGTTGGCCCTTCGGAATTCAAACGCCTGAAGTATGACTTCTCGAAAATTAAAGACCCGGTAGCGTGGCGCAAAATAGATGCGCTGGGTTATGAGAAACGGTTGTTTAACCTGATGATTTCGCGGGACCGTTCACCCCCACCGTTGCCGGGCCAGACCAACGCGGGACCGCTAGGAGTGCTGCCATCGCCATGACCTATGACCTCAAAGCATTTGCCGGGGTCTTGCTGTTGACGGATCGGGAGTATGAGGTTTTTAAGGCTCTTGGAACGGGATTATCCTGCGCGGAGATAGCGGAGATGCCCGGTCGGAAAGTCAAGGTCAACACCGTCCGCGATCTTCTATGTCGAGCTCGCGACCGGATGAATCTTAAAAACCGAACTGCCCTCCTTATTCTTGCCGTGAGATACGATTGTGCAGGTCTGAAACGTCAGGCGATCATCCAGTCACAGCCGCAATACAGCTTCATTGAAGCTGCTGAAGAAGTTCCAAGTCCGGTGTTGCCAGCCTTCCGCAATGGACATTGTCTCGCTGATAGAAATGGTTGAAGCAAGAACGTGAATCGACTAGGTTGCGTCGCCATGTTTGAGCTTGTCGCAGCGGTGGATGCCACGTCTGAACGAATCACAATCGTTCGAGACGTGTTGCAGTTCATGACGGTGGTAATCGGCGCTTACTTCGCCTACAAGCTCAACGTCCTCACGAAGCAGGGAGCGAACGCGGCCACTGCCGTCACGAAGGTTGCTGAAACTATTGTCGAAGACAAAAAGAACACGAAGGAACAATTGCAGAGTGTCGCGGAGGCACTCAGCACAGCAACCACTGTTCAGGATACAAAGTTGAACGAGATGGCGCTGATCGGAGAGAAGGTTCACACGCTGGTCAACAACGCGATGGGCCAGAAACTTTTGGAACTGGCGCAATCAAAACGCCAAATCCTCGATCTTCTGAAGGCATCGAACGCCGCGCCGGAGATTATTGGTCGGGCCGAAAACGACGCGGCGGTTGCGAACAGCGCCTTGGGAGAGCACGAACGAAAACAGAAGGTCGTGGACCGTGCGACAGGAATCGAAGCTCTTCGCAGAGCACAGGAACCCTTGCCGCCAACTGAGTGACTATATGGCCGATGCGTAATTTGTTACGGCCACAACCCACAAAGCTCGTGGCCGCGCCAGTCCTACCCCGCCGTATTCTACTTGTCGAAGATGCGCCTAACGACGCGGAACTTGCCCTGAGCACAATTCGGGGAGCAGGTTACGATTGCGACTGGGTCCAGACAGGAGAGGCAGCGCTTTACATGCAGGCTCAGTACGATTACCGGCTGGTGATCGTGGATATTTCGCTGCAAGGAAGCCAGATGAACGGATGGGAACTTTCCAAACGGCTCCGGGCAGAGGCTCCGAGGATTCAGATTTGCATTTACACGGGATCTAATGAGATTCTGTTTGAGTTCCAGTCGGGAATGCCCGTGATCTTCCTGTTAAAATCGACGCGGCTAGAAGCTCTGCTGGAGGTCATTGAGGGGATATCGCCATGAAAGAAGGCTTGCTTCGACCCACTGCGAGGCGCACCTTTGTTGCACTGTCGGTCAAACCCAAAAGAAAGGTCCGTTCATGAAATGCAAATCGTTATTCGCGCTCTTGCTGATGTGCTCGTTGCGGGTCACTTCTCCGATGTTCATTGCCGGGACAACGGCGGTTGCTCTGGTAGGATGCGGTAGTCTGAAGCCAGCGCCCATCGAAGCAGGACAGGACGCGGTCGTCGTCAACGCAGAGCGCGTTCAAAACAGTTCGCTTGCGATCTTCGAGCAAGTGACGCAGTGGGAGTTCGACAACCGTGCGACGTTGCCGGCCGAAGTTTCCCGAGCCATCGACGTGTATCGGAAAGAGTTTCCGCCAGCGTGGAAAACCAGCCGAAAAGCGTTGGCGGATTACAAAGCCAAGGTGGGGCCAGACGCGACGGCGCTGGAAAAGGCCACGGCGGCTCTCAGCGTCGCCCAAGGTGCGTTGCTCCAACTGAAGCTGGGACAGTCCGAGAGCGACGTGTTGCAGGCCAACAACGCGATCACGAAACTGATCAACGCGATTAGCGTGTTGTTCACAAAGACACCGGCTCCCGTCGTTCCCTGAGTCGGGGAGTTCCACAATCGCAACTCTGTAACTCACTCAAAATATGTTCGACCTCATTAACAAAATTCTGGAAGCGGCTGCGGCGGCTGCTGACGCGGCAGCGAAATCGAAGCTGGCTTACGAAGCGGTGCGGCAGTCGTTACAGCAATCACGCCAATTGACTGCGGAGCAATCTGCTGAACTGGACAAGAAGGCAGAGGCGATCTTTGGTAGCCCTGCCGCCCAACCAAGCGGCCGATGATATTGCGAGACCGCGCCGGACCATTCTAGCGCGGTCGGATGCCAGCAGATTTGTGACGACGAGCAGCGAAGATGGCCGGAAGGCGTTCGCAAAGTTGGAAGAGTTGCACGCACGAAAGAAGCCGACGCCAGCCGCGATAACGCTGTCGGACTTTCAGGACATGATTCTGGAAATCGACGAGCAGATCCTCAAATTGGAGCTCAGAAAACTGAGGATTGAAACGGCGAAAGAGGAATACTTTGAACTGCTAAAGCGCGGCTCGATGAAAGCGGCTGAGGCCGTGGCGATCCCAGGAACGGTCAGAGGTTCAAAGGATGCAATCAACGTGGCGGGGCTGTTTCGGGACGCACTTGCACAAATGAACGGCGAGCCGTTCAGCCGCGAGACGCTGAAGAACGCGATGATTGCCATGAATCCTGAGCAGGCCGCAACGATTCGGAAGCGGTTTCAAAGCGCTGTGGACAATGCGCGAACGCAGAGACTTGTGTTCAGGGTTGGCTGTGGACTGCTGACCAAGAAGCATCCAGACGGTCTGGATACGCCACGGTCACTTGTGGCAGAGTCTGGCCTAAGACAATGAAATACAAATGCCCTCCGCTCGAATCGGACCCGACTCACTCGCCGCTCAACTGCGTTGTGGCGTTCATAATCGTCGGGATGTTTCTCTTGTTCTCAGCAGCGGGCTGCAAGTCAGTCGAAAAGAAAAAACTTTTGCCAGGACACGTTGAAGCTCGCACTGCCGAAATTGTGCTGCCGCCGATGCCGCCAACACCGGCAGCGGCAATTCGGCGCCAGCAATTGTTCGCTGTTCCTGCCGGGAGTGCGGGAACCATCAGCGTAGATACTTCCAAGCGCGTTCAGGTGCATTGGACCAAGGCGAGTGGCCGCTGCACGTTTTGGATTTCCGACGCGCTGAACGAATGGAGGGAAGCCGGGAGCTTCGTGCGGCAGGACACCGGCCCCGTGATCTTCATTGACGACAGTGACCGGACGGGCGCAAGGTTCTACAAGGTATCGACGACAACCCCATGAACACTATGAAACGATTCACTCTCACTCTGGCATTGCTTTTCTACTGCGTCGCTGCTCTCGCGCTGGACGTGCGTTTCATTTGGGACAAGAACGTTGAGCCGGACTTGGCGGGCTACCGGCTTACCTACCGGCTGCTGTCCTCGACCAATCCAATCGCCACGTTGCAAGTCACGACGAACGGCACTCCGGTTGTCTCGCTCGTCCCGAACAGTTATTCGGCGTCGGTAATTGCCTTCACGACGAACAATATCCCAAGCGACCCAACGACGAAGGACTTCACAATTCCGAAGCCGGTAGTCGGGTTGCGCGGACTCGGATACACGAATGGAGTGTTGACTGTGACCTGGACGGCGGCGACGGAATTTGATTTCAAGCACTACATTTTCAGCTATGGGCAGGCGGCGGGAGCGACCCCAATCACAACGGTCGTGACAGTGAACCGGGCGGATATTGGAGTGACCCAACCGGCAACATTTTGGTGCTACGTTCGGGCCGTGACAACAAACGACCTGATTGCGGACCCGTCCACTATGCTGTTCATTTCGGCTCCCAAAGCCCCGACTGGCTTCGCCCCGGCCCCGCCGTAGCAGGCAGTTGCGAACGTTCCACGGGAAATGAACAAACCTGGCACGTGTTGGAACCGTAAACGGGGCACTTTCCAAGTCCGCCGGTGGACACCTGATTCTCCGCGCCGGGAGTGTGTTTGCGGGGCGCAAAAGGAAAACCCGGTTCAACGATACTGCAACGCTTGTTGGAAACTTCACAGCGCGGTTATGAGCGCGGCGCACAAGGGCAAATGACTGAGGTAGGAATCCGTTTGGAACATCAAGCATTGACGGCCATCCATCGCGTGCTTCGCATGCAAAAGTATCGGCGCGGGGCGACGGCGCGGGAGCTTGCGACTGAAACCGGGCTGGCCATAGGGGCAATCGAAGCGATTCTGAAAAAGTCGGAGTGCGTGTTGAAGCGTCGGTCCCACAACCATTCTCTCTGGTGGGCAGACTGGGCAGACCTGGAGGACAATTTCCGGCAACGGTTCAAGCGAGGGCGTCGGCTCGGTTACAGTCCAAAACGAAAACCACTGTCCACTTTACCAGTTGCGCCGGGCGCGGCTCCGTGACTTAATCGGTGCGGATTCGGGAACCGGACCCCGCAACTGAATGTTGTGGTGGTTCGCCAAAGCGACTCCAACGAACGTAGAGCGGTTCCCGGAGAGACGGAAAACGAAAACGAGTGGATGCCCGCAAAAAGTTGGAACGGTTCCGAAAGCGGTTTCAATCGCGGATTGCAAAGCAGGCGAACGGCTGCTGGCTTTGGACCGGCAGCGTGCAGCGATACGGGAAATTATTGTTCGAGTGGGAAGGGGTAAAGATTCAACAGGCGCACCGGGCTGCGTGGTTTCTCGCGCACGGAAAGCTTCCGAAGTTGAACGTCCTTCATTCCTGTGACAATCCCCCTTGCGTCAACCCTGACCATTTATTTGAAGGGACGCAGGCGGACAATATGGATGACGCGAAATCGAAGGGACGGATGCGCGGTCAGAAGGGGGAAAAGAATCGTCACGCAAAACTGACGGCTGAACAGGTCCTGGAAGTCCGGGCCGCAGCGATCAGTTTCAAGCGGGGCGATTTTACTGCAACGGCGAAACGATTAGGAATCAGTCTAAATTCTCTGCGGGACATTCTTCAAAGAAAGCATTGGGTTCATATATGAGTAAGACGCTCTATCAATCGGAAATGATAAAAATGGGTCCGGTCAAGGTGACGGTTAAATCAGACGTTCTAAAATCGAAATTCCAGGGGAAGCCTGATTACGTCATTCTTCAGATCGGCGGCGAGGAAAGAAACTACAACGCGGAAAATCCCGAGTGCGCTTCCTTCTTTGAAGGACAGAAGGGACGAAGCTTCACGATCGTTGCGGAAGGGACCCGCGAAGAAGCGATCATCACTTACGTCGGGGAAAGCGCGCCGGACCCCGAGCCGGAACAGCCGCCCGCAGGGAAAGCGAAGCCGAAGTCCAACCGCCCGCCCGCGCAGCCGCCCGCGTCCCGCAGTAAAGGAACTGCGAACCGTCCGCCGCCGCCTGCGCAGGAAGAAAGCCCGCCGAACGGCGACGATCACCCCCCCGCGGAATCCCGGACGGCGCAGCGTCCCCCGGCGCGGCCGCAGGAAAGCCCGGAAGACAAAGTGCGGCGGGCGAAGGAACACGCGAACAAGGTTGCCAACGTCTGGATTATCGCGTTCAAGGCCGGGCTTTACGCCCGCGAGCAAATCCGCGAGCAGTTCACGCACGAAATGTCCGAAGCGCAGTTTCAAAGCTGCGTGTCCACGATTGCCGTTCAGCTTGAGAAGGACGGCTTCCACCATCAGATGCCGACCGGCATCCTGAATCTTGTCCCGGCCGCGCAGAAGCCCGCGGAAGCGAAGGCCGCGGCCTGATCGGAAAAGCACTTGCAACGGGCAGCGGCCGGGGGAAGTCTTCCGGCTGCGTCCCCAACAACCGAAAACGAAAAATGAAAATCAAATACGTCCAGGCCGAACAATTCAAAGGCCGCTCGCACCGTTACGATCTGACAGGCGTTGACCTGTTCCTGGGTCCGTCCTTCAGCGGCAAGACCGCCGTTCTGGATTCGGTCCGCGTCGGGCTGCTCGGGTATCATCCGAAGCTCGGCAAGCGGCCCGCTGCAACCTTCGCGCTGGCGACCGGGCCGAAGATGGGAATCGAACTCGGCTTCGACGGCTGCGGGAATCCGGGGACAATACTTCGGCGCGAGTGGGAAACGAAAAAGGGCGCGGTCAAATACGCCGGGCCGGAAGGCGAGCAGGTCCCGGCCGTCCTGCTGGACGTGCGGGAATACTTCGCAATGTCCGGGGCGGACCGCCTGAAATATATCTTCGAGCGGATGACCGTGGACGAGGCGGACCTGTCCCCCGCGGCAGTCACGGCCGCGATCAAGCGCGTGAAGGTGGAAGACCCGTCCCCGGCGTCCGAGGAAGCGATTGCTAAAGCGGTCAGCCTTGTCGAAGACCTTGCGCAAGCGCGGGAATCGGAAACGGACATAAGCGTTCAGCTATGGCTGGACACCTGCCTGACGGACCTGAAGACCCAGCAGAAGGAAGCGAAGGAAGCGGCGAAGCAAATTGAAGGGCTGCTTCAGGGCGCTTCGCAGATCAAGGCGCAGGACGCAGGCCGGACGGCCGGGGGCAACCCGGACAAAGAGATTGCGGAAGCGCGGGCGCAGCGGTCCGCCCTGACCGTTGAGCTTGACCGGCTTCGCGCAGGCAGCGAAGCGCACGCCCGATACTGCGAAAAGCTGGACCGGCTGCTGAAGCTGGCGAAGGGCCTTCCCGATTACGAAGGGGAAATCAAAACGCAGGAAGGGAAGGCGGACGATCTTGCGAAGCGGCTGTCCCAATACAAGCCCGGCAATCTGACGAAGGCCGCGACTGACCAGACGAAAGCGGCCGGGGACGTGGCTGCGCTGAAGCTGGAAGCCGCACGCCTGGGCAATCAGTGGAAGGCCCTTGACGAAGCGCACAGGAAAAATCTGGCGCTGAAGTCCTGCCCCTTCTGCAAGTCCTCGCGCACGGGATGGCGCGAGCATCTTGTGGACGAATACACGGACGCCGTGAACAAGATCAGCAACGCCGTGGTGGACAACGCGAAGCTGACCGAAGCCGCGTCCGAAGTCCTGCGCAAAGCCGAATCCGTCTTCAAGGCGGCTGACAAGGAAGCCACAAAAGCGATCGAGCTGCGCCGGGACGCCGAGCGGGTCCGCGTGGAAGTGGACCGGCTGCGGAAGACGATGCGGGACAACGCCGCGGTTGTGAACGAAGCGAAGGTCTTGACCGCGAATCCGGTCCCGGCGATTGACGAAGGCCGCGCCGAGGAATCCCGCGTGCGCCTGACCGAAGTTGACCATCAGATTGCGCAGCTTGAATTGCGGCAGAAGCAGTTCATAGCAGGGCAACAGGAAGACCTTCAAAAGATGAAGGCGAAGAAGACCTTCACCGAGCAGGCGGCGAAGCGGGACGTGTTCGCGCTCGCGATCGAAACCGTCCGGGCGCTGCAACAGGAAACGATCGACAAGGCGATCGGCTCCCTGATGGGGACGGCCCGGCAATTCACGGACGGAATCCTTCCGGGCAAGCTGGAATACCGCGACGGCGAAATCGGATTTTACGCGGGGCCGCAGTGGGTCAGCCACGAAGTTTTTTCCGGGACCGAAGAAGCCCTGGCTTACGCGGGGCTTGCCGTGGCGCTCGCGCAGGAATCGGAAACGAAGGTCGTCATCATTGACGAGCTGGGGATTGCGGACCTTGAAACGAAAGCAAAGATCGTCAAGCGAATGGCGGAACTTCATAAATCCGGGGTGATTGATAACTGCATTCTTGCAGACGTGTCCGGCGCTGATTACGGGGAAGGCGTAACCGTTCACAAGATCGAAAGATGAAACCGCGATCGTTGCCGGATTTTCCAGGCTATTTGATTTATCCTGGCGGTTCCGTGCGAAGCCGGGGCCGCAACGCGCAGGGGAGAAAGTTGAAGGCGTGGGTCAATGTCAGGGGATATTTAACCGTGAAGCTTTACAAGCCCGGTGGGAAACGCAGCCGAACTATTCCGGTTCACAGATTAGTTGCAACGGCTTTTATTCCGAACCCGCATCAGCTTCCGCAGGTCAATCACAAGGACGGACGAAAGCCGAACAACAGGCGGGGCAATCTTGAATGGACAACGAACGAAAACAACCTTAGGCATTCGTGGAAGATCGGGACGCACCGCGCCACGAATGGAAACGCTGGCAAGCTATGGTATGACGAAACGATTTCCGAAGAAGTAAAACAACTGCGTGCGTCAGGCTTACGGTTGAAAGATATTGCGCGTCAGCTAGGGCTTGACTGGTGGACTGTCCGCTATCTTTTGAAACGCGCATGAGCGGCCCGCCGAAACCGCGTCCGCCTGACGCAAAGAAGACTCCGCGCCCGGGCGGACGGCGCTGGCTTTACGCCTTTGAAGGCGGTCCGTTTGACTGCCGGTTGCAGTGGGGATGCAGCGTCAGGGAAAGACCGCCGCAGATTGTCCCTGCGAATCCGCCGCCGAAGCCCGAACCCTGCGCGGTCTTTTTTAAGGGGAAGACCTTCAAGGCGACGGCGGACCTTTCGGCCCTGCGTCCGGGCGGGACGGAATACTGCCTGTGCTGCGTGGGCAACTTCGGCGTTGTCCATTACCGCGAGCGGTCCGATTGGGAGCGGGCCTGCAAGGAACGGGACGCGCTGAAGGAAAAGAGTTGACGATGCCCCGGCTGCGGGGTTCAAGTTTACAAGCGGACCCGAGGGCGGGACAACAAACGAAAACGAGCTGAATGAAAACAAGAACCTTTGAAGAACAGATTCCCTTCTTTTGGAAATTGGTGGACAAGCGCGGCGAAGACGATTGCTGGCCGTGGCTCGGATGCAAACTCAAGGAAGGATACGGCCGGTGGCGATACGCCGGGAAGTTCATAACAGCCCACAGGTTTTCTTTTTTGCTTCACTTCGGAACGCTTCCTGCCCGCCTGCTTGTCTGCCACAGTTGCGACAATCCGCCGTGCTGCAATCCGAACCATTTCTTTTTAGGAACCAAGAAAGACAACGCGGATGATCGGGACGCGAAAGGCCGCAACGTCAATCTTCGCGGCGAGCAAAACGGACAGGCCGTGCTGACTGAAGCGCAGGTCTTGGCGATTCGATCAAGCTACACACCGGGAAGATATAAAGCCGGACACGTTACCCATCGGGCGCTGGCGAAAACTTACGGGGTTTCGCGGGCGGCGATTACTCACGTCCTGTCCGGCCGGAATTGGGGGACGCTGTGAC
>Ga0210382_10000385_pt1 | contig 16064 bp, 11 predicted proteins | sample PLMedo_FD_155452 | JGI IMG/M metagenome (GOLD analysis project Ga0210382, IMG submission 155452) | Groundwater sediment microbial communities from an aquifer in East River, Colorado, USA - PLM0_60_coex redo | ecosystem: Environmental > Terrestrial > Soil > Riparian zone | place: USA: East... | reverse complement strand
GCGGGAAATGGAGGCAGGGTTCGTCGTTCACAGTCTCGTCGGGTTTTTCCTCCTGCACGCCGTCGCCTGGGTTTTGAGCGAAGACCGCGGAACCGTAGCCTGGCGGCCGGTCATCGGCGGCATGCTGCTGACCTTCGGCCTCGGGCTCTTGCTGCTTAAGGCGCCTTACGCCAAGGACGTTTTTCTCGCCTTGAACGGCGCGCTCGACGCGCTTGAGAAAGCGACCCGGGACGGGACCGCGTTCGTGTTCGGCTTTCTCGGGGGCGGACCGCTGCCTTTCGCCGAAACCTATCCCGGTGCGAGCTTCGTGCTAGCGTTCCGGGCGCTGCCGCTGGTGCTCGTGGTGAGCGCCTTGTCGGCGCTGCTGTTCCATTGGCGGGTGCTTCCGTGGATCGTGCGGGGTTTTTCGCTCGTCCTGGAAAAGACGATGGGTGTCGGCGGCGCGATCGGCTTGTCCTCCGCGGCGAACGTGTTCGTCGGCATGGTCGAGGCCCCTCTGGTCGTCAAGCCCTATATCCGGAACATGAGCCGCAGTGAGCTCTTCATTCTCATGACCTGTGGCATGGCGACCGTCGCCGGCACAGTGATGGTGCTCTATGCGAGCATCCTTTCGAAGGTGATTCCCGACGCGCTGGGACACATCCTGATCGCCTCGATCATCAGCACTCCGGCGGCGATCGCGATCTCGGTGCTCATGGTTCCGGGGAAGGCGTCGGCCACGGAGGGAAAGCTCGTGTCCCAGGCTGCGACCTCGAGCATGGACGCGGTGACTCGCGGGACGGTCGATGGGGCGCAACTCCTCGTCAACATCGTCGCGATGCTGCTGGTGCTGGTGTCGCTGGTGAGCCTCGCCAACCAGGTTCTGGCGCTGCTTCCAGTCGTCGCAGGGGCCCCGGTCACGCTGCAGCGCGTTTTCGGCATCGCATTGGCGCCTCTTGTCTGGATCATGGGCATTCCGTGGGCGGAGGCGACGACGGCGGGGGCGTTGATGGGTACGAAGACCGTGCTCAACGAGCTGCTCGCCTACGTCGATCTCGCGAAGCTACCCGAGGGCGCGCTCAGCCCCCGCAGCCGACTCATGATGACCTATGCGCTGTGCGGCTTCGCCAATTTCGGCAGCCTCGGCATCATGATCGGGGGTCTCGCGACCATGGCACCCGAGCGCCGAGACGAGATCGTGTCGCTCGGCGGAAAGACAATCCTTTCCGGAACGCTCGCGACCTGTGTCGCGGGCTCGGTCGTGGGCATGCTGTACTGAACTCGCGCGGGAAGTCTTACTGGAGAATCGACTTCACCTTCTCCCAGTCGTTGGGATAGAGGGCGAGCATTCCCGGCTTGTCGGCGTCGAGCACCGAATAGTCGAGCGCCAGATACTCCCCGACGATGGCGTCGTAGTTCTCTCGCAGGACCCTCGAACCGGGGTCGAGACTGCGCACCACGCCGAGGCCGGTCGGCGCGGTGCCGATCACTTTCACGCTCAGGTCGGGGCGATATTTCCTCAGGAGGAGGACGAGCCGCCATATGTCGCCGCTCCAGAAGGTGGCTCGGCGCTCTCGTTCGGCGGTGTGGCGCGACAAGGGGTAACAGTCGTGAATCAATATCGTCGACCGTGACGTGCTGTGCTTCTCGATATTCATGAAGTCGCGCAGTGCGAATTCGAATCGGTGCATCCCGTCGATGAAAGCGAGATCGATAGGCAAGCCGCCGAATTCGGCTCGTACGTCGTGAGCGGCGAAGTACTCGTCGCTCGTGGTGGCATGTATGCTCGTGCCGGGAGCGAGCCGCTCTGTGATCTTGGGTTCGGGGTCGATGCCGATCGCGCGCGTTTCCCGCCGCGCGAGCGCGATCGATACGCCGGTCTCGACGCCGATCTCCAGGTAAGTGCGCGGACGCAGATGCGAATGGAACATCGCGATGATCTCGAGGTAGGAGGGTCCGGGAAAGTTGAGGCTCGCGAGGAAGCCGTGTGCGGGGTGCAGCCCGGGGTCGAGCGCGAGCGCTGTTTCACAGCATTCGCGCGCGGCCTCGTTCGCGCCCAGCTCCCGGTGCGCCACTGCCGCGCCGAAATGGCACTCGGCATTTTGCGGGTCGAGCATGCGGGCGCGCTCGAAATGCTCGAGCGCCTCGCGGAAGCGTCCTGTCCGCAAATCGATCCCGCCCGCGTAGCTGTGCGCCCGAACGTGTTCGGGTTCTGCGCGCAGCGTGCCGGCAAAATGCTCTGCGGCGGCAACGAGCTTGCCCGTCCTGTACGCTTCCACCCCGGCTTCGAAGGCGGTCTGCCCGGGCGAGCGGACTCTCGACGCCCATAGATCTTTCAGTATCTGTCCCAGCATGCGCGCTAAGCTTAACTCAAACGGAAGAGTCGTTGCACGAGCCGATGAATCGGGCGAAAATCGGGCGCTTCAAGGAGTTGTCTCGGGATTCAATGAAATCGTCCGAAATCAGGGCAAAGTTTCTGAAGTTCTTCGAAGAGCGCGGCCACGCGGTCGTCGCCTCGAGCCCGCTCGTGCCGGCAAACGATCCCACGCTGCTTTTCACCAACTCGGGAATGGTGCAGTTCAAGGACGTGTTTCTCGGCAGGGAAACCCGCGCCTACAAGCGCGCCACGACCGCACAGCGGTGCCTGCGCGCGGGCGGAAAACACAACGATCTGGAGAATGTCGGATACACCGCGCGCCACCACACGTTCTTCGAGATGCTCGGCAACTTTTCATTCGGCGATTACTTCAAGCGCGACGCGATCCGCTATGCCTGGGACCTGCTCACCGAGGTGTACAAGCTGCCGCCTGAACGCTTGTGGACGACGGTGTATCACGAGGACGACGAAGCCTACGATCTCTGGACGAAGGAGATCGGCGTGCCGAAAGGGCGCTGCATCCGCATCGGCGACAAGCCCGGAGGCCCGAAATACCAGAGCGACAACTTCTGGCAGATGGCCGACACGGGCCCCTGCGGTCCCTGCAGCGAGATTTTCCACGACCACGGGCCCGGGATCCCGGGCGGCCCGCCCGGCTCGAGCGAAGCCGAAGGCGATCGCTACATCGAGATCTGGAATCTCGTTTTCATGCAGTTCAATCGGGACGACAAAGGCGCGGTGACGCCCCTGCCCAAACCCTGCGTGGACACGGGCATGGGCCTGGAGCGGATCGCAGCCGTCCTCCAGGGCGTGCACTCGAACTACGAGATCGACCTGTTCCGGGACCTGATACGCGCCGCGGGGCGGGAGACGGGGACGAAAGACCTCGCGAATAATTCGCTGAACGTGATCGCCGACCACATCCGTGCGTGCGCGTTTCTCGTCGTGGACGGAGTCATACCCGGAAACGAAGGGCGCGGCTACGTGCTCCGCCGCATCATCCGCCGCGCCATCCGCCACGGCTACAAGCTCGGGCGCAAGGAACCTTTCTTCCACCGCCTCGTCGCGGACCTGTCGCGCGCGATGGGCGAGGCCTATCCGGAGCTTCCGCGGGCGAAGGAGCGCGTCACCCAGGTGCTCAAGGCCGAAGAGGAGCGCTTCGCCGAGACGCTGGAGAACGGAATGAAGGTGCTCGAGGGTGCGCTGCATCGCGAAGACCGCATGCTCGATGGCGAAACCGTGTTCCAGCTCTACGACACCTTCGGTTTTCCTGTCGATCTGACTGCGGACATCGCGCGCGAGCGCGGCATCATGATCGACCACGCGGGATTCGAGGCGGCAATGCAACGCCAGCGCGAGCGCGCGCGCGCTGCGGGCAAGTTCAAGATGGACGCGGGAGTCGAGTATTCAGGCGGCGCGACGGAGTTCCGCGGCTACGACAGCCTTGCGCTCGACGGCGCCAAGGTGGCGGCGCTCTACAGGGAAGGGACTTCGGTGCCGGCCATCGCGGCGGGGGAAACCGCCATCGTCGTGCTGGACAAGACCCCGTTCTACGCCGAATCGGGCGGCCAGGTGGGCGACGCGGGCGAGATCGTCGCTGCAGGCGGCACGTTCGTCGTTTCCGACACGCAGAAAATCCAATCCGAGGTGTTCGGCCATCACGGCGCGCTCGCGACCGGCCGGCTCGCCGTGGGCGACAAGGTGGCGGCGCGCGTGGACGCGGCGCGGCGCGCGCGTACCATGCGAAATCACTCGGCCACCCACTTGATGCACACGGCCCTGCGCGAAGTGCTGGGGCCGCACGTGCAGCAAAAAGGGTCGCTCGTGGACGCGGGCAAGACGCGCTTCGACTTCTCGCACGACGCGGCCATCACCGACGAACAGCTGCGGCGCATCGAAGCGATGGTCAACGCGGAAATTCTCAGAAACGAGGCGACTTCGGCGCGCATCATGAAGTTCGACGACGCGGTCAAGGGCGGTGCGATGGCCTTGTTCGGCGAGAAGTACGGCGACGAGGTGCGCGTTCTGGACATCGGCTCCTCGCGCGAGCTGTGCGGCGGGACGCACGTCGCCCGCACCGGCGACATCGGCTTCTTCAAGATCACGTCCCAGGGCGGCGTGGCGGCGGGTGTGCGCCGCGTCGAGGCGACCACCGGCGAGGGCGCGCTCGAATGGGTGCAGAACATGCAGCGTGAGGTGGAGGAACTGGCACTTGAAGCAGGATATAGAGGCGCGTCTCTGGATGTCTTGAAGGAGAAGTTTCTCGCGCTGCAGGCGTCGGAAAGAGCAAAGGAAAAGGAGCTCGCACGTTTGAAGTCGAAGATGGCCTCCTCGCAGGGCGGAGACCTGGCAGCGCAGGCTGTCGATGTGAAGGGCATCAAGGTACTTGCGGCAGCGCTCGATGGCGCCGATGCGAGGGCCCTGCGCGAAACGCTAGACAGTCTGAAGAGCAAGCTGAAGACGGCGGCGATCGTGCTCGGCTCGAGTGAGGACGGGAAGGTGAACCTCATCGCCGGCGTGACTGCCGACCTCACCGCGAAGCTGAAGGCGGGCGAGCTCGTCAATTTTGTCGCCCAGCAGGTGGGCGGGAAGGGTGGGGGCCGGCCGGATATGGCCCAAGCCGGGGGCAACGACGCGTCGAAGCTGGCGGGGGCCCTGCAGTCGGTCAAGGATTGGGTGGAGCAGCGCCTGTGAGAGGCATCCTCTGGGGGAACAAGCTCCGCAGTAGCTAGAAGCCGATCCGCTGCTTTTTCGGCGAGCGAATTTCGTCGATGTCGGAGACGTCGATTTCGTCCCGGCCTGCGAGCTTCGCGTTGCCGAACGCGTTCACGATGGCGCGGCGCATTTCCCGGGGCGAGAGCTCAGCGAACCGCTCCTGCACCTCCTGCGCGAGCCCTTCGGGAAAGTCCTTGCCCCAGTCGTGGCTGCGGCGGATTTCGCCGTAGATCGCCTGCGCGATGCGGACCGACCCGTCCCGGTCGGGCGACCCGACCTCGTAGACGTTCATGCGGTTGAGGATCGGGTCCGGGATCTTGGCCTCGTCGTTTGCTGTGGCGATCCACACCACGCCCGAGGCATCGATCGGGATCTCGACGAACTCATCGACGAACTCGGCCGCCGTGTCGCGCTCGAGCAGCATGTACAGCGCGCCCAGCGGATCGTACTGATTGCCGCCGCCCGCCTTGTCGAGCTCGTCGACCATGATCACCGGGTTGGCGTAGGTGCCGTTCAGGATGGTCTCGAATACTTTTCCGGGCTTGGCGTTCTTCCATTGCGATGAAGCCCCGGAGATGACCCAGCCTGCGGTCATCGAGCTCATCGAGCAAAGACCGAAACCCGTGGAAAGGAGCTGCGACAGGCGCCGGCCGAAATAGGTCTTGCCGATTCCCGGCTCTCCGAGCAGGAGCATCGGCGGCAATTCCAGGCAGTCGTTGGATGAAGCGCACAGCGCGATGTGCTTCTTGACGTCGTCGAGGACTTCCGCGAAGTTGGGAAGCTCGTCGTAGAGACCTTCCATCGCCGGAATTCCCGAGGGCTTCACCGTGAGGCGGGTGCCGCCCGCCTTGATCATTTTTTCATAAGTGGACTTCAGCGCATCGTTCGCCGAAGTGGAAAGCTCCTGCAACGCGCGGTCGACGTCCGCGACGTCATAGACATCCTTGAATCCTCCTATCGGGATGTTGACCGCTGCTGTCGTCATCTGGTTGCCTCCACGCGAATACAACTTATCACGCAAGCACGATGCCTACAAACCCATCTGACACGTTCAACGGACTGCGGTTTGGCGGCGTTGACCGCCAGTTCTGGCACTCTCGCCCCGCATCTGCCAGCGGCGTGACTTTATTGGCAGCCGGAGGAGGCGCACGAGCCGATGCCGTCGTTACGAGGGCTGCACGGAAACGCGTACCGCTCGGACCGGTCGCAATGGATTTATTCGGGTAAAATTCAAACTTTTCAGCTTCTTAGAGAAGGCCGCCGCGCACGGCGACAGCCATGCACTTCAAAGTCGACGACGTCAGAATCCGGGAGATCAAGGAGCTCGCGCCGCCCGCGCTCCTGCTGCGCGAATTTCCCTGCTCGGAGAAAACCGAGGAGCTGACCTACAACACGCGGCAGGCGATTCACCGCCTCCTTCACGGTTCGGACGACAGGATGCTCGTCATCATCGGCCCGTGCTCGATCCATGATCCCAAGGCGGGCCTCGAGTACGCGCGCAAGCTCGTCGAAATGAGAAAGGAACTCGAACGGGACCTCGTCATCGTCATGCGCGTATATTTCGAGAAACCCCGCAGCACCGTGGGCTGGAAGGGGCTGATCAACGATCCGGATCTCGACGGCAGTTTCAATATCAACAAGGGACTGCGTTTGGCGCGCCAGTTTCTCCTGGAAGTCAACGAGCTCGGGCTTTGCGCGGGCAACGAGTTTCTCGACATGATCTCGCCGCAGTACTACGCGGACCTGGTGAGCTGGGGTGCGATCGGGGCGCGCACCACGGAATCGCAGGTGCATCGCGAGCTCGCCTCCGGGCTTTCCTGTCCCGTCGGCTTCAAGAACGGAACCGACGGGAATGTGCGCATCGCGGTGGACGCGCTGAAGGCAGCGCGCACTCCCCACCATTTCCTTTCGGTGACCAAGGAGGGGCACTCCGCAATCGTCTCGACCAACGGCAACGAGGACTGCCACATCATCCTGCGCGGAGGCAAGCACCCGAACTATGACGCGGCGAGCGTCGACGCCGCTGCCAAGGACCTGGCCGCCTCGGGGCTCGAGCAGCACCTGATGGTCGATTGCAGTCACTCGAACAGCCAGAAGATGTATCAGCGCCAGATCGACGTCGCGCGCGAGGTCGCGCGCCAGGTCGCCGCCGGTGAAGACCGTGTCATCGGCGTCATGGTCGAATCGCACCTCAAGGCCGGACGCCAGGACCTCGTTCCGGGAAAGCCGCTCGTATACGGCCAGAGCATCACCGACGCCTGCATCGGCTGGGAGGACAGCGTTCCGCTGCTCAAGAATCTCGCCGATGCGGTGCGCAAGCGCCGGCTGGTGAAAGCCGAAGAATCCTAGCAACAACCGGGGACAGACCACGTTTTTCCATCGAGCCAAGGAAACCGGCGACCCGGGATCGAGCGATAAACGTGGTCTGTCCCCGGTTTTCTGGGGAACCGTAGCGCTGATTCTCGCGTTCAAGCTGTGGCTGTCCGCGGTCTTTCCCTTCACCGGCGACGAAGCCTATTTCGTCTCCTGGGGCATCTTTCCCGACTACGGCTATTACGATCATCCACCGATGATCGGCTGGCTGCTCGCCCTTCTGCTCAAGCTTTCACGCGCAGAGTGGCTGCTGCGCCTGCCCGTGACCCTGCTGCCCTTCGCGCTCGCAGCGGGAATCTACGTCGTGCTGCGCCGCGCGGACGAAACGAAGGCGGCGCTCACCGCGCTCGCCTTCTTGCTGCTCCCCGCAAATGTATGGGGAGTCTTTATCACGACCGACACGCCGCTCGTTTTCTTTTGCTTCGCATCGGCGTTTGCCTTCTGGCTGGGGATCGTCCGGCGCGCACCCGGCTGGCACGCGCTCGCCGGCATCTTTCTCGGGCTGGCGTTTCTTTCGAAGTATTTCGCGGTCCTGTTGGGACTGGCCTACGTAGTTCATGTTGCGGTTTCCCCGCGCGGGCAGCGCGACTGGCGCGCGCTTGCGCTCGTCGTGCTGTGTTCGCTTCCGTTCGCCGCCGTCAACCTGTGGTGGAACTACGAGCATTGCTGGGCGAACCTGATGTTCAATCTCTACAACCGCCACGACACCGCCGGCTGGTCCTGGAAGACGCCGCTCATCTATGCCGTCTCGGTGCTCTACCTGCTCAGCCCGGTCGCTCTGTGGCAGCTCGCAAGAGAGCGCCGGCGCGTGGCGGCCGCGCTCGGAGAGCCAGCGATGCGATTCTTCTTCGTCGTCCTTGCGCTCCCCTTCGGATTCTTCGCCGCGCTCTCCGCGGTCAAGATGATCGGCCTGCATTGGATGCTCGCCTTCGTGCCTTTCTTTTTCATCGCGGCGGGCGCCTGGCTGTCGCGCGAGCAGCTGCGGCGCTCGGTACTCTATCTCGGGGCGTTCAGCGCACTCCACGTCGCGGCGATCGTCGCCGCGGCGATGCTGCCGCTCGACACCTGGAAGAGCGCGCGTTTCTACGACGGCATCGTGTATCACGCCCGCATGCCTGAAATCCTCAGGCAACTGAAGCCTTACAGGGAGGAATTCGATTTCGCCACCGACGGATACTCGATGTCCGCGGTCGCGTCCTTCCACGCGCGGCGGCACGTGGCCGTATTCGGCGCCGCCTCCTCGCACGCGCGGCACGACGACATCCTGACCGATTTCGGGCGGCTCGACGGCAAGAACATCCTGGTGCTGCGCAAGGATGCGCCCGGTGATGCCGATTACCAGCCATACTTCCGCTCCGTCGAATACGGGGAATTCACGCTTTCGGGTGCGACCTTTCATGTGGTCCTCGGCCGCGGCTTCGATTTCGCCGCTTACCGGGAGAAGACCCTGAAGCCGCTGCAACAGCGTTACTACGCCATTCCCCGGTACCTGCCGCAGGGACGCTGCTATTTCTGCGAGCGCTATCTGGGAACGCCGACCTGCCCTGCAAAGGACTGACACGATGACGAGCGCCCTCATCCGCCTTTTGCGCCCACACCAGTGGATCAAGAACGGGTTTGTTTTCATGGGCGTGGTTTTCGGGCACGGATGGAGCGACGCAAGGCTCGTCGCGGAAGCACTCGTCTTGTTCGCCGCCTTCTGCCTGGTCTCGAGCGCGGTGTATGTCCTCAACGACATCGCCGACCGGGATGCCGACCGCCTGCATCCTCACAAGCGCGAACGGCCGCTGGCGCGGGGCGAGATCGGCGTGGGCGCCCCGATCGCGCTGTGCATCGCCCTCGCACTGGGCGGGCTCGCGCTCGCGGCCACCGTCTCGCTGCCGGCCCTGCTGATCGCCGCCGCCTATGTCGTACTCAACATCGGATACAGCGCCGGGCTCAAGCACGTGGCGATTCTCGATGTGTTCATGATCGCCGGCGGATTCATGCTGCGCATCCTCGCAGGCACCGCGGGAATCGGCATAGCTCCGTCGAACTGGCTGCTGCTCTGCGGGCTGATGCTCACGCTGTTTCTCGGCTTCTGCAAACGGCGTGCCGAGCTGCTCGCAGTGACCGGCCCCGCGGATTCAGGGGGCGGACAGCGTGCCGCTCTCGACGGCTACAGCATGGCGCTGCTGGATTGCCTGATCGCGGTCAGCGTTGCCTGCGCTGCGCTCGGATACGCGCTGTACACGGTGGACCCGGACACCATAGCGCTGCATGGCACCGACCGGCTCCTTCTCACGTTTCCGTTCGTGCTGTACGGCCTGTTTCGGTATCTGCAAGTCGTGTATTCGAAGGGGGGCGGCGGTGATCCCGCCTGGGAGATGCTGCGCAATCCGCACCTGCTCGCGGCGACCGCGGGGTGGCTGGGTGCGACCGGATGGTTCCTTGCCGGTTGAGACGCGACTCCGGTATTTGTGATCGGTACGGCGTTTGGGCATAATCTCGCCCGTCACCGGCGCGAAGGGCGGGACGCCGAGCCCGCGCGCGGCGGCTCACCGAGGCGAGTCCGAAGATGGCAGAAACTGCGGAAAGGGCCCGGCTGGCACAGCTGGAGTCGCTGGGCGATCCCATGCAATTCGCCAGCAGGATTCACAGCCTCATCACGTTCTCGCCCCTTTTCGAGAACTTCAACCTGACGGAAATCCGCGTGCTGAGCGAGTTCATGCAGGTCTACCGCGCCGGCCCGGGCGTGGAAGTCATCCGCGAAGGCGACGCGGGCGATTTCATGGGTTTTCTCATCGAAGGCCGGATCGAGGTGTTCAAGCAGGACCGGTGGAACGCCCCGCGGCTGATTGCGCTGATCGCGCCGGGGCAATCGTTCGGCGAAATGTCGATGATCGACGGCGAGCCGCGCTTTGCGAGCTGCGTAGCTGCGGAGTCCTGCATAATCGCGGTGCTGTCGCGCGACAGCCTGGCCCGCATCATCCTGGAGCAGACAACGCTCGGGGCGAAAATCCTAATGGAACTGGTGCTTATGCTGTCGCAGCGGCTGCGTCAGACCAGCTCCAAGCTGCTCGACTACATGGATCGCGAAAAGCCTTGATCAGGGGGTCATACCGGCCGTAGAACCTGTGGCACAATACGCGGCCGGAGTGGTGGAGGGCGAAATGAAAATAACGAACGGCAAGGATTTCTGGGCCGGGGTGATGTTCATCGCGTTCGGGCTGGGTTTCATGGTCGTGGCCCAGAACTATGCCATGGGGAACGCGGTGCGCATGGGGCCGGCGTATTTTCCGACGGTGCTCGGGGGCATGCTCGCGGTGCTCGGGGCGGTCGTCTTTCTGCGAGCGTTCCTATCGAAGATCGAGTATCCGCTGCGCGTGTTTCCATTCCGGCTGCGGTACGTTCTCGTCGGACTGGGTCTGGGCGTGGTCGCGTTTTACACGCAACCCACACGCGACGCGAGCATGGTGTGGCAGATCGCCCATATGCTTCTGTCAGGTTTTGCCGTCGGACTGGTGTTCGCCGCGTTTGGCGAACGATCGCTGTGGGTGATTCTTTTCTCCGTCGTCATTTTCGGTTATGCGCTGAAGCCGCTCGGCCTGGTGCTTGCCACGGGATTGCTGGTTTTCATCAGCGCCTGGGGCGGGCATGAATTCAAGTTGAAAGAAGTCACGATCATGGCTGCACTCCTCGCTGCCTTCTCGGTGGCTGCATTCGTCAAAGGTCTGGGGCTGCCGATGAACATCTGGCCCAGCCTCTGGGAGTAGCGGCATGGAATCTCTCTTCTCGAACCTCGCACTGGGTTTCAGCGTCGCGCTCAGCCTCCAGAACATTTTCTACTGTCTGATGGGGGTGATGCTCGGCACGTTGATCGGGGTGCTGCCCGGAATCGGGCCGGTGGCCACCATAGCCATGCTGCTGCCGGTCACTTTCACGCTCAACCCGACTTCCGCGTTGATCATGCTTGCCGGAATCTATTACGGCGCGCAGTACGGCGGCTCGACCACCGCGATACTGGTCAACATCCCGGGCGAATCGTCCTCGGTCGTGACCTGCCTCGACGGCTACCAGATGGCCCGACAAGGCCGGGCGGGGCCCGCGCTCGGCATCGCGGCGATCGGCTCGTTCTTCGCCGGCTGCGTCGCCACCATCATCATCGCGCTGTTCGCGCCGCCGCTCGCCGAAGTCGCGCTGAAGTTCGGCCCGGCGGAATACTTTTCGCTGATGGTGCTCGGCCTGATCGCCGCGACGGTGCTCGCGCACGGCTCGCTCGTCAAGGCGATCGCGATGGTGATCCTGGGCCTGCTGCTCGGCCTGGTCGGCACGGACGTGAATTCCGGCGTCGCGCGCTTCAGCTTCGGCGTCTCGGAACTGTCCGACGGCATCGGCTTCGTCTCGGTGGCGATGGGCGTGTTCGGCTTCGCCGAGATCATCGCCAACCTGGAGCAGAAGGAGAAGCGCGAAGTCTTCACCAAGAAGGTGAGCAATCTGCTTCCCAGCCTCCAGGACTTCAAGGATACATGGGCGTCGGTCCTGCGCGGCACCGCGATCGGCTCGTTCCTCGGCATTCTACCCGGCGGAGGCGCGCTGCTTGCTTCTTTCGCCGCGTACACGCTGGAGAAAAAGGTCTCGAAGAATTCGGCCAATTTCGGCAAGGGCGCGATCCAGGGCGTGGCGGCGCCCGAATCGGCGAACAATGCCGGCGCCCAGACTTCCTTTATCCCTTTGCTCACCCTCGGCATTCCCTCCAACCCGGTCATGGCGCTGATGATCGGGGCGATGATGATCCAGGGCATCGCACCCGGGCCGCAGGTGATGACCGAGCGGCCGCAGCTCTTCTGGGGAATGATCGCCTCGATGTGGATCGGCAACCTGATGCTGGTGGTGCTCAACCTGCCCTTGATCGGAATGTGGATCAAGCTGCTGATGGTGCCCTACCGGATACTGTACCCGTCGATACTGGTCTTCTGCTGCATCGGCGTGTACAGCATCTCGAACAGCCCGTTCGATGTGATGCAGACGGCGGCGTTCGGCGTGGTCGGGTACATCTTCGTGAAGCTCGAATGCGAGCCGGCGCCGCTGATTCTCGGCTTTATCCTCGGACCCTTGATGGAGGAGAACCTGCGCCGTGCGATGCTCTTGTCGCGCGGGGACCCGCTGGTATTTTTCCAGCGCCCGATCAGCCTCACCATGCTTCTGATTGCCGCTTTGTTGCTGGCGGTCGTGCTGGCGCCGACCGTGCGCAAGAAACGCGAGGAAGCTTTCGTCGAGGCTTGAACGCCGACTGCGGGGCGGTTCCCTAGCGGTTCTTGCCCTGCTGCCACAGCACATCGCCGCGGCCGCCCTCGCGGTTGAGCACACGGCCGAGAACGAAAAGCAGGTCCGATAGCCGATTCAGGTAGATTCGCGCCGGGTCGGCGACTTTTTCCGAAGACGACAGGGCGACCATCGAGCGCTCGGCGCGCCGGCACACTGTGCGCGCCAGATGCGCGAGGCCCGCGGCGCGCGTCCCGCCCGGGAGGATGAATTCCTTCAGCGGCGGCAACGCGGAGTTGAACTCGTCGAGCAGGGCCTCGAGCCGCTGCACCTGGCCTTCGGTCATGGTCGCACGGCCCGGAATCGAGACGTCCCCGCCCAGGTCGAACAAATCGTGCTGGATATTCTCGAGAACCGCGCGTATTTTTTCGGGAATCTGCTCGGCGAGCAGCACGCCGATCGCCGAATTGAGCTCGTCGATCTCGCCGAGCGCGACGACGCGCGGGCTGTCCTTGCGCGTCCGCGAACCGTCGCCGAGGCCCGTCTCGCCCGAATCGCCGGTACGGGTGTAGATCTTCGACAGGCGGTGACCCATGAGCGCGCGCGTCTTTTCAGGGAGACGTAATATAGCACGCGGTCTACGCCTCCCGAGGCGCTCGTCGCGCACCTTACGGGCCTTGCCTCCCGTCGATCCAGAAAGGAAAATGACGCCGTGCACGCGACCCTCCCTCTCCTCGAAGTCTCGGACTTTCCCGCGATACGCCGCGAGCGTCTCGAGACGCTTCAGGTCAACCTCGGCTACAAGTGCAACCAGACCTGCGTGCACTGCCACGTCAACGCGGGCCCGACGCGCACCGAGGAGATGGATCGGGAGACGATGCACACCGTGCTGCGTTATCTCGAGGCCTCGGGCGTCGGCACGCTCGACATCACCGGCGGCGCGCCCGAGCTGAATCCGCATTTCAGGGAACTCGTCGAGCGCGCCCGCGTGCTCGACGCGCACGTGATCGACCGATGCAATCTCACCGTTCTCGAAGAGCCCGGCCAGGAGGATCTCGCGGAGTTTCTCGCGCGCGAAGAGGTCGAGATCATCGCTTCGCTCCCCTGCTACACCGAAGAGCTGGTCGACAGACAGCGCGGCAAGGGCGTATACGAAGCGAGCATCCGCGCGCTCAAGCGCCTGAATGCGCTCGGCTACGGCGTGGAGGGCTCGCGTCTCGCGCTCAACCTCGTGTACAACCCTCAAGGGGCTTCGCTGCCGCCCGCGCAGGAAAACCTCGAGGCGGACTACAAGCGGGTGCTCGGCGAGCGCTTCGGCATCCGCTTCAACCGGCTCTACACGCTCGCCAACATGCCGATCGCCCGATTCGGCTCCACGCTCGTCTCCGGGGGACAGTTCAACGCCTACATGAAGCTGCTGCAGGAATCCTTCCGCGAGGAGAATCTCGGCGCCGTGATGTGCCGCGCTCTGATCTCGGTGGACTGGCAGGGCACCGTCTACGATTGCGACTTCAACCAGATGCTGGGACTGCCGCTCAGGATCGCGGGCCGGTCCCGGGTAAGGCTCGCCGATCTCATCGGGCGCGATCTCGCCGGCAATCCGATCGTGGTGAAAAATCACTGCTTCGGGTGCACGGCCGGACAGGGGTCGAGCTGCGGCGGCGCGCTCTCGCGCACGGCCTGAACGTCCGCTGATCATGTCCCGCCGCAAGCTGCTGCTCGCGGCCCTGCTGCTGGGCTCGATCGCGGCGTTTTTCGCGCTCGACCTCGACCAGTATCTCCGCCTCGAATATTTCAAGTCGCAGCAGTCTGCGATCGAGGAATTCCGGCGCGCGAACCCGCTCGCGGCCGCCGGAATCTTTTTCGCGATCTACGTCGCCGTTACCGGCCTCTCCGTGCCCGGAGCGGCTGTCCTGTCGCTGGTCGTCGGCGCGATATTCGGGCTCCTATGGGGCACGCTGATCGTATCGTTCGCCTCGAGCATGGGCGCAACGCTCGCGTTTCTCTCATCCCGCTTCCTCTTCCGCGAGTCGGTGCGGGGCCGCTTCGGCGACCGATTGCGTGCAATCGATGTCGGCCTGGAGAAAGAGGGCGCGTTCTACCTGTTTGCCTTGCGGCTCGTGCCGGTGGTTCCGTTCGTGCTGGTCAATCTCCTCATGGGACTCACGCCGATCCGCACCCGCACGTTCTACTGGGTGAGCCAGATCGGCATGCTTCCGGCGACGATCGTCTACGTCAACGCGGGCACCCAGTTTGCGACTCTCACTTCGACCAGGGGGTTGTTGTCGCTCGAGCTGGTCGGCTCGCTCGTGCTGATCGGCATCTTTCCGCTCATCGCCAAGCGCGCCGTCGAAGCCTTCAAGGCGCGCCGCCGGCTGGCGAGGTGGCCGAAGCCTGCCAAGTTCGACCGCAACCTCGTCGTGATCGGCGCAGGCTCCGCAGGTCTGGTGTCGGCCTACATCGCTGCCGCGGTCAAGGCGAAAGTGACCCTGGTCGAGAAGGACAAGATGGGCGGGGACTGCCTCAACACGGGCTGCGTGCCCTCGAAGGCCCTGATCAAGTCGGCGCGTCTCGTCGCGCAGGCGAAGCGCCCCCGCGAATTCGGCTTCAAGGCGATGCAGGTCGACTTCGATTTCGCCGACGTCATGGAGCGCGTGCAGCGCGTGGTGAGAACCGTCGAACCGCACGACTCGGTCGAGCGCTACACCAAGCTCGGAGTCGAGTGCCTCAAGGGCGAGGCGAAAATCACCTCCCCCTGGACGGTGGAGGTGAAGAGCGAAACGGGCAGGCGCACGCTCACGACACGGGCGATCGTCATCGCCGCGGGCGCACGGCCCTTCGTGCCGCCGATCCCGGGACTCGCCGAGGCCGGCTGCCTGACCTCGGACACGGTGTGGGCCTTGAGAGCCTTGCCGCCGCGGCTGGTCGTCCTCGGGGGAGGGCCGATCGGTTGCGAGCTCGCCCAGTGCTTCGCGCGGTTCGGATCGCGCGTGACGCAGGTCGAGATGCTTCCGCGCATCCTGATCCGCGAAGACCCGGAGATCTCCGAAATGGTCGCGAAGCAGCTCCGCGAGGAGCGCATCGACGTCCGCGCCGATCACAAGGCGGTGCGCGTGCTCCGGGAAGACGGCGAGAAGCTGCTCTTGTGCGAGCACGACGGCAGGGAGATCCGCATCCCGTTCGACGAGCTGCTGTGCGCGGTCGGGCGTGTCGCCAATACCGAGGGGTACGGCCTGGAAGAGCTCGGCATCGAATTGAGCCGCGCGCGCACCGTGAGCACGAACGAATACCTGCAGACCCTTTATCCCAACATCTACGCCTGCGGCGACGTCGCCGGCCCGTATCAGTTTACGCACACCGCCTCGCACCAGGCGTG
>Ga0210382_10000384_pt1 | contig 16066 bp, 14 predicted proteins | sample PLMedo_FD_155452 | JGI IMG/M metagenome (GOLD analysis project Ga0210382, IMG submission 155452) | Groundwater sediment microbial communities from an aquifer in East River, Colorado, USA - PLM0_60_coex redo | ecosystem: Environmental > Terrestrial > Soil > Riparian zone | place: USA: East... | reverse complement strand
CGCGGATCCACGAAGTAGCTCGAGCCGTAGAACTGCCCCACGTTCCACGGCGCCTCGACGCCGACCCGATTGATGCAGCCCATGAAGTAGCCGTTCGCCACCGCGTGGGCCGGCTGTTCCAGCTTCCACAGGTATTGCGACAGGCCCTTCACGGTCGCCGATGGATTGAACACGATCTCGGCGCCGTGCAGGCCGAGCAACCGCGCGCCCTCGGGGAAATGCCGGTCATAGCAGATGTAGACGCCGATCGTGGCGTAGCGCGTCTGGAAGACGGGATAGCCGAGGTTTCCGGGCTTGAAGAAAAACTTCTCCCAGAAGCCTGCCGTATGCGGAATGTGGTTCTTGCGGTACTTGCCGAGGTAACTGCCGTCGGCGTCGATCACGGCCGCGGTGTTGTAGTAGACGCCCGCCATCTCGCGCTCGTAGATCGGCACGATCATCACCATCTCGTGTTTCTTGGCGAGCTTCTGCATGCGCTCGATCGTCGGGCCGGGGATCGACTCGGCGATGTCGCACCACTTGGCGTCCTGACTGGGGCAGAAGTAGGGGCCGTTGAAGACCTCCTGCAGGCAGAGGATCTGGACGCCCTGCTTGCCGGCTTCCTCTATATAAGGAAGGTGCTTCTCCAGCATCGCCTCAGTGATCTTGTTGACCGGCGCGTTGGCGTCGTTGATGGGATTCGACATTTGAATGAGGCCGCCGACAACGTTTCTCATCACCACCTCGAGATCACGACTTTTTTGTCGGTATAGAACTCGATCGAGTCCTGCCCGTGTGCTTTTAGATCTCCGAAGAACGAGCCCTTGGTGCCGCCAAACGGGAACATAGCCATGGGCGCCGCCACGCCGATGTTCACCCCGATCATGCTGACGCCGACGCGATAGCGAAACTCGCGCGCGGCCTTGCCGCTCTGGGTGAATATGGACGTCGCATTCGCGAACCCAGATGCTCGCACCATCTCGATCCCTTCGTCCAAGTTGCTGACGTGGGTCACGGACGCCACGGGTCCGAAGATCTCCTCTTTCCCGATCGTCATGTCCGGTTGGACGCCATCGAAGACGGTCGGTCCCACAAAGTGGCCGCGCGGATGTTTTTCGACTTTGGTGGCGCGGCCGTCGAGTAACAGGGTCGCGCCATCCTTGCGCCCCGCTTCTACGTACGACAGCACCTTTTCCTTGTGCTTCGCCGAGACGACGGGCCCCATGCTCACGCCGGGCTCGAGGCCGTAGCCGAGCCGCAGGCTCTTCGCCGAATCGAGGAGCCGCTCGCGGAAGGGCTCGTAGGCCGTGCCCGCGGCGACCACGACGCTGCCCGCGAGACAGCGCTGGCCGGCGCAGCCGAACAGCGACTCGCTGATGTTCGCCACGGCACGGTCCATGTCGGCGTCGGGCATCACGATGACGTGATTCTTCGCGCCACCCAGCGCCTGTACGCGCTTGCCGTACTTGGCGGCTTCCTGGTAGACGTACTTCGCGACGGGGGATGACCCGACGAAGGAGATGCCGGTGATCCCCGGATGCGCGAGCAGCGCGTTGACCGCGTCCTTCCCGCCATGGACCAGGTTCAGCACGCCGGGCGGGATGCCGGCCTCGTGCGCCAGCTCGATGATGCGCGTCGGGGAAAACGGCACCTGCTCGCTCGGCTTGAGAATGAACGTGTTGCCGGTGGCGATCGCATAGGGCCAGAACCAGCACGGCACCATCGCCGGAAAATTGAAGGGCGTGATAGCGGCGAAGACGCCGAGTGGCTGGCGGACGTATTCGCAGTCGATGCCGGCCGCGACGTCTTCCAGGGTCTTGCCCATCATCATGCTTGGGATGCCGCAGGCGTGCTCGACGTTTTCAATGCCGCGACGCACCGATCCCCTGGCCTCGTCCAGCGTCTTGCCGTTCTCGCGCGTCACCGTCGCCGCGAGATCGTCGAACTGCTCCTCCAGCAGGGACTTGAGCTTGAAGAGGTAGCGAGCCCGCACCACGGGCGGGACCTGACGCCATTTGACGAATGCGGCCTGCGCCGCCGTGACGGCTTCGTTGACGGCGCGCGCGCCGGAGAGCGGCACTTTGCCCAGTGATTCGCCTGTCGCGGGGTTCGTCAGGTCGAGATAATCGACGCTACCGGGGGCGATCCACTCGCCCCCGATGTAGTTGCGGAGGGTTTTCATACCCGTAGCCTAGGGACGGCTAGGGCCTTGTCAACTGACGAACTGCGCCTTCTCGGTCGAGCCCTCCAGCGCGACGGTCGAGCTGCGGCCGCCGTGCACGATCTGCGTGATTTCGTCGAAGTAGCCGACCCCCACGAACTCCTGGTGCTTCACGGCCTCGTAGCCTTCCCGCTCCACGGCGAATTCGCGCGACTGCAGGTCGGCGTACGCCGCCATGCCGCGTTCCCTGTAGTCCTGCGCGAGTGTGAACATGCCGTGATTCAGCGCGTGGAAGCCGGACAGCGTGACGAACTGGAACTTGTAGCCCATCGCGCCGAGCTCCTTTTGGAAGGAGGCGAGCTGCGACTCGCTGAGATGGCGCTTCCAGTTGAACGATGGCGAGCAGTTGTACGCGAGCAGCTTGCCCGGATACTCCTTGTGGATCGCTGCGGCGAAGTGCTTCGCTTCGCCGAGATCGGGTTTTGCCGTCTCGAACCAGAGCATGTCGGCGTAGGGCGCGTACGCACGGGCCCGCGCGATCGCCGCCTCGACGCCGTCTTTGATCACGCAGAAGCCTTCGGGCGAGCGCTCGCCGGTGCACCAGCGGCGGTCGTACTCGTCGATGTCGCTCGTCAACAGTCCGGCGCTGTTGGCATCGGTGCGCGCGATGAGCACCGCTTCGACCCCGCAGACGTCGGCCGCGAGCCGCGCCGCGATCAGCTTGGCGATGAATTCGCTCGTCGGCACGAGCACCTTGCCGCCCAGATGGCCGCACTTCTTGACCGAGGAGAGCTGGTCTTCGAAGTGCACCCCCGCCGCGCCGGCCGCGATCATCAGCTTCATCAGCTCGTAGGCGTTGAGCACGCCCCCGAAGCCCGCTTCGGCATCGGCGACGAGCGGCACGTACCAGTCGACGCTATGATCGCCGTTCATGTGATGGATCTCGTCGGCGCGTTGCAGCGCGTTCTGGATCCGGCAGATGAGGTTCGGCACGCTGTCGGACGGATAGAGGCTCTGGTCGGGGTACATCGTCATCGCATTGTTCGCGTCGGCGGCAACCTGCCAGCCGCTGATGTAGATCGCCTTGAGGCCGGCCCGAACTTCCTGCACCGCCTGGTTCCCGGTTACGGCCGAGAGCACCGCGACGTAGGGCTCTTCGCGCATCATTTTCCAGAGCCGCGCGGCGCCGTGGCTCGCGAGCGTGTGCTGGATGGGGAGTGTGCCGCGCAGCCGGTAGACGTCGTCGGGTGTGTAGCTGCGCTTGATGCCTTGCCACCGCCGGTCGCTGCGCCAGCGCCGATCCAGCTCGGATAAGAATGCGTGCTTGTTCATACGCTTACTCCAGGTGCTGGTACGCGACCAGTGTGAGGAACTCGGGGAATTCGGCGCCCATCATCAGTTGAGCGAACAGCTCGGCGGCGAGTTCGAATTTGCCGCCTTTCAACTTCTTCACTTCCATCTCTTGAGCGATGATCGATTCGACCAACCCGTGAGTCACGGGCTGTCCGTTGGAGAGGTGCGCGCCGTGGCGGACCCACTGCCAAACTTGCGACCGCGAGATCTCGGCCGTCGCCGCGTCTTCCATGAGGTTGTAGATCGGCACGCAGCCGACGCCGCGCAGCCACGACTCGAGGTATTGGATGCCGACGTCGACGTTCGTTCTGAGGCCGGCTGCGGTGATCTCGCCGCCGGGGGAGGGGACGGTGAGCAGGTCCGCTGCCGTCACGCGCACGTCGTCCCGCGCGACGTGGAGCTGATTCGGGGCCCCCCCCGGCATCGCGGCGTCGAATACCTGGGCCGCGACCGGCACGAGTCCCGGGTGCGCCACCCAGGTACCGTCGTGCCCGGCGCGGACCTCGCGCAGCTTGTCCTGCCGGACCTTCGCGAGCGCTGCCTCGTTCGCCGCCGGGTCGTGCTTGATGGGGATCTGGGCGGCCATGCCGCCCATCGCGTGGGCGCGGCGGCGGTGACAGGTCTGAATCAGGAGATCGACGTACGACTTGAGGAAGTGACGGTCCATCGTCACCCGGGCGCGGTCGGGTAGCACGAAGTCCGGGCGCTGTCTGAACTTCTTGATGAAGCTGAAGATGTAGTCCCAGCGCCCGCAGTTCAGGCCGGCGGAGTGGTCCCTCAGCTCGTAGAGAATTTCGTCCATCTCGAACGCGGCGAGAATCGTCTCGATCAGGACCGTCGCGCGGATCGTCCCCCGAGGGATGCCGAGCTCGTCCTGCGCGAGGTTGAAGACGTCGTTCCAGAGGCGCGCCTCGAGGTGGCTCTCGAGCTTGGGCAGGTAGAAGTAGGGTCCCGTGCCCTTCGCGATCAGCGCCGCGGCGTTGTGAAAGAAGAACAGCCCAAAATCGAACAGGGCGGCGGAGATCGGGCGCCCGTCGACGGTCACGTGCTTCTCATCGAGATGCCAGCCGCGCGGCCGCACCATCAGCGTGGCCGTGCGTGGCCCGAGCGTGTAGCGCTTCCCCTCGGGGCTCGTGAACTCGATGGTGCCGCGCACCGCGTCCCGCAGGTTCGACTGCCCCTCGAGATTGTTGCGCCACGTGGGGGCGTTCGAGTCCTCGAAATCGGCCATGTAGACCCGCGCGCCCGAATTGAGCGCGTTGATGACCATCTTGCGGTCCACGGGGCCGGTGATCTCGACCCGGCGGTCCGTCAGGTCGCCGGGGATCGGCGCGACGGTCCACGCCGCCTCGCGCACCGAGCGCGTCTCGGGCAGGAAGTCGGGACGCTCGCCCGCGTCGAGGCGCCGCTGGCGCTCCACACGACGCGCGAGCAACTCCTGGCGGCGCCCCTCGCAGGCCCGCGCGAGCGTCGTGAGGAACCGTCGTGCCTCGGCCGTCAGGATGTCCGCAAACGCCGGCTCCAAGCCGGCGTGGACTGCGAGCCCGGCTCCCGACTTCGTTGGCGCAGTGGTCTTGATCGGCATGTATTGGTGGGGAGGGTCCGCAGCGGCTGTGCACGACCGCCGCGGCAGCCGGCGCGATGCCAGCATTTACCTGGCTCCGCCTTTGCCGGCCTTTTCCCCCCGACATCTGCGTGCTGCTTCCGCCGGAACAGCATTGCAACCCTCATGCCATGCGCGGGGGGATGCGGGCTCCCCTTGAAAGGACGTCGCGTGACGACCGGAACGGGGCGCGCTGCCAGCCCGGTGCGGCAAATTCTGTGGCAATATTACCGCACATGTCTTCGCCCCCTCCGCCCCCTCTCGCTTCAGCCGTCGGCCGCTCCGTCCCGCGTCGCGAGGGTGCCGCCAAGGTCACCGGTGCCGCCCGTTATACCGACGACCTCGTAGTCCGGGATGCCTGGTTCGGGAAGACCGTCCGGTCGACCGTGCCCAGGGGCCGGATCCGGTCCATCACCCTCGACCCAGCCTTTGACTGGACGCACGTGGTGGTGGTGACCGCCGCCGACATCCCGGGGGACAACGTCGTCCAGCTCATCCGGGACGACCAGCCGGTCCTGGCCCCCAGAGGGGGCGAGATCAGGCATAAGGAGGAGCCGATTCTCCTGCTGGCCGCTGCCGATCGGGGCACGCTCGAGGAGGCGGCACGCCATATCCGGATCGAGTATGAGGTCGCCGAGCCCGTCTATGCGCTCGAACAAGCCACCGAAGTCTTCAGCACGGTCGAAATCGGGAAAGGCGAGGTTGTGGAGGACGTGGAGGATCTGAAAGATGTCGAGGTGGTCGAAAGGACCTTTAGAGTGGGTTTGCAGGAGCAGCTCTACATCGAACCCCAAGGAGCCATCGCCATTCCGGAATCCGATGGATCCATCAAAGTCATCGGCTCGTTACAGTGCCCCTACTACGTCCATCGGGCTCTCAAGCGAGCCTTGAAGCTCACCGATCAGCAGGCCGTGGTCATCCAGGCGGAAACAGGCGGCGGTTTTGGGGGCAAAGAAGAGTACCCCTCGATCGTCGCGGTCCACGCGGCGCTCCTCGCCCGCAAAGCGGGGCGCCCCGTCCGCCTGATCTACGACCGCCACGAGGACCTCGCCGCGACCACCAAGCGTCATCCAGGCGTCATCACGCACCGCACGGCGGTCAAAAAAGATGGAACACTGCTCTCGCAGGACATCGAGATCGTCCTGGATGGTGGTGCCTACTGTACGTTGACGCCGGTGGTTCTCTCCCGGGCGGCGATCCACGCCGCTGGTGCGTACTCCTGTCCCAACGTCCGGATTCGGGCGCGCGCGGTCGCGACGAATACCCCGCCGAACGGCGCCTTCCGCGGCTTCGGCGCGCCCCAGTCGCTGTTCGCCGCCGAGCTGATGGTGGAGCACGTGGCGGAACGGCTGGGCATGTCGAGTGTCGATCTCCGGCGTAGATGGATGTTGCGCCTGGGTGACACGACCGCCACGGGCCAGGTGCTCACGGAAAGCGTGGGTTCTGAGCTGGTGTTGGATGCTGCGCTCAAGGCTGCGCCGCGCGTCGGCACGTCGGCACGTCGGCACGTTCGACGTGGGCGTGGCCTGTCTCTAGTCTTTCACGGGTCCGGATTCACGGGTAGCGGGGAGAAGAAGCTACAGGGCACCATCGGGTTTGAAGCGCTGGCGGACGGCACGTTCCGCATCCTCACAGCTTCGACCGAAATCGGGCAGGGCACCAAGACCATCTTTTGTCAGCTTGCCGCGGATGCCTTGGGTGTAGGGTTGGACAAGATAGGCCTTGCCCCGCAGGACACATCCCTGGTCCCCGATTCCGGACCGACCGTCGCATCGCGCACGGCGATGATCGTGGGACGGCTGGTGCAGGAAGCCGCCGCCGAGGTCAAGAAACGCTTGTCGCGGGAGAAGGCGCCGTTCCGGGTCGAGAAGTCGTACATCCAGCCCGACTCGATTCACTGGGACGAGACGACCTACCGTGGCGACGCGTATCCAGTCTACGCCTGGGCGTGTACGATCGCCGATGTCGAGGTCGACCTGACGACGGGTGCGGTCCGCGTGACCGACCTCGTTACCGCAGTCGATTGCGGCAAGGCGCTCCATCCGGTGATGGCGGAGGGGCAGATCGAAGGCGGCTGCTTGCAGGCAGTCGGCTGGGCGACGATCGAAGAGATCAAGATGAAAGACGGCGGCTATCAGAACGATCGCCTCGCCACCTACCTCATTCCTACCGCGCTCGACGCTCCGCGAATTCGGACCATTCTGGTCGAGAACCCGTATTCTCAGGGTCCATTCGGGGCCAAGGGGATCGGAGAGCTGCCCATGGATGGACCCGCGCCCGCCATCATCGCCGCCATTCATGACGCGACCGGGGTCTGGCTCGACGAAGTCCCCGCCACTCCTGAGAAGGTGCTTGCCGCATGCGCTTCACGCTGAACGGGACAACGATTTCGCTCGACGTCCTCGGTACACGCCGTCTGCTTGACGTATTGCGAGAAGACCTCCACCTCACCGGTACCAAGGAAGGTTGTGGCGAGGGGGAGTGCGGCGCCTGCTCGGTGCTGATCGACGGCCAGGTCGTCGACAGTTGTTTGGTAGCGATCGGCCAAGTCGAAGGCCGCGATGTCGTGACTGTAGAAGGACTCGCGCTGCCGGACGGCCGGCTGTCGCGCCTGCAGCAGGCCTTCATCGAGCACGGGGCGGCGCAATGCGGGATCTGTACGCCGGGAATGTTGCTCGCGGCCCAGGTCTTGATAGAGCAATCACGACGCCTGACTGCGGACGACGTGCGCGAGGGGCTCGCCGGGAATCTGTGCCGCTGTACGGGCTACACGAAGATTATTGACGCGGTGCTGTCATGCACGAAGTGAAGTACATCCGTCCCAGGAACCTGGCGGACGCTGTGCAGATATACCGAACAACCCCAGGATGCCGCCCCCTCGCTGGCGGCACGGATCTCATGGTCATGCTGCACGCGCGTACGGTGCGGCCCGAGCCCGAGGCTTTGCTCGACCTTTGGTCGCTCCACGAATTGAAGGGGGTCCGGCGTACGGGTGATGTGCTCGAGATCGCCGCCGCCGAGCCGTACACGGGCATAATCGCTTCACCCGACGTCCAGCAGCACCTCCCGGCACTCGCCGCCGCCGCCCGCACGATCGGCGCCGCCCAGATCCAGAACCGCGGCACCCTCGGCGGCAACCTGGCGAACGCGTCCCCCGCGGGGGATACGCTGCCGGTGCTGCTCGCCTACGATGCCGTTGTGGTGACGGACCGGCGCTCGATTGCCATCGACGAGTTCTTCACCGGCTATCGCAAGACCGCCCTCCAATCCGACGAGCTGATCACGGCGGTCCGCTTTCCGCGCGGCCGGCAGGTGGCGTTCCGCAAAGTCGGTACGCGTGCTGCCCAGGCGATCTCGAAAATCGTGATGGCGGTGAGCCGGCACCCCGGGAGGGGGGGGGCCCGGATCGCGATCGGATCGGTCGCCGAGGTGCCGCTGCGCGCCCGTCGCGCGGAAGCGGCGCTGGAGCGCAACGACATCGAGGGCGCGATCGCGGCCGTGGCCGAAGACATCCGGCCGATCGACGACGTGCGCTCCACGGCGGCCTACCGTCGCGCGGTCACGCAGCACGTGCTGCGGGAGCTGCTAGTACGCGAGTAGCTCGAGAGCCTTCGCCAGGACGGTAGTCCCGAGCTCTAGATGCTCAGGACTCGTGGCTTCCTCCGGGCAGTGCGAGCGTCCGCCAATACTCGGCACGAACAACATCCCCACCTTGCACCGCGCCGCTAAAATCTGTGCGTCGTGCCCAGCGCCACTCACCATTTCCGTCGCTGCGGCGCCGCATTCCTTCGCCGCGCGCGCGAGCACGGACCGCACGTCGGGGTGCATCGCGACGGGCGGCTTCTCCTGCAGGGTGCGAATCGCCAGGCCGAGTCGCCGTTCCTGAGAGATCGTGGTGCAGAGCGAGCGGATGCGCTCCTCGAGCGCGCGCCGGCCGCCCAGGTCGGAATGCCGCAGGTCCACGGTGAAGATCACCTTGCCCGGCACGACGTTGATCTGATCGGGCTCGACCTCGAGCTTCCCGACGGTCGCAACGGCGGGTGGGCCGAGTGATTTCGCGATGGACTCGACCGCTTGCACCATCGCGGCCGCCCCGGTGAGGGCGTCGAGCCGCAGGTCCATCGGCGTCGTCCCGGCGTGGTCGGGCCGTCCGGTGACGGTGACTTCGAGGTGCGCCGTGCCCACAATCGCACTCACGACGGCGAGTGGCGTCCGCGCAGACTCGAGCACCGCGCCCTGCTCGATGTGCAGCTCGACGAACGTATCGATGTCGTCGCGCGCGGCGGCCCTAATCTTGGCGGGATCGAGGCCCCGCTCGCGCATCGCTTGTGCGATATCGGCATCGACTTTGTCGATGCTCCCTGTAATTGCTCGCGAGCCCCAGAAGTTTGTCGCAAAGCGAGACCCTTCTTCCTCGCAAATGGCGACCACTTCCAACGGACGGCTTGGTTTGCCCCGAGTTCGAAGGAGCGCCTCGACGGCGGTGAGACCGGCGACGATGCCGAGGGCGCCGTCGAGACGCCCGCCGTGCCGCACGGTGTCGATATGTGAGCCGGTGACAATCGATTTCCCGTCCCCATCGGCTCGTCCCCACAGATTCCCGACCGCGTCGCGGCGAGTCTTGAGGCCGGCGCCCTTCATCCAGCCTTCGACGCGATCGAGCGCTGCCGCCCACGCCGAGTCGTAGAGTCCTCGATCGCCGATGGCGTAGAGCTCGTCGAGGCGGCGCTCGAGCAGCGCGCCGTCAATTCGCATGGTTGGGTTTCACCAGTTGTCCCCAGCCCGTTTCGCCGACGACCTCCCCCTCGACGAAGACCGTTTTGCCGCGCACCATCGTCCGCACCACCTTCCCAACAAACTCGCGACCGAGATACGCGCTGACGCCGCTGCGGGTCTGGAGGTCGTTCACACCGAACGTCCAGCGCTGCTCGGGGTCCACGATCGCGAAGTCTGCATCGGCTCCGACGGCAATCGCGCCCTTGCGCGGGTACAGGCCGAAGAGCTGCGCGGGCGCGGTGGCGGTGAGATGCGCGACGCGTTCGACCGACAAGCCGCGCGCGTGCATTCCGTCGGTGAAAAGCACCGGCAGCGTGGCCTGAATTCCCGCCACGCCACCCCACGCCTGCCAGATGTCGTGCTCGCCTTTCTGTTTGTCGGCAGCAGGGCAGGGCGAATGATCCGAGCCGATCAGATCGACGCGTCCTGCCAGGACCTCGTGCCACAACGCCTCGCGCGTCGCTGCGTCGCGAATCGGCGGCGCACATTTCAGCGGCGGGCCGACCCGCTCGAAGTCCTCCTCCGTGAAGGCGAGATAGTGCGGGCACGTCTCCGCGCTGATCGCCACACCCTTGTTGCGCGCCGCATCCACCTCCGCCAATCCCGCGGCGCAGCTGACGTGGACGACGTGCGCGCGCACGCCTGTGCCGGCGCCGCGCATGCAAACGAGCAGCCGGCGAATCGCGTCGACTTCGGCGGCGGCCGGCCGCGCGCGACACCACGCAAGTGGGTTCGGCGCCCCTTGAGCTTCGAGCATCCCCTGGCTTTCGGCATGCACGCCTACGATCGCATTGAGGCGGGCAGCCACTTTGAGCCCGATCGCGAGCACGCCGTCGGGCACGCTGGGAAAGTCGTCGATGCCGCTGTGACTCAGGAAGGCTTTGAAACCCACAACACCACGTTGGTGGAGGTTTTCGAGGTTGGCGAGGTTGTCGGGGACAAGGCCGCCCCACAGGCCGAAATCGACGAGGGCCTTTTGCGACGCGATCGCGAGCTTCTCGTCAAAGGCTGCGGGAGTCGTGGTCGGGGGATGCGCGTTGAGCGGCATCTCGAGCACGGTAGTGACGCCGCCCGCGGCGGCGCCGCGGGTGCCGGCTTCCCAGCCTTCCCACTCGGCGCGGCCGGGTTCGTTGAAATGGACGTGGGCATCCACGACGCCCGGCAACACGATCAGGCCCGTGGCGTCGATCACCTCCGCGCCGTCGCGCACTTCGCTCCCAATTGCGGTAATGATTCCGCCGGTGACGGCGATATCGGCTGGGCGCTGTCCCGTGGGAAGGATGGTCGTTCCGCCCCGGATGACGAGGTCGGGAGCAGTCACACTTCTTCTATAATGATGTCCTGCGCGCCTTCCCAGAGCGTCAGCCGGCCGATTTCGGGTAGCTGCTCCTGGCCCTGCGTGAGAGTCGCAAAGTGATTACCGGCCAGCTGCCCCACCTTGCTCGCAAACAGCGTGGCACCGTACGGAAACAGCAGTTCGGTCTCACTGATGCCGCCGGGATAGAGCAGCAGCATTCCGGGGGCGGGATGGCTGGTGTGATTCTCGAAATCGAGCCCGAGTTTGCGCTCGCCCATCGGAATCCACGTCGACTCGCCGCTCCAGCGGCAGTGGACTATCTTGGACTTGAGCGGCAGCAGTTTGCGAATCACAGCCACCGTTTTGGGCGCGGCTTTCTCTTCCAGTCGCGCCGTAAACGTCAGGGTTCCCACGCGGATCTTGAGCATGCCCAACACTAACCGTCCAACGATTTCGACGCACGTCCTCGATACCACGCGCGGCGAGCCCGCCGCCGGCGTCGCCGTGACGCTGTGGCGCCTGGACGGCAAAGAACGGACGTCCTTCGGCACGCGCGAGACCGACACCGATGGCCGGATCGGCGATGTCCTGGAACAACCGTTGGAGGCGGGATCCTACCGTCTCTCCTTCGAGGTGGGCGCGTACTATAAGAAGCAGGCTCACGCGTCGTTTCTCGATCGTGTGACCTTGGATTTTGAAGTCAGGGACGCTGCGCGGAACTATCACATCCCGTTGTTGATGTCGCCTTTCTCGTGCGCCAGCTATCGGGGCAGCTGATCATCCGGGAGCCGGGAGCTGGGAGCAGGGAGCAGCGTGCCTTCGAGAACGCGGGCCCCCTGCTCCAACGTCTGCGGGCGGAAGGCCCCTTTGCCAACGACGGCGTGATGTTGGCGCGGGCGCGGGCGATCCTGAACGAGCTCTCGGAACCCGAGCAGATCGCCGTAATCAACGCCCATCCGCGGATTGGCGAGCGGCCGGACCAGGTGTCGGCGGCGTCATTCAAGGAGCAGGGCTATCACGGCGACACGACGCCGCCCGAGGTCTTCCTGCGACTCGCGAGTCTCAACGATGAGTACGAGCAAAAGCTCGGATTTCGCTTCGTCGTCTTCGTGAATCGGCGGCCCAAGGAGGCGATTGTACCCCTGCTCGAGGCGCGGTTGCGCGGCTCGCGCGACGAGGAACGGCGCACCGCGCTGCGCGAGATTCTGGCCATCGCCGCAGACCGGCTGAAACGCCCATGTTCGCATTGATCAAGCTGATTCAGTCGCTGGTCGGCGCGCTGCACTCCGAGGGCACCCCGGGGCAGCTCGCCGCCGGGATCGTGCTGGGTTCTTTTCTCGGGCTGACACCGCTCTTCAACCTTCACAACGCGGTGATATTCGCCCTCCTCGTCCTGCTGAACGTCTCGTTCGCGGGCGGGCTGCTGGGCTGGGCGCTGTTCGTACCGGCAGGATTTCTGCTCGATCCGCTATTCGACTGGATCGGGCGCAGTCTGCTGCTCGCGCCGTCGCTCAGGGGACTGTGGACGTCACTCTACAACACGCCGATCGTCCCGCTCACCAATTTCACCAACACCGTGGTGCTCGGGAGCCTGGTATTCGCGCTGCTGTTCGCGGTGCCCCTCTTCTTTGTCCTGCGCTGGGCGGTGGCGCGCTATCGCGTGACGATCGGCGAACGCGTGCGGCAGTCGAAATTCTACCGCGCCGTCACGGCGTCCAAGGTCTACAACGTCTACAAGCTGTTCCGGCCATGAGCCGCCTCAAGATCTTCCGCTGGCGCGCCATCGGGCCGCTGCTCGCGCTCTTCGTCATCGCCGCCGTGCTGTGGTGGCTCTTCGCCGACACGATCGCGCGACACGAATCGCAGCAGATCGGCACCCAGCTGCTGGGCGCGCGGGTCGAGATCGAGCACCTCCATCTCGACATCGCCAACGGCAAGGTGCTGGTGCGCGGTCTCACCATCGCGAGTCCGCATGAGGCCTTCAAGAATCTCTTGCAGGCTGACGAGCTCGTCGCCGATCTCGACGTCGTGCCCCTCACCGAAAAAAAGCTCATCATCAACCGGATTGCGGCGAACGGGCTGCGGTTCGGGACGCCGCGCCAGACGGACGGCCGGGTGGCCGCGAAATCGGGCGAAGGGATCGCGGGCCGCGTGCTCGCCGAAACGCGCGAGTGGGCCAGCCAATTCCAGATCCCGGTGCTGCAGCTCGCCACCGGCAAGATCAGCATCGACTCGCTCGATCCGCGGCGGCTCTCCACGATTCCAGCCGCCGACGCGCTGGGCGCGCGGGCCGACTCGAGCCGCCGCGCCTGGCAGGCCGCGTTCGACACACTGCGCCTCGGCCCCACGCTCGATTCGGCGAGCGCCACGCTCGAACGGCTGCGGCATGCGCGCGCCACCGATCTCGCCGCGCTGAACGAAGCGCGTCAGGCGATCGGTCGTCTCAAGCGGGCGCGGGACCGCCTGACCACGCTCGACCGTGGTGTGAAGATCGGCATTTCGCAGCTCCAAGCCGGTCTGGCCAGTTTGGACAGCGCTCGCCAGCGAGACTACTCCTTCGCGCGCAGCTTGCTCAAGTTGCCGAGCCTCGATGCGCCGGAGATCGGCGCCGCGCTGTTTGCGCCGGCCGCCATCAAGCCGTTCGAGCGCGTGCTCTACTATGCGCAGCTGGCGCGCCGCTACATGCCGCCCGGGCTGCTGCCACGCGCCACGACCGGCCCGAGCCGCATGCGCCGCGCCGGTGAGGACGTGCGCTTTCCCAAGGAGCACGCGTTGCCGGCTTTCCTGGTCCGCAGCGCCGAGCTGTCGTTTCTGCCGCAGCGCTACGCCGGCCGGCTCACGGGACTGACCAGCGATCCAGCGTTGTATGGCCGGCCCACCGTCTTCGGTGCGACCGGACCGCAGCTCGTAGCCGGAGCGATGCTCAATCACGTGCGCGCCATCCCGGTCGATACGGCCGGCGCGACGGTCGGCGGAATCGCGCTGCCCCCCTTCGAAATTCCCGGCGTGCCGTTGCGGCTCGACCCGGGCGCAGCCACGGCACAGCTCGGCTTCGCCCTGAACGGCGACACGATTCACGCGCGCTTCGCCATTCGCTCGACGAACGTGCGCTGGACGCGCGATTCCGGATTCGCCAACAGCACGATCGGCGATCTGATCTGGCGCACCGTGTCCGGCATCTCGAATCTCGATGTCGAGGCGCGGCTCTCGGGAGCGCTGCATCATCCGGACCTCGCGGTGCGGTCGAATCTCGATCAGGCGATCGCGTCCCGATTGCGCAGCGTCTTGGGCGAACAGGTCGCCGCCGCGGAGCAACAGGTGCGTGATCGCGTGGATGCCCTGATCAACGACAAGGTCGGGCTGGTGCGCGCGCGCGTGAATGAAGTACAGACCCAGGCACAGGCGCAGGTCGCGCAGCAACGGGCCCGACTGGATGAGCTGCAGCAGCAGCTCGAGCGTATCCGGCTGCCGTGAAGGCCCTTCAAACGCTGCAGTACCCGACGGCGTCTTAGTACCGTGACGGACGATCTCGTCGCCCGTGCCCAGGCCGGCGACCAGACCGCATTTCGGGAGCTCTATCGTGAGCACGCCGGTCGTGTCTACGCGCTTTGTCTCCGTCTCACCGGCGACGGGCGCGACGCCGAAGAGCGCACCCAGGATGTCTTCGTGCGGCTCTGGGACAAGCTGCGCTCGTTCCGGGGTGAAAGCGCGTTCAGCTCGTGGCTGCATCGGCTGGCCGTCAACGTCGTCCTGAACGAGCGCCGGACGACCGGCAGGCGGGAGCGTCGAGTCATGTCGGCGGAGGATCCGGACACTGTTGTGGGGGCGCAGCACGCTGCGCCCCTGCCGGGATCCGCCGGCTTGAGCATCGATCTCGAGCGGGCGATCGCGGACCTGCCGGACGGAGCTCGGGAGATATTCGTGCTGTATGACATCGAAGGCTACGCGCACGGCGAGATCGCGCAGCTCGTGGGCATAGCGGAAGGCACGTCCAAGGCGCAACTGTTTCGCGCCCGGCGACTGTTACGGGAGAAGTTGGAGCGATGAACGAAAACGAGCTACACGACGCCGTCGGCCGTCTGCCGAAGAGCATCGAGCCGCCACGCGATCTGTGGCCGGAGATTGAAGCTCGGATCACGCGCTCAGGTTCATGGGGCCGGCGCTGGTACTGGGTCCCGCTCGCGGCCGCAGCCGTGCTCGTCTTTCTCTTGATCGCGCGGACCGAGCGCAGCGCCTGGGACGTCACCGCGCTCGCCGGCCGTCCCGTCATCGGCACCAAACGGCTCGCCGCGTCGGGACGGCTGCGCGTCGGCGATTGGTTGCAGACCGACGACTCCTCGCGCGCGCTGATCGCCGTCGGACGGATCGGGCAGGTCGAAGTGCGGCCGGACACCCGCGTGCAGCTCGTCGTTGCCAGGGCGAGCGAGCATCGCCTCGCGCTGGCCCGCGGCACGATCGACGCCAAGGTCGACGCGGTGCCGCGCCTCTTCTTCGTCGAGACACCGGCGGGAACCGCGATCGATCTCGGCTGTGCCTACACGCTCGAAACCGATTCCCTCGGCAAGGGACTGCTGCACGTCACCGGCGGGGAGGTGGAATTTCAGACGGGTCCACGCTCGTCCCGCGTGCCGCTGGGCGCGCTCATGCAGATCCGTCCGAGCGGTCCCGGAACGCCGTACGTCGACGCCGCGCCCGCCTCTCTCGTGCGCGCCCTGGTCGCGTTCGATTTCGAGCGCGGCGGTGCACGCGCGACGCGCAACATCCTGGCGCTGGCGCGCCCGCAGGATGCGCTCTCGCTCTGGCATCTGCTGCAGCGCGTCGATCCGTCGCTGCGCGGGGTCGTGTACGACCGGCTCGCGGCACTCGTGCCACCGCCGCCGGGCGTCACGCGGCGCGC
>Ga0210382_10000383_pt1 | contig 16080 bp, 17 predicted proteins | sample PLMedo_FD_155452 | JGI IMG/M metagenome (GOLD analysis project Ga0210382, IMG submission 155452) | Groundwater sediment microbial communities from an aquifer in East River, Colorado, USA - PLM0_60_coex redo | ecosystem: Environmental > Terrestrial > Soil > Riparian zone | place: USA: East... | reverse complement strand
CGTCGTCGAGCTGCGAGACCAAGTGTGCGTGACCAAGGACAACACACCGGTCTCGATCGACCTCCTCGTCTACCAGAAGGTCGTGGACCCAGCCGACTCGGTTCTCAAAATCGAGAACTTCCGCGAGGCCGTCCTGGGTCTCGCGAAGAAGGGCCTTCGTTCGATAGTGAGGGAGATCCCAATCGACCAAATCCTCGCCGAGCGCGACCACATCGGCGAGGACCTCCGCGCGAGCCTTGACGAGACAACCCGCCGCTGGGGCGTGCAGGTGACGACCGTCGAGGTCAAGGAGCTGAACTTGCGAACTGGCGTAAAAGGAGCAGCCTGATGGATAACTTGAATCTGATCATCCTCGGCGTAGTCATCGTCATCGTGATCCTCGCGCTTCGAGCGATCATCCACATTGTCCCGGAGTACCAGCGACTGATCGTGTTTCGGCTGGGCAGCTTCGAGAAGACCGCCGGTCCGGGGATCGTGCTGCTCCTCCCGCCACCGATACAGAGCGTCGCCCAGACAGTGGATCTCCGCGAGTTCGTGGTCGAGATCCCTCAGCAGACCTGCATCACCAAGGACAATGCCCCGATCTCGATCGACTTCCTCATCTACCAAAAAGTCGTCGAGCCAAAGGACTCGTTCCTCAACATCCAGAACTTCCGGCAGGCCATCCAGGGCATCGCCACGACGACCCTGCGTGCGGTCGTCGGAAACATTCCGCTGGACGACGTCCTCGCCAAGCGCGAGCAGATCAACGAGGAGCTGCGGATCAAGCTCGACGACATCACGCATCGCTGGGGAGTCAAAGTCACCAACGTGGAGATCAAGGAGCTCACGCCGCCCCGCGACGTGCAGGAGGCTATGAACCGACAGCTCACCGCCGAGCGGACCCGCCGCGCCTCCGTCACAGAGGCCGAGGGTAAGAAGGCGTCGGCGATCCTCGTGGCCGACGGCGCGAAGCAGGCCGCGATCCTCGAGGCGGAGGGTGCGCGGCAGGCGGCGATCCTCCGTGCCGAAGGATTTGCCCTTGCCCTGTCGACGATCAACGCACAGGCGATGAACGCGGATGCCCGGACGATGACCCTTCAGTACTTCAACACGCTCAACCAGCTGGGATCGTCGCCCGCGACCAAGTTCATCATTCCGACCGAGTTCACGAGCCTCGCCGGGCCGCTCGCCGGCATCATGGCGGCGCGAGGCGACGGCGAGAAGAAATAGCCGTCTAGGCGGATCGATGTGCGCGGAAGATGCGGCGCCACGCTCGGCCAGAACGCGTGGCGGCCGCCTCTTCCGTGCGGGCCGGGACGGCCATCGGCCGTGCCCGTGGACGCGCGGCGAAGGGTGAGTACACGCGAGGCGGCACCCGCCAGGAAGCGGACGCCGCCTCGACGTGCTGTGGTGAAGGGGAGGGGAACTCCCCGGGACGGAAGGACAGAAGAAGCGCAGATGCGGCTGCCATGGTGCACCCCTAAAAACTCGTTTGGAACAGGCGTTCGCATAATAGAACGTACGTTCGCCATGTCAAGAGCGGGGATACTCGAATCCTGAGCAGCGCCATCGGGGCAGATCTGTTGCCCCAACGACCACGGTCCGTCCGCGAACGAGCGGAGCGGGCGGGCCACATCCTCGAGCCGGCGTGGACAGGCACGAGGGTGCTCGTCCGTGTTGGGCACCCCGAGCCGCATTTCCTCGGGTACGACGGTCGGGTGGATGGGCCGCGCGAGCTGTACGACGCGATCGTCGCGGAGACTCGCTGCGACACCGCAATCCTCGACGGCGTTCTGGTCGCGGACTGGAAGGACGAGAGCGACCTCGAGATGGATGACCATGGCAACGCGTACACGCGGCAATTCGGTGGTCGTCAAATCTTCGCCGCGTTCGACCTACTGGAAATCGACGGCGAGTCGCTCCTCGGGACGCCGCTGCTCGAGCGCAGGCGTCACCTTGAAGGAGTTCTCGCGCCAAGCCCGAACGTCCGGCTCACGCCCTTCGTGACGCGCGGCTTGCGCGCATGGCGGGACACACTTCAGGCGCAGGGCTTTCGGCGCGTCGTGCTCAAGAATTGGAACAGCGCGTACACGCCGGGAAAGACGACCGATGATTGGCTCGTGATCGAAAAACTCAAGGCGGCTACCCCATGACGCGTCGGAGGTACTCGTGAAGGCTAATGCGGCGGTCATCGACCACACCCAGCGCGACCCGTGGGAGGTCGCGCTCGAACAGTTCGGCATCGCTGCGGACAAGCTCCACCTCGATCCGAATATGCGGCGCATCCTGAGCACCACCCAGCGCGAGCTCACGGTGCACTTCCCCGTGCGGATGGCCGACGGTGTGGTGCAGGTCTTCACGGGCTACCGCATCCAGCACAACACGACTCGCGGTCCGGGCAAAGGCGGCATCCGCTACCACCCGTCGGTGTCCTTGAACGAGGTCAAGGCGCTCGCGATGTGGATGACCTGGAAGTGCGCCGTGGTCGGCATTCCCTACGGAGGCGCGAAGGGCGGGGTTGTCTGTGATCCGAAGGGCATGAGCGCACAGCAGCTCGAGACACTGACCCGCCGCTACACGACCGAGATCGAGCTCCTCATCGGTCCGGACCGCGACATTCCTGCGCCGGACGTGAACACGAATGCGCAGACGATGGCCTGGATCATGGACACGTACTCCATGCATCACGGCTATACGGCGCTCGCCGTCGTGACCGGGAAACCGCTCTCGATCGGCGGAAGCGAAGGCCGCAACGAGGCGACGGCGCGCGGTGCTGTCTACACGATCATCGAGGCCGCCAAGCACCTCAACATGGATCTCGAAGGCGCACGCGTCGTGGTTCAGGGGTTCGGCAACGCCGGTAGCTTTTCCGCAAAGCTCATGGCTGAGCTCGGCGCGGTGATCGTCGGCCTCTCCGACACGAGCGGGGCCATCGCGAACCCGAAGGGGCTCGACCCGAATCGCGTCGACGCATACAAGCGGGAGACGGGATCGGTCTCCGGCTTCCCCGGTGCGGAGCGGATCTCGAATGCCCAGCTCCTTGAACTCGACTGCGACATCCTTATTCCCGCCGCGATCGAGAACCAGATCGGCGAGCACAACGCGCCGCGTATCAAGGCCAAGGTCATCGCCGAGGCGGCGAACGGGCCGACCAGTCCCGAGGCGGACCGGATCCTTTTCGATAAGGGGGTTTTTCTCATCCCCGACATCCTCTGCAACGCCGGCGGCGTGACCGTCAGCTATTTCGAGTGGGTGCAGGATCTCCAAAATCTTTTCTGGCGCGAGGCGACGATCAACGCGCGCCTCAAAGAAGTGATGGTGAAGTCGTTCAACGACGTCCTCGAGACTTCGAAGAAGCACAAGGTCGACATGCGGACCGCGGCGTACATGGTCGCCGTGGGACGTGTCGCCGAGGCGACGCTCACGCGGGGGGTATACCCCTAGGCGTCTAGCGGAACGAGATCGGCGCGGCGAGCCGAGAGCCGGACATCGGCAGCGGCGTGGTGCGGCCGCTCGCAAGGTCGACCGCGATGGCGTTCGTTCCGCCGTCGAAGGTGACGAACGCGAGTGTTCCGTCGGAGCTGAGGAGAAGGGCGCTCGCGGCGGGTAGCCCTTGCGCAACGATCCGGCGGTCGCCGCCGGCCTTTGGCCAGATCTCGAGACGGTCCGCGACCAGAACGACGATCTCATCCGCGCCGGGCTTCCAGCGTGCGAACGCGACGCGCTCGCCTGGCGCGGCTCCGAACTCGCGGTGCTCGTTATACGACGCCAGTGTCCAGACCCGGATGACGCTGCCGTTCAGGATGCCGAACACGTCGTTCCCGTTCGCACGGATGCTGACGGCAGGGATGCCACTCTCCATCGGAACCCGCGAGCTCAGCGCGTCCTCACCCACGACGACCCACGCGATCCCCATCGCATCGGCGCCGCCGTAAGCGCACGCGCCGACCAGACGCGTGACGCGATCCCACCCGACCGGCCAGTACTGGCTGCCGTCCGTCAATCGGGAGATCTCGTGGATCGATCTCGTCGGTGTGTCGACTACGCGAAGTGCCGAGAACGGACCGGGAGCCTCTCCGGTTCCGGCCCGTCCGCTCGATTCCACGACCGCGACCACGCCGGTCCGGTCGGATGACCACACGGCAGCCGCGCCCCGCTCCGTGTCGAGGACGGTCGCGAGGGTGGTGTCCTGATCTGGAGCGGTCACGTCGAACACGCGAAGCTCGCGCGTCGCCCCGTCCTCCGTGGTGGATACCCAGTAGGCGACGCGCCTGCCGCTCCCCGAGACCGCCCCGATGAAGCCCTGACCCCGCAGGGTGCTTATGGGAGCGGGGTCGGTCTCGCGGCGGAGCTCCGCGGGCGCTGCGCCTCCCGGCAAGACGATGAACCCGCGGGAATCGGAGAGAAGCGGGCCGGCCAGCGCCGGCGGGACCGTCGCGCTGACCAGGGCAGAAGCCTTGGGAGTCGGTTCCGATTCTCCGCGCAGGGCAACCGAGCCGCCGGCCAGAACGGCCACAGAACGATGAGGAGGAGGATGCCGATCCAAAGAACGAACGGGTGGGCGTCTTTTCCACGCACTAACCGCCGCTCGCCCGCAGGGCCGGTGCCAGCGGCTAAAGTTGCGTTCGCGCGCCCCGACCGGCGCGACAAGTTACCGCCCAACCGGGGCGGCTAGATCGGCGAGCCGTGGACCGGGTTCTGGTCGCGGTCGACCTCGAGACCACCGGGTACGAGGCGGAGACCGAAGACATCATTGAGATCGGCGCGATCCGCCTGACCGTTTCCCCCGACGGCGTCGTGACGCTTGGCGAGCGGTTCCTGACCTTCGCGGACCCGGGCCGACCACTGACCCCGCCGATCGTGAGACTTACGGGAATCCGCGACGAAGATCTCCGGAACGCTCCGTCCTCGCAAGAAGCCGTGGCTCTTTTCGTAAATTTCGCTTTCCGCGACGGGGCGCCATGCTTCGTCGGCCACAACGTCGGCTTCGATGTCTCTTTCCTCGAACGCGCGGGAATGCCAGCGGGCGCCGCGACGCTCGACACCGCCGAGCTGGCATCGATGCTTCTGCCGTCGGCGTCTAGCTACGCCCTGCAGCGGCTGGCCGCCGATGCATCGATCACGCCTGACGCTGCGCACCGCGCGCTCGACGACGCGATCACGTCCGCACTCGTGCTCGGCCATCTAGCACGCGAGGCTCGAGAGCTGCCGCCGCTGATCCTCAGCGAGATCGCCGCCTTGAGCGAGATTCTCGGACCGAGCACCGCCGAGTTCTTTAGGGATGCCGCCGGCACCGCAACCCGCGACGCCTGGAACGATGACAACGAGCAGCGTGGGGGTCTTCTGAGCGAGCGGCCCCTCGCTCAACGATCATCGCGATCCCACGAGGGGCCGAGCGAAGGAGACCCCCGCGCTGCGAGTCGCTTGTCGGCCACGACAGTCGAGTTGGTGTTCGGACCGGACGGCCCACTCGCGAAGAAACTCGTTGGATACGAGGATCGTCCCCAACAGCGCGAGCTCGCGGCGGCGATCGAGCGGACATTCGCGGATGGTGGCGCGCTCGTGGCCGAAGCCGGTACCGGAGTGGGAAAGTCGATCGCGTATCTCGTGCCCGCGCTCGCGTCCGCGGCATCGGGCGAGCGCGTGATCGTCTCGACGCACACGCTTCCTCTGCAGGATCAGCTCGTTCGAAAGGACGCGCCCGCGGTTCAGGCAGCGCTCGGAACGGATGTGAGCGTCGCCGTGCTCAAGGGGCGGTCGAACTATCTGTGTCCGCGGCGCTGGCAAATACTCCGCGGCTCGGTGACGACTCGCGAAGAGGCGCGCCTCGTGTGCAAGACCCTCGTCTGGCGTACGGCGACGGAGAGCGGCGATCGGGCCGAGCTGAATCTCATGAGGGGTGAGGGTGAGCTCTGGTCGCGGATTTCGGCCAACGACGAGTCGTGCGATCAGCGGCGTTGCAAGCGCACCCCGGGTGTGGATTGCTATCTGCAGCGCGCACGCGAGGCTGCCGCCGACGCCGGCATCGTCGTCGTCAACCACGCGCTCCTGTTGCAGGACGCGCGGATGCGCGGCGCGCTCCTTCCGCAGGCCGAACACGTCGTCATCGACGAGGCGCACCGGCTGGAAGATGTGGCGACCGACGCGTTCGGGCTCGAGCTCTACGAGCCTCGGTTCCGTCGTGACGTGCAACGCGTCGCACATTCACTCGCGGTCGCGTCCGCCCTGCGCGACCCTGCGAGGGCGGATCCGGCGGAACGGATCCGCGCCGAGGTCGAGCGCGCACTTGAACGAACGAGCGAAGTGTTCGATGCGCTCGGAGCGCTCCTCGTGCCCCTTGCCGGTCCGCCCGAGGAGCGCATGCGCATAACCGCGGGTCTGCGCGCGAGCGACGATCGCTGGCTCCCCGTCGAGCTTGCCGGCGAGCGGCTCGCGGACGCGATCGCGGGCATCGCGTTCGCGGCCGAACGGATCCGGAACCTCGGCGGCGACGAGGACGAGCTCGCCGAACTCGAGGCCGCGATGGGTGAGCTGGCCGGCGCGCGCACGGCGATCACGCGCGGGCTGCACGATCCGCGCTTGAGCGACATCGTGTGGCTCGACCGTGACAACGATGGCGCGCTCGCGCTCCACGTCGCGCAGTCGCACCTCGGCGGCGTCATCCGTCAGACGATCGTGAACACGCATCGCTCGGTCGTCTTTACGTCGGCGACCCTGTCCGTGGCGGGCTCGTTTGATTTCGCTCTCGATCGGTTCGGGATCGCCGATGTCGCCGAGCCGCTTGCCGTCGGGTCCCCTTTCGACCACCAGCGTCAGGCGCTCCTCGTGTTGCCGACCGACATTGCGCTTCCCGGCGAGGAACGGTTCATCGAAGAGGCGGCACGGCTCATCGAAGATGTCGCGCGCACGCTCGACGGACGAACGCTCGTGCTGTTCACATCCCACTCCACCCTGCGCGATGCGTCGGCACGGCTCGGAGCGCTCGAAAGCGAGGGCCTCGCGGTCCTGACGCAGGGCATCGACGGCTCGCGCCGCGCCCTGCTCGAGCGCTTTACCCAGGGCCGGGCTGTGTTGCTCGGCACGCAGTCATTTTGGGAGGGCGTGGACCTTCCGGGCGACGTCCTTCGCTGCGTCGTTATCGCCCGACTCCCGTTCAGCGTGCCCGACGATCCGCTCGTCCAGGGACGGGCCGAGCGCTACGACGACCCGTTCGTCCAATTCCAGCTGCCCCAGGCCGCGCTTCGGCTCCGCCAGGGCTTCGGCCGGCTCATTCGCACAAAAACCGACTACGGCGCCGTCGTCCTGCTCGACCGTCGCGTCGTCACCAGGGATTACGGGGAGGTGCTGCTCGGCTCCCTGCCAGATGCGCGCACGGAACATTTGCCACTCGACGGCATAGCCGCCCGCGTGTCAGCGTGGTGCGATCGTGGATAACCGCTCGACGAGGGCCCTCGATGCGTGGCTCGGCAGCCTTTCGCGCGATTCGCGGCGGGAGCTGTACGTGCTTCTCGACGAGCTCACGTCGGGACTCGACGTGTCCCGCCACAACCGCTTCGGCTTCCTTCGACTCAGGGCGGAGTTCGAGACGAGTGGCGAGATCTTCGGATGCTCACTGGAGCAACTGAAAGATGCTGTCGCCGCGACACTTGGCGCGGATGCCGTCAAACCCGCCCGCGCGCGCAGCCCTCTGGAGGTGCTGCGGGACCGCGTTCGGCGTCGCGGGCACCCCGATTTCCGCTAGGTATCACTCAAACGGGGGAGTACCGCCGGGGGACTGTTGGGGGTCAGGAACGCTCCTATTCTTGCCCTCAGGTCGGCTGGTAGTCCGCCAGCCAAACATGGAAGAAAGGAGGGACTTGAAAAGTGCTCGCATTCTTCCGTGACGACGAAGGCCAGGGATTGGTGGAATACGCACTCATCATTGCTGTCATTGCCATCGCTGTCATCGTCGCCATGATCTTCCTGCGCGGTCAGCTCCAGAACATCTTCAGCAACATCGGCAACAACCTCACGTAATACGCGCTCTGCTGGAAATGGTGATCGGCCCGGCGAAAGCCGGGCCGATCTGTTTTTCCGGGTCAGACGGCTGGTCGAAGGCGCCGCATCGAAGGCCGGCCAAGAACTCCGTCACAGGCCCGACGGAGCTCGTCCCAGAGCACTCCGGGGACCTCATTTCGGGCGAGCATGTGCTGCCCCGGCTCGACCGTTTCGTCGCCGGTGGCCGGAAAGTCAGCCTTCGCCGGGTTATGCAGATCCATGTACCAGCCGCCGCGCGCGAGGCGGGTCCCTTCGGTCACGAGCGGCATCGCCGCGAGATCGGCATCCGAGAAGGAAAGAAGCACGCGGTGCTCAGCCCTTACGTCCCGCGCGGTGCGCCGCTCGATATCCGGGCGCGCGCTCAGGGCGTCGTCAGACATGAGCACTTCCCATCGCCGTGAAGTGCCTTTCGGGACTCGGGCTTCGTCATATTTCGCCATTTGTCACTTTTACTCCGCATGAGACGTGCCGCGCTTGAAAAGGACATAAGAAAGAGCGAGGCCGATCGACCGGCAATTGGGTGCAGGCCGACTGCCGGGTGGCGCGGGCTGCGGGTGGCACGGCGCAGCGGGTCTCTCGCGAAGCGCGGGTGCCCCGGGGACCCGCGGGCAGCGAACGACAGTGAGCTGCAACGCGGGGAGGGTGCGCTGAGGGAGAGACCCGCGTAGCCGGGACAGGACCCGCAGCCCTCTTGAGGACCCGCAGTCGGTTAGCGGTAGGCGAGACCCTACAATTGACGCAGATCGAGCACGAGCTCGGTACTTCGCACGCCTGCTGATCGCCCTCTCTACGAACGGGAAGCAGGCGGAGGAACAAGGGGATCACATTGGCAGTCGTCACGATGAAACAGTTGCTCGAGTCCGGAGTGCACTTCGGGCACCAGGCTCGCCGCTGGAACCCAAAGATGAAGCGCTTCATCTTCATGGAGCGCAACGGCATTCACATCATCGACCTGCAGCAGACGCTCTCGCGCGTGGAGGAGGCATACATCTTCATGCGCGACCTGGCCGCTGACGGCGGGCAGATCCTCTTCGTCGGAACGAAGAAGCAGGCCCAGGAGTCGATCTCCGAGGAAGCCAAGCGAGCGGGCATGCACTTCGTGAACCAGCGCTGGCTTGGCGGATTCCTCACGAACTTCGTCACGATCCAAAAGCGGATCCAGCGGCTCAACGATCTGGCCGAGCGCAAGGAGCGCGGCGACTTCGCGACGATGCCGAAGAAAGACGCGCAACGCCTGGACGACGAGCTCCAGCACCTGGACCGCTACTTCTCCGGGGTGCGCGAGCTGCGGCGGCCACCCACGGCGATCTTCGTCGTCGATCCGCACCGCGAGCACATCGCGGTCGAGGAGGCGCGACGGCTCGAGGTCCCGATCATCGCGATGGTCGACACGAACTGCGATCCGGACCTCATCGACGTGATCATCCCCGCGAACGACGACGCGATCCGCGCCGTCAAGCTCATCTGCCAGAAGATGGCCGACGCGATCATCGAGGGCCGTCAGCAATTCGACGCCGCGCGCAAGGAAGCGACGCCCGAGGACATGGGCTACGCGCCGTCGACGACGGCCGAGCAGTACGAAGGCGGCATCGGCGTGCCGCGGGCGAAGCGGACTCCGCGCGTGTACGAGCCCGAAGAGGATGAGGACTACCCGCTCGGCGGGCAGCGTTACGAGGAGCCGGCCGAGGACGCGGCGGAACCCGCTGTGGACAAGAAAGAGGACGAGTGATGGCGAACGTAAAAGACAACGTCAAGCGCCTGCGCGAGGAGACGGGCGCGGGCGTGATGGATTGCAAGAGAGCGCTGGACGAAGCGAAGGGCGACTTCGAGAAGGCGAGGGGCCTCATCAAGGAGCGCGGGCTCGCCAAGGCGAAGGAGAAGGCCGACCGCGAGGCGAAGGAAGGCATCGTCGAGGCATACGTCCACGCCGGCGGTCGCATCGGCGCGATGGTCGAGCTCTCGAGCGAGACCGACTTTGTCGCGCGCAACCCCGATTTCCGGGAGCTCGCGAAGGAGATCGCGATGCAGGTCGCGGCGATGGACCCCACGGATGTGGACAAGCTTCTGGAGCAGCCCTACATCCGGGACGCGTCGAAGACGATCGGCGAGCTCGTGACCGGAATCGCCGCCACCACAGGCGAGAACGTCCGCGTCAAGCGGTTCAAGCGGTTCGAGCTGGGCCAATCCAACGGCGAACCGACCTAGACTGCCCGCGATGGCCGTTCAGACGAAGGCCAAGTACCGCCGGGTGGTGCTGAAGCTCTCTGGCGAGGCTCTCCTTGGCGACAGAAAGTTCGGTATCTCGCCGGAGTACACGCGTTACCTCGCCGATGAGATCAAGAAGGTCCACGGCCTTGGTCTTCAGGTGGCGGTGGTAATCGGCGGCGGGAACATCATGCGCGGGGCGGCGGTTGCCGAGCACGGAATCGAGGAGGCGACGGCTCACTACATGGGCATGCTGGCTACGGTCATCAACGCCCTTGCGCTCCAGTCGCAGCTCGAGTCGGTCGGCGTGCCGGTGCGGGTCCAGTCGGCCATCACGATCGCCGAGGTCGCCGAGCCGTACATCCGCAGGCGCGCAATCCACCACCTCGAGAAGGGCCATGTCGTCATCTTTGCCGCCGGGACGGGAAACCCCTTCTTCACGACTGACACAGCGGCATCGCTTCGTGCCGCGGAGATCGAAGCCGACGTCGTACTCATGGGCAAGAACGCGGTCGATGGGGTGTACGACGCCGATCCGAAGCTCGTTGCCGGAGCGAAGAAGTACGACGACATACGCTACCGAGACCTTCTCGAGAAGCAGTTGGGTGTAATGGACGCTATGGCCGCACAACTCGCCGAGGAGCGCGACATCCCGATCATTGTGTTCGACATCTCGCAGCCCGACGCAATGGTCCGCGCGGCCAAGGGCGAGCACATCGGCACGCTCGTGCACCGCAAATAAGTGGCGCTCGAGGACATCCTCCCCCAGGTTGAGACGAGGATGCGCAAGGCGATCGACGCGCTCAAGCACGAGCTCGCGAGCGTGCGCACCGGCCGCGCCGCCCCGAGCCTCGTTGAGGAGCTCGAGGTCGACGCATACGGTGCCGCGACGCCGCTCGTGTCTCTCGCTGCGATCAGCGCGCCGGAGCCACGCCAGATCGTCATCCAGCCATGGGACCGCGGTCTGATCAAGGCGATCGAGAAGGCGATCCTCGCCTCGGACCTCGGACTCACGCCGGGCAACGATGGTGCGGTCATTCGGCTCAACATCCCGGCACTTAACGAGGAGCGCCGGCGTGAGCTTGTGAAGCAGCTACACAAGAAAGTGGAGGATGGCCGCGTCGAGATTCGGACGCTCCGGCGGCACGCGCACGATGAGTTGAAATCGAAGGAGAAGAGCTCCGGCGTGACGACCGATGAGGTAAAGCGCGTCGAGGCGCAGCTCCAGAAGCTCACCGACCGGTACATCCTCACCGCCGACGAGATCGGGCAGGCCAAGGAGAAGGAGATCCTCTCCGTTTGACCGCCGCCGTCCCGCGGCATCTCGCGATCGTGATGGACGGCAATCGGCGGTGGGCGCGCAAGAAGCATCTGCCCGCGATCGCCGGCCATCGTGCCGGCGTCGAGACCATTCGCCGCACGCTCCGCGCGGCGCGCGAGCGCGGCGTCGAGTACCTCACCCTGTACAGCTTCTCGACGGAGAACTGGACACGGGACCCCGACGAAGTGACCGGCCTAATGGCACTTCTCGAGGAAACGATCCGGCGGGAGACGAGATCGCTCGTCGACGATCAGGTGCAGCTTCGAGTAATCGGACGGCTCGGTGAGCTCTCCGAACGGCTGCAGAAGGCCATCGCGGGCGCGGTGGAGGCGACGTCCGACGGGAAACGAGGTGTGATGGCGCGCGCGTTCAACTACGGAGGTCGTGCCGAGATCGTCGATGCCGTTCGTCGCCTGGTACGGGATGGCGTCCCGGCCGACAAGGTCGATGAGGCAACCATCGCCGCGAGGCTCTACGCCCCAGGTCACCCCGACCCCGATCTGCTCATTCGCACCGGTGGCGAGCTTCGCGTCTCGAACTTCCTTCTGTGGGAGGTCGCGTACTCCGAGATGTGGGCGACGCAGGTCCTATGGCCGGACTTCTCCGTGGCCGACCTCGATGCCGCGCTCGCCTCGTACGCCGAGCGCGAAAGGCGCTTCGGCCGCTGATGCGCGAGCTCCCGCAGCGCACGGTGACCGCGGTCATCTATGCCGCGGTCGTTCTGCTCGCGGTGGCAGCCCCGCCGATCGTGTTCTGGCTATTGCTCGTCCTGATGGCTGCCTTCGGGCTACGAGAATTGCTCGCTTTGCCGACGGGCCGGCCGTCGCTCGCATTCGGGGCCCTCTTCTTCGTCGGCCTCGCGTGCCTCGGGCTCTTAAGGCAGATGGGTGCTTCAGGCGCGCGCCACGGGACGCCGCCCGATCTTCCGGTGTGGCTGCTGCTCGCGGTCTTTGCGACGTGGGCGGCCGACGTCGTCGCGTACGTCGCTGGATCGACGATCGGGCGCCGGCGTCTCGCGCCGCGAATCAGTCCAGGCAAGACCTGGGAAGGCACGATCGCGGGCTTTGTCGCGAGCGCCCTCGTGGTCATTGCGATCGCTGTCACGTTCGGCCTCGAGCGAACCCCGCTCCTGATCTTGGCGATCGGGCTCGGGCCTGCCGCCCTCGCTGGCGACCTCTTGGAGTCGTACGTGAAACGGCGTGCTGGCGTTAAGGACTCTGGCACGATCCTGCCTGGGCATGGCGGCGTCCTCGACCGCCTGGACAGTCTCGTCGCCGCGTCGACCTTCGTGATGGTGTTCGGCCTTGCGTGGGGGCTGTCTCAGCTCGGAAGCGAGGGCGGAATGTTCGAGCGATTCTGAGCAGGGATCGGTACCGCCCAGGTCGTCTGGGATGATGGAGGTGTGACGACACCCATCCGGGTCGCGATCCTCGGCGCCACGGGATCCATCGGGCAGCAATCGCTGGATGTCGTGCGCGCGCATCCGGATCGACTTCGCGTCGTCGCGCTTGGCGCAAACAGCAACGTCGAGAAGCTGCGCGAGCTGGCGTTGGAATTTCCGACCGCGCGGACGGCGCTTGGTCCCAACGCTCTCGTCGCGCTCGCAACCGATGCCGACGCGGATCTCGTCCTCGTCGCCACGCCCGGCGTCGCCGCGCTCCGTGCGACGATCGCGGCTCTCGACGACGGCAAATGCGTCGCGCTCGCGAACAAGGAGGTTCTCGTCGCCGCCGGCCACCTCATCCGGGGCCTGTCCGGCGGGGCGGGCGACCGGCTTCGCCCGGTCGACAGCGAGCACAACGGACTCTGGCAGTGCCTGGTGGGCGAGGATCTCGCGAAGGTGCGCCGGGTCGCGCTCACGGCGTCCGGGGGCGCGTTCCGCGACGTGCCGCTGGAAGCGCTTGCCGGCGTCACTCCGCAGCACGCGCTGCGTCATCCGACGTGGAAGATGGGGCCCAAGGTCACGATCGATTCGGCCACGCTGGTGAACAAGGGCTACGAGGTCGTGGAGACGCGCTGGCTATACGGCCTCGGGTACGACCGGATCGACGTCGTCTACCACCCGGAGAGCGTCGTGCACGCGCTCGTCGAATACGTCGACGGCAGCGTCAAAGCACAGCTCGCCGAACCGGACATGCGCCTGCCCATTCAGTACGCCCTCTTGTGGGACCGCGCGCCGTCGCCCGCGCCGCGCTTCGATTGGAGCGCCGATCGCACGCTGCACTTCGGCGAGATCGACGTGCGGCGCTACCCGTGCTTCGCCGTCGTCTTGGAAACCGCGCGCTCGGGCGACCTCGGGGCGATGGTCGGGCTCTCGGCCGCCGACGAGATCGCGGTCGAGCGCTTCCTTCGCGGGGACATCCCGTTCACCGATATCGCCGCTCTTCTCGGTCGTGGCGCGGACCTCGGCGCCCGGGCGAAACAGTCACGCGAGCCTGATCTCGAAGAGATCGTCGCGATCGACGCTTCGGTCCGCGCGTCCCTTGCCACGCCTGCGGTGGTCGCCTGATGGGGCTGATCCAGTTCTTCATAGACAACCCGCTCGCGATTCCGCTCTTCCTCGTGATGTTCACCCTGATCATCGCGGTGCACGAGTTCGGTCACTACATCACCGCGCGTCTGCTGGGCATGCGCGTGCTCGAGTTCGCATTCGGGTTCCCGCCGCGGATCTTTGCCATCCGCCGAGGCGGGATCGACTACAGCGTCAACGCGATCCCGTTCGGCGGGTTCGTGCGCATCCTCGGGCAGGACGATTTCTCCATCGAGCAGCGAGGGGCGGGGGATCCCGGCTCCTTCACATCGAAGCCATGGTGGGCCCAGGCCATCGTGCTCGCCGCCGGAGTCGCCATGAACTTCGTGCTCGCGATCGTCGTGCTGACCGCGGCGTTCATGATCGGGACGGAGGCGCCGACCGACGTCGTCAGGGTCGCAGAGGTTGCGCCAGGGTCGCCGGCGGAAGCCGCGGGGATCCAGCCGCTCGACATCGTGCGGACCATAGACGGCAAAGAGATCACGCGTACCACGGACCTTCGGAGTTACATCTTCGCCCACGCCGGCAAGGAAGTGAGCATCGTCCTCGAACGCGACGGGACGGCGATCGGCCCGCTAAAGATCGTGCCGCGCACGACGCCGCCGGCCGAAGAGGGCCCATTGGGTGTCAGGCTCGAGGACGTCCCGACCCCGCCAACCGCGCTGGCGCCGCCACAAGCGTTCGTGCAAGCCCTTCGGCTTACGGGCGACGTGGTCAGGCAGATCGCGGAGCTACCCGGTCAGCTGCTTTCGCGACCCACGAACGAGCCCGGGCCCCCGCCGGTCGGCGGCCCGATCCAGATCTTTCTCGTGACCGCGGCGGTCTCACAGCTCGGGGTCGCGGCATTTCTCAAGCTGATCGGGGTCATCTCGGTGAACCTCGGCGTGCTCAACATCATCCCGTTCCCGGGACTCGATGGGGGGCGGCTCTTCTTCGTGCTCCTGTCGGCCGCGCTACGCCGGAGGCTCTCGCCGCAGGTGGAGGCCGCGGTCCACGCTGTGGGGTTCGTCCTCCTGCTCGGCCTGCTCGTCGTCGTGAGCATTGCCGACATCCGCCGCGCCGCCGGAGGCTAGCTCCCGAGCCGCTGCGCGAACATCCAGCGATGTCCTTCAAGATCCTCGACGCGGTACTGGCGCTGCCGTTCGTTCGTCTCGGGCTCGCTCAGGATCTTCGCGCCGCCCCGCTTCGAGCGGCCGAAGTGCGTATCGACGTCGTCGATATACACGACGAGGCCATCGACGATGAACGAGGTCTCGAGCCACTGCCGCGCGAGCGCGCAGGCCTGTGCATGACGGCGCGGGCCTTGATACGCGTCGCTCGGATGACCGACCAGGACCGTCGCCCCGTCGAGCTCCAGTACGACATCGGTCACGGTGCCCACGCCATCGTGAAAACGTTCGGCCTCTCGGAAGCCGAAGACCTTGCTGATCCACTCGGCCGCGAGGCCCGCATCCTCGTACGCGAGCATCGGGATGACGCGCTGCTCAGCCATGGCCGGCCTCCTTGTCTTCGAAACAAATGATGCACTCGCGCGGCTCGAACAACGCGGTCATCATGCCCGAATGACCGAGGCCGTCGTCGACGTCCGCGAGCTGCGCAAAACGTTCCGCGTCACGGAGCGCGAGGAGGGCCTCGCCGCGACGCTCCGCTCATTCGTGAAGCGCCGCCGCAAGGACGTGAACGCGGTGGCGGGCATCACGTTCCGGATCGAGCCGGGTGAGGTCGTCGGCTTCCTCGGGCCGAACGGAGCCGGAAAGACCACCACTCTGAAGATGCTGGCAGGTCTGCTGCATCCGAGCGCGGGCGAGGCGCGCGTCCTCGAGTTCGTGCCATGGCGGCGCGAGAACGATTACTTAAAGAGGATGACCTTGCTCATGGGCAACCGGTCCCAGCTGGTGTGGGACATCCCGGCCGCCGACAGCTTCAGGGTGCTTCAGGAGATCTACCGCGTGCCGGATGAGCAGTTCCGCGCGACCCTGACGGAGCTCACTGAGATCCTCGAGTT
>Ga0210382_10000381_pt1 | contig 16127 bp, 13 predicted proteins | sample PLMedo_FD_155452 | JGI IMG/M metagenome (GOLD analysis project Ga0210382, IMG submission 155452) | Groundwater sediment microbial communities from an aquifer in East River, Colorado, USA - PLM0_60_coex redo | ecosystem: Environmental > Terrestrial > Soil > Riparian zone | place: USA: East... | reverse complement strand
TGCCGGCGGGGGTGGAGATGGTGATGCCGGGGGACAACACGAAGATGACGATCGAGCTGATCACGCCGATCGCGATGGAGGAGCAGCTGCGGTTTGCGATCCGCGAGGGCGGCCGGACGGTGGGCGCCGGCGTGGTCACGAAGATCCTGAAATAGGACGGAAAGTTGGAACGTTGGAAGGTTGGAACGAAAACCACCTTCCAACATTCCATCATTCCAACTTTCCAACAGGGGTCTAGATGCGCGAGAACATCATCATGGAGTGCACCGTCTGTAAGAGTCGGAACTACTTCACGACGAAGAACCGGCGGAAGCACCCCGAACGGGCGGAGTGGAAGAAGTTCTGCCCGCGCTGCAACAAGCAGCAGCAGCACAAGGAATCGAAGTAATGGCCACCGAGGCGCTCGCGGGGGCCGAGCGGGGCCGGCTGGGCCGCGTCGTGGATTTCTTCCGCGACGTGCGGGCCGAGGTGCGCAAGGTCACGTGGCCCACGCTCGACGAGCTCAAGAAGGCGACGCTGGTGATCATCATCTTCGTCACGATCTTGGGCCTCGTGATCGGTCTCATGGACGCGACGTTCCAGTTCGTGTTCGTGAAGGCCGTGGCCAAGCTGTTCTGATGTCGGAGCATCGCTGGTACGCGATCCAAACAACGGCGGGGCACGAGAACAAAGTACGATCCCTCGTGGCGCGCCGCATCGCCGACGACCCGCGCTCCGACGCAGAGAAGCCGATCCGGCAGGCGTTGGTCCCCACCCAGGACGTGGTGGAGATCAAGAATGGCAAGAAGGTGACGGTGGAACGCAAGATCTATCCCGGGTACGTGCTCGTGGAGATGGTCTTGAACCAGGAGACGATCCACGTCATCAACGGCATCCAAGGCGTAATCAAGTTCGTGGGGACCGGGCGTATGCCGATGCCGCTCCGCCCCGACGAGGTCAACCGGCTCCTCGGCATCGAGGAGGCGGTCAGGGACGAGGAGCCCACCGAGGAGATTCCGTTCCTGGTGGGCCAGGTCGTGGAGATCACCGAGGGGCCGTTCTCGGACTTCAGCGGCACGGTGGAAGAAGTGCTGTCGGACAAGGGGAAGGTGCGGGTCTCCGTCTCGCTCTTCGGGCGGCCCACCTCGGTGGAGCTGGACTACTTGCAGTTGAAGGCACACTGACCACGGGTTACGTGGGAGTCCGCCGCGTGCGGACGCTATAGAAGGACATCACATGGCGAAGGCGATCACCGCGGTCGTGAAGCTGCAGGTGCCGGCGGGCCGGGCGACCCCGGCGCCGCCGGTCGGGACGGCGCTCGGACCCCATGGCGTCAACATCATGGAGTTCGTCAAGCAGTTCAACGCGCGGACCCAGAGCGCGGATGGGATGATCACGCCGGTCGAGGTGACGATCTTCAAGGATCGCACCTTCACGTTCATCACCAAGACGCCCCCCGCGGCGGTGCTCCTCAAGAAGGAAGCGGGGATCGAGAAGGGCTCGCCCACGTCGAACCGCGAGAAAGTGGGCAAGGTCACCCGCGCCCAGCTCCAGAAGATCGCCGAGCTCAAGATGCCCGACCTGAACGCCACCGATCTCGAGGGCGCGATCAAGATGATCGCGGGCACGGCGCGCTCCATGGGCATCGAGGTGGACGGCTGATGCGCGTCCACGGGAAACAGTACCGCGCCGCGGTCGCCACGCTCGAGCCGCAGAAGCTCTACAGCCCGCGCGAAGCGGTGGACCGGGTGAAGGCGGCGGCGTTTGCCAAGTTCGACGAGTCGGTGGACGTGGCGGTGCGTCTGGGCGTCGATCCCAAGCACGCCGATCAGATCGTCCGGGGCACCGTTTCCCTGCCGCATGGCACCGGGAGGAAGGTCCGGGTGCTGGTGATCGCGCAGGGCGAGAAGGCCAAGGAGGCCGAGGCGGCCGGCGCCGATCTCGTGGGGATCGAGTATATCCAGAAGATCAAGGATGGCTGGCTCGACACCGATGTGATCGTGGCGACCCCGGACGTGATGGGGCAGCTCGGTCCGCTGGGGAAGGTGCTGGGGCCCCGCGGCCTGATGCCGAACCCCAAAGCCGGGACGGTGACAATGGACGTCGCCCGCGCCGTCAAGGAGCTGAAGGCGGGCAAGATCGAGTTCCGCGTGGACAAGACCGGCATCGTCCACGCGCCGATCGGCAAGAAATCGTTCGCGCCCGAGCAGCTCGCCGACAACTTCCAGGCCTTCCTGGAGGCGATCGTCAAGGCGCGGCCGCCGGCGGCGAAGGGTCATTATATCCGCTCGGTGACGGTCTCGAGCACAATGGGGCCGGGGGTACCGGTCGATGCGGCGGGGTATCACCAATGAAGCACACCAAGGCCCAGAAACAGGAAATGGTGACCGCGCTGGCGACCAAGCTGGAGCGCTCGCCAACGATCTACCTGACCGATTTTACCGGGCTCAGCGTCGCCCGGATCACCGACCTCCGGCGCAAGCTGCGCGCGGCAGGGGTGGAGTATGTGGTGGTCAAGAACACGCTGGTGCGGCGCGCCCTGACGGACGCGCAGCGCGCCGGCCTCGAAGCGCATCTGGCCGGCCCGACGGCGCTGGTCCTAGGTGGTGCGGATCCGGTGGCGCCGGCGAAGGTGTTGGCGGATTTCGCGAAGGAGCACGAGAAGCCGGCGATCAAGATCGGACTGGTGGAGGGCAAGACCGTCACGGCTGCCGAGGTCAAGCAGCTCGCGGCGTTGCCCTCGAAACCGGAGCTGCTCGCCCGGCTGGGCGGGGCGCTGCAATCGCCGCTGGCCGGTTTCGTCGGCGCGATGAACGGCTTGCTGTACATGATGGTGGGGGCCCTCGAGGCCCTGAAAAACAACCGGGTGGGAGAGACGACACATGGCGACGCAAACTAGCTTGAGCATCGACGACCTGCTCGAAGCGATCGGCAACTTGTCGGTGGTCGAGCTGTCGCAGCTCATCGAGAAGTTCAAGGACAAGTTCGGCGTGACGATCGCGGCCCCCGCGGCCGCCCCCGCGGCGGGTGGCGCGGGCGGCGGTGCCGGTGCGGCGGGCGGCGCGCCGGCAGCCGAGGAGAAGACCGAGTTCACGGTCATCCTCAAGGCCGGCGGCGAGAAGAAGATTCAGGTGATCAAGGAGATCCGCGCGATCACCAGTCTGGGTCTCAAGGAAGCCAAGGACCTCGTGGAAGGTGCGCCCGGCACTGTGAAGGAAGGCGTGTCCAAGCAGGAAGCCGAAGAAATCAAGAAGAAGCTCGAAGCGCAGGGCGCGGTCGTTGAGCTGAAGTAGCCTCGGGCGAGACGCGCCGGGCCATTCGGGCCCGGCGGCGCGTCCCGGGTCTCACTTCGGTTCTACGACATGCGCGGATTTGCCACAGCCCTGCTCGCTTGCACGAGCCCCTTTGTCCGCCCCCCGACCGCTTCGGGTCCGGGGGAGGCTGGGCCTTTTGCGTTGCCTGAGGTTTTGACATGACAACGAAGACATTGCCGGTTCTGTCGTTCGCCAAGCTCGAGACGGGGATGCCCATGCCCCATCTCCTCGACATCCAGACGCGGGCCTTCCAGTCCCTGCTGCAGCCGGACGGGAAGGGCGCCGAGCGCTCGGACGTCGGCCTGGAGCGGGTCTTCCGGGACCTGTTTCCCATTCAGGACGTGAACGGCAATTACTCGCTCGAGTTCGTGAAGTACGCGCTCGGCGAGGCGAAGTACACGGTGGAAGAGTGCATCGAGCGCGATATGACGTACTCGGTGCCCCTCAAGGCCACGCTGCAGCTCGTGGTCATGGAGGAGGTCGGAGAGACCACCAAGACCAAGCGGCCGAAGAACATCATCGAGAAGGAAGTCTATCTCGGCGAGCTACCGATCCTCACGCCGCTCGGCACGTTCGTCATCAACGGGGCGGAGCGCGTCATCGTGTCGCAGCTCCACCGCTCCCCGGGCGTCGTGTTCGAAGAGAGCATCCACCCGAACGGCCAACGGCTCTTCTCGGCGCGCATCATTCCGTTCCGGGGGTCGTGGGTCGAGTTCACCATCGACATCCACGACGTGATCTACGTCCACATCGACAAGAAGAAGAAGTTCCCGGCGACGGCGCTGCTCCGGGCCTTCGGATACGGCTCCAACGCCGAGATCCTGCAGCTGTTCTACGCGACCAAGGACATCGACATCACCGGCAAGCTCGAGGGCCGCGCGCAGAAGCGCGAGGTCCTCGGCACGCTGCTCGCGGCCGACGTCCCGGACCCCGAGAACAAGAAGGGCGAGCCGCTCGCCCGCGTCGGCGACGAGCTGACCCTCGAGCGCTTCAACGCCTTCCGCCGCGCCGGCATCACGGGCGTGAAGGTGTTCGCGGGCTACACCGCCCTCGACCTGCGCGACGACGCGCAGCCCACGACGACCCAGCAACAGCAGGGCAAGCACGTGCTCGCCGTCGACGTGGCGGACCCGGAGACGGGCGAGGTCCTCGCCGAGACGGGGCGTGAGCTGTCCGACACGCTCAAGAAAAAGCTCCTCAAGGAGGGCGTCACGAAGGTCGACGTGCTCTTGCCCCCCGGGCGGAGCGAGTCGCCGTTGATCAAGAACACGCTCGTCAAGGACCCGACCCACTCCGAGGCCGAGGCCTTGGAGCAGATCTACACATTGCTGCGGCCCGGCGAGGCGCCGAACCTGGAGACCGCCCGCCAGGCGCTCGAGCGGCTGTTCTTCCACCCCAAGCGCTACGATCTGGGCCGGGTGGGGCGGTACAAGATCAACCAGCGGCTGCGGGTGAACGTCGCGAAGGACAACACGGTCCTCACCGAGGACGATTTCATCGCGATCATCCGCTACCTGATCGAGCTGTCCGAGGGCCGCGGCTACACCGACGACATCGACCACCTCGGCAATCGTCGCGTGCGCTCGGTGGGCGAGTTGATCGCCAATCAGTTCTCGGTGGGGCTGTCGCGCATGGCCCGGCTGATCAAGGAGCGGATGAGTATCAACAACGACCCCGAGCGGATCACGCTCGACGATCTGGTGAACGCTCGCACGGTCAGCGCGGTCATCCAGGCGTTCTTCGGGAGCTCGCAGCTGTCGCAGTTCATGGATCAGACGAACCCGCTCGCCGAGCTCACGCACAAGCGCCGCCTCTCGGCCCTCGGACCGGGCGGGCTCACGCGCGAGCGCGCGGGCTTCGAGGTCCGCGACGTGCACTACAGCCAGTACGGCCGGATGTGCCCGATCGAGACCCCGGAAGGCCCGAACATCGGGCTCATCACGAGCCTCTCGTGCTACGCGCGCGTCAACGACCTGGGCTTCATCGAGACGCCGTACCGCGTGGTGAAGGACGGCAAGGTCACAGACGAGATTCGCTGGTTGTCGGCCTCGGAGGAGGAGGAGTACGCCGTGGCGCAGGCCAACGCGCGCCTCACCGAGGACGGGCGCTTCGCCGACGAGCTGGTGCTGTGCCGCAAGCGGGACGACTACCCCCTGCTGCCCGCGCACCGGATCGACTTCATGGACGTGGCGCCGGAGCAGCTCGTGTCCATCGCCGCGGCGCTGATCCCGTTCCTCGAGCACGACGACGCGAACCGCGCCCTGATGGGCTCGAACATGCAGCGGCAGTCGGTCCCGCTGCTCTTCCCGCAGGCGCCGCTCGTGGGCACGGGGCTCGAAGACAAGGTGGCGCGCGACTCCGGGGCGGTGGTGATCGCCCCGCGGGGCGGCGTGGTCACGCGGGTCACCGCGGACGAGATCATCATCGACGCCGGCGACGAGGACGCCAAACCGGGCGACCACCCGCTGGCGCGCCTCAAGCAGCACGACCGCTTCCGCCTCAAAAAGTTCTGGCGGACCAACCAGGACACCGCCATCAACCAGCGGCCCCTCGTGCACATGGGCCAGAAGGTGAAGGCGGGGCAGGCGGTCGCGGACGGCGCGGGCACGGAGCACGGCGAGCTGGCGCTGGGCGCGAACGTCATCGTGGCGTTCATGCCCTGGTACGGCCACAACTTCGAGGATGCCATCGTCCTCTCGGAGCGCCTGGTGAAGGACGACGTGTACTCGTCGATCCACATCCAGGAGCTCGAGCTCCACGTGCGGGATACGAAGCGCGGCCGTGAAGAGATCACCCGCGAGATCCCGAACGTCGCCGAGGAGTCGCTCGTCGACCTCGACGAGCGGGGCATCGTGCGCATCGGCGCGCACGTGAAGGCGGGCGACATTCTGGTCGGCAAGATCACGCCCAAGGGCGAGACCGAGCTGTCCCCGGAGGAGAAACTCCTCACCGCGATCTTCGGCGAGAAGGCGAAGGACGTGAAGGACTCCTCGCTCAAGGTACCGCCGGGGATGGAAGGCGTGGTCATCGATGTGAAGATCTTCTCGCGCATCGAGGACCAGGTCGTCGAGAAGGACCGCGGCGAGCGCATCGGCGAGGTGCGCCGGCTCGAGGCGGAGGAGAAGGCGCGCATCTCGGAGGCGATGTTCGCCGAGATGGCCGAGCTCCTGGCCAACCAGGAGGTGGGCCTGATGCTCAAGGCGGGCACCGTGGAGGAGTACCTCCCGGCCGGTACCAAGCTCACGCGGCCGCAGCTCGCCCAGCTGAACTTCGCCGACGTGGACTTGAAGACGCTGCGCGCCGCGAACAAGACTGTGAATGAGCGGATCCGGGCGGTGCTTGACGCGGCCGCGGCGGAGCGCGCCAAGATCGAAGAGAAGTCGGAGGACCAGATCGACAAGATCCTCCAGCCGGACGAGCTCCCGCCGGGGGTGATCCAGCTGGTGAAGGTTTATGTGGCGGAGAAGCGGAAGATCTCGGTGGGCGACAAGATGGCCGGCCGCCACGGGAACAAGGGCATCATCGCGCGCATCGTGCCGGAGGAGGACATGCCGTTCCTGCCGGACGGGACGCCGGTGGACATCGTCCTGAACCCGCTGGGCGTCCCGAGCCGCATGAACGTGGGCCAGATCCTCGAGACGCACCTGGGCTGGGCCGCGAAGATCCTCGGCTTCGACTCGAAGACCCCCGTCTTCCAGGGGGCCGACGAAAACGAAATCGGCGTGCTGGTGCGCCTGGCGGGCCTCAAGTGGGCGGCGGAGTGCCTGCGCCTCACCGTCCGGCCGCCGGAGCTCGACGCCGACCGCGTCCGGGGGGTCGTGGCCGACCTGCGCCGCCCCGCGTCCGGGAACGGCGCGCGGCCCGACGTGGCGACCGCCGGCATCACGTTGCTGGGAAGCCGCACCGTCTCGGCTGAGACGCGCGAGATCCACCATCAGCTGGTGGATTTCCTCAAGTTCGCCGCGAAGGAGCTGGCGGAGCGCGAGCTGACGCAGCGGCGGATCGAGCAGGAGGTCCAGGCGGCGCGCCTCGAGAAGGGCGCCGAGGGCGGCGCGGAGCTGTCGGCCGTCGAGAAGGCCGGACTCAAGACCGGCCTCAAGGACGCCGAGAAATTCCTCGCCAAGGATAAGCCGGCGGACGTGCTCGAAGCGACGGGCCGGCCGGCCCTGGCGGCGTTGTTCGGCGCCAAGTCGGAGGCCGACGTGGACGGCGCGGTGGTGGAGCTGCTGGCAGCGGCGGGGCTCTCGCCGATGGGCAAGTGCCGCCTGCGCGACGGGCGCACGGGGGAGCTGTTCGCCTCCGAGGTAACCGTCGGCGCGATCTACATGATGAAGCTGTCGCACCTGGTGGACGACAAGATTCACGCCCGGTCGATCGGTCCGTATTCGCTGGTGACCCAGCAGCCGCTCGCCGGGAAGGCGCAGTTCGGCGGCCAGCGGTTCGGGGAGATGGAAGTGTGGGCGCTCGAAGCCTACGGCGCCGCGCACACGCTGCAGGAGATCCTGACCGTCAAGTCGGACGATGTGAACGGCCGGAGCCGCGTCTACGAGGCGATCGTGAAGGGGCAGAATCTGCCGAAACCCGGCATCCCCGAGTCCTTCAACGTGTTGGTGAAGGAACTCCAAGCCCTGGGGCTGAAAGTGACCCTGGGCACCACCGAAGACGTTGAAGAGTAGGGGGAGGGAGACCCGATGATCGATTTCCGGAGCGGGCACGAGCCTAAGACCTCGAGCTTCGACTACATCCAGATCCGGATCGCCTCACCCGAGGAGATCCGCGGCCCGAAGGACTCCAAGGAGCGTGAGCGCCTGGAGCTCCAGGGCCAGCGCACCTGGTGGTCGTGGGGCGAGGTCACCAAGCCCGAGACGATCAACTACCGCTCGTTCAAGCCGGAACGGGATGGGCTCTTCTGCGAGCGCATCTTCGGCCCGGTGAAGGACTGGGAGTGCCATTGCGGGAAGTACAAGCGGATCCGCTATCGCGGTGTGATCTGCGACCGCTGCGGCGTCGAGGTGACCCTGTCCAAGGTGCGCCGCGAGCGCATGGGCCACATCGAGCTCGCCGTGCCGGTGGCGCACATTTGGTTCTTCAAGACGCTGCCGTCGCCGATGGGCAACCTGCTCGACATGACGCTGCGCGACCTCGAGCGGGTGATCTACTACACGAATTACGTCGTCATCGAGCCGGGCGAGCAGGAGCTGCAGGAGCGCGAGCTGCTGGACGAGGACCGCTACCTCGAGATCCGCGCCAAGGCGCGGAACGAGGGGGACACGGCGTTCCGGGCCGACATCGGGTCCCCGGCGATTCGCTCGCTGCTCGAGCGCATCAACGTGGACAAGCTGGCGGACGAGCTGCGCGAGTCGGTGACCACGGAGACGAGCCAGCACCGCAAGAAGCAGATGCTCAAGCGGCTCAAGATCGTGGACGCGATGCGCAATTCCGGCAATGCCGGTGAAGTGCGCAACGACCCGCGCTGGATGATCCTCGACGTGGTGCCGGTGATCCCGCCCGACCTGCGGCCGCTCGTGCCGCTCGACGGCGGACGCTTCGCCACATCGGACCTGAACGACCTCTACCGGCGCGTGATCAACCGGAACAACCGGCTGCAGAAGCTGATCCTGCACCGCGCGCCGGAGGTCATTCTCCGCAACGAAAAGCGGATGCTGCAGGAGGCAGTGGACGCGCTGTTTGACAACGGCCGCCGCTCCAAGGCGATCCGCGGGCGCGGCAAGCGGCCCTTGAAGTCGCTGTCCGACATGCTCAAGGGCAAGCAGGGCCGCTTCCGCCAGAACCTGCTCGGCAAGCGTGTGGACTATTCGGGGCGTTCGGTGATCGTGGTCGGACCTGAGCTGCGGCTGCACCAGTGCGGCCTGCCCAAGGCGATGGCGGTCGAGCTGTTCAAGCCGTTCATCATCCACAAGCTGGTGGAGAAGGGCATCGCCGAGACGGTGAAGCGGGCGAAGAAGATCGTGGAGAAGGAGTCGCCGGAAGTGTACGAGATCCTCGAGGAGATCATCGAGGACCATCCCGTGCTCCTGAACCGCGCGCCGACGCTGCACCGGCTGGGCATCCAGGCGTTCGAGCCGGTGCTGGTCGAGGGGAAGGCGATCCGGATTCACCCCCTCGTCTGCGCTGCGTTCAACGCCGACTTCGACGGCGACCAGATGGCCGTGCACGTGCCGCTCTCGTTCGAGGCGCAGCTCGAGTGCCGTCTGCTGATGATCTCGTCGAACAACGTGCTCAAGCCGTCCGACGGCCGGCCCGTGGCGGAGCCCAGCCAGGACATGGTGCTGGGCTGCTACTTCCTCACGAAGGAGCCGGCGGACTTCGAAGCGCAGCTCGCCTCGGCGCCGCGGATCGGCTCGCTCGCCGAGCTCGAGATGGGGCTCGCCGTGAAGCGGCTGGCGTTCCACTCGCCAGTGCACGCCTGGCACGAGGCGCCGGGACAGGCCGGGCGATGGATCGCGACCACCGCGGGGCGGTTCCTGTTCAACAGCATCCTCCCCGAGGGGTTGCTGCGCGAGCAGGGGTACCAGAACAAGGTGATGCGCAAGAAGGATCTCTCGGAGCTGGTGTTCGAGAGCTATCGCCGCGCGGGGCTCGCTCCCACGGTGCAGTTCCTCGATCAGCTGAAGGAGTTCGGATTCCGCTACGCCACCATGGGCGGCGTGTCGATCGGCGTGGCGGACCTCGAGATTCCGGCGGAGAAGGCGCCGCTGCTCTCGGACGCCGAAGCGCGCGTCGAGCGGTTCCAGCGCGCCTACGCAACCGGCCAGATCACGTTCGGCGAGCGATACAACAAGGTGATCGACGCCTGGACGCACGCCAACAACGACATCGCCGAGGCGATGGTCGCGACGATGAAGAAGTCCAAGGGCGGCTTCAACCCGGTGTACATGATGTTCGACTCCGGGAGCCGCGGCTCGCGCGACCAGATCCGGCAGCTCGCGGGGATGCGCGGCCTGATGGCGAAGCCGCAGAAGAAGCTCACGGGCGGCATCGGCGAGATCATCGAGAGCCCGATCAAGTCGAACTTCCGCGAGGGGCTCAGCGTGCTCGAGTACTTCATCTCGACGCACGGCGCGCGGAAGGGCCTCGCCGATACGGCCTTGAAGACCGCGGATGCGGGTTATCTGACGAGGCGCCTAGTGGACGTGGCGCAGGACGTCACGATCACGGAAGAAGACTGCGGCACGATTCTCGGCCTCGAGATGTCGGCCCTCAAGGAGGGTGAGGACATCATCGAGCCGCTGCGTGAGCGCATCGTCGGCTGCGTGGCGCTGGACGAGGTGCTCGACCCGCACGAGCTGGACGAGGATGGGCGGCCCAAGGTGTTGGTGGAAGCGGGCAAGCTCGTCATCGAAGAGACGTCACAGGCCATCGAGGACGCGGGGATTGAGACGGTGAAGATCCGCTCGGTGCTCACCTGCGAGGCCAAGCGCGGCGTGTGCCGGATGTGCTACGGCCGGAACCTCGCCACGATGGATATGGTGGATCTGGGCGAAGCGGTCGGGATTCTCGCCGCGCAGTCGATCGGCGAGCCGGGCACGCAGCTCACGCTGCGGACGTTCCACATCGGCGGCACGGCGGCGCGTATCGCCGAGCAGACGGTGCGGAAGACCAAGGTCGAGGGCGTCATCGAGCACGGCGATCGGTTGACCTTCGTCAACACGCCCGATGGGGCGCGCGTGGTCACGAGCTACGAGGGCGAAGTGGTCCTCAAGGCCGCGGCTCACGGCCACGGCCACACCGCAGCCTCCAAGCTGGCCGTCCACTCACGTTTCCACGTGCCGCTCGGCGCCACGCTGATGGTCGATGATGGCCAGAAGGTGGCGAAGGACGCGGTGCTGTTCACGTGGGACCCGTACACCAACCCGATCATGACGGACGTGGCGGGCCTGGTGCGGTTCGTGGACATTGTCGAGGACGAGACCGTCCGCGAGGAGCTGGACGAGATCACGGGCCGGCGCCAGCGCGTGATCATCGAAGACCGGGAGAAGAAGCTGCACCCGCATATCGAGGTCGTGCAGAAGAAGGGCGAGAAGGAGAAGCGGCTCCGCGACTTCGTCATCCCCGAGGGGGCGCAGCTCACCGTCGAGGACGGGCAGGAGGTGTACGCCGGCCTCGTGCTTGCCAAGGTGTCGCGCGAGGCGTACAAGACGCGAGATATCACAGGCGGCCTGCCGCGCGTGGCCGAGCTGTTCGAGGCCCGGCGGCCGAAGGACCCCGCCACGATTTCCGAAGTGGACGGCGTGGTGCGGTTCGGCGAGATCAAGCGCGGCAAGCGCGAGATCTGGGTGCACCCCGAGGAGGGCGAGCCGCAGCTGTACGAGGTACCGGCCGGCAAGCACTTGCGCGTTCACGAGGGCGACCGGGTGCGGGCGGGCGACCGCCTCACCGAGGGGCCCGTGAACCCGCACGACATCTTGCGCATCAAGGGCCCGCGCGCGGTGCAGGAGTACCTCCTGAACGAAGTCCAGGAGGTGTACCGGCTGCAGGGCGTGAAGATCAACGACAAGCACATCGGCGTGATCGTGCGCCAGATGCTCCAGAAGGTGAAGGTCGTGGTTCCCGGGGACACGGAGTTCCTCGAGGGCGAGTCGATCGACAAGCTCATGTTCACGGAGATCAACGAGCGGGCCGTGAAGAAGGGCGGGACGCCCGCCACCCGGGAGCCGTTGCTCCTGGGCATCACCAAGGCGAGCCTCACGACGCAGTCGTTCATCTCCGCCGCCTCCTTCCAGGAGACGACCCGGGTGCTGACCGACGCGGCGATCCGCGGGGCCAAGGACGACCTGCTGGGCCTGAAGGAGAACATCATCATCGGGCATCTGATCCCGGCGGGGACCGGCATCTACCGGTACCACGACATCGAGATCGAGCCGCCGGAAGGGTTCCAGCCCCCGGCGCCGCCGCTGGAGGCGCCGACACCGGGCGCGGCGCCGAGCCCGTTCCCGGAGGAAGTGGAAGCGGAGTAGGTCTGTTTTAGGGGTGTTCGGAGGAATCCGGGGGGGCCTTGGGCATGAGGGAGCCCAGGAGCCCCCCAGTCACTCCGCCCACCACGGCGCCGATGGCGAACCCTTCGAGCGTCGGCCAGACGCAGCTGTGCGTGGGTTGGATTTCGTCGTAGCCGCAGAAGCCGTCCCCCAGGACGGCCCCGAGCGCGCCCACCAGGACACCGCCAACGACCAGGCCTTCCCATCGATAGTCGGGCGCCTCGGGGAATAGGCGGGCCGTGGTGGCCGGGGTCGAGGAGCGGAGTTCGGGCGCCCACCGCAGCTCGGGCTCCCAGCGAGGAGGGGACGGAGCGAGCCGTTGCCCCGCGAGCGGCGCGGACGCGACCGCGGCGAGGGTCACGGCGACGAGTAGGGATCGCACATCGGTAGTATCACAGCACCCTTGACCTAAGTGCAAGCCCCCCCTTAGCTTTCAAGTCTGTTTCGCAACTTTTTCCACGAATCGTCTGAGAGTATGCCGACCATCAACCAGCTCGTTCGGCACGGCCGCAAGGACGTGGCGAAGAAAGAGAAGGCGCCGGCGCTGCGGGGCAACCCGCAGAAACGCGGCGTCTGCACCCGCGTCTACACGACCACGCCGAAGAAGCCGAACTCGGCCCTCCGGAAAGTGGCGCGCGTGCGGTTGACGAACGGGTTCGAGGTGACGGCCTATATCCCCGGCGAAGGGCATAACCTGCAGGAGCACTCGATTGTGATGATCCGCGGGGGCCGCGTGAAGGACCTCCCGGGGGTGCGCTACCACATCATCCGCGGCACGCTCGACGCCGCCGGGGTCAACGAGCGCAAGCAGTCGCGCTCGAAGTACGGGGCGAAGCGTCCCAAGGCGGCCGCGCAGTGAGCCGGCGCAAAAAGGCGGTCAAACGCCCGGTGCCGGCGGATCCCCGCTACGACAGCCAGACGGTGTCCAAGTTCGTCAACAACCTGATGAACCGGGGCAAGAAGTCGCTGGCGGAGCGGGTGTTCTATCAGGCGATGGATTTGATCGAGCAACGTACGGGGCAGCCCGGCGTGAACGTCTTCAAGCAGGCGCTGTCGAACGTCAAGCCGGCGCTCGAAGTGAAGTCCCGCCGCGTAGGCGGCGCGACCTATCAGGTGCCGGTCGAAGTGCGGCCGGAGCGGCGGACCGCGCTGGGCATGCGCTGGTTGATCCAGTACAGCCGGGCCCGCAAGGAAAAGACGATGGCGGAGCGGCTCGCCGCCGAGCTCATCCTCGCCTCGAAGGGCGAGGGCGAGACGATCAAAAAGAAGGAAGACACGCACCGGATGGCGGAAGCCAACCGGGCGTTTGCTCACTATCGCTGGTAGCGGGTAGTGACCCCGCGGCCATGCCGCGGGGCCTAGCGGAGCGAGACCGGCCCCCGGGTCACCGAGTGGGCGCCTGGTCGCCCCGCGTTTTTGCTGAATAAAGGACCGCAATGCCTCGCACGACGCCGCTCGACAAGATTCGGAATATCGGCATCATGGCCCACATCGATGCCGGGAAAACGACTACGACCGAGCGCATCCTGTACTACACGGGCCGCACCTACAAGCTGGGTGAGGTGCACGACGGCACGGCCACGATGGACTGGATGGAGCAGGAGCAGGAGCGCGGCATCACCATCACCTCGGCGGCCACGACCGCCTTCTGGACCCGCCTGAACGACCAGTACCGCATCAATATCATCGACACCCCCGGCCACGTGGACTTCACCGTCGAAGTGGAGCGCAGCCTCCGCGTGCTCGACGGCGCCGTCACGGTGCTCGACGCGGTGGGCGGCGTCGAGCCCCAGACGGAGACCGTCTGGCGCCAGGCCGACCGCTACGGCGTGCCGCGGATCATCTTCGTCAACAAGATGGACCGCGTCGGCGCGGACTTCGACATGTGCCTGAAGATGGTGCGCGAGCGCCTCGGCACGAAGGCGGTGCCGATCCAGCTGCCGCTCGGCTCGGGCGAGCTGTTCACCGGCCTGATCGACCTGGTCCGCCAGATCGAGATCGTGTACGACGACGAGACCCTGGGCAAGACGTACGTCGAGGGTCCGGTCCCCGCGGCCATGCGAGAGCAGGTGAAGCAGCTCCGTCATGAGATGCTCGAGGCGTGCGTCGAGCACGACGACGCCGTGCTGCACAAGTACCTCGAGGGGCAGGAGCTCAGCGAGGAGGAAATCCGCCGGGTGCTCCGCAAGGCCACCGTCGCCGGGCACATCGTCCCGGTCATCTGCGGCGCCGCCTTCAAGAACAAGGGCGTCCAGGCGCTGCTCGACGCCGTCGTGGACTACCTCCCGTCGCCCGTGGACATCCCGCCCATCAAGGGCCACCTGCCGCACCACGACGCGACCCACGCCGAGCGCCCCGCCACCGATGATGCGCCGTTCGCCGCCCTCGCCTTCAAGATCATGACCGATCCGTACGTCGGGAAGCTGACGTTCTTCCGGGTCTATTCGGGCGTGCTCAACGCGGGCTCGTACGTCTACAACAGCTCGAAGGACCGCAAGGAGCGCGTGGGGCGGCTGCTGCAGATGCACGCGAACAAGCGCGAGGAAATCGAGGACGTGCGCGCCGGCGACATCGCCGCCGCCATCGGCCTCAAGGACACGCGCACCGGCGATACGCTGTGCGACGAGCAGCATCCGATCATCCTCGAGGCGATGCGGTTCCCGAACCCCGTCATCTCCGTGGCGATCGAGCCGAAGACCAAGGCCGACCAGGACAAGCTGTCGGTGGCGCTGCAAAAGCTTTCCGAGGAAGACCCCACCTTCCGCGTGCATTCCGATCCGGAAACCGCGCAGACGATCATCAGCGGCATGGGCGAGCTGCACCTCGAGATCATTGTCGAGCGCATGCGGCGCGAGTTCAAGGTCGACGCCAACGTCGGCCGGCCGCAGGTGGCCTATCGCGAGACCGTGCGCAAGCGCGTCGAGTACATCGAGGGCAAGTTCATCCGGCAGACGGGCGGCCGCGGCCAGTACGGCCACGTCGTCATTCACCTCGAGCCGGGCCAGCCCGGCACCGGGTTCGTGTTCGAGGACAACGTCGTCGGCGGCACGATCCCCAGGGAGTACGTCGGTCCTGTCGAGGCAGGGGTGAAGGAAGCCCTCGAGAACGGTGTCCTGGCCGGCTACCCGATGGTGGACGTGAAGGTCGAGCTGGTGGACGGCTCCTACCACGACGTGGACTCGAGCGAGATGGCGTTCAAGATCGCCGGGTCGATGGCCGTGAAGGAGGCCGCGCGCCAGGCCCACCCGATCCTGCTCGAGCCCATCATGGACGTCGAGGTCGTGACCCCGTCCGACTACATGGGCGAGGTTATCGGCGACCTGTCCAGCCGGCGCGGCAAGATCGGCGGCATGACCCAGCGCGCCGACGCGCACATCGTCGCCGCCAGCGTGCCGCTGTCGGAGATGTTCGGCTACTCGACCACCCTGCGCTCCATGAGCCAGGGCCGGGCGATCTACAGCATGGAGTTCAGTCATTATCAGGAAGTGCCGAAGGCGAAGGCGGAAGAGATTGTGAGTAAGGTGAAGGGTTAACGACGCCATTGGCTGTTGGCCGTTGGCCGTTAGCTAACGGCCAAGGGCCAAGGGCCAACAGCCAGTCGAGGAGACCATGGCCAAGGCAAAATTCGAACGTACGAAGCCGCATGTAAACGTGGGCACGATTGGTCATGTCGACCACGGCAAGACGACCCTGACGGCGGCGCTGACGAAAGTGTCGGCCGACAAGGGGCTGGGCACGTACGTGACCTACGATCAGGTGGCGAAGGCGTCCGAGTCGCAGGGGCGGCGCGACGCGACGAAGATTCTGACGATTGCGACGAGCCACGTGGAGTACAGCA
>Ga0210382_10000380_pt1 | contig 16130 bp, 12 predicted proteins | sample PLMedo_FD_155452 | JGI IMG/M metagenome (GOLD analysis project Ga0210382, IMG submission 155452) | Groundwater sediment microbial communities from an aquifer in East River, Colorado, USA - PLM0_60_coex redo | ecosystem: Environmental > Terrestrial > Soil > Riparian zone | place: USA: East... | reverse complement strand
CGACCGGGCGGACAAACCCGGCTGCCGCTTCGAGCAGGCGCCGAGCCTCGGCAGCATCGACTTTCCGGCGGGCCATCACGATCGCGAGCTTCACGCTCCCCTTGGCGCGCTCGATCGCCTGGCGCGCTTCCTCGCGGGAGACGCCGCAGACTTCCATCACGATGCGCTCACCGCGGTCGTGCAGCTTTGCACTCAACGCCATCAGGTCGACCATCAGATTGCCGTAGACCTTGCCGAGCCGGATCATGGCGCCGGTGCTGAGCGTGTTGAGGACGAGCTTGGTCGCCGTGCCCGCCTTGAGGCGCGTCGAGCCGGTCAGCACTTCCGGTCCCACGATCGGATTGATGATGACGTCGCACGTCTCCGCGAGCACCTTCGGCGCGGCGGCGCACGTGACGAGCACCGTCTTGGCGCCGAGCGTCTGCGCGCGCGACAGGGCCGCGCGCACGTAGGGCGTCGTGCCGCTCGCCGCGATTCCGACGACCACGTCGCGATTGGTAACGGCCGCCGTGTCCATCGCGGCCGCCCCGGTGTTCACGTCGTCCTCCGCGCCTTCGGCGCTTTTCACGAGCGCGCCGTAGCCGCCGGCGATCACGCCGGTCACCAGCGTGGGCGGTACGCCGAAGGTGGGCGGGCATTCGGTGGCATCGAGCACTCCCAGCCGGCCGGACGTACCGGCGCCGACGTAGACGAGCCGTCCGCTGCTCTTGAAAGCCGCTACGATCAGGTCAATCGCACGCGCGATCTGCTCGCGCTGCCCGTGCACCACACCCGCCACACGCGCGTCCTCGGCATTCATGATGTCCACAATCTCGAGACTCGAGGCGACGTCGATGCGCTCCGAGCGCGGGTTGCGCTGCTCGGTGGCGCGGGGATCGTGGAAATCGCGGTTTGTCATGGAGGAGAATTAGACGATAAGATTACACAATGCGAAAGCTCCCAGCGCTATGTCTTGTGGCGGCCCTTGGCTGTGCGCATCACCCTCCAGCCGCCGGTTCGGCGCCGATTCGCGGCCGGGCGGTCATTCCGGCGACCTGGATGCTGCGCGCCCGGCCCGTCACGGCCCCCCACGCGATGGTCGTCTCGGCTCACCCGCTGGCGTCGCAGGTCGGGGTCGCAATCCTGAAGCAGGGCGGCAACGCCATCGATGCCGCGGTGGCGGTCGCCTTCGCACTCGCGGTGGTACTGCCCGACGCCGGCAACATCGGGGGCGGCGGCTTCATCGTGCATCGCACCGCCGCTGGCGAAGTGACCGCGCTCGACTATCGCGAGGCGGCGCCCGCCGCGGCAACGCACGACATGTTTCTCGACTCGGCCGGCAACCCGTCGGACAAGAGCGAAGTGGGGCATCTGGCGGCCGGAGTACCGGGCAGCGTCGCCGGACTATACGAAGCATGGAAGAAGTACGGCGCGCTTCCCTGGGCGACGGTGATCGCGCCGGCGATCCGGCTGGCGCAAGGGCATGTGATCGATTCCGCCCGCAGCCGCGACATTGCGAGCGACCGCGAGCTGCTGGCGCGTTTCCCCGCGAGCAAGGCACAGTTCCTGGTGCACGACAGTGCGCCGCCACCTGGAACGATGTGGCGCCAGCCCGACCTCGCACGCACGCTGCAGCTCATCAGCGACTCGGGGCCTGACGTGTTTTACCGCGGCCAAATCGCCGACTTGATCGTTGCCGAGATGCAGCGCGGCGGCGGCCTGATCACGAAGGACGATCTGCGCCGCTATCGCGCCAAGTGGCGCACGCCCGTCCAGCTCACCTACCGCGGCCACACGATCTATTCGATGCCCCCGTCCAGCTCGGGCGGCGTGACGCTAGGCGAGATCCTCAACATCCTCGAGGGCTACGACACCCTCCCCGCCTTCGGCACCACGGCCTACGTGCACGTCCTGACCGAAGCGATGCGCCGCGCCTTCATCGACCGCAACCGCTGGCTCGGCGACCCCGACTTCGTCGACATGCCGCTCGATCGCCTGCTGTCGAAGTCGTACGCGGCGACGCTCCGGTCGCAGATCGATCCGAAGCACGCGACCCCGACGCCCCCGCAAGCGGCGGGCGGCGAAGCGATGCACACGACGCACTACTCGATCGTGGACGCCCAAGGCAATGCGGCATCAGTGACTACGACGCTGAACGGCGGATTTGGGAGCGGCGTGACGGTGACGGGCGCGGGATTCCTGCTCAACAACGAGATGGACGACTTCGCGACGGCGCCGGGCAAGCCGAACATGTACGGGCTGGTGCAGGGCGAAGCCAACGCCGTTGCCGGCAACAAGCGGATGCTGTCGGCCATGACGCCTTCGATTGTGCTCGACAGCGCGGGCAGTCTGCAGATGGTCGTGGGCACGCCCGGCGGTCCGACGATCATCACGAGCGTCGCCCAGGTCATTCTCAACGTACTCGATCAGAAAATGAGCCTCGCCGACGCCGTCGCCGCCCCGCGCATTCACCACCAGGCGTTGCCCGACCAGACCTACTACGAGCATGGCGGTTTGAGCGACGGGACCGTGCGGGCCCTGCAGGCGATGGGGCATAAGATGGAACAGCGGCGGGGACACAGCGGCATTATCGCCGCGATACAGAAGACCGCGGGCGGGTGGGTGGGTGTCGCTGACCCACGCTACGCCGGCGGGGCACTCGGCTACTAGGAGCCCTGAATGCGCCTTGCAACCCAATCGTCGCCCGCCGATGTCGTCGTGATCGGCTCGGGAGCTGGTGGTGGGATGGCCGCCTACGTGCTGACGCGCGCCGGCGTCAACGTCACCGTGCTTGAAGCGGGCGGGCCGTGGGACAACACGACCGATTCCGCCATGTTCACCTGGCCCTACCAGTCGCCGCGGCGCGGCGCCTCCACCCCCGCCAGGCCATTTGGCGAGTTCGACGGCTGCATCGGCGGGTGGGATATCCCCGGGGAGCCCTACACCGTCGCGCGGGGCGACAGGTTCCGCTGGTGGCGGGCGCGGATGGTCGGCGGGAGGACGAACCACTGGGGCCGCATCTCGCTGCGCTTCGGCCCGCGCGACTTCAAGGCGAAAACGTTCGACGGCCTGGGCGACGACTGGCCGATCAGCTATGACGACGTTGCGCCCTACTACGACAAGCTCGAGCAGCTGGTGGGGGTCTTCGGGAGCAAGGACAACGTTCCCAATGCGCCCGACTCGATCTTTCTCCCGGCGCCCAAGCCCCGCTGCTACGAGCTGCTCGTGCAGGACGCGGCTCGCCGGCTCAACGTCACGTGCGTTCCGGCGCGACTGTCGATCCTGACCCGTCCGCTCAACGGACGCGCCGCGTGCCACTACTGCGGTCAGTGTAACCGCGGCTGCAAGACGAATTCGAACTTCTCGTCCACCAACGTCCTGATCGCGCCGGCCCGCGCCACCGGCAAGCTCACGCTGAAGACGAACGCGATGGCGCGCGAGATCACACTGGACAAGAGTGGCCGGGCGAGCGGCGTCACCTACGTGGACACGACCGACGGCAGCGAGCATCACCTCGACGCGCGCGTAGTGGTGCTGGCGGCGAGCGCCTGCGAAACGTCGCGGCTGCTGCTCAACTCGAAGTCGGCGTCCTTCCCCAACGGACTCGCGAACGGCAGCGGGACGGTCGGCAAGTATCTCACCGACACGACTGGCACCGACGTCTCCGGCTTCATCCCGAAGATGATGGACCACGTCCCGCACAATCACGACGGCGTGGGCGGCATGCACGTTTACATGCCGTGGTGGATGGACAACAAGAAGCTCGATTTCCCCCGCGGCTACCACATCGAGGTGTGGGGCGGCGCCGATATGCCGGAAGCGGGCTTCATGGGCGGCATCCATCGCTATCCACCGGGCGGCGGCTACGGGAAGCAGCTCAAGCAGGACTATCGCCGCTACTACGGCGCCTATGTCGGCTTCTCCGGCCGCGGCGAGATGATCCCCAACGACGGCAGCTACTGCGAGATCGATCCGAACGTCGTGGACAAATGGGGCATCCCCGTGCTCCGCTTCCATTGGAAATTCACGGACCACGAATATTTGCAGGTGAAGCACATGCAGGAGACGTTCCGCGCGCTGATCGCGGAGATGGGCGGTGAGGTCTACTCGCCCATGCCGACCAAAGAGGATGGCTACGGCATCGCGGCGGGCGGCGTCATCATCCACGAGCTGGGTGGCGCGCGCATGGGGGCCGACCCCAAGACCTCGGTCGTGGACAGCAATTGCCGGACGCACGAGGTCAAGAATCTCTTCGTGGCCGATGGTGCTCCGTTCACGTCGCAGGCCGACAAGAATCCCACCTGGACGATTATGGCGCTGTCGTGGCGGACGTCGGACTATATCGCGGACCAACTCAAGAAGAGGGCTCTATGACGACGGACGGACGGTCGGACGGCCGGACGGCCTTAACACGCCGTGAAGCATTGACTGCAGTGGCTGCCGTGGCTCTCACAACCGCGTTTCGGTGGACGCCTGCTGAAGCGCAGCGGGCCGCGACGCTGGCACGCGACGCTCTCGTGGCGAAGACGCCGTTCGCGCCGGCCTTCTTCACGCCGCATGAGTGGGACACGGTGCGCGTGCTCGTGGACCTCGTGATTCCCCGCGATGAACGCTCGGGCAGCGCGACCGATGCCGGAGTCCCCGAGTACATGGACTTCATGCTCACCGATCGACCCGACGGTCAGGTGGCGATGCGCGGCGGCCTCGCCTGGCTCGACAACGAATGCTACGAGCGCAGCGCCAAGACATTTCTGACGTGCACGGAGGCGGAGCGCACCGCCATCCTCGACGACATCGCCTGGCCCAAGAAGGCTCGGGCCGAGCTGAGCCAGGGCGTCGCGTTCTTCAACATGTTCCGCGACATGACCGCGTCGGGTTTTTGGACCAGCAAGCTGGGCATCACCGATCTCGATTATCAGGGGAACACGTTCGTGGCGGAGTGGAAGGGCTGCCCACCCGAAGCGCTGCAGAAACTCGGCGTCCATTATGAGGATTGAATGACGAAACGACTGGGGATTGGCATGGTGGGGAGCGGGTTCAACGCCAAATTCCACCTGCTGGCATTCGTCGGCGTGCGCGACGCCGACGTGCTGGGCGTCTGGAGCCCCAATCAACACAACGCCGCCGAGACCGCCGGCATCGCGAGGAAACTCGGCGTGGGCGAGGCCAAGCCGTACCCCTCGATCGCCGCGATGGTCGAAGATCCCGCGATCGACGCCCTCTGGCTCTCCGGTCCGAACTTCGCCCGCATCGAAAACGTCGAAGAGATGGTGAGCGCGATCGAGCGCGGCAAAGGCTCATTGCTTGGCGTCGCGTGTGAGAAACCGTTGGCCAGAAATGTGAGTGAGGCAAAGCATGTGTTGGAATTGGTCAACAAGGTCGGGCTGCCCCACGGCTATCTCGAGAACCAGGTGTTCGCGCCCCAGGTCGAGGTGGGACGCAATCTGCTGTGGGCGCGCGGCGCCAAGCTCACCGGCCGGCCCTATCTGGCGCGCGCCGCCGAGGAGCACAGCGGTCCGCACGGACCGTGGTTCTGGCAGGGCGCGCTGCAGGGCGGCGGCGTGCTCAACGACATGATGTGTCACTCGTCGCTGCTGGTGCAGCACCTCCTCACCGATCCTGCCAAGCCCAGGTCCTCGGTTCGGCCGTCACGTATCACCGCCCACATCGCCAGTCTCAAGTGGACGCGGCCCGCCTACAGCAAGAAGCTGATGGCGACGATGGGGAAAGACGTGAATTACGACAAAGCGCCATCCGAAGACTTCGCGAGCGTCGTGATCGAGTTCGAAACGGATGACGGGCACCGCGTCCTCGGCGAAGCGACGACGTCGTGGAGCTTCGTCGGTGCCGGGCTCCGCCTGTCGGCTGAGCTGCTGGGCCCGGAATACTCGATGTCCTGGAATTCGCTCGACTCCGGCCTCAAGCTTTTTTTCAGCCGCGAGGTCCAGGGAAAGGCGGGCGAGGACCTGGTGGAGAAGCAGAACGCCGAGATCGGGCAGATGCCGGTGGTTGCCGGCGAAGCGGCGGCCTACGGCTATGAGGCCGAGGATCGCCACTTTGTACACTGCTTCCTGAGCAAGCAGAAACCGTCGCTGACATTCGATGACGGTTTGCAGGTCGTGAAGGTCTTGATGACAGCGTACATGAGCGCCGAGCAAGGGCGCACGCTCGATTTCCCACCGCCGGGGCTCGATGCGTTCGTCCCGGCCGTCGCCAAGGGGACGTGGAAACCATGATCGGCACGCTAGCTTTGTTGCTTATGACACAGGCCCAACAGTGGCCACAACACTCGATGGACCGCCCTCGGCCCCCCGTCGTGGATCCGGGGCCCGAGCGCCCGCCGGTTCCGGCGCCGAAAGATGCGATCGTGCTGTTCGATGGCTCCAACCTGGCACAATGGCGCGCGCAAGACAGCAGCGCAGCCAAATGGATCGTCACAGACGGCTACGTCGAGGTGAAGGCCGGGACCGGCACACTGGTTTCGGCACGTCCGTTTGGCGACGTGCAGCTGCACATCGAGTGGCGTGCCCCTACCCCGCCGCAGGGCGAGGGTCAGGAGCGCGGCAACAGCGGCATCTTTTTGATGGGGATCTACGAGCTCCAGGTGCTCGACTCCTATCAGAACGACACCTATCCCGATGGCCAGGCGGGGGCGATCTACGGCGAGAATCCCCCGCTCGTCAACGCGACACGCCCACCGGGTCAATGGCAGGCGTACGACATCGTGTTCCGCCGGCCGCACTTCAAGGCCGACGGCTCGCTCGAGCGCCCGGCTCGCATGACCGTGTTTTTGAATGGGGTCCTGATTCAGGACAACTTCGAGTTGGTGGGGCCCACGGCTAACCAGGCGCGACCGCCGTATCGGGCGCATGCGGACAAGTTGCCGCTGAAGCTACAGGATCACGGCGATCCGGTACGCTACAGGGATATTTGGATTAGGGAGCTGGAGTAGCTCGCTCAGCCTTGAAGAACAACGCAAAGAAGATCAGCACGGCTGCCGCAAATCCCGCCGGCAGCCACCAGAACTGCGCCCACTGGTCCAGCGTCAGCGCCGTGGCGCCGCCGAGGAAGCGGTTGAACACGCGGCCCGCCACCTGGGCGCCGATCAGCATGCCGATCCCGTACGTGACCAGCACGAGGAAGCCTTGCGCCTGCCCGCGTACCGCGGGTGTGGACTTCTTGTCCACGTAGATCTGGCCGGTCACGAAGAAAAAGTCGTAGCACGGGCCGTGGAGCAGGATGCCGAGCGCGATGAGCCAGAAGACGGCGTTCGGCGCGGCCAGCGCAAACAGCGCATAGCGCAAAACCCATGCGCCCATGCCCACCATCAGCATCTTCTTCACGCCGAGCCGCAGGAACATGAGCGGCATCAGCAGCATGAAGATTGTTTCCGACATCTGGCCGAGCGTCTGCGTCGCCGCGATTTTCTTCACGCCGGCAGCGCCCAGATACAGCTGCGTGAAGTTGTAGTAGACCGCCAGCGGGATGCACAGCAGCAGTGACGCTGTGATGAAGATGTAAAACGGCCGGTCGCCGAGCTGCTTCAGCGCGTCGAGCCCGGCGATACTGCGCAGCGAGACGGGCTGCCCTCGCGCCGACGGCGGTGTGTGTGGCAATGTGAAGCTGAAAAGACCCAGCACGACACTGGCGATCCCGGCCGTGTAGAGCGGCCACGCGGTCTGTTCCGGAACTCCGCCCAGCACCTTCCCCAGGAACCAGCTAATGAACAGCCCCGCCACGATCCACCCGATCGTCCCGAAGACACGAATCAGTGGGAACTGCTGCTCCTGCGACTGGATGTGGTGGAACGCCAGGCTGTTCGCGAGACCGAGCGTCGGCATATAGCAGAGGTTATAGAACAGCAGGAGCAGGATGAAGGTGGTCGGTGATCCAGTGAAGCGCGGCACGGCACAGAGGACGAATCCGCCCACGATGTGGAGAACGGCGAGGACCTTCTCCGTCGCGAAGTAGCGGTCGGCGACCAGACCAAGAAAAAATGGAGCGACGATGGCGGCTATCGGGTTCACCGTATAGGGCCAGTAGGTCAGTCGCTCCATCCCGTGATTCGTCATGTACACGGCAATCGTCGTGTACCAAGCCCCCCAGATGAAAAACTGGAGGAACATCATCGTGGACAGCTTGGTGCGGATCACCGCGTCAAGATGCCGCTACCGCGAGTTCCTTCGTCAGCCGGATGATGATGTGTGCCCCCGCTGGTAAGACGATGTCCGAGTCCTTGGTCTGCGACGCCACACCGGCTCCCGCGATACCGCCCACCACGCCACCGATGATCGTGCCCTTCTTGTTGCCGCCGAGCACTCGGCCCAGCACGGCGCCGGCGACCGCCCCGGCTCCCACCTTGGCGGCATCACCGGAGGTGACTCCGCGTCCCTTGTGGATCGTCTCGAGCGAGTCGACCGACGCTTCGATGGGGTACGAAGTGCCGCGTACAGTGACGCTCGTAACGCTCAACGTCAAGGTCCCTGGAGTGCGAGGATTGGGCGCCGGCTTTACGTCGGTGATCGTGCCGTGGACGACCGAGCCGGCGGGGATCACGACTCGTCCGGCCGCGTTCTTGACGTCGTCCACCACCCGCGCGGTGAACGCGTCACCAACCTTGGCGGTGCGCGACGAAATCGTATCCGTCGCCGCGATGTCCATTTTGGTGCCGACACCGAGCCGCGCCGGCGCGGGACGAGCCGGAGGCGCGGGCGGATTGGTCCGAGTCGGGCGGGTGACGGGAGGAGGCACGTCGCGCAGCGCCGCGGACGACTCCGCAGGCGCCAACGTCAGATTGCGAGCGGTCGAGTCGCTGGCCTGGCTTTGCTCCTGCCCCTTCTGACAGGCACTCGCTGCGAAGACCGCGACGCTCGCTAGAATGGCTAACCGAGTCATGGAATCCTCTCTGTAACGGCAGTTGGCAATGGGTACCCGCACCTGGACAGCAGGTTTCTACAGCCGGTCCCGCAGGAACTCAGGTGTCAGCCCGCGCAGATATCCCGCGAGCAGCGTAAAACTATCTGTGACAAGCAGGATGCCCAGCAGGATCAGCATCGCACCCGCGATCCGATCGACCCATACTATGTATGGTCGGAAGCGCTGAAACCAGACCAGAAACCGGTCCAACGCCAGTGCAGTCAGTAAAAACGGGACTGCGAGCCCCAGCGCATACACCGCCAGCAGCATGATCCCCCGCCCCAGCCCTGCCTGTGTCGCCGCGAGCGTGAGAATGCCGCCCAGAATCGGTCCGATGCACGGCGTCCACGCCGCGCCGAACGTAAACCCGACGACGCCGGAGCCGAAGTAGCCGAGCGGCTTGCGCGCCAGCTCGATGCGCCGTTCGCGCATCAGGAACGCCGGGCGCAGGATGCCCAGGAGATAGAGGCCGAACAGAATCAAGAGTACGCCGCCCACGCGTCCCAACCACACCTGATAGTCGCGCAGCAGATTGCCCACGGCGGACGCCCCGGCACCGAGCAACACGAAGACGAGCGAGAACCCGGCCACAAACCACAGCGCGTGCAGGACCGCGGTGCCGCGGTGTCGTTCGACTTCTTCCACCGTCATGCCGGTCAGGTAGCCGACGTAGCTCGGAATCAGCGGCAGCACGCACGGCGACAAGAAACTCAACAGGCCGGCGGCAAACGCAACGGCAAAACCGATTCCCACTTAACCGCAGAACGCGACCGCGGAGACGACTGTGGTCCAGCGGGCGTCGGGACCGCACTCGGCCGTCGAGGTCACATTCATCGTGCGGACGATTTCGCCCGAGAGCAGCCACTGCTCACGACGCTCGTCCCACGCTTGGTCGGCCTCGAAAGGGACCCCCAGCACAGTGGCAAGCATCGAGGCGGCGAGGTCCTCGGCATACTCCCCGGAGACGCTCTCGTTCTGCCCGTAGCTGTGATGCTCCGAGATGTAGCCATGATGAGAGGGATCGGCAGGCATCGCGACGCCGATCGAAGCCGCGACGAGGCGGCTGGGCTCGTTGGTCGCGGACTCCGCGATCACCGCGAATACGATCTGACCGGGCTTGAGCATGCTCATCCCCTCTTCGCGATCGACCAGCTCGCAATGAGGCGGAAAAATCGAGCTCACCCGCACGAGATTGAAGTTCGCAAGGTGTGCATCGCGTAGCGCCATCTCGAAGCTGGTGAGTTTTTCCTTGTGCCGGCCGACGCCTTTCGTCAAGAAGGCCTTCGTCGGCATGAACATTCGTGAGTCAATCAACTCTGAGCTACCTCCCCTCGTACCATACCGCGGGACCCAATTCGACCGGCGGCTCGGTGTCGCCGCCCCGGTCCACCGTCGCCTCCATCACCTTTGCCAGCACCTCGGCGGGACTGAGCGCGACTTCCTCGACTTCGATCTTCGACTGCCCGCGCTCTTTGCCGCGGACGACGAGCATGTATTTCGCCGTATAGACGCGCAACCGCCCATCCGCCGCCTTTCGTGTCACGACCGCGGTGCCCCACTCCTTGCCTTCCCGCTTGATCGGCCGGAAGACGTAAATCGTCTCGATCTCCGCCGGCGGCACCTGCGCCTCAACCACGGCCGCGAGCTTGGCCCATCCCGGTCCTTGACCAGGAACTAACGGGGAGAAAGCGCCGGGGCCGAGGCTTGCTGCCATCGCTCCACGTAGAACCGCAGGACGTGCATGAAGTCCTGCGCGTTGGTGACGACGCCGTACGCCTGGTGTGTGCCGCGGTCGCGCAGCTTGTTGACGACGAATTCGGTTTGATCCACGCAGATCGTCGTGAGCGGCCGCACGTCTTCGTCCACAGGCGCATCGACAAAGGCGGGCAACATGTTACCGACAGCGATCGCATGCAACGCCGTAGCGACGAAGACGGCGAAGGTGGCGACGGCGGTGTAGACCCGCATCGCGTCCTGCGCCGCCAGCGTATCGGGAATCACGTCGGGCAGCGGACCATCGTCGCGGATCGAGCCGGCGAGAACATACGGGACGCCTCGCGTGACCAGCGCATGCATGATGCCGCTCTGCGCGATGCCGCCGCGGACCGCCGCTTCGATCGAGCCCGCGCGCCGCACGGCATTGATCGCACGCATGTGCAGCGCGTGCCCGCCCTCGACGCCTTCTCCCGAGCTCGACATTCCCAGCGTCGTGCCGAAAATCGCGGCCTCGAGGTCGTGGACCGCGACGGCGTTCCCGCCGAGCAGCGCGTGGCAAAAACCGTGCTCGATGAACCAGATCATGTCTTCGCGGGCCCGCGCATGCACGAGCGCCGGTCCGATCACCCACAGGATCTTGCCGCCGCGCTGCTTTTCCTCGCCCAGCAGCTGCGCCAGGACGCTGTAGTCCACGGGCCGCTCGCGCGACACTTCCGTCTGCATGAAACCGAATTCATTGGGGCTGTGCGTCCTGCCGAGAAAGCCTTCGGCGTGGACGTAGATGCCCTCGCTGCCGTCTTCGGTCGATCCCATGGCGACCTTGTCGCCGCGCCGCACGCGCCGCGGCTCCGTCGTGACGAGGTCGTCGCCGGCGCGGACGATCACGCAGTCCATGCGCGGCAGTCGCGGGCGGCGCCATGCACCCGGCAGCTTGACGTACGTCGGCAGGTTCGTGGTCGAAAAAAAACCGTCGGGAAGAACCCCGTCGGCCGGTGCGGGAGTGAATCGCGCGTCGGGAGCGCCCGACAGCGGGGGCGCGGCAAAGTTGGGTGGTCGGTACTGAAACCGAGGACGACTCACAGGCCGGTCAAAATACCCGAAGTGAAACGGCTTTCACAAGAGTGAAACCGGATCACGATCGACCGTCACCGCGCGATGCGCCTTCGCCCGCCACGCGCGCACCACGCGCCCGAGTACGCGCGGCTCGGCGGACTTCCCCAACACGTGCCAACGCCACTTCCCTTTGAGGCGCATCAGCGGGCACGGCGCCGGCCCGAGCACCGTGAGCGCACCGTCAAGGTGCTCTGCCGAAGCACGTCTAAGCCACGCTGCCACGTGCTCGGCCAGCTCGGCGGTTCGGGCCTGATCAGCGGTGGCGATGACAAAGCGAACCAAACCCGTTCGTGGAGGATATGGAGGGTTTGGAGGTGTTCGCAGCGGGAGCTCCGCCGCCGCGAACTGCGAAACGGAGTGCGCTGCCGCGGCCCGAATCGCGTGATGATCGGGCGCTCGCGTTTGCACGAACACACGGCCACCCCGCTCTCCCCGCCCCGCCCTTCCCGCCACCTGCGCCACAAGCTGGAACGTGCGCTCGCCGGCCCGGAAATCGGGGAAATGCAGGCCGGTATCGGCGTCCACCACACCGACGACGGTGACGTTCGGAAAGTCGAGCCCTTTGGCGATCATCTGGGTGCCCAGCAGGATGTCGACCTCGCCTCGCGCCACCCGCTCCAGGATGTGATGGTGGGCCCACTTGCTCGTGGTCGTGTCGAGGTCCATCCGCGCGATCCGGGCGCGCGGATAGCGCAGTCCAACGAAGTGCTCGAGCTGCTGGGTGCCAAGGCCCCGCAAGCGCTGTGTCGGGTGGCGACAGACCCCACAGATCTCGGGAATCGCTTCTTCGTGCCCGCAGTAGTGGCACCGCATGGTCACCGGCGTGTGGTGCACGGTGAGCGCGATGGCGCATTGGGGGCATCCGGGCACGTTGCCGCAGGCGGGACACTGCACGAACGTCGCGAACCCGCGCCGATTGAGCAGCAGGATCACCTGCTCGCCGCGCTCCAGGGCGCCGGTGATAGCGGTATCGAGCGACTCGCTCCATGGGATCACCCCGGGGGGGGAGCCGGTCTCCGTGGGCGCGATCCGCGGCGCACTCCGCAGATCCACCACCTCCACCGGCGGCAGCGGGCGCGCCCCCACACGATCCGGCAACGCGAATGTGACTATCCGCTCATCAGTGAGCGTCTCGAGCGATGGTGTCGCGCTTCCGAGAATAAGGCGAGCTCCTTCGAGCTGCGCCCGCATCGCGGCGGTATCGCGGGCGTGGTAGCGCGGCGCCGAGCCCTGCTTGTAGCTGGGCTCGTGCTCCTCGTCCACCACGATCGCGCCGAGCCGCTGCACCGGCGCGAACACCGCGGAGCGGGGGCCGACCGCCACGAGCCGCTCGCCCCGGCGCAGCGCGCGCCACGCGTCGGCGCGCTCGCCATCGGACAGCCCCGAGTGCAGCACCGCCACGCTGTTTCCAAAGACGCCGCGCACCCGCGCGACGGTCTGCGGCGTCAGGGCGATTTCCGGGACGAGCAGAATCGCTCCCTGGCCGGACGCGACGACGCCACGCAGGACTTCGAGATAGACGAGCGTCTTTCCCGAGCCGGTGACGCCGTGCAGCAAGACCGGTTGGTGGACGGGAGTGCCCGCGATCCCACGCAAGACTGCTCGCTGGTCCTCCGTGAGTGAAGGTGGTGGAGGTGACGACAGCGCAGCGAACGGATCGCGGATCTCCGGCACGTGCTCGATGCGCGCGAGTCCTTGCCGCACCAATCCGTCTATGGAATTCCTGGACAACCGTAGCTGCCCCACGAGGTGGGAGACCGGCGCGCTCCCCCCGAGCGCCTCGACGGTCTCGTAGACGGCCCGCCGCTTGGGCGCGCGCTTGAAGCGCCGCTCCCGCTCGAGCAGCGACTCCATGCCGTTGCCGGTGAGCACGAGCAACCGTTCCGCGGCGGGCGCCGGGCCACCCGGCCGCGCCACGCTCCAGAGCGGTCCCGGCAGAATCGCCCGCAGCGAGAGGCCGAGCGGCGCGCCATAGTAGTCCGACATCCAGCGCCCCAACTCGAGCAGTGCCGGCGAGATCGCAGGCTCATCGTCCGGAGCCGCGGCAATGGGCTTGATCTCGATGTCCGCCGCGGGCAACTCGCTGAGGACTGCGGTGACGATCCCCACGACGCTGCGGCGCCGCAGCGGCACCACGACCCGCGCGCCGGGGGCGACGCGTGCCGCCAGCGGTTCAGGGACTTCGTAGATGTAGGAGCGGCTTACCGGAACGGGGAGGACGACTGCCGCATAGCTCATCGCCGCCGAACACCAAGCCCGGGCTCAGTCGGCAGCCGAATCTGGCCGTGCTCGATGGTCGCGCCCGTGAACGGATCGTCCACGGTGAGGGCCGCGCCGTCCAAATCGGCGGCATCCACGAGCGGTGTGAAATGCGCGGCGGCCGTGATGCCGAGCGACGTCTCGATCATGCAGCCGACCATGACGAGCATGCCGTGGGCGCGGGCCGTGGCGATCATGCGCAGCGCTTCCCGCAGCGAGCCGCATTTGGCGAGCTTGATGTTGATCCCGTCCGCCCGGCCCGCGAGCCGCGGGATGTCGGCGGCGACGAGGCAGCTTTCGTCCACCACGACGGGCAGATTGTGTTTGGACGCCACGCGCCGCACCTCGGCAAGGCCATCCAGGTCATCGGGGGCGAGCGGCTGCTCCAGAAACTCGACGCCGCACTCCTTCAGTTTCGGGATCATCTGCTTGGTGCGCTTCACGTCCCACCCGGCATTCGCATCGACCCGAATCGGCTTGTCGGTCGCCTCGCGGATTGTCTTCAGGATTTCGTCGTCCCGGTCCGTCCCCAGCTTGATCTTGAGAATCGGATAGCCGTCGGCCTCGCGCAGCTTGGCGCGCATTTTTTCCGGCGTATCGAGGCCGATGGTGAAGGACGATACCGGGGCCTGCTTCGGATCGAGCCCCCAGAGCCGCCACAGCGGCTGACCCAGCTTCTTCCCAATCAGGTCGTGCAGCGCGGCGGAGAGCGCCGCTCGCGCCGCCCAGTTCTTGGGCAGGACCTGTTCCCAACGGGCTTCCGTGGCCTGGAGCTCGAACGGATCCTGCGGCATGTGCGGGCTGAGTCGCTCGAAAGCTGCCAATACCGTTTCTAAACTTTCTCCATAAAACGAAGAGGGATCTGCTTCGCCCCATCCCTCCTGCCCGTCCCCATCGACGAGACGGACCCACGCGCGCTTGTACCCGTTCGTCGAGCCGCGGGCGATCACGAACGGATGGCGGGTGGTGATGGAGCACTGCTCGACGTGCAGCTTCACAGCCAACGATTCTTCTTGAGCCACCACATGATGACGCCGGACGTCACCGCCATCACGACGAGGGCGCCGTAGAAGCCGTACGGATTATGGGTGAACGGCATCTGGCTGAAGTTCATGCCAAAAATCCCCGCGATGACGATCAGCGGCAGCGCGATCGTGGCCACGACCGAGAGCTGCTTCATCACGGTGTTCAGGCGGTTCGACGTCTGCGAGAGATACGTCTCGAGCACGCCCGCCAGCAGGTCGCGCACGGTGTCCATCGATTCCACGATGCGAATCGTGTGGTCGTACACGTCGCGATAGTAGAGCTGTGTGTCGGGACGAATGAAGCTGCACGGCCGGTTGGTCAGGATGTTGAGGACTTCGCGCAGCGGGCCGACGTGGCGGCGCAGCGAAAACGCCGACCGCTTCGCTTTGAAGATCTCGTGAATCAACTTTGGGTCGAACTGCTCGAAGAGCCGCTCTTCCAGCCCGTCTACCAGGGTGTTGAGATCTTCGACCAGCGGGAAATAGGCGTCCACCGACTGGTCGATGATGTTGTGCATCACCATCTCGGCCCCGCGCGCGAGCAGGTCGGGATTGCGCAGCAGTCGCTCGCGCACGATGGCGCCGCTCTTCGAGGGCAAGGCGTGCACCGTCACCAGGAAATTCTTCCCCAGGAAGAAATACAGGTTCGACGTGGCGAGATCGTACGGCTCCGGCGTGCCTTCGTCGAACCGAACGACCGCCATCACGACGAAGACGTAGCGGGGGTACTCCTCGAACTTGACCCGTGTCCCCGGCGAGAGGGTGTCTTCGATCGATAGGGGGTGGAACTCGAACACTTTCTCGAGCAGCGCGAGCTGGTGCATGTTCGTGCTGTCGATATCCACCCACAGCTCGCCTTCGCCCGTTTGGAGGATTTCGCGCATGCGGGCGGGGGAGATGTCCTGCTCGAGTGCACCATCGGGCCGCCGGTAGAGGCTGGCGGGCCAGTGCTTCGAGGCCTGGGGCTGCTGTGCCGGGACGCTTGGGGCGGTCACATGCTCAAGATAGCGCGCGCACGTGCGCCACGACACCGGCGGCGAGCAGATCGAGTCGATAGCCGCCCTCCAGCAACCCGACGACGGGTCGTGTTCCCATCCGCTCGCGCAGCGCCTCCGTCCAGTG
>Ga0210382_10000379_pt1 | contig 16150 bp, 12 predicted proteins | sample PLMedo_FD_155452 | JGI IMG/M metagenome (GOLD analysis project Ga0210382, IMG submission 155452) | Groundwater sediment microbial communities from an aquifer in East River, Colorado, USA - PLM0_60_coex redo | ecosystem: Environmental > Terrestrial > Soil > Riparian zone | place: USA: East... | reverse complement strand
TGGCCAAACGCGTTCTCGTCACGGGTGGAGCGGGATTCATCCCCTCGAACTTCATCCGCCACCTGCTGGCGAAGACGCCGTACGAGGTCGTGTCGCTCGACGCGCTCACCTATGCGGGGAACCCCGAGAACCTCGCCGACGTGATGGCGCACGAGCGGCTCTCCTTCGTCCACGGGGACATCCGCGACGAGCGGCTCGTGCGGGAGGTCGTGGCCGAAGTGGACGTGATCGTCAACGCAGCGGCTGAATCACACGTGGAGAAGTCGATCGCCGAGGGCGGCTCCGAGTTCGTGACGACCAACGTCGAGGGAACGCAGATCCTGCTCGACGCGATCCGCGCCAAACCGGTCGAGCGCTTCATCCTCATCTCGTCGAGCGAGGTGTACGGAACCGCCGAGCGCGACCCCATGGACGAGGAGCACCCGCTCAACCCGCGCAGTCCGTACGCCGGGACGAAGGCCGGCGCCGACCGGCTCGCCTACAGCTACTGGGCCACGTACGGCCTTCCGATCGTGATCGTCCGCCCGTTCAACAACTACGGGCCGCGCCAGCACCCCGAGAAGGTGATCCCGCGCTTCATCACGCAGGCATTGCAGGACGAGCCGCTGACGATCCACGGGGACGGCCGCTCGAGCCGCGACTGGCTGTACGTCGACGACGACGCCGAGGCGATCGAGGCGATCATCGCCGGGCCGATCGAGCGTGTCGCCGGCGAGGTGCTCAACGTCGCGACGGGACTGGACATCTCCGTGCTGGACATCGCCGAGCTGGTGCTCTCGCTGCTCGGCAAGCCCGCCTCGCTGCGCGCGCACGTCGAGGAGCGGCCCGGCCAGGTGAGACGCCACATCGGCTCGACGGACAAGATCGCCGAGCTCTGCGGCTGGCGCGCCCGTACGTCCTTCGAGGAAGGTCTCGCCCGGACCGTCGCGTGGTATCGCGACAATGAGCCCTGGTGGAGGGGGATCCTGGCGAACCGAGAAACGCGGCCGGCTCGCGGCGTCTCCTCGTCCTAGGCGCCGGTTCGGCGCAGCTCGGGCTGCTCGAAGCGGCGCGCGACACCGACGTGTACGTGATCGCCGCCGACCGCGATCCGGCCGCGCCCGGGTTCGCGCTTGCCGACCGCCGCGCGATCGTGTCCACCGAGGACGAGTCCGGAATCGCCCAGCTCGCCGAGGCCGAGCGCGTCGACGGGATCGTTTCCCCGGGCAGCGACTGGCCCGTCGGCGTCGCCGCGCGCATCGCGAACCGGCTCGGGCTTCCGCATCCGATCTCGCCCGAGGCCGGTGTCCTCGCGACGTCGAAGCTCAAGCAGCGCCAACGCTTTGCGGAAGCGGGAGTGCCGCAGCCGCGGTGGAAGCTCGTCGCCGGGCCCGACGACGAGCTGGGGTTCCCGGTTGTGGTCAAGGCGCCGGACCGGCAGGGCCAGCGCGGGCTCTCGCTCGTCCGCACGGCAGAGGAGCTGGAGCAGGCGGTGGCGGCGGCGATCGGCGCGTCGCGGGGGCAGCGCTGCATGATCGAGCAGCTCGTCGAGGGCCCCGAGGTGACCGTCGTCGGGTTCTCGTCGCGTGGACGCTTTCGCGGCCTCGTCGTGACCGACCGCGTCGTCGCCGACCCGCCCGCCTTCGGCGTTGCGCTCGCCCACGTGTTCCCGTCCACCGCTCGCGAGCTCGAGCATGCGGTCGACACGGCGCGGAGGGCGGCCGAGGCGCTGGGGATCGAGAACGGCCCGACGTACACGCAGCTCCGCATCGGGCCCGACGGGCCGCAGGTCGTCGAGTTGGCCGCTCGGCTCGGCGGCGGCCACGACGCCGAGCTCGCCGAACGCGTGACCGGGTTTCCGCTCAACCGCGCGACGATCGCGGCCGCGTTGGGCGAAGACGTGCCCGGGATCCCGATCGGCGGCTCCTTGATGTTCGCCCCGGCTGCTGTCACGCGCTTCCTAGTCGCGCAGCCCGGCGAGCTGCGGTCGGTGTCGGGGGTCGATGAAGCCGAAGCGGTCGACGGCGTGGAGTACGTGCGCGTCTACCGGCGCCCTGGACAGCGCATCGAGCCGCTCCGCCACGGGCCCGACCGGGCCGGAGCGATCTTCGCCGTGGGCGACACGCGGGACGAGGCGCTCGAGCGCGCCGAGCGCGCCGCGGCGCTCGTCCGCTTCGAGACGGGCAATGGATAGGGTCGGCACCATGCGCGAGACGATGCTCGGCTTCCAGCCGCCGGCCGTCGGCGAGGAGGAGATCGCGGCGGTCGCGGAGACGCTGCGCTCGGGCTGGCTGACGACGGGACCGCGCACGGCCGAGCTCGAACGCCGTTGCGCCGAGTACCTCGAGGCGGAGCACGTCCTCGCGGTCGCCTCGGGCACGGCGGCGCTCCACCTGGCGCTCGTCGCGCTCGGCGTCGGCCCCGGCGACGGCGTGATCACGACGCCGATCACGTGGCCCGCGACCGCAAACGTGATCGTCCACACGGGTGCGACTCCGGTCTTCGCCGACGTGCGCGAGTCGGATCTCAACATCGACCCCGCGCTCGCCGCCGAGCTCGTGACCGAGCGGACGAAGGCGATCATGCCCGTGCACCTCGCCGGGCAGGTGTGCGACCTCCACCCGCTGTGGGCGCTCGGCCTGCCGGTGATCGAGGACGCCGCGCACGCGTTCGAGTCGACGTATCGCGGGCGGAAGATCGGCGGGCTCTCGGCCGCGACCTGCTTCTCGCTTTACGCGACGAAGAACGTGGCCGCCGGCGAAGGCGGACTCGTCGCCACGAACGACGGCGCCGTCGCGGACGCGATCGCGAACCTCCGCCTCATGCGCCGCGGCGACGGCTCGCTGTACGACATCACCGTCCCCGGCTACAAGGCGAACCTCTCGGACGTGCTCGCCTCGATCGCACTGGTCCAGCTCGACAAGCTCGAGCGGCACGCGGAGATCCGCGCGCGGCAGTTCGCGCTCTACGACGACGCGGTCGCCGGGCTCGACGGGATCGAGCCGCTCGCGCGCGACGAGGGCGACACGCACGCGCTGCACCTGTACGTCGTGCGCATCGACCCCGAGCGCGCGGGCGCGAGCCGCGACGAATACCAGCGCGCGCTGACCGCGGAGAACGTCGCCACGAGCATCCACTTCCTTCCGGTGCACACGCTGAGCTGGTACCGCGAGCGCTTCCCCGACCAGCCGGCGCTCCCCGTGGCCGAGCGCGCCGGCGCCGAGATCCTCTCACTGCCGCTCTCGCCGGCGCACTCCGACGCCGACATCGGCGACGCGATCGACGCAGTGCGCCGCGTGCACGATCGCTTCCGCACGTGACCCGCCGCCGGGTGCTTCGCGTCGTCGGGACGCTCCTCGTCACCGGCCTCGGCACCGCCTACCTGGTGTGGAAGATCGACGTCGGCGAGACGGCGCACGTGATCGCCAACGCAAAGCTCGGCTACGTCTTCGGCTCGTTCGGGATCATGGGAGCGAGCGTTCTGCCGATGGCGTGGCGCTGGCAGCTCCTGCTCGCCGCACGCGGGATCCGCGAGCGCCTCGCCTGGCTCGTGCGCACGTACTTCGTCAGCTACACCGTCGCTCAGGTGCTGCCGACGTCGATCGGCGGGGACGCCTCGCGGATCTACGAGACGTCGCGGCGGCATCCCGGCGCCGGCGGGCCCGTCGCAGGGGCGGTCCTGCTCGAGCGGGCGCTCGGCGGTGCGGCCACGCTCGTGCTCGCGGCGATCGGCTTCGTCCTCGCGATCGGCCGTTACGACGTCGGCGCCTACCTCTGGGTCGAGGCCGCGTTCGTCGTCGCGACGGTGGTGGCGGCGGTCGTGCTGTTCTCCCGCAGCATCCGCCGGCCGCTCGCGCGCGTCGCTCCGATCCTGGACAGGCTGCGCGTCGGCAAGCCGATCCGCGCGGTCTACGAAGGGATCCACGGCTACCGTGCCACTCCGCGCTTGCTCGTGGGCGTCTTCGCGCTCACGTTGTTCGTCCAGGCATTCCGCGTCCTGGCGATCTGGCTCGCCGGCAAGGCGGTGGGGGTCGACCTGTCGCCTCGCCCGTACTACGTGATGGGGCCGATGCTCTTCCTCGTCATCCTCGTCCCGTTCACGATCAACGGGCTCGCGGTGCGGGAGTCCTTCTTCGTCAGCTTCCTCGGCCAGCTTGGTGTCGGTCCCGATCCGGCCTTCGCAAGCGGGTTCCTCTTCTTCCTCGTGACCGTGATGCTCGCGGTGCCCGGCGCGGTGATCCTCACCTGGAAGGGCGTGCGGCCGGCGGCGATGCGCGCCCGCGACGCATAGTGGCCCGCGCGGACGTGTCCGTCGTGGTGGTGACGCTGAACGCGCTGCCGTACCTGGAGCGCTGTCTCGAGAGCGTGCGCGGATACGAGACCGTCGTGGTCGACCACGGCTCGACGGACGGGACGCTCGAGCTCGTTCGCGATCGGTTCCCCGATGTCCGGCTCGTCGAGCAGGAGAACCGTGGGCTCGCGGCCGGCTGGAACCGGGGGATGCGCGAGGCGGGCGGCCGCTGGTTCCTGATCCTGAATGCGGACGCCTGGGTGGTCGGCGACGCGGTCGACCAGCTGGTCGAGTTCGCCGACGCGCATTCCCGCGCCGCCGTCGTCGGGCCGCGGCTGGTGAACCCGGACGGGACGCTGCAGCGCTCGGTGCGCGGGTTTCCGACCGCGTGGCGGCTGGCGACCGAGTACTTCTTCCTGCGCAAGCTCGCTCCGCGGACACGCGCGCTGAACGCATTCTACGCCGCCCGGTTCGACCATGCGACCGTGCGCGAGGCGGAGTTCTTGATGGGCGCGTGCATGCTCGTCCGGCGCGACGCCGTCGACGCGGTCGGCCCACTCGACGAGGACTTCTTCCTCTTCAGCGAGGAGACCGACTGGCACTTCCGCTTCCGTGCGGCGGGCTGGCAGGTGCTGTTCTTCCCCGGCGCGGAGGTCGTGCACGTCGGCGGGGCCGGCCACGGCGGGCGGATGTTCGTCGAGCAGGTCAGCGGCCACCTGCGCTTCCTGGCGAAGCACCGCGGCGCTGCAGAGGCCGAGCGTGCGCGGAAGCTGCTGCTCGTCTCGCTGCGTGTGCGCGCAGCGGCGTTCCACGGCGAGCGCGGTCGGAGGTACGGGGAGGCGGCGCGCTGGCTCGCCTCCGGCGACGTGCCGACCTTGCTCGGCCGGCAACGATGATCCTGCTCTATCTCCGCCTCGCTGCGGCGACGGCGCTGATGCTGCTCCCCGGCGTCCTCGTGGCGCGCGCGCTCGGACAGCGAACCGTGTCGGCCGCGCTCGCCTGGGCGCTGGCGTTGCTCGCGGCGGGGATGGGCGTCATGTTCCTCGTCCACGGCTCGCTGCTCCTCGCGCTCGGCATCGCGGCAGCCCTCGGAGCCGTGGCGCTTGCTCTGTCCCTGCGCCTGAGATTGCCAAGTAACACTTTGTTACTAACTGACGGGCTCGCGCCGCTGCTGGTGCTCGCGGGCGGGACGGTGCTCGGGGTCGCGCTCTGGCGGGTCGCCGGGCCGGTGGACGGCGACGCGCTCTTCCACCTCGCCCGCGTGCGCAAGCTGGACGCGTTCGACCACGTCGGGATCCACACCGTCGACGAGTTCCGGGACGGCGGCCTGCATCCCGGGTACGCCTTCCCGCTCTGGCACGGCTTCCTCGCCGGGGTGGCGAGGCTCGCCGGCGTCGATCCGTCGCTCGTCGTTCGGCACGAGGCGAGCGTCCTCGCGCCCATCGCCGCGTTCGTCGCGTACGAGGCGGGACGGATGCTCTTCGACTCGCGCTGGGCCGGAGCGGCCGCGGCTGCCGCGCAGGTCGGGCTGATCGCGTTTGCGCCCGGACACGGCGGCGCCTACCGCGCGCTCGCGCTCCCGGCGACGTCGTCTCGCCAATTGCTCGTCGTCGCGGCGCTCGCGCTCGCCTTTCAGGCCGTGCGCGCGCCGTCCGCCGGCACGCTCGCCTCGGTTGGCGCGGCGGCCCTCGCGGTCGCCCTCGTGCATCCCACGTACGCGCTCTTCCTGCTCGTCCCGGTCGGCGGCTGGGCTGTGGCGCGGCTCATTCTGGAACGCGGCGACTGGGCGCGCCTTGCGTTGGTGGTCGGAGCGCTCGCAGTGCCCTCGGCCGCGGTCCTAGGAGCCCTGTATCCGGTCGCGCATAACTCCGCCTCGCTCAAGGCGGAGAGTCGATGCGGCGCGGAGCACGGCGTGCTGCGCTATCGCGACCAGCTGGACGTTCGGTCCTGCTCGAGCTACAGCGTCAGGCCCGAGGTCGTCGGGCGGGGCGGCGCGATCGCCGTCGTCGCGCTGCTCTTGGTGCCGCTGGCCGCGGTGGCGCGACGGCGGCTCTGGTCGGCCTTCGTGCTCGGCGGCTCGCTCGCCGTCCTCGCCCTTGTGCTCCTTCCCTTCGTCTTCCCCCGTTTCGCGGAAGCGGTGTCCCTTTCGCAGGCGCGCCGAGCGGCCGGGTTCGTCCCGTTTGCGCTCGCGCTGACCGGAGGACTTGCCGTCGCCGCGCGGTTGTCGAGGATCGCAGTCCTCCCGGCCGCTCTGGCAGGTGGGGTCGCCGCGCAGCTGCTCTGGCCTGGGGACTTCGGCTACCTCGTCGAGCACGGCGGGCCCGCCGCGGCCGCTTGGATCGCGCTGATCGGCGGCGCGGTGGCGCTCGCGGTCGCGGCCTTCGTGCGGCGGGACGGCCTCGAGGACGAGACCGGGCCGGTGCTCGCGCTCGCGGCGGCGCTGTTCGTCCTGCCGGTCGCGGTGCATGGATTCGCCCACTGGACGCGTCCGGCGCCGCCATCCGGCCAGGTGCTGGGCGCTGCGCTCGTTCGTGCTCTACGCGAGGACGTTCCGCGCGGGGACGTCGTGATCTCCGACCCCGAAACGAGCTACAGAGTCGCAGCCGAAGCGCCGGTTTACATCGTGGCCGCACCCCCCGCGCACGTCGCCGACACGCGGCTGAATCATCCGCGTCGCCGCGTGCGCGACGTCCGGGCCTATCTGCGGGGCCGCGATCCGGGCTTGCCGCTCCGCACCGGCGCGCGCTGGGTGCTCGTCGACAAGCGGAGAAACGACCTTCGGCCGGGCGGCCGCCCCGTCTACAGCGACTGGCGGTACATGCTCTACCGGCTCTGAGCGAAGCGCGGCAGCAGGATCCCGTCGCGTCCCACCGCCAGCCAGATGGCGACCGCGTAGGCCGTCGCCAGCGTCACCTCGTTGAGCAGGCTGACCGCCGCCGCACCCGTGTAGCTCCAGCGCTCGATCGCCGGGATGCCGCAGCCGAGCGCGACGACCGCGGCGACGCCGAGACAGAGCAGGCGCTTCGCTTGAAGCCCGCGGGCCGTCAGCGCGTTCCCGTTCATCGTGCTCAGCAAGGCGATGGGCACCGTCGCGACCATCAGGGTCAGCGCCGTGGCCGCGTTGCGGAAATCGGCGCCGTAGAGCGCTCCGAGCAGGGGCCGGCCGAAGAGCGCCGCGGCGACGACGAGGGCCAGCCCGAGCGGGAAGCCGAGCGCGAGCAGCTGCTCCTGGCGCGCGTGCAGTCCACGATCGCCGGGGCGGCGTGCCGATCGCCCGAGCAGGAGGGACGCGAGCGCGTCCGGCACGATCATCAGCGCGACCGCGAAGCGGACCGGCGGCTGGTAGAGCGCGAGTGCGCGCTGAGACGCGAGGATCGAGAGCAGGATCACGTCGATTCGCAGGTAGAGGTTCGTGAGGACCGTAAAGGCGTTGAAGGGAAGAGCCTCGCGTAGCAGTGCGCGAACTGGCGAGCGTGGGTGCCCGCCCGTGACGCCCAACTTTCGAACGCCGGCGAGGCGGATCGCCAGCCCGACGACCGCGCCCGCGCCGGCGGTGAGGATCGCTAGCGGCGCGGACGGATGGATGGCGACCGCGCCCGCGAGCAAAGCCAGCGTCACTGCCGACTCCACGACTGTCGCACCCGCCTCGGTCGCGACCGAGCCAGCCGCGACGAACACCGACCGCATCGTCCCGTTCAGGCGAATCAGCAGCCACCACGGCAGCGCCGCCAAGAGCGTCCAGCGCATCTCGCCTTGCGTGAGCAGTGCGACCAGCACGGCGTAGAAGAGGGCGTAAGGGACAGCGCTCCACGCCTGGAAGCGCATGACGACGGCCCAGACGTCCGGCCATTCCGCTCGAGGGCGGCTCGCGAGCCCGGGCAACAGGTACTGGGATACGCCCGAGTCTGCCACGACCGACGCGTACATGCCGACGACGAGTGCCAGGCCGAAGAGGCCGAGCTCCGACTTGCCCGCGCCACGCGCGAGCACGACGGTCGCGGCAACGAGGAGAAGCCCTGAAACCCCGCGGGCGAACGAGAGGCCGAGGGTCGAGCGGAGCAGCGGGCTACCGCGCAGCATCGCCGCGCAGCTCCGCCCAGCGCCGCTTCGTGTCGGCCGTGACGTCGATGACGGCGATCGTGTCCACGACCTGCGGCTCGGCGCCGAGCTCGCGCACGACCTCGCTGACCCCGTACTCGGCCCGGCCGAAGTCGTGGAACGCGAGCTTGCCGCCGTCGCGCACCGTCCGCAGCACGAGGTCGACGTCGCGCCGGACCGCGTCGGCCGTGTGGTACCCGTCGACGAAGACGACGTCGAAGCGGCCGTCGCGCAGCGCCGGGGCGACGTCCTCCACACGGCCGACGTGCACGACGACGCGGTCGCGGACGCCGTAGCGCGCGAGGTTGCGCAGGAAGGGGTTCAGCGTGCCGAGCGGGCCCGTATGCTCGTCGCCGCGGTGCCAGTCGACGGCGTGGACCACGCGGGCCGACGAAGCGAGCGCGATCGTCGAGCGGCCGAACCAGGAGCCGACCTCGAGCGCTTCGCCGTCGCGCGCGAGCTCGGCGAGGAGCTCGCACTCGCCTTCGGTGAGCGAGCTCGGGACGTCGGGCGCATACGGGCCCTGAGGTCGCGCGGGCAAGCGGCTCGCCAGCGATCGCCAAGCGGCGAGCCCGAAGCGCAGGCGGCGCCGGAGAGCCACGCTCACGCCTGCCGCCAGTCCGCCGCCGCCCGTCTACGGCCCTGTCGAAGCGCGATCCTCGCCACGCGCGCCCAGGCGAGCGTCCTGCGTCGCGGCGGCTGATGGCGCGCCGCTGCGAGCGCGTCCTGCCCGAGCCCGAGTCCCATCCCGAGGACGGCCCGGACGATCAGCGTGGCGCGCACGAGCTGGAACGTCTGGGGCCGATGGCGTGCGTGGAAGCGGAGGAGCGAACGGGAATGGTGGGGCCAGACGCGCGAGCGATCGCCGCTCGACGCGCCGCCGACATGCCGCGCCTCGACGGTCGGGAGGTACACGACTCGGTAGCCGGCCCGCCGGACCTGCAGGCAGAGCTCCATGTCCTCGAGGTACATGAAATAGCCCTCGTCGAGGCCGCCCATCTGCTCGAGCAGATCGCGGCGGATCGCCGCGCACGCGGCGATCGTCATCCCGACGTCGGTCGGCTCCGTGGCGTTGAGGCAGACGTCGTAGCTCTCGCCGAAGCGGTCCGCGAGGGTGCGCGGCAGGACGCGGCGCGCCCGGTTCGCGAGCAGCGTCGAGAACGAGCCGAGCGGGTGCGCGCTGATCTGGATCGAGCCGTCGTCCTCGCGCAGTCGCGGCGCCACGAGCCCAACGTCAGAGTGCTCCTCCAGAAACGCGTCGAGGACGCGAACCGTCTCGGCGGGCACGACACAGTCCGGATTCACAAGTAACAACGTGTTACTAAGTCCTCGAGCAGCGCCCTGGTTCACCGCTGCGGGGAAGCCACGGTTGTCGTCGTTCGCGATCAGCTCGACCTGCGGGAGCTGCTCGCGGACGAGGGCTGCGGTGCCGTCTGACGAGGCGTTGTCTACGACGATGACCTGCGCGCCGGATTCGAGCAGGGGCGCGACGCAAGCCTCGATCGCGTCGGCCGAGTTGTACGTGACGACGATGGCGCAGACGCGGCTCACGCCGGAAGTCTGCTAGCCGAGGGTGACAGCGGGGAGCGCCTGAGGCGCCGAACCGGTCTGTCCGAGCGCGTAGGCCTCGAGCGTGCGCTGCGTGACGCTGTCCCAGCCGCACATCGCCGTGATCTTGCGCCGAGCAGCGGCGCCGAGCCGCGCACGCAGCTCGGAATCGTCGAGGAGCCTTTGGATCGCCGCGCGCAGAGCCTCGACGTCGCCGGGCGGGACGAGCAGGCCGGTGCGCTCGTCGTCGACGAGCCCGCACAGTCCGCCGACCGCGCTCGCGACGACGGGCTTGCCGTGAGCCATCGCCTCGGCGCAGACGACGCCGAACCCCTCGCTGATCGACGGGCAGACGACGACGGCGGCGCTCGCGAGGCGCCGGTGCAGCTCCTCCCGTGGGATGAAGCCGAGCGCGTCGGGGACGAGCGAACGGAGCGGCCCGTCGCCCGAGACGACGAGGTTCATCCCCTGCGTCGCGGCGACGAGCTCCGCGATGCCCTTCTCCGGGGACAGACGGCCGGTGTAGAAGACCTCGAGCGGCTCGACTTCGGCGCCGGGCTCGGCCGGGATCGCGATCCCGTTCGGAATCACGACGTTCGGCACGCCGCAGGCGGCGACCGACTCGCCGAGCGCGGTCGAGACGCAGATCACTCCGCGCGCCGGCTTGAGCACGAAGCGGACGAGCCGGGGGAAGCGCTGCGTGAGCTTGAAGTCGTCCAGGAGTCCGCCGGAGATCGTCCCGTGGATCGTGACGACGAACGGCTTGCGAGTCGCGAGGCGCGCAACGACGGCTCCCGCGAGCCAGTGCACGTGCACGAGGTCGGCGTCCCGCGCCGCCCGGCGGAGCGCGCGAATCATCGAAAGCGCGAGCAACGGCGCGAGCCAAGGGCGGCGCTTGACGGCGCGGACGATCCCGCCGCCGTCGAAGTCGAGCCCGAAGGTCCGGTAGACGCCGGGCGAGACGACCTCTACGTCGACCCCGCGCTCGCGCAGGCAGGCGACGGCGTCGGAGACGAAGCGGCCGGCGAAGTCGTCGGCGTGGCGCGGGTACGACGTCGTGAAGACGGCGACCTTGAACGCCTGGGGGCTCGGAGCGAGCGCGAGGTCGCTGGAGCCGGGCTCTTGGGCCGGGGTCCGGTCGAGCTCCGCCGCTGCGCTCACGCTGTGCTTATCGGCGTCGGCAAGCCGCTTCTTGAGCCGGGTAGGGCTGCCTACCGGCCGGTTGTCAGCGTTATCCTCTGGCGGTGCCCACGCGGCTTCGGCAGCTGACGTCGCACGCGGCGTTGCTGATCGCTGTGGTTGCGCTCCTCGACTCTGCGAAGCAGCTTCCAACCTCGCTCCGCGCCACGAAGGCACGCGTGGACGCCAACGCGGGACTGTCGTCTGTCCAACGGGAGCTGGCACCCACGCGCACGCCTCAGTACGGAATTGACCCGGAGCTCGCTCTCCGCGCCGCCGAGATCCTGCCGCGTGATGCAGTCTTCTCCGTCGTCGGCGATCGACGGGCGGACGCGTCGGGCGCACTGTTCTTCTATGCGTATTGGCTGTTGCCCCGTCGGCACATGGTCGACCCGAGCGCAGCCGATTGGATCGTTTCACTGCGTGCGGATCCATCTCGGCTCGGCGTCAAGGCCGACGTTGTCGCTGACTTGGGTGGCGGAAGGAAAGTGCTCCGGGTGCAGCGGTGACCGCGTCCTACTTCGGCCTGGCCATACTCGACGCGCTCTTTCTCGCCACCGGTCTCGGCGTTCTCCATGGGCTCGGTCTCGTTCGGAGTGGGCGCGATGCGCTTCGACACACCGGGCTCGCCATCGTGGTCGGCTGGGCCTCCGTGGGCGTCGTGGAATCGTGGGCGCTCGTCGCCGGAGCTCCGCTCACCCGCTGGGTCGTGACTTCGATCTGTTTCGCGATCGCCGTGGGCGGCGTTCTGATCGGACGGCGCATTCCATCGCGCAGGCTGCGAGTCGTCCGCGACTCGGGGCCTTCTTCGTGGCTAGCCGTTGGAGGTGCGGCCGTCGTGTTCGTCCAGCTTGCGGCGATTCTGCCGCGGGCGGCGACGCAGGGAGCGCCACTGCAATTCGATGCCTGGGCGTTCTGGCTGCCGAAGGCGAGGTCGATCTTCGACTTCGGAGGGCTCGACACGGGGGTCGGAGGATTCACGAGCTTCCCCAGTCCCGGCTACCCCCCGCTCGTCCCGGCGCTCGAGGCGAGTGCCTTCGCATTCACGGGCAATACGCAAGCCTCGCCGCTTGCCGTCCAGGAGTGGTTCATCGCCGCCGCGTTCTTCGGCGCGCTGTGGTCGCTGCTGGCAGTGCGCGTCCGGCCGTTGATCCTCTGGGCGTGCCTCGCCCTTCTCGCCTCACTTCCGAACTTCATCGCGATGATTGGCTCCTCGCTCGGCGACGAGCCGCTCATGCTCCTGCTCGGACTCGGCTCTGCCTGTGCGGCGCTCTGGCTCCTCGAACGAGACGGCCGCTACGCGGCCCTCGCGGGGATCTTCTTCGCGGCGGGGGCGCTCGCAAAGAACGAGGGAATCCCGCCCGCGCTCGTCATGGCCATGACGATGCTGGTCGTTGCCCTGACGCGTTCGCCAAAGCGCCCGCTCGCGCCGGCCCTCGTCCTGCTCGCGCCCCTGGCGGCGTTTGCGCCGTGGCTGATCTGGATGCGCGTCCACAGGTTGCCTGCGTCGGCGGATTACCACCTTTCCATCCTCCTCCACCCTGCACTGCTCGGCGATCGCCTTGGTCGGCTCTCGCATGCGGCGCACGTGGTTCCGGCCCACGTGTTCTCCCGCCAACAGTGGCTCGTCGCGGTCCCGCTCATGCTGGTCGCAGCGCTCCTCGCGGCGCCGCGGTCTCCGGCTCTGTCGGTCCTCGCCCTCGCGTCCATCGGCACGGTGGTCGCGGGCCTTCTGGCCATCTACTGGATCGCGATTCCCACCGTCGACTGGTACGTCGGAGTCTCCGCCGACCGCGTCATCGCGTCGGCCGTCGTGATGGCAGTCGTCTTCCTGCCGCTGCTCCTTGGCGAGGCTTCGAGCCGGGACCCGCCGTCGGGCTGAGCCTGCTCAGTAGCATCGAGCGGCGATGAAGGTGCTGATCGTCTCGCTGTACTTTCCCCCCGCCGGTGGAGGGGGCGTTCAGCGTCCGCTCAAGTTCGCGACGCACCTCCCGACGCTCGGGATCGAGACGCACGTCCTCGCGCCCGACGATCTGAAGTGGATCCACGCCGACCCTGAGCTCCAGCCGCCGACGAACGCTTGGATCCACCGCGCGCGCTACCTCGGACCCAAGGGCCGCCGGCCCGCCGAGGAGCTCCACGGCCGCCAGGGCCTCGACCGCATCGCCACGCAGGCGCGTCTCGCCGGCCGGCGCTTCCTGCTGCCGGACGAGAACGTGAGCTGGAATCTGACGGCCATCCCCGCGGCGATCAGGATCGTGCGCAAGGAAGGCATCGACGTGGTGCTGACGACGTCCCCGCCGAGCTCGGTCCATCTGGTCGGCGCCGCGGTCAAACGGGTGACCGGCGCCCGCTGGGTCGCCGACCTCCGCGACTCGATCGTCGCGCACCCGCACCGGCGGGCCGAGCGGCTCGCGGTTCGCACGAAGGAGCGCGGGGAGGCCGTCGTCGCCGGGCTCGTCGCGCGGAACGCCGACGCGATCGTCGCCGTGTCGGAGGCGATCGTCGAGGAGACGCGCCGCCTCGACCCGAAGGGACCCGTCGTGACGATCGCGAACGGGAGCGACTTCGACGACTTCGCAGGTCTTCCCTACGAGCGCGGCGAGCGCTTTCGCATCACGCACACCGGCAGCTTCTTCGGCAAGCGCGATCCGCGGCCGTTCCTCACTGCGCTCGCCGACTCGGGGCTGGACGTCACGGCGCGCTTCGTCGGCGACTTCCGCACCGCCGACCGCGAATGGGCGGAGCAGCTCGGCCTCGGCGACCGGCTCGAGCTGCACCCGTACGTCCCGCGCCGCCGTTCGCTCGAGCTGCAGCGCGACTCCGAGGCGCTGTTGCTCCTGATCCCCGAGGCGGCCGGGCGCGGCAAGGGCGTCCTGTCCGGCAAGGTCTTCGAGTACCTCGCGGCCGAGCGGCCGATCCTGGCGTCCGTTCCTCCGGACGGCGCCGCCGCGGAGCTGATCGAAGAGACCGGCGCAGGCGTCGTCGTGCCGCCGGACGATCCCGCCGCCATCGCAGATGCGCTCCGCGGGCTCGTCGAGCGCTACGAGGCCGGGGCATTCGACGGGGCGCCGCTGAGCGAGGAATGGCGCGACAAGCTCTCGCGGCGCACGCGTGTGGAGGAGCTGGCGGAGCTGCTCGGGAGCCTCACGTGAGCGCTGCCGCGGTTGCGCTCCCGCGCGCACGTGCCTTCGCGGGCAGCCGCGCCGCGGATGCGCTCCTCCTCGCGACCGCGTTCTGCGTGACGTTCGAGAAGGTGCACTGGCAGGTCGCGGGTGCGGTCGGACTCGCGGACGTCCTCACGATCCTGTTCCTCGCGGCCTATGCGTCCCAGCGCGCGCGCGACTGGCGCGTCGACGCTGCCACCGCATCCGTGCTTGGCTTCTTCGCCGCCTTCCTCGTCGTCTACCTCGTCGGCTACTTCAACCTCGAGACCCACGACGCGTTCGCGCAATTCGGCAAGGGCATGATCAAGTTCGCGCTCCACTTCGGCTTTTTGCTCGCCGCGGTGGACTACCTGACGCGGCGTTCGCCGGCCTTCTACTGGCGCGCGCTCGGGTTCTTCGTCGCCGGTATGGCCGCGAACGCGGGCTACGGCATCCTCCAGCTGCTCGCCGCGCGAGCCGGGCACAACCTCGACCAGACCGTCCTCGCCCCGCTCACGGGTGGCGCCAGCTCGATCAACATCTACGGCGCCGTCAACGGGACGAGCGTCTACCGGCCGAACGCGCTCACCGGCGACCCGAACCACCTCGCGATCATGCTGGACGTTCCGCTGCTGCTCCTCGCGCCGCTGTACCTGCGGCTCGAGCGCGGCCACCGGCTGCGGGTGCCGTTGGCGCTGCTGCTCGGGTTCCTGCTCCTCGTCGAGCTCGCGACGCTTTCGCGCAGCGGGCTCCTCGGCCTCGCGGTCGGCGTGCTGATCCTCGCCGTCCCGTACCGGCGCTACCTGCTCTCGCAGGCCCTGCTCGCGCCGCTCGCGGGGGTCGGCGTTTTCGTCGCGTACGTGCTCTGGAGCCGCCGCGAGTTCTTCACCACGGTGCTCCGTTCGCGCGTCGACACCGGCGGAAAGTCGACCTCCGCCCACTTTGCGGTCTACGACTTCGTGCCGCAGGTCCTGCACTCGCATCCGCTCTTCGGGCTCGGCCTGAACAACTTCTCCGTCTACTACGAGTTCGCGACGGGGAAGACGAACTGGGGCCCGCACTCGTTCTACGTCGCGTTGCTCGTCGAAACCGGGATCGCCGGGACGATCGTGTTCGCGCTCTTCCTGCGCTTCCTCTTCGGGCGGCTGCGCGAGACCCGCGCGCTCGGCCGGACGCTGGCCGCGGAGGGCGACTCGCTCGCCGCACGGGTGCGCCCGCTCGGCTGGGGTCTCACGGCCGCGCTCGCCGGGACGATGGCCGCGAACCTCTTCTACCTGACGATGCAGTTCTATTACTTCTACGTCTTCGCGGCCCTCTGCCTGGCCGCGCCGAGCGTCTTCTCGGCTAGGATCGGGAGGAAGACGCCGGCGATGACGAGCGGGGGCGTCACGTAGCGGTAGGCCGAGGCGATCAGGCGGAAGTTCCCCTCCGGGTCGGCCCACGAGACCCAGACGAACAGCAGGTAGGCGGCGAGTAGGCCTGCGGCCGGCGCGAGCCACACGACCCGGCGGTCACGGAGCGCTGCGGCCGCGCCGAGGACGATGGTCAGCGGCAGGATCAGCGACCACTGGCGGATGCTCGTGAAGTCATGGCCGAGGATGTCGGCGGCCGAGCGGAGCAGGTCGGTGCGGTCGCCGAGGTACGAGGGCGAGAGCGCGTCGCGGATCGAGAAGACGTTCGAGACGTCGTGCAGCGAGCGCCAGACGAGCCAGGGGACGGCGGTCGCAACCGCGCCCGCGCAGGCCGCCCAGAGCGGCAGCAGCGCGCGGCCTGTGCGCCACGCGAACAGCGACAGGATCGCGAGGAAGAGCGGCAGCTCGAACAGGCCTTCCGTCTTGATCGAGACCGCCGCGGCGCCGAACACGACGAAGAGCATGAGCGCGACCGGCCTGCGCTCGGCGAGCCAGCC
>Ga0210382_10000378_pt1 | contig 16176 bp, 17 predicted proteins | sample PLMedo_FD_155452 | JGI IMG/M metagenome (GOLD analysis project Ga0210382, IMG submission 155452) | Groundwater sediment microbial communities from an aquifer in East River, Colorado, USA - PLM0_60_coex redo | ecosystem: Environmental > Terrestrial > Soil > Riparian zone | place: USA: East... | reverse complement strand
CCCAGCTGCGCACCACCTGTGTTGCGACGGAGCTGTCCGGCGGCCATGCGGAGAATGCGCTGCCGCAGGCGGCGACGGCGACGATCAATTGCCGCATGTTGCCGGGAACGCCGCAGGACGACGTGCAACGCACCTTGATCAGGGTCGTTGCCGATACCGCGGTGGCCGTTACAGTCGTGCAAGCGGCGGTCCCCAGTCCGCTGGCGGCGCTCAAGCCGGACGTCATGGACGCGATCGAACGGGTCACGACGCGGCTGTGGCGCATCCCTGTCATCCCGGTCATGGAAACCGGAGCGACCGACGGCCTCTACCTCCGCAATGCCGGGATTCCGGTGTACGGTGTGTCGGGCGTGTTCGTCGATATCAACGACATTCGCGCGCACGGCCGCGATGAGCGCATCGGTGTACAGGATTACTACGACGGGGCGGAATACATCTACCAGCTGGTCAAGGTGGTCACGGGAAACGGCGGCAGGTGAGACGGCGGCAGGTGAGACGGCGGCGCAGGTTAATTCAATGACGTTTTGAGCTTCCACGTGAGGAACTGGGCTCGGCGCCCCTGAGATTCGAGAGCTGCGAACGTGTCGGCTTTCAGATACTCAAGCGCGACCGCGACCTCGAGACCATATTCGACCTCCGCGAGAGAGCCCAGGGAGATATCCAAGAAGTGGCGAAATTCATTTCGGCCTTTACGAGATGCGCCTTCCACCAGATTGGCGGCAGCCGAAAAAGCAGCGCGCCGAAGCTGTGACGTAAGCCCGTATAATTCATGTTTCGGAAACAGCTCAGTCGCTCTGTATACTGCCAGTACAAGTTTGTGACACTCTTGCCAGGCAACGAATCGCTTGTGGGGTGCCATGCACATGAATAACCAATTCGCGGTGCGATTTGTCATCAATTCTTCGCGACCGTCATGTTTTTGCCGCCCTGCGCCGCCTTACGCCGCCCTTCGCCGCCGATGACAGGTACTCCGAAGAGTTCACCGCGAGGCTTAGACGGCGTCGTTGCTGCCCAGACGCGCCTCAGCCACGTGGACGGCCAGGCCGGTGAGCTGATCATCGGCGGCTACCAGCTGAAGGAGCTGGCCGGCCACGTCAGCTTTGAAGAAGCGGCGCACCTGCTGTGGCGCGGCGCGTTGCCGACGCGGGATGAGCTGACGGCCCTGCGGAAAGAAATCGCGGGATTACGCGCATTGCCCGCGGAAACCATGCACGTGGTGCGGGCGGCGGCGAAAGCGCCGCCGATCGACGCATTGCGCATGGCGTCCGCCACGCTGTCGCTCGATCTGGAGCATCCAGACGACATTTCGCCCCCTGCCGACATGCAGGCCGCGAAAATGCTCACCGCCCGCTTCCCGACGGTGGTCGCCGCCCACGCGCGGCTGAGCGCTGGCCAGCAGCCGATCGCGCCGCGCACCGACTTACCACTTGCCGCAAACTTCCTGTACATGATCCACGGCAAGGAGCCCGATCCCATCGCCGCGCGCGCGATCGATACGTACTGGGTGACGGTGATCGACCACGGCATGAACGCCTCGACATTCACCGCCCGCGTCATCGCGAGCACGCGCTCGGACATGGTGAGCGCGGTGACGGGAGCGATCGGTGCGCTCAAAGGTCCGCTGCATGGCGGCGCGCCGGGTCCGGTGCTCGACATGCTCAAGGACATCAGGTCCGCCGATCGCGCCGAGGGTTGGGTGCGCGACGAGTTGGCCGCTGGCCGGCGCATCATGGGATTCGGTCACCGCGTCTACAAGGTCCGCGACCCGCGAGCCGAGGTGCTCAGCAAAGTTGCCGATCAGATCAGCTCGGCGGCGCTCGAGAACCGGAAGCTGTTCGATCTCGCCCGCGTCGCCGAGCAGACGATCGTGAAGGTGCTGGACGAGGTGAAGCCGGGGCGCAATCTGCGCACCAACGTGGAATTCTTCACGGCGCTCGTGTTGCAGGCCCTGGGTCTCGAGCCCCGTTCGTTTGTGGCCACCTTCGCGTGCGGGCGGGTCGCGGGTTGGTGCGCGCATGTGATCGAGCAGCATAGTGAGGACCACCTCATTCGCCCACAGTCGGAATACGTCGGCCCCAGGGGACTGAAGGTCGATTGACTCACCGAGTTCTTGTTGCGGCGGAGCTCAAGAATCTCCTCGAACCGGTGCAGCTCGCAGATCTCGACATCACCTGGCTCGCCGTCGACGAACCGACGCCCAAAGGCGACTGGGTCGCGATCGTTCCGCTTCTCTCCCGATGGGTGGGAGGGACGGAGCTCAAGAACCTCCCCAACCTTCGCATCGTCGCGAATGTCGCGGTCGGCTACAACAACGTCGATCTTGTCGCAGCCGAGATGCGCGAGGTGCTCGTCACAAACACGCCCGGCGTTCTCACCGAGGCGACAGCCGATCTCACCTGGGCGCTGATCCTCGCCACGACGCGCCGGCTAATCGAGGGTGTGGAGCTCGTACGGAGCGGGAAGTGGACCGGCTGGCATCCCGAACAGCTGCTTGGCCTCGAGCTGCGCGGCCGGACGCTTGGGTTGTTCGGCGCCGGCAGGATCGGCCAGGCGGTCGGGCGCCGCGCGCTGCCGTTCGGGCTCCGCCTCCTGTACACGGCGCGGACCCCTAAGCCCGACTTCGAGCGCGAAACGGGCGCTAGACGCGTAGACACGAGCCAGTTGCTCTTCGAAAGCGACATCGTGAGCCTGCACGTCCCCTCCAGCCCGGAGACCAAGGGGATCATCCACGGCGAGACCCTCGGGCGCATGAAGCGAGGCGCGATTCTCATCAACACATCGCGCGGCGACCTGATCCGCGAAGAGGCGCTCGCGATGGCCCTGGAGCTGGGACACCTCGGCGCCGCCGGTCTCGACGTCTACACCGCCGAGCCCACGATCCATCCCCGGTTGCTCGCCGCGCCGCGCACGGTGTTGTTGCCGCACATCGGCAGCGCCACGGAGGAGACGCGGCGCAAGATGGCGGCGATTGCCGTGTCCAACGTTCAGGCTGTGCTGAGCGGCAAACCGCCCCTGACCCCGGTATATTCTTAGATACCTTGATCCCTGAGACCCGCACCCAAATCCTAGACGCCCGCGCGATGTCGCGGGCGTTGCAGCGTATGGCTGTCGAGATCCTCGAGTTGGCGCACGGCACCGACGACCTGGTGCTCATCGGGATCCAGCGCCGCGGCGTGGAGCTGGCCGATCGCATCGCGAAACTCATCGAAAAATCAGAGGGTGCCGCGGTGCCGCGCGGCGCGCTCGACATCACCCTGTACCGCGACGATCTCGAGACGGTCGGGCCGAAGCCGGTGATCGGCGAGACGCACATTCCCGGCGACCTCACCGACAAACACGCGGTGATCGTGGACGATGTGCTCTACACGGGCCGCACCGTGCGCGCCGCGCTCGACGAGCTGGCCGATTTCGGGCGCCCCAAGCGCATCTCGCTCTGTGTGCTGGTTGACCGCGGCGGCCGGGAGCTGCCGATTCAGGCTGATATCGTCGGCAAGTCGATCAAGACCGGACCCGACGAGCGCGTGGACGTGCAGGTGGAAGAGCTGGACGGCCGCGATCAGGTGGATGTGATCCGATGACCGCCTCTCCCACGCTCGGAAAAGATCTGACGGGGCTCGAGCACATGACGCCCGAGCAGATCCGGCTCATCCTCGACACCGCCGAGCCTTTCAAAGAAGTCTCGGAGCGGCCCATCAAGAAGGTGCCCGCGCTGCGCGGCAAGACGATCGTCAACCTCTTCTTTGAGGCCTCCACCCGCACGCGGATATCGTTCGAGTTCGCCGAGAAGCGGTTGTCCGCGGACACGGTCAACGTCGCGGCGACGGGGTCGTCCGTCTCCAAAGGCGAGACGCTGGTGGACACCGCCCGCAACCTCGAAGCGATGCGGATCGACATGGTCGTGATCCGCCATCCGTCGTCCGGCGCGGCCGAATTCCTCGGCAACCGCATCGCTTCCAACGTGATCAACGCGGGCGACGGCAAGCACGAGCACCCCACCCAGGCGCTGCTCGATCTGCTGACCATCCGCGACAAGCACGGCAAGATCGCAGGTCTGAAGGTCTGCCTGGTGGGTGATGTGCTGCACTCGCGCGTTGCCCGGTCGAATCTCTGGGGACTGACGAAGCTCGGCGCCGAGGTCGCGGTGTGCGGACCGTGGACGCTGCTGCCGCGGGGCATCGAAGAGCTGGGCGTGAAGGTCTTCAGCCGCATCGAAGCAGCGATCGAATGGGCCGACGTGCTCAACGTGCTGCGGCTGCAGCTCGAGCGAATGGAGAAGGGCTTCATCCCAAGCGTGCGCGAATACTACCGCGTCTTCGGCGTGACACCGGAGCGCCTGGAGCGCTCGCCGAAAGCGATCACGATCATGCATCCCGGCCCGATGAACCGCGGCGTCGAGATCGACTCGCGCGTCGCCGATGGACCGCACAGCGTCATCCTCGATCAGGTGACGAACGGCGTCGCCGTGCGCATGGCGGTGCTCTATTTGCTCGCGGGTGGGCGCGCCGAGCTCGCCGACGCGGCGAAACGAGGCACGGAGTGACGCGGCCGATCCTGCTGCAGGGTGGGCGGGTCATCGACCCCAGCCGCGACCTAGACCACCCTGGCGATGTCCTGATACAGGATGGGAAGATCGCGGGCGTGACGGGACAGATTACGCCGCCAGAAGGTACCGAGGTGCGCAACGTGAAAGGCAAAGTCGTCACACCGGGCCTCGTGGACCTGCACGTCCATCTGCGCGAACCCGGCAACGAAGACGAGGAGACGGTGGCGAGCGGCGCGCGCGCGGCTGCGGCCGGCGGGTTCACGGCGATCTGCGCGATGCCGAACACCGATCCCGTCACGGACAATCAGGCAGCGGTCGGATTCATCGTGCGGCAGTCGGACCGCGCCGGACTGGCGCGCGTGCATCCGATCGGCGCCGTGTCGATCGGCCAGAAGGGCGAGCGCCTCGCCGAGTTCGGGGAGATGGTGAGCGCCGGCGCGGTCGCCGTCTCGGACGACGGCAGACCCGTCGTCTCCAGTCACCTGATGCGCACGGCGCTGGAGTACGCGCGCACGTTCAACATTCCGGTGGCCGATCATTGTGAGGAGCCGACGCTCGCTGCCGGCGGCGTCATGCACGAAGGCCTCGTCGCCACACGACTCGGGTTGAAGGGGATTCCCGCCGCCGCCGAGGAGATCATGGTCGCGCGCGACGTGCTGCTCGCCGAGCTGACGGGTGGCCATGTGCATCTCTGTCACATGTCGGCCCGCGGGTCGGTCGCCATCATCCGCGAGGCGAAGGAGCGCGGCATTCGCGTCACCGCCGAGGTGACGCCGCATCATCTCACGCTCACCGACTACGCCTGCGAAGAGTACGACACGCACGCGAAGATGAATCCGCCGCTGCGCGAAGCGGCCGACGTCGCCGCACTGCGCGGCGCGCTGAAGGACGGCGTCATCGACTGCATCGCCTCCGACCACGCGCCGCACGCCTACGACGAAAAAGAAGCGGCGTTCGACGACGCGCCGTTCGGCGTCGTCGGACTCGAGACCGCGTTCGCTGTGGTGCACACCGAGCTGGTCGAGAGCGGTGTCTTCACCCTGCCGGAGCTCATCCGCTGCATGAGCACCGAGCCCGCGCGCGTCTTCCATCTGGTGGGCGGGGGCACGCTCGCGCCGGGAGCCGTCGCCGACGTCGCCGTGTTCGACACCGCGGCCAAATGGTCGGTGGATCCGACGGCGTTTCATTCGAAGAGCCGCAACACGCCGTTCGCCGGCCGTGGGCTCACGGGGCGCGCGGTCCTGACGATCGTCGCGGGCACGATCGTGCACGATCTGGATAGCACCGGCACACGATGAACCGGAGCACGGTGGCCCGGCGCATGGCGCTGTGCTGCCGCCAGCTCGCAGCGCGGGGACTGATCGCCGGGCGCGACGGCAATCTGTCGGTGCGGCTTGGACCGGAACGCCTGCTCGTGACACCCAGCGGATTCATCAAGTCGCTCGTGACTCCCGCCGACATGGTCGAAGTCGATTTCTCCGGGAAAGCGCGCCGGCGCAGCTCCCGCAAGCCTACCAGCGAGTTGGAGTTACACTTGCGCATCCTGCGGCACCGGCCCGATGTGCAGGCCGTAGTGCATGCGCATCCGCCTGCCGCCACAGGCTTTGCCGTTGCGGGCGAGGCGATTCCGGGCAATTTGTTGCCGGAGCTTATTTTCGTGGTGGAGCCGCAGCCGTTGAGCCTCGAAGCAGTCCGTATGTTGGTGCAGCAACGGGAGAAGGATGCCTAAGGGACCGTCGAAAAGTGCTGCCGCAATTCAGCGGCTACTGGAAGAGCGTCGCCAGTACGAGGCGTGGCTCGCGCGCATCACCGCGACCGCCGACTCGGCGCCCGAGCACGTGCGTACGCGCGTGCGCGCCGACTATGAGGCGCGGCTGAAGGCCGTTACGGAAGAGTTGAAGGCGCACGCCGAGGCGGCGCGCCAACTCATCGCGCAGCGCAAAGAAAACTTGATCGAGCTTCAGAAGAAGGAAAAGGGGGCCGCCGAGCGGCTGGCCGAAACCGAGCTGCGGCACGAGGTCGGCGAATACGACGAAGGGCAGTGGACCCAGGTGCACAAGGACGCCCTGGCAGACCTGGGCGCCGTGCGCGACGAATTGATGGACGTCGAGCGCGACATCACCCGGCTCGAGGAGCTGGACACGCTCGTCAAAGCGAAACCTGGCGCGGCCGCGCCGCGCCCTGGAGCGCCACCCAGACCACCCGAGAAGCCTCCAGAACGACGGAAAACCCCCATCGACGAGCTGGCCTTCCTGAAATCAGTCACGGAAGATGATCGGACACCCTCGCCCGGGCGGGCCAGTGGGGCTCAGTATCAACCGGACGACGTACAAGACGGAACGCCGCTCGCGCCAATCGACGAAAACGCGCCGGTCGAAAAGGCGCTCAAGTGTAAAGAGTGTGGAACGATGAACGTGGCGACGGAGTGGTACTGCGAGAAGTGCGGGGGAGAATTGGCGGCGATGTAATTACGCGGATGCCTTCTCCTTCAGGCGTTTAACCAATGCCGCCAGGCGCGATTTCTGCCGGGCGGCGTTGTTTTTGTGGATCAGTCCCTTGCGCGCGGCGCGATCGAGCACGCGAGCGGCGAGCGCGTAGGCGACTGCGGCGGCGTCGGCGGTCGCGGCGGCGCGCACGTGCTTCAGCGCGGTGCGCAGCGAGGAGCGCTGCGCTTTATTGCGGACGGTGCGCGACCGCGCCTGGCGCATCGCTTTCTTCGCGGATTTGATCTTCGGCATGGCGCGGAAACTAGACGGTAAGTTGCGTGGGGTCAAGCGTATACATATCTTTTCGCCGTCACCTACCCCGAGTGCCCGCTATCTCGTTCGAGTTCCTTGTCTGGGCCCCCGTATTGCTGTTTTCGATGGTGGCCCACGAGTACGCCCACGCTGAAGCGGCCTACCGGCAGGGTGACACGACCGCTTACATGCTCGGGCGGCTGACCTTGAATCCGCTGAAGCACATCGATCCGATCATGACAATCATCGTGCCCTTCGTCCTCTGGAAGCTGGGCGCTCCGCCGTTTGGGGCCGCAAAGCCGGTACCAGTTAACCCGCGCAATTACCGCGATTTCGTGCGCGGGGACGTCATCGTGTCGCTTGCCGGTATTGTCGTGAATTTCGGATTATTCATCGCCTGTCTGCTGCTGTTTGCTTTGGTAGGACTCATCGGCGCGAGTATTCCGGCGATGGTGGGAAGCTTCGAGATTCTTCAGCGCATGCTCTACTATGGGATGCTGCTGAACCTCGTGCTGGCCTTCTTCAACCTCATTCCGGTTCCACCGCTCGATGGCAGTCACGTGTTCTATCACCTGCTCCCCCCCGGGGCAGGGCTCAGCTACCGGCGGCTGCAAGGGCTCGGCTTCTTGCCTGTGATGGTACTGATCTGGGTCTTCCCGGGTGTGCTTCGTGTACTGCTGTGGCCAGCGACTGCTTTGATGGGCCTAGGCTTGGACTTGGTAGGTGGATTTGCCGTCTCTCCGGGCGTCTTTCCATCATGACCGCCGCCGCGCCCATGGGGGGACCGGCATTCGTCGTCGAGCTGGAGAAGTTTTCCGGCCCGCTCGATCTGCTGTTGCATCTGATCCGCGAAGACGAGGTCGACATCACCGACCTCCCGATCGCGAAGATCGCGGATCAATTCCTCTCGGTCATCAGCGACCTGGGCCTCAATCAGGCGGCCGATTACCTCGAGATGGCGGCGCGGCTGCTGCGCATCAAGGCGCAGATGCTGCTGCCGCGCCGGCTCGGCGAGGACGAGTGGGAAGACCCGCGCGCCGAGCTGGTGCGCCGGCTGCTCGAGTACCAGCAGATCCGCGAGCTCGTGGACTGGCTGGGGCACGCTGCCGACGTTCGCGCCGAGCGCTTTGGTCGCGGCTACGAAGCGCCGCCGCCCGACGCGCCTCCGGCGCCGTTGCAGATCGACCTGAACGACCTGCTCGCGGCCGCCGAGCGCGTCATTGCGCTCATCCCCGACCCGATGCTGCACCGGGTGGTGCCGCGCCCGCTCGACGTCGAAGGCGCGACCGCGCGGATCCAGGCGCTGCTCGCCGAGCGCGAAACTTTCGGCTGGATCGACGCGATCGGTCCGCAGGCCACATTGGTCGACGTGCTGTCGACGTTTATCACCCTCCTCGAGCTGGCCAAACGCAGCTCGCTCACGCTGTCGCAGCCCGAACCGTTCGGCCCGATGGTGATCACGCGTGGAACCCCTCGCGAAGCTGCTTGAAGCCGCGCTGTTCGCGGCGTCGCGCCCGCTGACCCTGGACGAGCTCGGTTCGCTCGATCCGGGGGCGGGGGAGGGCGCCGTGCGCGCGGCGCTCGCTGAGCTGGCTGCGGCGTACGGCGACGAGCACGGCGTCGAGCTGGTCGAGATCGCCGAAGGATGGCAGTTCCTGACGCGGCGCGAGTATGCGGAGACGATCGAGCGCGCGCAGTTCGCGCTGCGGCCGCGCCGGCTGTCGCCCGCCGCGCTGGAAACGCTCGCCATCATCGCGTACCGGCAGCCGGTGGGGCGCCTCGAGGTCGACGAGATCCGCGGCGTCGATTCCGGCGCCGTCATGGACAAGCTGGTGGAGCGCGGCCTCATCGAAGTCGTCACGCGCGGCGAGGGTCTGGGCCGCCCGCTGCTCTACGGCACCACGCCGTCGTTTCAGGAGATTCTCGGATTGAAAAACCTGGAGGACCTGCCGCGGCTCGAAGAGCTCTCGGTGGCGCTCCGCCGCCCCACGCCCGTCGACGAACCCGAATGACCCTCATGCGCCTGCAGCGCGCCATGGCGCGTGCGGGCGTCACCTCACGTCGCAAAGCGGAAGATCTGATCCGCGCGGGCCGCGTGCGTGTGGATGGCGAGACCGCGACGATCGGGCTGAGCGTCGATCCCGACGCGCAGAAGATCACGGTCGACGGCCGCGCAGTGCGCGCCGCGACGCGCACCACGTGGCTCGCGCTCAACAAACCGCTCGGCTATGTCGTCAGCCGGTCTGATCCGGAGGGACGCCGCACGGTCTTCGGGCTTCTCCCCAAGGTGCCTGGTCTCACGTACGTTGGACGGCTGGACGTGATGACGTCCGGGTTGCTGCTCCTGACGACCGACGGCACCGCGGCGCACCGGCTGATGCATCCCCGCTACGAGGTGCCCCGCACCTACTGGCTGGGCGTGCACGGAGCGGATGTCGGCGCGATCCGGGCCGCCCTCGCGCAACGGATCGTGATCGACGGCCGCCCTGTGCGTGTCGTCGAGTCGCGCGTGCGGCCGCAGGGGAAGTCGGTCGAGATCGAGCTGACGCTCGCCGAAGGACGGCAGCGGATTGTGCGCCGCATCGCGGAGGCGCTGGGTCTCAAAGTCGAATGGTTGCACCGCGTGTCCTACGGCCCGGTCCGGCTCGGCAAGCTGGCCGAGGGCAAGTGGCGCGAATTGACAGGACAGGAGATCAAAGCGATCGAGCGAATGAAGCCCTAACCATGGCGATCGATACTGGAGCAGCGGACCGTGCGCTCGGCGCGATCGGTACGACATTCCGGCTGACGCGCCTCTACCCGCCGTCTCATCCGGCGGTGCTCGAAGCGATGCGCCACATCACCGCCACGCTGCCCGGGCTCGCCAGCCTGGGAACGGTAGAGTGGAAGATTGGCGCGACCGGCCTGCACTGGCATGGCCAGCATCTGCTGCCGCGGAACACACAAGTCGCCGAGCTCGCGGGCCTGCTGTTCGCGCGCGGCATCCGTTCGATTCAAGTCAATCCCGGCGTGACGCCCGAGCATTGGCTCGGTCTGTTCGGCGTTGCGGTGGGCAACGTCGCGCCCGATGACGCCATCCTCGGACGCATCACGGTGCTCCTGGGCCGCCGTGCGAGCCAGCGCCTGTCGGCCTCGCGCGCGCTCGGCGAGGTGCCTCCGGCGGAGGTTGTTGCCGCCCCCTCGCCGCCGGTTCAATCGCCGCCGCCTCAATCGCCGCCGGTTCAATCGCCGCCTGCAGAGACGGTCGGTTCGGGGCGCTCGAGCAGTGTGTTCCGCCCGAATGTCCTGCCGGCCGATGTCGAAGCACGGCGCGCGGTCACGGCGTTGCTGGCCGCTGCGGGACCGGAAGAACAGCGTGCGAACATCGAAAAGTTGCGGCAGCTCACACCGGACGTGATCGCGTTGCGTGATATTGGCGCGGTCGCCGAGGTCGTCGCCGGTCTCGATCGCTCACTCGGCAAGATTCAGGATCCCGAGATTCAGGAGGTGATCGGTGAGGTGGCGGGGGCGCTTGCGGACGAGGGTATTGTGGAGCGTATGGTGGCGCGCCTGGGGGAGCCGCGTGTCCCGCCGGCCGAGCGCGCGCATCTGGTGAATGCCGTCGGCGCGCTGGGCGCCGTATCCGCGGGATTGGTGGTGGATGCGTACCTCCACGCGGCGCCGGAGCTGCGCGAGGCCTATCGTGCAGCCATGCGGGCCGCGGGCGAGCGCGCGGTAGAGCTGCTGCAGGGCCAGACCGAGAGCAAAGTGCCGGAAGTGGTTGCGGCCGCGGCGGAGTTTCTCGGCTTGAGCGGTGACCCGCAGGTTGCCGAGTTGCTCATTAGACTGACGCATCACGCCGACGAGCGCGTCCGCGAAGCGGCGCTGCTCGGTCTCGCGGAGTTGGGCGGCCGCGAGATCTCGCGGCCGGCGATGCCGGCGCTCAAGGATGAGTCGGTGCTGGTGCGCACTGCGGCGGCGCGTGCGGTCGCGGCTGCCGGCGACGTGGGGGCGACCACCGTTTTGGTACGGCGGTTGGAGCAGGAGAAAGACGAAGGGGTATTGGCTGCGTTGCTAAAAGCAATCGGCCAGCTCGGTGCCGTCGAAGCGCTCGAAGTATTGGCGAAGTTTGCCGAGGCCGGCGGCAAGCCGCGCCGCACGCCGTTCGTGCGCGCCGCGGCGATCGAAGGACTGGCGCGACTGGATCGCTTGGAGGCGAAAGCGTTGCTCGAACTCTACGCACGAGACAAGGAGCCGACTGTGAAGCGGGCGGCGGAAGCGTCCCTGAGATGACGGCACGCACGGCAAAGACGAATGACGCGGTGCTGGCGCAGACCATCACACGCGAGGTGGCGAAGCGCGTCGTCGGCCAGGAGGTCATGGTGGAGCGGCTGCTGATCGGCCTGCTCACCGGTGGCCACATTCTGCTCGAAGGCGTGCCGGGACTCGCCAAGACGCTCGCGGTGCGGACCGTCGCGGAATGCCTGAAGATCAGCTTCTCACGCATCCAGTTCACGCCCGACCTGCTGCCGGCCGACGTGATCGGCACGATGATCTTCGACCAGCGTTCGCAGGAGTTCTTTCCCAAGAAGGGGCCGCTGTTCGCGAACCTCGTCCTCGCCGACGAAATCAACCGCGCACCAGCGAAGGTGCAGTCGGCGCTGCTCGAGGCGATGCAGGAAAAGCAGGTGACGATCGGGGGTGAGACGTTCTTCCTGGGCGAGCCGTTTCTCGTGCTCGCGACGCAGAACCCGATCGAGCACGAAGGCACCTATCCGCTCCCCGAGGCGCAGCTCGACCGCTTCATGCTCAAGGTGCGCGTCGGCTACCCGACCCGCGACGCGGAGAAGGAGATCGTCGGGCGGATGGCGGGTGGCCGACCCATCGACGTCCAGCGCGTCGCCGAAGCGGATGACATCCTTGCCGCGCGCAGCGCGATCGCCGAGCTGTTCATGGACCAGAAGGTCGTCGATTACATCGTCGATACCGTCCGCGCGACCCGCGAGCCCCAGGCCATCGGCTTGCCGGAGCTCAAGCCGCTGATCGCGTTCGGCGCCTCGCCGCGCGCTTCGATCTACCTGGCGCAGGCCGCGCGCGCGCACGCGTATTTGCGCGGGCGCGCGTTCGTGGTGCCCGAGGACGTCAAGGCGATGGCATTCGATGTGCTGCGCCATCGCGTGCTGCTGACGTTCGAGGCGGAAGCCGAAGATATGAACGCCGATCAGGTGATCGCGCGCATTCTGGAGGCCGTGGGAGTGCCGTGACCTACGAAGGACCAGAGCGCCGGCGGGCCGTGACCTCCCCGGTGCGCGCGCGCCGGCGGACCGTGACTCGCGACGTGCTGAAGCAGGTGAAGGGGATCGAGTTGCGGGCGCGTAACCTCGTCAACACCCTCTTCACCGGCGAGTACCGCTCTGTCTTCCGCGGCCAGGGGATCGAGTTCGCCGAGGTGCGCGCCTACCAGCAAGGCGACGACTTCCGCGCCATCGATTGGAACGTCTCTGCGCGGATGGGCCATCCGTTCGTCAAAACTTTCATGGAGGAGCGCGAGCTGACGCTCCTCCTCATAGTGGACCAATCGGGATCGCTCCATTTCGGCCAGCCCTACACCAAGGCTGGCCTCGCGGTCGAGGTCGCCGCGGTGCTGGCCCTTGCCGCCGCACGTCACCACGACCGCGTCGGTGCGCTGCTCTTCGCCGACGCTCCGGAGTACGTGGTGCGACCCGCGAAAGGCCGTGCGCACGCGCTCCGGGTCATCCGCGACCTCGTGGCGTTCGCTCCCCGTGGCCGGGGCACGAACCTCGGCGGGGCTCTGAGTTATGCCGCGAAGCTGCTGCGGCACCGGGCAATCGTCGTCGTCCTCTCGGACTTCAGGGCTGCAGACTGGGAGGAACCGCTCGGCCAGCTGGCCAGGCGCCACGAAGTCGTCGCGATCACCGTCGACGATCCGCGGGAGTACGATCTCCCCGACGCCGGTTGGGTGGAGCTCGAAGACGCCGAAACGGGACAGCGACAGCTCGTGGACACGAGCCACGCGCCCACGCGCACCCGGATCCGCGTCGCGGCGGAGCGGATGCAGCAAGAGCGCAGCCGCAAGCTCATGCAGGCCGGCGTGGACCGCGTCTCGCTCCTGACGACAGTGCCTTATGGCGTTCCGCTCCGGCGCGCCTTTGCCGAGCGAGCCCGACGGATGGCCCGATGATCGGTCCGCTGCTCCTGCTCGTCGTCCAGGCGAACGGGTGGACCGCGACGCCGAGTCAGCCAACCGTGGGCGACACGATTCAACTCGAGCGCACGGTTTCGGTGCCAGCCGGGTGGCGAGTCCGGGCGGGCAAACTTGCCTCGGCTACCGTAGCCGAGCCCCTTGGCGATGCGGTCGTGTCGACTGCGTCCGGTGGCTGGGTCGTGCGCTACGCGGTCGTCGCCTGGACACCAGGCGAGATCACATTGGACGTGCCGCCGCTGTGGCGGCTCGGCCCCGACGGTACGGCGGACTCGCTGTCCGGTGGCACGGCCACATTCCACGTGGCGAGCGTCATCCCGGACAGTGTGAGGGCCCCGGCGCCGCAGCCGTCGCTCGGCCCCTTGCGTCTGGACCGATCCAGTCCGTTTCCGGTGATTGCCGCCGTCTTGTTGGCCGCCGGTGCCTTGCTCCTCCTCATTCTGTGGAGACGGCGCGGACCACGGAGCGTCGTCGCCGGTCAGGAGGGGGACCTGGCGGTCGATGCTGCGGTGCCGGATGCGCGCTGGTTGGCGGCGGGCGAGCCGAAGGCGGTCGCCGCACGCGCCGCGCTGGCGCTGCGCCGCGCGCTGGCGCACACGATCTCCGATGCCCACGAGGCACTCAGCACCGAGGAATGTCTGACGGCCGTCGCACGCGTCCGGCCCGATGCTCCGCTGCGCGATCTACGTGAGCTGCTGCTCGGCCTGGATCAGGTGGCGTTTGCGACGACGCACGGTGTGGAGGTCGCGCCGATCGCCGCCCGGGCGCGCGCGCTTGCGCGCGAGCTGAGCGCCAACGGAGGGGGGGAGGGGGGGGAGGGGGGAGGGCCGCGATGACATTCGCGCGACCGGTACTGCTTGTCCTACTCCTCGCTCTGCCGCTGTGGTGGTGGTGGCGCCGGCAGCGGCTCTCCCGGGTCGCCGGCGCGCCTATGAGCGACGTGCGTCCCGCGATGGGTCCGGTGGAACGCATGTGGATCGCACGGTTGCCGGTGTCGCTCAGGTCAGTGTGCCTGGCCGCCTGGATCATCGCCGCGGCCGGGCCGCGGCTCGGCTCGGCGCGCGCCGAGCTGCGCAGCGAAGGGATCTCGATCGTCCTCGCGCTGGATATCTCCAGTAGCATGCTCGCGGAAGACTTCTCACCCGCCAACCGGCTCGACGTCGCGCGTCGTACCGCCACCGAATTCGTCCGCGCACGCTCCTCCGATCGCATCGGGCTGGTCGCCTTCGCGGGACAGGCGCTGACGCAGGTGCCGATCACCACAGACTACGAAGTGCTCGAGGAGGCCATCCGCCAGATCCGCGTGGGGATTCTCGAGGATGGCACGGCGATCGGCACCGCGATCGCGACGAGCGCGAACCGGCTGCGCCGTACTCCCGGCAAGAGCAAGATCGTGGTGCTCCTCACAGACGGTGAGAACAACAAGGGCACGGTCGATCCTCGCACGGCGGCCCAGGCGGCGGCGGCGTTCGGCATCAAGATCTACACGATCGGCGTCGGGACCCAGGGTGAGGCCCCGGTCCCAACGGGGCGGGGCCCGCTGGGTCTGCGCTACGAGACGATGCCGGTGAAGATCGACGAGCAGCTGCTCGGCGAGATCGCGCACACGACGGGCGGCCGTTACTTCCGCGCGACGGACGCCGCCTCGCTGTCGAACATCTTCGCGGAGATCAATCGGCTCGAGAAGACCCCCGTGCAGCATCTCGTCTATCATCGCTACGAAGAGGCGTATCGCGTCCCGCTCGCGCTCGGGCTGCTCGCGCTTGCCCTCGAGCTGGTCCTCGCAGGCACATTCGCGGTGCGGGTGCCATGATCACGTTCGACGCGCCGGTCGTCATTGTTTTAGCCCCAGTCGTCGCCGGCGCCGTCTGGGCGGCGGCTGCGTGGGCGCGCCGCGTGCGGCTGCGGCGAGCGGCTGCGTGGTCGGAGAGCACGGCTCGCATCGCGCGCGCGGCGGGAAGGCTCGGAGCGCCGGCGCTGGGCCTGGCCGCCGGGCTCGCTGCCGTCGCGCTCTCGGGGCCCCGCTGGGGCGAGGAGAGGATCGTGACCGAGACACGGGGACTCAACCTTGTCATCGCCATCGATATCTCGCGCTCCATGCTCGCGGAAGACGCCAAGCCGAGCCGGCTGGGAAGGGCGCTGCGCGAAGCCCGACGCCTGGTCCAGGACCTCGACGGCGATCATCTCGGGCTCTCGGCATTCGCGGGCACGAGCTACATCCTGTCTCCCCTGTCGGTGGATGGCACGGCCATCACGCTGTATCTCGATGCGCTCGATCCCGACGTTGCGTCTGAAGGCGGGACCTCGCTGGCGCCCGCGCTGGCGCAAGGAATCGACCTGCTGCATGCCAGCCCCGAGATCGCCGATCGTGTGCTCGTCGTGTTCACCGACGGCGAAGCCCACGATTCCCTCGAGCAGGCGCTGCAGGAAGCACGTCGCCTGACTGGGCTCGGCATTCATCTCATCCTCGTCGCCGAAGGGGGACGTCAGCCCACCAAGATTCCCGTCCGCGACGATCGCGGTGCGTTTGTCTCCTGGCAGCAGGATGGATCGGGGGACCCGGTCCTCACGAGCAGGCGCGAGGACGTCCTTGGTGCCGTCGCCGACGCCGCGCAAGGGACGATTGTCGCGGCGGAGCTGCCCGACCAGGCCGGCGCCGTGCGCGATCTCGTGGCGTCGTACAAGCGTGCGAC
>Ga0210382_10000377_pt1 | contig 16181 bp, 16 predicted proteins | sample PLMedo_FD_155452 | JGI IMG/M metagenome (GOLD analysis project Ga0210382, IMG submission 155452) | Groundwater sediment microbial communities from an aquifer in East River, Colorado, USA - PLM0_60_coex redo | ecosystem: Environmental > Terrestrial > Soil > Riparian zone | place: USA: East... | reverse complement strand
CCTTCGCTTAGCCGCGAACCACGCAGGTCGGATCGATCTCGATCACCGGTCCTTCGAACATGATGCCGGTCGACGGCACGAAGGCGAGCGCCGGCGCCCTGGCGGGATCCGGGAAGTACTCGCGCCACACGCGCGCGAACGCGCGGTAGTCGCGGCGCGGCTCGGTAAGGTACAGGCGCACGTGGTGGCAGTGTGCCCAGTCGGTCTCGTTCGCCTCGAGCTGCTCGGTAAGGATTTGCATCGTAAAGCGCGTCTGCTCCTCGATGTCCGAGCGGTAGTTGCGCAGGCCCGCTGGCACCGTCAGCGCCGACTTGAAGTCGGGACTCGGCACCTGTCCGGCGAAGAAGCGCCACGGCCCGACCTTCATGGTGGGCGAGAAGTTGACCTTCCTCACCTTGACCGGATGCCAGCGCAGCCCCTTGTGCGACTCCTCCTTCTTGAGATCCTTGTCGGGCACCAGGATGGTGAGGTTCGGCGCGCACAGCGCGCCGGGCAGGATCAGGCCCTTGACGCCCATCGAGCTGCGCGGCGGCGGCACCGGCATGTACTTCGCCCAGATGCCGTCGACGTCGTGGAAATTGAGCAGGTCGGGCTCGTAGAGCTGCGATTCGATCGCCTGCTCGAGCGAAGTACCAGCCTGCGAGAGAACGCGGTTCATGCGCGTGAAGATGTACTCGGCCTGCATCTCGGCATTGCTGCCGTAATTCGGAAACCCGGCGGGCTTGCCGACGGCGAGGCCGTTGTTGAAATCGCTCGCGGGAAAAGCCGAGCAGAACACGAAGCTGCCGGCGCGCACGGCGTGCGACGCCCACTCCACCGGCAGCGGGTCCGATCCTTCGGGGTCCGCCAGCACCTGGCGCTGCAGCTTCGAGTCGCCGGCAAGCGCGACCGCGTCGAGACTCAGGCGCGCGCCGGGGAAGGGCAGCGTATCGCCGACCTCCACGGTGGTGCGCGCCGGCGGGTTCGCCGGGAAGTGCTCCTTCCACACGCGCTTGAACTCGTTGAACTCGGCGGCGTCGGCGAGATGCACGTCGGCCTTGAGCACGCGCTCGAGCGAGCTGCCGGAATCGCGCAGCACCGACTTGAGTGTTTCCAGGCAGCGCCGCGCCTGCACCTCCATCAGCGACGGCCCGGCTTCGCCGAGGCGCTCGTCGACGGCCACGGCGTGGCCCGCTTCGTCGATCGGATAGATCGACGAGGTGAAGACGTAGTCGCCGGCGCGCGCGGCGCGCGGCGCGGGCGCAAACGGCGCAGTGCCAAATCTCTCCAGCTTAAAGGCGGGCATTGGTCTCTTTCATGTCGACGATGCGTACCATGTGCGACACCAGCGTCGGGTCGCCCTTCGAGTCGAACTTGAACGGCCCGCGCACGCTCTGGTAGTCGGTCTTGCGCAGGGCGTCGCGGATCGCCGTGCGGTCGGTGCTCCTTGCGCGCTCGATGGCCGCGATGGCGACGTTGGCGGCGTCGAAGGCCTGCGCGTGCACGTAGTCAGGCAGCTTGCCGTACTCCTTGCGAAACGCCTCGATAAAGCGCACCGCCTGCGGGTTGTCGGCCGAGGTCGCCGGGCTGAAGTGCGTGGCGTAGATGACGCCGTTCGCCGCCTCGCCGGCGAGCTCGAGGAACGCGGGCGGCGCGATGCCGTCGGAGCCGAAGCGCGGCAGGTTGCCCATGCCGTGCTGGCGCAGCTGGCGCTGGATGAGCGCGCCCTCGGTGTAGCGCGACCAGTCGACGAGCCCGTCGGGATTGGCGGCGCGGATCTTGGTGAGCTGGGCGGTGAAGTCGACGTCGCCGCGCGTGTAGCTTTCGCCCGCCGCCACCGTGATGCCGTGCTTCTTGCCGGCCTCGACGAACGAGTCGAAGCCGCCCTTGCCGAAGTCGTCATTCACGTAGATGAAGCCGAAGCGCTTGAGCTTCGGGAACTTCTCGGCGATGAAGTCGGCGAGGTCGGCGACGAACTTGCGGTCGGGAATGGTGCAGCGGAACACCCACTCGTTGCCCTGAGTCGTGATGCGCTGCGCGGTGCCGCTCACCACGATCTGCGGCACCTGCTCCTCGCGAAACACCTGCGCCGCGGCGAGGCTCGCCGGGCTGCTCACGCTGCCCATGGCAATGCACACGTTGTCGCGCGTGGCAAAACGCCGCGCGATCACCCCGGCTTCCTCCGGCTTGCCGGCGTCGTCGCCGACGACGAGGTCGATCTGCCGGCCGAGCACGCCGCCCGCGGCGTTGCGCGCCCTCACCACCATCTCGATGCCGGTGCGCAGGCTCTGTCCCTGCGCTGCCGCGTTGCCGCTGATCGGCCCGAACGCGCCGATCTTGATCGGCCCCGGGCCCTGCGCCCGCGCCTGCGAGCCAAGCAGCGCGGCGGCCGCCGCGGCGGTGCCCGATGCAATGAATTTCCTGCGGTCAAATGCCATTTCCTCTCTCTCCTCAGTTGGTCCTGTACCCGAGATAGCTGGCGCGCACGTGCTTGTTCGCGAGCAGTTCGGCGCCGCTGCCCTGCATCTGGATGGCGCCGGTCTCCATCACATACCCGCGATCGGCAAGTTGCAACGCGAGGTTCGCATTTTGCTCGACCAGCAGCACCGTGATCCCGGCGTCGCGGAACATCTTCACCGAGCGCATCACCTCCGCTACCAGCAGCGGCGCGAGCCCTAGCGACGGCTCATCCAGCAGCAGGAGCTTCGGCCCGGTCATCATGGCCCGGCCGAAGGCGAGCATCTGCTGCTCGCCGCCGGACAGCGTGCCCGCCGCCTGCTTGCGCCGCTGCCGCAGGAGCGCAAAGCGCTCCAGGGTCTCGGCAAGGCGCCTGCGCACTTCCTTGCGGTCGCGCAGCAGGTAAGCCGCGGCGAGCAGGTTCTCCTCGACCGTGAGCTCCGGGAAGACGCGGCGGCCCTCTGGGACGTGCACCAGGCCGAGCGCCGCGATGCGGTCGGGCGTGAGCCCTGCGATCGGGCGCCCGTCGAACTCGATCGAGCCCTTTCTTGGGGGCAGGAAGCCGCAGATGGTGCGCAGCGTCGTGCTCTTGCCGGCGCCGTTCGCGCCGATCATGGCCACGATCTCGCCGCGCTCGACCTCGAGCGAGACGCCGCGCAGGGTGAGCGCGTCGTCGTAGCCCGCGTCGACGCCTTTAAGCGAGAGCATGCGCGCTTCCAAGATAGGCTTCGATGACTTCAGGGCTGCGCTGGATCTCGGCCGGCGTGCCCTGCGCGAGCTTCCTGCCATAGTTGAGCACCGTGACGGTGTCGCACACCGTCATCACCACGTCCATGTGGTGCTCGACAAGGACGATGGTGGTGCCCTGCTCGCGGATGCGCCGGATGAGTCCGGATAGGTTCGCCGCCTCGGTCTGGTTGAGCCCTGCTGCCGGCTCGTCCAGCAGCAGCAGCGCCGGCTGCGCGACGATGGCGCGCGCGATCTCGAGCAGCCGGCGGTGCCCGTAAGGCAGCTTCGCGGCGACGACGTCCGTCTGCGCGGCGAGGCCGACGAACTCGAGCGCGCGGCGCGCCGTCTGCGCGATCGCGCGCTCCTCGCGCCGCTGTCCGGGGGTCCTGGCGAGCGCGGCGAAGATGCCTGAACGGGTGCCGCCGTGCAGGCCCAGGCTAGCGTTCCCGAGCGCCGTCATCTCGGCGAACAGCTTGAGGTTCTGGAACGTGCGGCGGATGCCATCGTGCGCGCGGCGCGCGGCGTCCCAGCGCGTGATGTCGGTGCCGCGAAAGCGCAGCCTGCCGCGGGTGACGGGCAGCGCGCCCGCGATCAGGTTAAGCAGCGTGGTCTTGCCGGCGCCGTTTGGTCCGATAAGGCCGTGGATCGCGCCGCGTTCGACTTGGAAGTCGACCGCGTCGACCGCGAGCAGGCCGCCGAAGCGGCGGCTGAGCGCTACCGTTTCGAGAAGGGCTTCAGGCATTGGCCGAGGAACCCGGCGAGGCCGCTCTCGCCGAACAGCATCACCGCCATCAGGATCGCGCCGAAGACGAGCATGCGGTAGTCGCCGACCTCGCGCAGCGCCTCCGGCAGCAGGACGACGACCGCAGCGCCGAGCACAGCGCCGAACAGGCTGCCCATGCCGCCGATCACCACCATGATCAGGATCTCGACCGACTTCCAGAAAGTGAAGTCGGTCGGCGCGAGATAGCGAACCTGGTGCGCGTACAGCGATCCGCCGAGGCCGGCGACGAACGCGGCGATGACGAAGCACTGGCTCTTCAGCAGCGTCACCTTCACGCCGCAGGCGCGCGCCGCGTCCTCGTTCTGGCGGATCGCGTTGATCGCGCGCCCGAAGCGCGAGCGCTCGAGACGCAGCAACGACAAATACACGAGCGCGGCGACCGACACGCACAGGAGGTACGCGTACGCCGGCTTCGCGAGGACGTAGCCGAAGAGGGACGCCCGCGGAATGCCCATCAGCCCGAAGGAGCCGCCGGTGAGCCACTCCTCGTTCTTGAGGACCAGGTAGACGAGGATGCTGAAGCCGAGCGTGGCCACCGCGAGGTAGGCGCCCGTCAAGCGCGTGACCGGCACCATGAGGAGGCTGGTGAGCGCAGCGATCAGCCCCGCGGCGAGGAAGGCGAGCGGGAAGGGCAGGCCGAGCTTCGTGCTGAGCAAGCCCGAGGCATAGGCGCCGATGCCGTAAAAGGCCGCCTGGCCGATCGAGAGCTGGCCCGAGAAGCCGAGCAGCAGCTGCAGCCCGAGCGCCACCGTCGCGCTGATCGCGACGAGCGAGAGCATGTGCAGGACGAACTGGTGCGGCTCGAAGACGGGCAGCAGGAAAAGCCCCGCCAGCACCACGCCGGTGATGATTCTCCTCAGGAGCGCGCTTTCCATAGTCCCACCAGCCCGGAGGGCAGAAAAAGAAGGATGGCGATGAGCATCACCATGCCGATCGCGTCCTTGTACGCGGACGACACGTACACCGCGCTGAAGGTCTCGATGAGGCCGAAGAGGATGCCGCCGAGCATCGCGCCGGCGAGGCTGCCCAGGCCGCCGAGCGTGGCGGCGACGAAGCCCTTGATGCCGAGCACGAAGCCCATCTCGAAGAACGAGAAGAACAGCGACCCGAACATCACGCCCGCCGCGCCGGCCATCATGCCGGCGATGGCGAAGGTATAGATCATCATGCGTGTCAGGTTCGCGCCCATCAGCTGCGCGACCTCGGCGTCCTGCGCCACCGCCTGCATCACGAGGCCGGTGCGCGTGCGCTTGAGGAACAGCTGCAGGAGGCCCATCAGCACGACGCCGAACACCATGATCCACACCAGCTGCGGCGAGACGACGACCCCGAAGAAGCGGTACGTCGAGCTCGAGAACAGTTCCGGATAGCGCAGCGGCTCCGAGCCCCAGACGATGCGCGCCGCGTTGATGCAGAGGATCGACATGCCGACCGTGGCGGTGATCACGTTCATGAGCGGCACGCGGCGCAGCCGCAGCGGGCGGTACACCAGGAACTCCATCGCTACCGCCAGCACGCCGGAGGCGATCATTCCGCAGGCGAGCACCAGAACGGCGGGAAGCTTGGGCATGAGCCAGAGCGTCGACAGGGCGCTCATGGAGCCGAGCATCAGCAGCTCGCCCTGAGCAAAGTGGATGATGCCGGTGGCGCGGATGATCATGGCGAAGCCGAGCGCCACCAGGCTGTAGACGCAGCCGATCGCCAGGCCTGCAGCGAAAAGATCCGCTAGGTACATGCTGTAGGCGCGATGGTACGATACGAGAGAAGGCGGACCAGGGGAGGTTTGCAATGGGTAAGCGTACGATTGCCGTTGCTATCGCGTTCGCATTTGCCGCGGGTATCAGCCCCGGCAGCCACGCTCAGACGCCCGCGCCGCGCACGCTGAAGATGCAGTCGACCTGGCCGGCGAGCATCACGCTGCAGGAGCACTTCAAGATTTTCGCCGAGCGCCTGGAGAAGCTCACGTCGGGGTCGCTGAAGATCGAGGCCATGGCCGCCGGGCAGATCGTGCCGGCCTTCGAAGTGCTCGATGCCACCAACAGGAAGGTCCTCGACGGCTGGCACGCCATCGCCTACTACTGGGTCGGCAAGAACCCGGCGGCGGCGCTCTTCGCCGGGCCCCCGGGCGGGCCCTTCGGCATGGACCACATGGATTATCTGGGCTGGCTGTACGTCGGAGGCGGGCTCGAGATGTGGCGCGACTTCTACCAGAACGACCTCAAGCTCAACGTGATCCCGTTTCCCGCGCATCCTTCCAGCCCGCAGGCGCTCGGCTGGTTCAAGAAGCCCCTGAAGAGCGTCGCCGACTTCAAGGGCATGAAGTGCCGGCAGACCGGCCTCAACGCCGAGGTGTACGCCAAGCTCGGGCAGAGCGTGGTCAACATGCCGGGCGGCGAGATCGTCCCGGCCGCGCAGCGCGGCGTGATCGACTGCGCCGAATGGGTCGGCGGCGTGGAGGATCTGCGCCTGGGGCTGCCGCAGGTCTTCAAGTATCACTACACCCCCGGCATGCACGAGAACAACTCCATCGGCGAGCTCGGCTTCAACCTCGACGTGTGGAAAAGCTTCACGCCGCAGCAGCAGGAAGCCGCGAACTCGGCAGTGAAGGACACGTTCATCACCTGGATCACGCGCTGGCAGAAGCAGAACGCCGATGCGATGGAAGAGATGGTGCAGAAGCACGGCGCCCGGATTCTGCGCACGCCGCCCGACATCCTGCTCGCCTCGCTCAAGGCCTGGGACGAAGTGGCCGCGGAGAACTCGGCCAAGTCCCCGACCTTCAAGAAGGTCTACGAGTCGCAGCGCGAGTACGCGGCCAAGGTGGTGCCCGCGAAGCGCTACATGTTCCCGCCGTATTCCTTCGCCGCGAACTACTACTGGCCGCAGGCAGACAAACCCGCGGCAGGAAAGAAAGCGGCCAGCCGATGATCCTCAAGGCATTGCTGACCGGCATCGCGCTGCAGTGCGCGGTGACGTCCGCAAGCGCGCAATCGCTCGACTACGAGTTCTTCAAGGCCCGCGTCGAGCCGATCTTCCTGCAGAAGCGCCCGGGCCACACGCGCTGCGTCGTCTGCCATGCGGAGCGCAGCAACAACGCCCTTCGCCTGGAGAAGCTGCCGACGGGGGGCTCGTGGACCGAGGAGCAGTCGCGCCGCAATTACGAGATGGCTTCGCGCCTGGTCGCGCCGGGCAAGCCCGATTCAAGCCTGCTTCTGCTGCAGCCGCTCGCGCCCGAGGCGGGCGGCAATCCGTTTCACTCCGGGGGCAGGCAGTTCGAGACGAAGAACGACCCGCAGTGGAAGATCCTCGCCGAGTGGGTCGCGGGCAAGGCGGCTAAGGCAGGACGAGCGTATTGATGCGCTTCGGAACCTCGCCCACCGGGATGGTGGCCACGCTCTTGATGGCCTTCGTATCGATCGCTGAAACGGAGCGCGCGCCGGCGTTGGAAATGTAGAGCAGCCGGCTGTCGGGCGTGAAGGTGACCCAGTTCGGCACCGCGCTGATCGGCTGGCGCCCGGGGAGCCTCAGCTCGGGCAGCGCCGCGAAGCCGAGCAGCCGCAGCTCGGGCAGCGAGTAGGCGAAGACGCCGTTGGCGGTGATGCTGGTCACCCACAGCGTCTTGCCGTCGGGCGCGACGCCGATGCCGTGCGAGGGCGCGTCGGTGCGCCGCTCGATCACGCCGAATCCGCCGGGCTCGTCGGGCAGCTTCACCCGCGTCACTTCCCTGCGCGCGGCGAAGTCCACGACCGCGAAGCCGTTGAAATTGGAGAGCTGCGCGAAGATGCGGCGCGTCGAGCCGTCGGCGTTCACTTCCATCGTCATCGGCCGCACGCCTTCGTCGAGCTTCAGCTCCCAGGCGATCTGGTCGGTCTTGAGGTCGATGACCGTGAGTACCTTGGTGCGGATCGAGCCGGTGACCACGTACTTGTTGTCCGGGGTGACGTAGACGTTGTGCAGGCGGCCATTGACCGGGATAGTCCGCGCCAGCTTCAGCGCCCGCGCATCGATGACGTCGAGCGCGCCGGGATCCTCCGCGATGCCGACCACGACCCGAGCGCCGTCCTTGGTGGCGGAGATGTTGTTGGGGTGGCCGCTCAGCCGCACCTTGGTCATCGTCTTGCCGCTCACCCGGTCGATGACGTCGAGCGTGCTGTCGGCTTCGTTGCTGACGTAGACGCGCTGCCCGTCCGGAGAGAAATCGATGCCGTGCGCGGCCTCGACGCCGTTGATGACCTGCACCACCTTGTTGGTGGCGGGGTCGATGACGTGGATGTTGTCGCCGGCGCTGTTGGTGACGTAGACGCGGACCGTTTGCGCGGAGACCGGCAGTGCGGCCAGGGCGAGGAAGAGGGGGAAGTACTTGATGGAGGTCGGCATGGCGCTTCTCCGGAGGCATCCAGTGTACCTCGTGGCCGCATTCATGACGGATCGAAATTTGATTAAGAAGAATCTGAAATAGCGGCTTGCGGGTTGATGGCTAATACTGAAAGCAACGGGGGTCATATGAACAAACTAACTGCCATGCATCGCTTCGCCGCGCTGCTCCTGCTCCTGGGGCTGAGCGCGTTCAGCTTCGGCGCCCGCGGCGCCCTCCAGGTGGTCATCGACGCCGATGAGAACCGCACGACGCCGGTTGCGCATCGCTACCTCCATGGCGTCATTCTCGACGACGCCAAGTTCCAGATCCTCCTGCCGGCGGCGTGGAATGGAAAGGTGGTCATTCACACCCGCGGCTTCTCCGGGACGGAGTTCAGCACCGGGGCGTACCAGACGGCGGCGCTGGCGAAGGGCTACGCCTTCGCCGCGAGCGACGAGGGATGGAACCGTGTCACGATCAGGAACAAGCCGGAAGACACGTATTACGAATCGCGCCAGCGCCTGGTGGAGCTCACGCTCTACATGAACGCGACGGTGAAGCAGTACTACGGCAGGGCATCCTCGCGCACGCTGATCATGGGCGGCTCCAACGGCGGCCACCACACCAAGTGGATGCTGGAGGATTTCCCGAATCTTTACGACGGCGGCCTGGCGGGCTACGGATACAACTCGCAAATCAGCCAATGGGGCGGCGTCGCGCAGGTGGTCCGCAACTACGACGTGATCGCCTCGCGCATCGACGACATCATCGCGAAGCGCGCGGCCGACCCGGCGTGGGATCCGTTCAGGACGCCGCTCTCGCCGCCGCTCACCGCCGCGCAGCTCCAGGCAATGCACAACATCTACAACATTCCCGCGCGCGTGGACTGCAATACCAGCTTCCGCTGCGACTTCGGCTACAACGCCGGCCGCTGGACAGGCTCGGAGGCGACGTGGAAGCAGCAGTATCCGGCGCTGGTCGGCTACCTGCGCGACTCGATGACCCGGTTGGACCCGACCTTCAATCCGAACGGCGGCCCGCTCGCCGATAACGAGCTAGGGCTGTGGGACCCGAGCAAGAGCCCGAACTGGGTCAAGCGCGAGCTGCGCAAGCTCGACCTGACGGGACAGCTGGAACGGCCCGTGATCATCATGCACGGCACTTTCGACACCACCGTGTCCACCGGCGAGACCGCGGGCTACAAGAGGCTGGTCGAAAAGACCCTCGGCCGCAAGGGCGCGGAGAAAGTCCTGGCGGTGTATTACATCCCCGCAATGGGCCACGGCGGAACGCAGTACAACGACCTGGTGGACGAGCAGATCGACGCGCTGGAAGCGTGGATCGACTATCACCAGAGCAACGGGCGCAGCGGCGCGCCCGCCCCCGCGATGCTCGGAATCTACCCGCGCGAGCCGAGCTCGGGCGGCGAGCATGACCGGGACGATGAGGACGGCGAGCACGGCCATCGCGACTAGATAACGCAGACCGAATCGGGCATTGGACGCCTTGCGCTGGTCGCGGCTAGACTTGCGCTAGAGGAGGTGTCCCATGAAGCTTCGCCACGTGGTGGCCGCGGGGATGGCGCTTGCGTTCGCCTGTCCTGCCCCGGCGCAGCAGAAGGAAATCAAGATCGGCTTCATCTACGACGTCACCGGCCCGTTCGCCGGCGGCGGCTCGGAGCCGGCGCAGCTCGGCACCAAGGCGGCGGTCGACCTGTTCAACGAGAAGGGCGGCGTCGAGGGCTACCGGATCAACGCCGTGTTCGCCGACGCGCAGTCGAAGGTCGACGTCGCGATCAACGAGATGACGCGCCTCATCGACCAGGAGAAGGTGGACCTGATCATGGGCGTGTACTCGAGCGCGCAATGCGTGCCCATGGTGCAGCAGATCGATGCCCGCAAGAAGTTCCTGTGGGTGAACGTGTGCATCGCCACCGCGGTGTTCAAGGACCGGCAGCTCTCCTACGTGTTCCGCCCGCAGGCGCACAGCGACCAGTTCGGCGCCGCCTCGTGCGACTACATCGATTACTACGCGCAGTCGAAATTCGGCATCGCGCCGAAGAACATGAAGATCGCCATCATCTACGAGGACGGCCCCTACGGCGCCGGCGTCGCCGCGGGCAACGAGGCGCAATGCAGGAAGCACGGCATGAGCATCGTGCTCAAGGAAGGCTACTCGGCGACCGCGCCCGACCTCTCCAGCCTGGTCACCAAGCTCAAGCGCGCCCGGCCGGACGTGCTGCTCCACACCGGCTACAACCCCGACATCACGCTGTTCCTGCGCCAGGCGAAGGAGCAGGGGCTGAAGTTCAAGGCGATGGTCGGCCACGGCGCCGGGCACAGCCAGATCGACAAGCTGCGCCAGAGCTTCGGCGACGACGTCAACTATTTCCATTCCATCGATCCGGCGGCCGCGCAGCTGCTCGACCCGAAGACGCTCAAGCCGGGCATCGGCGAGTTGACGCGCGAGATGGTGAAGCGCTACCAGGCGGTGAAGGGCCCGGGCGAGTTGCCGCCGCACGTCTCCATGGGGTTCAACAACACCTGGATCTTCCTCTCCGACGTGCTGCCGCGCGCGATCCGGAAATACGGCGGCTTCGACGCCGAGGCGCTGCGCAAGGCCGCGCTCGACACCGACATTCCGCCGGGCGGCACGCTGCAGGGCTACGGCGTGAAGTTCTATCCGCCCGGCTCGCAGCTCGCCGGCCAGAACGAGCGCGCGTTCCCGGTGGTGACGCAGTACATCGCCGGCCGCGCCCATATCGCGTGGCCGCGCGCCATCCAGACGAGCGACCCGGTGCTGCCGTTCCCCAAGGGCCACGCCTTCGCGCCTTGATTTGCTAAAAGTAGAGCAACTGACAAAAAGGTTCGGCGGCTTCACCGCGGTCAGCAACGTTTCATTCGAGGTCGCCGAGGGCGAGATCCTCGGCCTGATCGGCCCCAACGGCTCGGGCAAGAGCACCGTCTTCAATCTCATCGCCGGCGCGCTCAAGCCGAGCGCCGGCTCGGTGCGCTTTCGCGGCGCCGAGATCGGAGGGCGCCCCGCGTATCGCGTCGCGCACGCCGGCATCGCGCGCACCTACCAGATCCCGCGCCCGTTCAGGAAGCTGAGCCTGCTCGAGAACGTGGCGCTCGCGGCTTTTTATGGGAAAGGTGAAACTCCGGGCCGCGAAAAAGCCTTCGTGCTTGCAAAAGAAGCCTTGCAGCTCGTAAACCTACCCACTGAAGAAAGCGCGCGCGTGGAAGGGCTGGGAGCAGGGGGGCTGAAGAAGCTCGAGCTCGCGCGCGCGCTTGCCACTCAGCCGAAGCTGCTGCTCGCCGACGAATCCCTCGGCGGGCTCGACCATTCCGAGATGGACCAGGCCGCCGACATGCTGGCATCGATCCGCGCGCAGCGCGGCATCACCATCGTCTGGGTCGAGCACATCATGGGCGTGCTGATGCGCGTGGTCGACCGCTGCATCGTGCTCGACCACGGCGATGTCATCGCGCAGGGCAAGCCCGCCGAGGTGGCACGCGATCGCAAGGTCATCGAGGTGTACCTGGGCACCGACGCAGATGCTCTCGCTTAGCAAGGTCTGCGCGGGCTACAGCAGCTTCCAGGCGCTGTTCGACGTCAGCGTGGAAGTGGGGGCCGGCGAGGCGGTCGCGGTGATCGGCCCGAACGGCGCCGGCAAGACCACGCTGCTGCGGGTCATCTCGAAGCTGATCGAGGCGACGAGCGGCGAGATCCGCATGCAGGGCGCCTCGCTCGCGCGCGTCCCGGCGCACGAGGTGGTCGCGCGCGGCATCGCGCACGTGCCGGAGAACCGGCGCCTGTTCCCGCGGCTGACGGTCGAGGAGAACCTGCGCATGGGCGCGTTTCCGCGCGCGGCGAGAAAACGCTACGCGGAAAGGCTGAAATTCGTCTACGGCCTGTTCCCGCGCCTCGAGGAGCGCCGCAGCCAGCCCGCAGGCACGCTCTCGGGCGGCGAGCAGCAGATGTGCGCCATCGGCCGCGCGCTGATGTCGGGGCCGAAGCTGCTGCTGCTCGACGAGCCCTCCGCCGGCCTCGCCCCAGTGGTGGTGCAGGCGATCTTCGACCTGGTGCGGCGCATCTGCGCGCAGGGCTACACCGTGCTGATCGTCGAGCAGAACATCCGCCAGGTGCTGAAGGTGGTCGGCCGCGCCTATCTGCTGGAGGCGGGCCGCATTCGGCTGGCGGGAAATTCGAAGGAATTCCTCGATTCGCAAGAGATACGCAAAACCTACCTGGGCCTCTGAATGGACGTCTTCGACATCTTCCTCATGGAAGCGATCCTGAACGGCCTGCTGCTCGGCGGGCTGCTCGCGCTGCTCTCGCTCGGCCTCAACCTCATCTTCGGCGTCATCGACGTGGTGTGGATCTGCTACGCCGAGCTGATCATGTGCGGCATGTACGCGGTGTATTACCTGCACGTGCAATACCACTGGCCGCTGCTTGCCGCGATGGCGGCGGCGGTCGTGATCGTCGCGGTGCTGGGCGTCATCCTGCACCAGTTCGTGATCCGGCCGGTGCTCGGCGCCGAGCCGATCAACCAGCTGCTGGTGACCGGGGGCGTGCTGTTTTTCCTGCAGGCGGCGGCGACGCTGGTGTTCGGCATCGAGTTCAGGAACCTGGGAGTCACGCTGCCCTCGATCCGGCTCGGCGAGATGTCGTTCTCCGCGGCGCGGCTGGTCGCGTTCTGCGTGGCGCTCGCCGGGATGGTCGGCATGTACCTGTTCCTCAGCCGCAGCTACCTCGGCACGGCGATCCGCGCCATCAGCCAGGACCGCGCCATCATGCCGCTGATGGGCGTGAGCCCGGCACGCATCTTCGTGGTCGCCTCGGCGCTCGGCGGCGCGCTCGCCGGTCTCGGCGCCTGCCTGCTGGTGCTGCAGTACGACGTGCACCCGGCGATCGGCCTGTCCTTCGGGCCGATCACCTTTCTCATCTGCGTGATGGGCGGCCTGGGCAGCATGGCGGGCGGCTTCATCGCGGCTTTCGTGTTCGCGCAGTTCATCTCGGTGGGCGGGTTCTTCTTCCACCTCGAATGGGGCTACGTGTTCGCGTTCGCCTTCTTCATCGGGATGATGTTCTGGCGGCCGCAGGGAATTCTCGGCCGCAGGTGATGACATGATCGGCAATTACCCCCTGCACCTGATGATCCTGGTCCTGCTGTGGGGCTACATCTACACCAGCTGGTCGCTGATGGGGCGCCTGGGCCTGGTGAGCTTCGGCCACGGCGCGTTCATGGGGATCGGCGCGTACACCGTGGTCATGCTGTGGAACCATTTCGGCCTGTCGCCCTGGCTCGGCGCGCCTGCCGCGCTGGCCTTCGCCGCGCTGGTCGCAGTCGTGATCGGCTATCCGTGCTTCCGCTTCAAGATCGTCGGCCACTACTTCGCGCTCGTCACGCTCGCCCTGTCCGAGGTGGCGCGCCTGGTGATCGTCGCGCTGCGCGACCAGACCGGCGGCTCGCTCGGCGCCACGCCCAACTCCGCGCTGCACGGCGGGGCGAGCGCGGCACCCGGCGCGCTGCAGTTCTCGGACAAGCAGGTGTGGTTCTGGATCGTGCTCGCGTTCTGGCTGGCGGGACTGTGGGTGTGGCGCGCCGTCGACCGCAGCATGGGGCGCCTTGCGCTGCAGGCGATCAGCGAGGAGGAGGAGGCGGCCGCCTCGATCGGCATCCACGTCACGCGCGCCAAGCTGCGCATCACCCTGATCTCGGCGCTGATGACCTGCGTGGGCGGCGTCCTTTATGCGCAGTACCAGCTCTACGTCAATCCCGATACGGTGTCCGGCATCGGCATCAGCCTGCAGATGGTGTTCGGGGCGATCGCCGGCGGCATGTTCGTGATGCTCGGGCCGACGGTCGGCGCGGCGTTCACGCTGCTGCTCGCCGAAGGGCTGCGCCTCGCCTTCGGCAACAAGTACCCGGCGCTCGACAGCACGCTCTACGGCGCGATGCTGGTGCTGTTCATCATCTACATGCCGAAGGGCATCCTCGGCGCCGCGCTCGAGGCCTTGCGCGCGAGGACGGCGAGGCCGATGGCGCCCAGGAGCAGCAGCGGCATGCCGAGCGCGTAGCGCTGGCGCTCGCGCGCCTTCGCGCGCAGCGTCTTCAGCACCAGCTGATCGCCGGCCAGCAGCTCGCTGCGGCCGGCGAGATATTGGCGCAGGCGCTCCTGCTTGTCGGTGTCCATTGCCTTGGTTCCCCAGCGCACGTCCTGCTCGAGGGCGCGCAGGCGCGCGAGCTCGGCGCTCGCGGCTGCGATCGACTGCGCGCTGTCGCGGCGCGTCGCGCGCTCGCCCGGGGTGAGGAAGACCTCCTGCACCGCGGGCGCCGCGTTCTCGAGCGCGTCGAGCCAGGGCTGGTCCCCTCTGGGAAATGCCGCGAGCAATAGTCCCGCGAGCGCTAGCACCATGAAAAACATTCTTGCAAACCACAGAACCGACAGCCGCTTAAACGCGAAACCGAGCGCGACCAGCGCGGTCGCCGCGCCGAAGGCGGCCACGATCGCCGGGCCGGTCGGCAGGTCCCAGGTCCACGACGCATACAGCCCCGCGGCGCTCAGCGCCGCGCCGAGCGCCCAGGCGATGAGCAGGCGGCCGCGCACGCCGGCGGCAAAGAGACCGGCGATCGCCGCCGGGACGATCAGATAGGAGAACACCAGCAGCACGCCGGCGATGCGCACCGAGGAGGTGACGACCAGCGCGAAGGAGCCATAGAACACCACGTCCCACAGGAACACGCGCCGGCGACGGGCGCCGGCGAGCAGCGGGTCGAACGAGACTTCGATGAGCTGGCGACGCAGCGCCCAGTGCGCGGCGCCGATCAGGCCGTAGAGCGCGGCGAGCGCGCCGACTTCCTGCGGCGTCACGGTCAGGATCGAGCCGATCAGGAGCTGCTTGATGTGCTCGGCGCCCTGCGGCGCGCGGTCGAGGGCGAGCACGCCGAGCGCGGCCGACACCGCGTAGACGATGCCGATCACCGCCTCCTGCCGCATCGATGCCTCGTAGGGCCGCGCGAGCGCGAACAGCACCGCGCCCCCGCCCGCGAAGGCGAGCGCGTACCAGTACGCCGCCTCGCTCTGTACCGGGTGGCCGTAGAGGATCGCCACCGTGATGCCGAGAGCGGCGACCTGCGCGAGCGCGAGATCGACGAAGATCACGCCCCGCGCGAGCACGTGCAGCCCGAACCAGGCGTGCATGGCGGTGAGCACCAGGCCAGCCACGAAGGGCCAGAGCAACAGCTCGATCATGGCGCCAGGCGCTTCACGTTCTCTTCGAACAGGCCCAGGTAGTCGTCGCCCGAGGGCAGAAGCGTGACGCTGCGCGCGCCGGTCTTTGCGGCGATCTGGCGCACCAGCGAAGGATCCGAATACGGGTCGGCGATCAGCAGCTTCACGCCGGCCTCGCGCATGCGCGAAAAGAGCTTCGCCAGCTCCGCAGGCGAGGGCGGCACGCCGGGCGTCGGCTCGGCGGCGGCGACGATCGCAAGGCCGAAGCGCTCGGCGAAATAGCTCCAGCTGTCGTGGATCACCACCACCCTGGTGTCGCGGAGGGGGGCGAGCCTCGCAGTCCAGTCTTTCATCCTGGTATCTAGTTTTAGGAGAAAGGCATTCCGGTTCGCCTCGAAGCGCGGACGGTCCGCGGGGCTCAGCCTGGAAAGCGCCTCGACGATCGATGCAGTAATCGGTCGCGCGTTCTGCGGGTCGAGCCAGTAGTGCGGGTTGCCGTAGGCGTGCGAATGCGCCTGGCGCTCGGCCCTCAGGCGCGGCGTTTCCGTCTGCAGCAGGCGCACGCCTTGCGATGCATCGACGACCGGGCAGTCGACTTTGAGACGCGCGAGCCACGGCTCGTGATCCAGGCCGA
>Ga0210382_10000376_pt1 | contig 16228 bp, 20 predicted proteins | sample PLMedo_FD_155452 | JGI IMG/M metagenome (GOLD analysis project Ga0210382, IMG submission 155452) | Groundwater sediment microbial communities from an aquifer in East River, Colorado, USA - PLM0_60_coex redo | ecosystem: Environmental > Terrestrial > Soil > Riparian zone | place: USA: East... | reverse complement strand
CGCGTCGCACAGGCCGTCGATGTCCGAGGCATCGGCGGAGCTCGACCCGGTGACGTGAAGGCGCGACCACGTGTCGGCGCCGCTGAAGCTCGAACGGTGGGCGGGAGACCGCTCACCGACCGGTGACGGTCTCGAGCTCGCGTTCGAGGTGCACGCCGCGGAGATACGAACGTGGATCACCGTCGCGCGACCGACCGGCGAGGTCGAAACCCGGCGCGGTCGTGGGATCGAGCTGCCCTACGGCGACGGCTCGTTCCCTCGCGTGGTGTGCCGGCGCGGCCTCCAGCTGCTTCCCGATCGAGGCCGGGCCCTCGGCGAGATGCGCCGCGTCCTCGCGCCAGGTGGTGAGATCGAGGTCGCCGTCCGAGGCTCGATCGAACGGAGCCCGCCGTTCGCCGAGCTCGCCGACTCGCTCGAGCGCCACGCCGGTGCCTGGGGTGCCGCGGCGGTTCGGTGGCCCTTCTGCATGCCGGAGCCGGACGATCTGAGAGGAGTGCTCGCGGCGGCAACCTTCGAGGAGATCCGCGTCGATGTGGTTCGCAGGACCGATCGATACCCCTCGCTCGATGAGTTCCTGTCCCATCCGGGATCTGAACCGGGCGTCGTGCCGGAGATCGTCAGGAGGAGGGTGCTCGCCGACCTCGAGCGTGCCTTGGGGCCGTGCATGGATCACGACGGGTTGCTGATCACCACGGAGACGATCGTCGGTCGCGCGAGGCGAGCGTGAGGCTTCGCAACTAGACGGCTTGGAGCCGTCGGGCGTCGGCGGGCAACTCGGTCACGTCGCCGGGGAGCGTGATCACGAAACGGGCGCCGCCGTGCTCCCCATCTTCCACGTGTGCGGTGCCCCCGTGGAGCTCGGAGAACTTCTTCACGAGTGACAGACCGATGCCGACGCCTCGGCCACCGGCGCCCGCACCCTGACGGAAGGGCTCGAAGAGCACCTCCTTGAGCTCGTCGGGGATCCCCGGACCTTCGTCTTCGATCACGAGGACCACGCCGTTGGATCTGCCCAGCACCCGGATGTGCACCGGCGTGCCCGCCGGCGTGTGCCGTCGGGCGTTCACGAGCAGGTTCTCGATCACACGCTCGACCTTGCCAGCGTCGACATCGACGAGGACCGGGGAGGCCTCCACGCGGATGGGGTGGGACTCCATGCCCGGAAGCTCACGCGCGATCCGGCGCGCCAGCTCGCTCACGTCGGTCGGGGCGCGCTCGGGCTGGATGTGGCCACGGTCGAGCCGGTCGAGATCCAACAGGTCGTCGACCAAGCGATTCATCTTCTTGCCACCCTGCTCGATCATGTCGAGCATCGTCGAGCGTTCTTCGTCCGTCAGACCGATCTGCTCCGCGCGATGCAGCGTCTGGACCGAGCCGAGGATCCCGGCGAGCGGACCCTTGAGGTCATGGGAGACCGCGTGCAGGAGCGTGTCCTTCACTTCGTTCAACTCACGGAGCCCCGTCGTGACTTGGGCTTCGCGATCGAGGTGCTCCCACTGCGCCGCGATGATGCGTCGCAGGGTTCCCAAGAGGACCGCGACCGCGAGGAACGCAGCGAAGCGGAAGATCGCGTTCCACCACGGAAGAAGGTCGTACTGCGGGTAGAGGAGGTCACTCCAGAGCGCGGCGATCGTCGAGAGGGCAACGGTCGTCGCGCCCCATCGCAGGCCGAGGTTCCACGTCACCAGGCCGATCGGCATCAGGTAGAAGAGCGCCACCGACAACCGGGGACCGAGGAGGTAGTCCATCACCGCCACGACCGCGAGGAACGCGGCGCCGAGCAGGAGCGTGACACCCGGGGACTTGCCGTCGAAGAAGCCTTCGGTTTGCCGCAGGACGCGGCGCTCGGCCAGGTGGTTATCCGCCACGTGGAAAGCTTCGGCGGTCTACCGGCTTACCTTGAGTTCGGTATATCTGAGGCCCTACGCCCTTCCAGAGCGTCAGCCGGCTGCGAGCTTCTCCCCGAGGGCCCTGAAGGCCCTCCCGCGATGGCTGATGCGGTCTTTGTCCTCGTCGGCGAGCTCCGCCATGGTCCGGTCCCTGCCCTCCGGGACGAAGATCGGGTCGTAACCGAAGCCCGCCGTCCCGCGCGGCTTCCCGACGAGGGTCCCTTCACAGATCCCCTCGGCCTGGAGCTCTCGGCCGTCGGGGAAGGCGAGCACGGCGAGGCATCGGTACCGGCCCGTCCTACCCGACCCCGGGACACCCTTCAACGCCCGGATGAGCTCGTCGAGGTTGTGCTGGTCGTTCGCGTCCTCTCCGGCGAACCGCGCCGACCGAGGGCCGGGGCGGCCGCCGAGCGCGTCCACCTCGATCCCAGAGTCATCCGCCAGCGCCGGCTGGCCCAGGGCGGCCGCCCCGGCCCGCGCCTTGAGGAGTGCGTTCTCGAGGTAGGTGCTGCCGGTCTCCTCCACCTCGGGCCACGGTCCCTCGTGGTTCTCGACCGTCAGCCACTCGACGGGCCAGTCGGCGCAGATCCGTCCGATCTCCCGGAGCTTGTGGGCGTTGCGGGACGCGATCGCGATCCGAGCCGGGAACGCCACCTCAGCGGTCGATCGCGTCCCGCTGGACCTTCGTCAGCTCGACGACGCCGGCCGACGCCAGGTCGAGCAGCTCGTCGAGCTGTGCGCGGTCGAAGGGCTCGCCTTCGGCGGTCCCTTGAACCTCGACGAGTGTGCCGGAGCCTGTCATGACCACGTTGCAGTCGACCTCGGCGGCTGCGTCCTCTTCGTAACAGAGATCCAGCCGAGCCTCCCCGTCGATGACCCCGACCGAGACCGCGGCCACCGTGTCGAGCAGGATGTCATCCGGCACGAGTCGTTCATTCGACAATCCACGCAGTGCGAGCGCGAGCGCGATGTACCCGCCGGTGATCGCCGCCGTCCGGGTGCCGGCGTCGGCCTGCAGCACGTCGCAATCCACCGTGATCGTCCGCTCCCCGAGCCTGCCGAGATCGGTCACCGCTCGGAGCGAGCGACCGATCAATCGTTGGATCTCCTGGGTTCGGCCTCCGGGGCGGCCGCGGTTCACCTCCCGTGGCGAGCGTTCGGTGGTCGATGCGGGCAGCATCGAATACTCACCGGTGACCCACCCCTTCCCGGTTCCCCGGAGCCATCGGGGGGTCTCACTCGACACGGAGGCCGCGCAGAGCACGCGGGTCTTGCCCGTCGAGAACAGCACGGACCCGGCGGCCCACTCCTGATATCCCAGTTCGAACGTCACGGGCCGCAGCTGCCCCGGCGCGCGGCCGTCGGGGCGAGTCATCGCCCGACCTCCAGGACCATCCCCGGGACGGCGATGTCGATGGGCCCGGCGAAGGTCTCGGCCGCCTCCCGGATAGAGATCCGCTGGTCGAGATCGGGCGTCAGGTGCGTGAGCACCAGATGATCGGCGCCCGCCGCGGTGGCGACCCCGCCGGCCTGTGCCGCCGACAGATGGAACGGGTAGAGCTTCGAGATGTTCTGATACGTCGCCTCGCACAAGAACAGATCGGCCTCGCGTCCCAATGCGACGGCCGCGTCGCACGGTCCCGTGTCGCCGGTGTACGCGAGCACCACCCCGCCCGCCTCGATCCGGTAGCCGAGCGAGTAGACCCCGATGTGCTGCATCTCGAACGGCGTGATCCGGAACGGCCCGAGCTCGAAGACCTCGCCGGCGCGCGCGGTGAGGAAATCGAAGGCCTCCGCCATCACGTTGCGCCCCTTCTCCGACACGAGCGACGCCGCGAGGTCGGTGAAACCCCCCGGAGACCAGAGCTGTAACCCGGGATGCCCGAGCCGCCCGTAGTGCCTCGCGTAGAACGTGGGGATGATGTCGACGAAATGGTCCGGGTGGCCGTGGGTGATGAGCATCGCCCCCACGTCGTCGACCCCGACCACCTGCTGGAGACGGGCGAAGGTGCCGGTCCCCGCGTCCATCTGCAGGTGATAGCCGTCCTCGGTGACCAGATAGCCGCAGTTCTCTCCCCCGGCACCCGGCCAGGTGCCCTGCGCCCCCAGGACCGTCAGCTCCACGCGCCCTCCAGCGTCACCTGCTGGACGCCGAGGTCCCGCACCTCAGGACCGAGGAACACCTCCGCCAAACGCTGGAACTGATCGGGATCGCCCGTCGTGACGAACTCGTGGACGGGCCGACCTCCCGTGGGTGCCAACAGCTCTCGGGACACAAGCTCACCGTACACGTCCTTGGCCGTCTCCTCCGCCGAGGAGACGAGCACGACATCAGCACCGAACTCGAGCTGCAGCAACCCGGAGAGCAGCGGATAGTGCGTGCAGCCCAGCACGAGCGTGTCGATCCCGGCGTCCATGAGTGGCTCAAGATACCCGCGCGCGACGGCGCGAAGCGCCGAGGAACTGGTGTCCCCTCGCTCCACGTGATCCACGAACGCGGGGCACGCCACCGCGTGGAGGGTCACCGCCGAGCCGATCGCTCGCTGATAGGCGCCCGTCGCGATCGTGGCCTCGGTGCCGATCACGCCGACGACCCCGTTCCTTGTTGCCCTGATCGCCGCTCTCGACCCGGGGTTCACGACCCCGACCACCGGGATGTCGGCTCCCACCGCGATGTCGCCGATCGCCGAGACCTCGATCGAGTTGCAGGCGATCACGAGCAGTTTCACGTCTCGTCGCACGAGGTACTCCGCGATCTCGAGCGCGTACCGGCGGATCCGCTCGACCGGTTGGGACCCGTAGGGGAACCGAGCGGAGTCCCCGACGTAGATCAGCGGCTCGTGAGGCAGGAGGTCGATGATCGCACGGGCGACCGTGAGCCCGCCGACCCCGGAGTCGAACACACCGATCGGCCGCGGATCGCTCACCACCACAGGGACTCGGAGACCTTCTTCTCCGCGGTGGCGAGATCGTCCGCCCATGCTTCCGTCGAGAGGTACTTCCAGCCGCCGTCGGCCAGGAGGCACACGACGTTGCCTTCATCGAGCTCGGCCGCGATCCGCTGCGCCACGTGGACGACCGCGCCCGAGGAGATGCCGGCGAAGATGCCCTCCTTCGCGGTCAACTCCCGTGTCGCGCGGAGCGCGTCGTCGGAGTTGACCAAGAATTTCCGGTTCACCTCGGCGGGGTCGAAGATCGGCGGGACGAACCCTTCGTCGAGCGAACGGAGACCGTACACGAGGTCGCCCAGCTCCGGCTCTGCCGCCACGACCTGGACGGACGGGTCGTGTGCGTGCAGGGCACGGCCCACCCCGGTGAGGGTGCCGCCGGTGCCCATCCCGGCGACGAAGTGCGTGACGTCGGGGAGGTCGGCGACGATCTCCCGCGCGGTACCCTCCTCGTGGGCCCGAGGGTTCGCCGTGTTCCCGTATTGGAACGGCATGTAATACGACCGGTCCTCGGCGAGCGCGCGCGCGACCTCGATCGAGCCGTTGGTCCCTTTGTCGCCGTCGGAGAACACGATCTCGGCGCCGAACAGCCGGAGGAGTCCGAGTCGCTCCTGGCTGGCGTTGTCGGGCAACACCACGGTGAGCCGGTAGCCCTTCCGCTTGGCCACCATCCCGAGCGAGATCCCCGTGTTCCCCGACGTCGGCTCGAGGATCGTTTTGCCCGGCGTGAGCTCTCCGGATGCCTCGGCAGCCTCCACCATCGCGAGCGCGATCCGATCCTTCGTCGAGCCGGTCGGGTTGTTGCCTTCCAGCTTGGCCCACAGACGCACGCCGGCTGTCGGGGACATCACGGGCAGGCCGACGAGCGGCGTGTTGCCGATCGCGTCGAGGATGTCGTCGTGGCGGGTCACGAGCCGATTATCCCAGCGCGTCATCCGGCCGATGAGGCCGCCTGCTCTCGCAGCGCGCGTTCCTCCGGTGCCATCCGTCGCTTGACCATCCACGCGACGAGCGAGAACGCGAGGAAGCCGAGCGCGGCGCCGGTCGTGTTCAGGATCACGTCGTCGACGTCCGTCGCGTGACTGGGCAGGAGGCCCTGCACGATTTCGATCAGAACGGACAAGCCCGCCGCCGCCGACAGCGTTACCCACATCCGTCGGCACGTCCGCGCAGCGGCCGGAAGGAATAACCCGAAAGGGACGAACAGCGCGACGTTCCCGATGACCTCGCGTGCCTCCGAATGCCGGAAACCGAACTCGAGCTGCGTTCGGATCGTTGCGAAGGGTGACAGATGCAGGTTGCTGAACGCGCGATGGAACTTCCACAATCGCGCATCGATGGGGAGTGGGAAGAGGGTTACCGCGAGGATCAGCACGACAGCACAGATCAGAGCACATCGGACGATGATGGTTGGCCAGGACAGATCCCGCGCTCGTCCCAGGACGACGAGGCCGAACATGACCACGCCAGCGGCGAGCATGATCGCGTTCGCGCTCAGCATCCCCGGAGCCTAGCCCGCCCCGTCCTTCGCTTCGGGAGTCAGCCCAAGAAGGGCCGGCTCCCGCCCTCAGCCGACGTTGCGGACGAAGTGGTACGCGAACGTGTGACCGCCGTACGTGAACGGGATCATGTCGGTCTCCGCCTGGAACGCCGAACCGTCCTTGCGCGTCCCGCGGAACCGGAACGTCGTCGGGAACGCGAGAGCCTGCACGCGGTTCCAGTAGTTCCACGAGAAGTGCTGCTGGTCGTCCTCGTGCACCATCCGCTGCAAGAACTTCGGCGTGTCATTGAGCTCGTCCGGCGAGTCGTACCCGAGCAGGTCCGCGAACCGCTGGTTGCAGATCCAATGCTCCTCGTCCAGCCAGACGTACATCCCGTCGGTGCTGGCGTCGAACAGCGGCTGCAGGTGCTCGGCCAGCTCCTTGGTGGCGACCTCATGGGCGACGGTCTGCATCTAGGCCCCCTTCGCGTAGTTGCTGGCGCCGAACCAATCGACCACCACGACCGGCTCGTCCCCGATCACCCAGGCGTCGTGTCCCTTGGGCAGCGACGTGACGTCGCCGGGCTTCGCGACCATCTCGGTGCCGTCGTCCATCGCGATCCCGAGCGTGCCGGCCACGTGATACTGGAAGTGCGGCGCCTCGCAGCTCTCGGTCCCGGCGATCCCCTTCAGATCCTTCGACCAGCGAAATCCCGGTTCGAACACGAGACGTCCGATCTCGCTGTCCCCGACCTTGAGGATGTCCGCGTGCCCGCTGGGGAACTCGCGGACCTCGTCGGCGTCCTCGAAGCTCCGGTGCTCCGTCTGTTGCATGATGTCCCTCCCTCCGGTTCCTCGGTGGCAGCCTGACTTACTAGTAGGTAGGATGTCAAGATGGCCAGGGCAGGAAGTTCGACAGAAACGACCAGCACGGCGGCGCAGATCCTGGACGTCGCCGAGCGGCTCGTGCAGGAGCGCGGGTTCAACGGATTCAGCTACGCGGACGTCGCTCGTGAGCTCGGCGTCACGAAAGCCGCCCTCCACTACCACTTCTCCTCCAAGGCCGAGCTGGGCGACGCGCTGATCGAACGCTATGCGGAGCGCTTCTTCGACGCCCTCTCGAAGGTCGACGGCGTCCGGTCGGAGGCGCCGGTGAGCCTCCGCGCCTACGCCAAGCTCTATGCGGACGTCTTCCGCGACGACCGGATGTGCCTGTGCGGGATGCTGGCCGCGGACTACGCCACGCTGCCGGAACCGATGCGCGAGCGCGTGGTCCGCTTCTTCGACGACAACGAGGTCTGGCTCTCTCGCGTCCTCGACGACGGCCGCAAGGCGGGGACCATCACGTTCAGCGGGCCGGCTCGCCGGGTGGCACGGACGCTGATCGGCGGACTCGAGGGCGCGATGCTGGTCGCGAGGCCCTACCACGACCTCAAGCGGTTCCGCGATGCGGCAGAGCTGCTGATCGGCGGACTCGAGGTGAAGCGCTAGCCCCCCGCGACGGCGGGAAGGATCGACACCGTGTCGCCCTCCCCCACTTCGGTCTCCAACGAGCCGAGGTAGCGCACGTCCTCGTCGTTCAGATAGACGTTGATGAACCGGTGGAGCCCGCCGTCCTCGGACACGACGTTCTTCGTGATCCCCGGGTACCGCTTCTCGAGGTCGCCGAGGACGTCGCGGAGCGTCGCACCATCCGCCGTGACCTTCTGTTCCCCTCCGGCGTGCTTGCGGAGGATCGTCGGTAGCTTCACCTGAACGGGCATGTCGTGGGTGCTCCTTACTGGGGTCGGGCGGGAACGCCGCAGAACTGCTCGTAGTCGATCAGCTCGGTGATCGTCGGTTCCTTGCCGCAGACCGGGCAGTCGGCGTCCCAGCGGATCTTCACTTCCTGGAAGCTCATGTCGAGGGCGTCGTAGAGGAGCAACCTTCCCTCGAGCGTCTCGCCCTCGCCGGTGAGCAGCTTGATCGCCTCGGTGGCCTGGATCGAGCCGATCACGCCGGGCAGGACGCCGAACACACCGCCCTCGGCGCACGACGGAACAGTGCCGGGCGGCGGAGGCGTCGGGAAGAGGCACCGGTAGCAGGGCGTCTCCTGGCCGGGCATGAAGACCGTCGCCTGTCCCTCGAACTGATAGATCGAGCCGTAGACGAGCGGCTTGCCCAGGAACTGGGTGGCGTCGTTCACCAGGTAGCGGACGGGAAAATTGTCCGTCCCGTCGATGATCACGTCGTAGGGCTCCATCACCTCGAACACGTTGGTCGAGAAGAGGAGGGTGTCGTGCCCCACGACCTCGATCGTGGGGTTGATCGCACGCAGGTGCTCGAGGGCGGAGTCGACCTTGGAGCGACCGACGTCGGCGTTCGTGTGCAGGATCTGTCGCTGCAGGTTGGAGACGTCGACGGCGTCGAAATCCACGATGCCGATCCTTCCGACGCCGGCGGCCGCCAGGTACATCGCGATCGGCGACCCGAGTCCCCCGGCTCCGATGATCAGCGCGCTCGAGTCGAGCAACTTGCGCTGCCCCGCCCCGCCGACGTTGGGCAGGATGATGTGGCGGGCGTAGCGCTGGACCTCGTCCTCAGTGAACTTCCGGTCGCTCACGTGACCGTCACCTCCTCTTCGGTGACCTCGCCGTCACGGATGAAGAAGGATCGAAGGACCGGCTGCTCGCGATCGGCCACCGAGAGCAGGAGGTACCGGGAGTCGGGATAGAAGGCCAGCCGCCGGTCCGTCTCCGAGGGATAGGCCTCCGAGTGGGTGTGGGAATGATAGATCGCCCACAGGTCCCAGCCGCGCTCATCCAGCTCGTCGAAGACGTGGAGCTGCTCCTTGCCGTCGAGGCGGTAGGTGGCGGGGCTGGCGTCGGCGTTGGTCATCGCATAGACCTTGACGGGCACACCGGCCTCGGCCGCGATCAGGCCGCAGGCCTCGTTGGGGAACTCGCGGAGCGCTTGCTCCACGATCTCCTTGTAGAAGACGCCGTCGAGTTCAGCCATGTCCTTCTTCAGGTTGTCGGCGGGGTCAGCGGGAGGCGAACCCCTCTTGCACCTGCAAATCCTACCAACGAGGTCGGATATTCCCGCTGGTCAGCTGAGCAGCTCGGCCGACGTCGCCCACAGTTCGCGGTCGTCATCGCGGAAGGCCTGCACGGCCGCCATCGTCGTCGGACCGAGCGCGAGGTTGCTCCCGGGGAGTGTTCTCCTGATCTGCTCCAGCTCGCGTCGGGTGAACTCGCACGTCGAGGTGTTCGGCTCCACCTGGTAGAGGGCTGCGCCGTTCAGTCCGAGGATCTTCGCTCTCAGCTCCTTGGTGAGCTTCGGGTAGCCATAGCGCTCACGGATCTCCGGAGTGATCTGGAAGGTCCGCATCGCCTGGATCAATGGCTGGGGTGAGCCATAGAACAGACAGTCGGTCCCCCAGAGGACGTTGTCCTCACCTACGTGCTTCAGCAGCTTGCCGAGGAAGTGCGCCGCCTGGTCCGGGTAGCGCATCAGGTACCACCACGACGAACCGATCTCGGCGTACACGTTCTCGTTCGGGCCGATCCCCTCGCGCTCCATCGATGCGAGCAGCCTGTTCGTGCCGAGGTGGGCCGTCGCCTGCGTGTACGGCCCCTCGGTGATGCCGGGTTCGAATCCGGAGTGGTACGCGACGAAGTTCACATCGGGGTGGCGCCTCGCGACCGGGCCGATGTCGTCGGGCGAGGCGTTCGGCGAGCCGAGCGAGAGTCCTTTATGGGTGCAGATCGTCGGGATCCCGAGCTCCACGGCCTTCCGGATGAACCGCTCGCCGAGGTCACCACCTTCGCGATCGTCGAGCCACCACACGTTCCCGTCGCCTTCGAACGCACCGGGGAAATGCGTGAACGTCTTCCACGCGGCGACCGGGTAGCGGCTGGCCGTGTGCTCCATCGCCTCGAGGGCAGCCCGCTGCGTGCCCACGTTGGGGAGGGCTTGCGCGTGAAGCAGGATCCGCTCGTCCCGGCAGAGTCCCTCGACCGTCGTGCGGGTCAGATCCATGATCTCCGGCGACAGCGGGCTGCCCTCGGGGAAGATCGGGAGCGACGACAGCACCAGCATGTTCGTGTCCGACCGGAGGAACATCAGCTCGAGGAAGTGCTCGATCGAGTAGCACACGCGAGGGTCATCCTCGCCGCACCCTTTCTGCGGGAAGCTCTGCCAGAAGTTCTGACCGTTCAGGACCGGGTTCAGGTGGTACTCGAGCAGGTGGCCCTGGATGTCGAACACGAACTCTTCGCCACCGAGCGCCTCGTATGCGCTCGGTGGCTCCACCGAGGCGCTCGGCGGGATCTCATAGGACCCGCCCGGTTCGCTCGTGGTCGCCGACGAGTTCGCGCGGTGCTCCTCCCGCGTGCACGCGTTCAGGGCGAGGAACGTCGTGGCCGCGCCGCAAGCCGAGAGGAGGAACTCCCGGCGGCTCATCCCGAGCCGGCGGGCGTTCCGCTCGGCGTCGTCGCGGGCGCGGCGGATCGTCTCCCGAAGGACGGGCGGGAGCACAGGCTCCGGGTCGTACTCAGCGTTCGACGCAGGTCCGAACTCGATCGGGAGCCCAGGATCCTCCTCGGTCCAGTTGGTCGGTGGCTGCTTCGGCCCGTCCACGTCCTCTCCTCCCGCAAGATAACGGGCGCGGCAGAGGCCTGGTTCCTCGACTAGGCGGCGAGAGCGCCGGAAACGGTGATCTGGCCTGGGTCACCGGCCACGACCGTGCCGATCCTCGCGAACGGCACGTCGTGATCGCGCAAGGCCGCCTCCATCGAAGGCTTGTGCTTGGCCGCGATCAGCAGGCCGCCGGACGTCTGAGCATCGGCCAGGATCAGCCGCTCGGGTCCCGGAAGATCGCCGAAGTCCGGGTGCGCGCGGACGTAGGCGAGGTTGCGCTTCGTGCCGCCGGGGACCACGTCACGGCGAGCGAGATCGAGGATCCGGGGATCCATCAGCGGGATCGCGGCCGCGTCGAGCTCGGCCGCCGCACCGGATGCCTCGAGCATCCGGTGCAGGTGGCCGAGCAGCCCGAACCCGGTGACGTCGGTGGCCGCCTCGGCGGCCGCGTTCCGCATCGCCTCGGAAGCCGCTCGGTTCGTCGTCGTCATCAACTCGATCGCGGCCGCGACGAGGTCATCGTCCGCCAGCCCTCGCTTGATCGCCGTCGAGATGATCCCGAGGCCGAGGGGCTTCGTGAGGTAGAGAGCCGCGCCGACCGGCGCCGTCGAGTTGCGCACGACGTCGTCGGGTGCCACGAGGCCGAGCGCGACCATGCCGTACTTCGGCTCCGGATCGGTGATCGAATGGCCGCCAGCCACGACGACGCCATCGGCCGTCGCGACGTCCACCCCTCCCTGGAGGACCTGCGCGAGCATCTCCAGCGGGAGGTCGTCCACAGGCCAGTTCACGATGTTCAACGCGAGGAGTGGGCGTCCCCCCATCGCGTAGACGTCGGATAACGCGTTCGTCGCGGCGATCCTGCCCCAGTCGTACGGGTCGTCGACGATCGGCGTGAAGAAGTCGAGCGTCGCGATCAGGCCCTCTCCCGACGGGAGTCGGTAGACGGCGGCGTCGTCTCCGGTGTCGGCCGCGACGAGCACGTCCGCCGACACCTGAGGCAGTGTCACGCCCCTCAGGACCGTCTGCAGATCGTCGGGGCCGAGCTTGCAACCGCAGCCGGCGCCGTGGCTGAAGCTCGTGAGTCGCCGTTCCCCCGAGGAGACGGTCTCAGTCGCCATCGGGTGCCCGCATGCCGGGCTCGGTCCCCATCGCGTGGAAGCCGCCGTCGACGTGGAGCAGCTCGCCGGTGATGCCGGCCGACAGGTCCGAAAGGAGGAACGCCACCGCGCCGGCGACCGGACGGGGGTCGGTCGTGTCCCAGCCCAGCGGCGCGCGATCGGCCCAGCTCCCGGCGATCTGATCGAAGCCCGGGATGCCCTTGCCGGCCATCGTCTTCATCGGACCCGCCGAGACGGTGTTCACCCTGATCTTCTTCGAGCCCAGATCCCTCGCGAGGTACCGCGTGATCGATTCGAGCCCAGCCTTGGCGACGCCCATCCAGTCGTAGATCGGCCATGCGACCCTTCCGTCGAAATCGAGGGAGACGATCGCTCCGCCGCTCGACTCCATCAACGGGAGCATGCCGGTCGCGAGCGAGGCGAGGGAGAAGGCGCTGGTCTTGAACGCGGTCGCGACGCTCTCCCACGGTGTGTGGAGGAAGTTGCCGCCGAGCGCGTCCTGGGGAGCGAACGCGATCGCGTGCAGGAACCCGTCGAGCCGTCCCCAGCGCCGATCGAGCTCCACACGCACCGTGTCGATCTGCTCGGGCTCGTTCACGTCCATCTCGAGGACGTCGGGAGGATCGGGGAGCCGTCTGGCGGTCTTCTCGGTGAGGCTCACGGTCCGCCCGAAGTTCGTCAGGACGATCTCGGCCCCTTGCTCCTGCGCGACCTGCGCCGCCGAGAATGCGATCGATTGCGGCGTGAGGACGCCGGTGATCAGGAGCTTCTTGCCCTCGAGCAGCACGGGCAAACCTTACTCGGCGGCGCCCGCGATCTCCCAGCTGACGTTCCCGTCGTCGTCGAGCTGCGTCACGACGATCCGCAATCCGACCTCTTCCCCCGGGGCGCGGGCGGTGCACGCGAACGTCGCCCCTTTGCGGACCTCGATGTCGCCCGGGCACGTGGCCACGATCCCGGACACCCCGAGCCGGTCCGACACCTGACGCCCGAGCCGTCGTTCGAGCTGGTCCGTGTTCAGGGTCCGAGCGGCGCAACTCCCGGCAAGGATGGAGAGCAGAAGGAGGAAGGCAAGCGTCGGGTGGGGGGGGATTCCCGATGACACCGCGCAGGAGCGTAGCATCGGTCGCCATGGATCTCGGACTCGCAGGCAAGGTGGCGCTCGTCACGGCGGCTTCGAAAGGGCTCGGGCGCGCGTCGGCGCAGGCGTTGGTGGAGGAGGGCGCGTCGGTCGCGATCAACTCCCGAGATCCGGAAGCGCTCCGGGCGACCGCGGCCGAGCTGGGCCGCGAGGTGCTCGCGCTCCCCGCCGACGTGACCGAGCCCGATGCGCCGCGGAGGTTGGTCGAGGCGACGGTGGAACGCTTCGGAGCCCTTCACGTGGTGGTGGGGAACGCGGGCGGGCCCCCGAAGGGACGAGCGCTCGAGGTGGACGACGCCACGCTCCTCGAGGCGATCAACGCGAACCTCCTGACGTCCGTGCGACTGGTGCGCGCGGCCCTCCCGCACCTGCGGGCGGCCGGTTGGGGCCGCATCTGCCTCATCGCATCGAGCTCGGTGAAGCAACCCATCCCCGACCTCGCCACGTCGAATACCGCTCGCGCGGGACTCTGGGGGTGGGCGAAGACCGCCGCCCAGGACCTGATGGGAGAAGGCATCACACTGAACCTGGCCTGCCCGGGACTCCACGCCACCGATCGAGTCAAGGACCTCGGCTACGCCGGCCGGCTCGGCGACCCGGACGACTTCGGGCGCGTGGTTGCGTTCCTGTGCTCGCAACACGCCGGCTTCATCTCGGGTGTCGCCCTGCAGGTGGACGGCGCCAGTACGCTTGGCCTCCTGTGACTCCTGACCGAGAGTCCAAGAACGAGATGCTAGAAGAGATGAGAGGGACAACGACGTGAACGAAGCTGACCGTGCCCAGACGCTCGCCGACCGATTCTGGGAGGAGCTCCTCGAACGAGAGCCGGTCTTCGCGACGGCGATCGGCGACGAGCGCTACGACGATCGCCTCCCCGACATCGGCGAGGAGGGCCGCGCCCGCGCGGAGACCCGGAACCGTGCCGCCCTCGACGAGCTCGCCACGATCGATCGCGAAGCTCTCGATCTCACGCTACGCACGACGATGGACGTGCTCGAGGCGATCGCGATCCAGACCGTCGCCGCCATCGAACTGCGGACCGACCGACTCTACGTGGCCAACCACTTCGTCGGACCCGGTGTCCTGCTCGGAGATATCGCCTCGATCCAGCGGACGGACACCCCCGAGCACCTGGATCGCTACGAGCAGCGGCTCCGCGCCTTCCCGGGATACTTGGAGGCGTGCGCCGAGATCGCGCGCGAGGGGATCGCGACGGGCATCGTTTCGCCCCGGACGGTCGTCGAACGTGCCGTCGCGCAAGTGGAGCGCATGGTGGCGCTCTCGGCGGAGGACTCTCCGCCCCTCGGCGCCGTGGCAGAGGATGATGCGGCGGCACGAGAGCAGATCGTGCGAGCGTGGAACGACGCGGTGTCGCCCGCGTTCGCCCGGTACCTCGACGTGCTCCGCGACTATCTCCCCCACGCCGCGGAGAGCAACGCCGTCACCGACCTTCCGGGAGGGGACGCCATCTACGCGGCCGAGATCCGTTCCTGGACCACGCTCCCCCTCGATCCAAGAGAGGTGCACGAACTCGGGAACGAGCGATGGGATGCGATCCAGACCGAACGGTTCGAGGTCGCCTCGCGGCTCGGCTACGACGACCCGGCGAAGGCGATCGCGGATCGGCAGGCGTCCGGGAAGGACACGCCGGCATCCGCGGAGGCGCTGGTCGAGCTCGTCGAGGACCAGGTGAAGCGAAGTTGGGACATCGCTCCCCAGTGGTTCGGCCGGCTCCCGAAGGCCAACTGTCGCGTCCGCGAGATCGAGGCCTACCGGGCGGCGGACATGGCGCTCGCGTTCTACATGCCGCCGACGGCGGACGGTGAACGCCCGGGGACCTACTACATCAACACCCACGACCTGCCCGGCAAGGCGCTCCACCAGATCGCCGCGGTGACGTATCACGAAGCGAACCCCGGACATCACTTCCAGATCGCGCTCGAGATGGAGTTCGACGAGCGTCCATCGCTCCGGCGCTTCGGCGGGCTCCTGGCCGGTTCCTCCTTCGCCGAGGGTTGGGGCCTGTATAGCGAACGGCTCGCGGACGACATGGGCCTCTACACGGATGACTGGGAGCGGCTCGGCATGCTGGCGGCCCAGGCGCATCGAGCCGCGCGCCTGATCACCGACACCGGGATCCACGCGTTCGGATGGACGCGCGAGGACGCGATCGCGAAGCTCGAGGCAGGCGGGTCGCCCCACGGGGAATCCGTGACCGAGGTTGACCGCTACATCGCGCTTCCGGCCCAGGCGCTCGCGTACATGGTCGGGATGGTCGAGATCGAGGACGCGCGACGCCGAACCCAGGAGAAGGAAGGGGCGGCCTTCGATCTCAGAGGCTTCCACGACCGACTCCTCGCGCTCGGACAGCTGCCACTGCCTGCTCTCCGGCGCGAGCTCGTTTGATCCCTTTCAGCTGATCTTGGCGGGCTTGCGGGCCCGGAGCAGGAGGTAGTCCAGGATCCCCCGCTCCCACAGCACTTCGGCCTGACCGAGCATCGTGCGGGCGGCGAGCGCGAGGGATCTTCCCTCGCGCTCGCCGCCCGCGTCGAGGCGGTCGCGGACGAAGCGGAGGGCGGGCGCGATCACTCGATCGCCGACGATCTGGGACTCGACGTCAACGAAACCGGCGGTCGCGGCCGTGGCGGTGATCAGTCCGGGCGAGGCCGCGGCGCTCGAGCGAAGCCCCCACACGCGAAGCATCGCCACGGCCGCGACCGCTTCCCGGGGGCCCTCGGGGTGGCGAAGCGTCGGCACGTCGGACATCGTGAGGATGCCGCCGGGTCGAAGCACGCGGAACGCCTCCGCGAAGAACCGCTCGCGCGAGGAGAAGTGGAACGCCGCCTCCACGCTGATCAGCCCGTCGAAGGAACCATCGGCGAACGGGAGCCGGCACGCGTCCGCGCACACGGCGCGGCCGCCCGCATCCCGCAGGCGCCCGCGCCCCGCCTCCAGCTGGGACCACGTGATGTTGACCGCCGTGAGTGACCGAGGGTGTGCGACCTCCGCGATGACCGGGTCCTGGGCTG
>Ga0210382_10000375_pt1 | contig 16286 bp, 12 predicted proteins | sample PLMedo_FD_155452 | JGI IMG/M metagenome (GOLD analysis project Ga0210382, IMG submission 155452) | Groundwater sediment microbial communities from an aquifer in East River, Colorado, USA - PLM0_60_coex redo | ecosystem: Environmental > Terrestrial > Soil > Riparian zone | place: USA: East... | reverse complement strand
GGCGTCCACCCGAACACAGCCTTGAGTGGCGGGACCACGTAACTGCGCAGGAAGGGAATCAAGACGAAGATGCCCCACATGCCGTAGACCACGCTGGGGATTGCGGCGAGCAGCTCGACTAGAAAGGCTACCGGCTGGCGCAGCCAGCGCGGTGAAAACTCCGTCAGGAAAATCGCGACGCTGAGCGCCAGCGGCACGGCGATCAGCAGCGCCAGCAGGGACGACGCCAGCGTCCCGAAGATCATCGGCGCCGCGCCGTAGACCTCGGCCACAGGATCCCATGTCGACGTGAACAGGAACGACGGCCCAAACCGCTTGAGCGCCGGCAACGCCTCCACGAAGAGCACGCCGAGGATGATGAGAAGCAGGGCCGGCAGCGCGAGCGCGAACCCGGTCAGCACCTGCTGGTAGATGTGATCGCTGCGATCTCTGCCGCGGAGGGGACTGGTCATCGCACCGGGAACCTACCGGCGCCTTACGGACTGTCCGTCACGACGGTGTAACGGAATTGTCACTACGAAACTGGCGCGCCTCCCGATGCTCTTGAAGGCGCATCGGGAGGCGGCCCTATGTCCTACGCCAACCAGTTACTCCGCAGCCTTCCAGACCGGCCGCCCGCCGGCCGTGATGGTCTTCAAGCGGGCCTGGATCCAGGGGCGCAGCTGCTGCGGCAGCGGCGCGTAGCCCAGCTCGGGCGCCTTCGCCTGGCCCTCGGTCTCGGCCCACCAGATGAACTGCACCAGTGCGCGGGCCTTCGCCGAATCGCTGTACGTCTTGTGCACCAGGAGCCACGTGAAGCTCGCGGCCGGATAGGCCTGCGCGCCCGCCGAGTTCGTGATGGACACCCGGAAGTCGGTGTTCGGGCCCATGTCCTTCATCGCACCGGCGGCAGCGGCCGTCACCGATTCGAGCGAGGCGGTGATCCAGTTACCCGCCTGATTCTTCAGGACCGCGAACGGCATCTTGTTGATCAGGGCGTATCCCAGCTCGATGTAGCCGATCGCGCCCGGCGTCTGCCGGACGGTGGCGGCGACGCCTTCATTGCCCCGGCCACCGAGGCCCACCGGCCAGCTTACCGACGGACCCTTGCCGACCTTTTGCGCCCACTCCGCGCTGACCTTGGAGAGGTAGTCGGTCCAGACGAACGACGTGCCCGAGCCGTCGGAGCGGTGCACGACGATGATGTCCTGATTCGGCAGGGTGACGCCGGGATTGATGCTCGCCAACCGCGCGTCATTCCACTTCGTGATCTTGCCGAGGAAGATGTCGGCCAGCACGTCTGGCGTCATACGAATCGGCTGCGACACATCGGGCAGCGTGTACGCGGCGACGACGGCGCCGAGCACCGTGGGGATATGGAGCACATTGCCGCCGATCGCGGCGATGGCGGAGTCGGTCATCGGCGCGTCGGTGGCGCCGAAATCCACGGTCCCATCGGAGAACTGTCGAATGCCGCCGCCCGACCCGATCGACTGATAGTTCAGCTTCGCGTCGGGATGCGACTGGTTGTAGGTCAGCATCCAGTCATCGTAGATGATCCTGGGGAACGTCGCCCCGGCGCCGTTGAGCGTGACCTGCGCGGCCGCCGGGAGGGCGGTGCCGAGCAGCGCGGCCAGAGCGAGAAAGCGGGTGGACTTCATGAGGGTTGTCCTCTCTAGAGTCGAGTTCAGAATACGAACTGCGCTTGAAATAGCGCTTGATTAGTGGCAGTGGCGCCGCTTTCGAACGACAGGCGATCGAGATCCGCGAGCAGGCGCACGTTCGGCGACAGCTGGTACGACACGCCGCCGATGATGCGGGTGTTCTTGTTGTTGACGACATTGGTATTCGGATCGACCAGGTCGATCCGACCGATCACCGCGATCTTGTTGTTCTTCAGATGATAGACGCCGAACGCGCTGATGATGCTGCCGGTCTGCGTCGAGTCCTTCCTGGACACGAACTCACCCGCGAGTGTGAACTGCTGCGATTTATACGATACTTGGCCGAGAAACCGGTTGCGGTCGTTCCCGGCGAAGGCGGGACCGTATTTTCCGACTCCCGCGTAACCCGTGACGCGCAGGCCCCCAACGCGGCTGGCGTCGTTGGTTGGTTTGAGGCGCACCGAGACGCGCGCCTCCACATCCTTGTGGAAGTCGCCCGTGCCGCCCGAGTAACCCTCTCCGTTGACTAACGCGACCTGGCTGTTGACCTGGTCGTTGTTCCATTTGCCATCGATTCCGAAGCCGATGTCCGACGACGTCATGGCACCGTTGCGATCGACCGCGATTGTGCCCTGCATGCGGTACTCCCACAGCGTTTCTTCATAGTCCACAAAGGGAGTCTGCATCATGCCCAGCTTGTAGGTGAGGCTGCTGCCTGTCGGCGTCCACGCTGCGAAGGCGTACTTGAGCCGGATCAGCTGGTTCGTGACGGCGCTCGGGATGATGTCGGCGGTGACACGCGTGCTGATGCCGCCCGTGAACCGACCGAGCACATTCACGTACGCACGGGTGATATCGAACGTGTTGGTGTGAACCGCGGCATCCGTGTACTGGTACTGCGTGTAGATGACGCCGGCGACGGTGACCTGCGGTGCCTGCGTGGCGGGCGCCTGAGCGGCCGCACGGAGTGCGGCCATGCTTAACACGCACAACGTGGCCAAGAGCCTTGCGTGCACGGGTACTCCTCAAGACTTGGGTGAACTGGTGGACTGCTCCAACGGCTGCAAACTGCGCGGCGGCCATCACTGCGATGAGTCGGCGATGTCACGATTTGGTAACGGGGGGCCCCCCTAAGCAGATAGCGGAGCCAGACAGGCCTCCGCTACCTGGCACCCGGACGGTCGGCCGTGCAATCCGGCCGCCGGGCACATAGGGACAGTCAGTGCAGGATGAGCGCGGAGGCGCCGATCGCGCCGGCTAGCCCAAGTGCCACGCCGCCTATGACGTCGCCGACGTGATGCACGCGCAACGAGACGCGCGAAATCGCGACCAGTGCCGCAACGGGCAGGAGAATCGGGGCGAGCAGGGGGTGAGCGAGTGCTACGGTGCTGCTCAGCGCCGTCGCCGCTGCCGCATGCCCAGAGGGGAACGAGAAGGGATCCGGCAGCTCTATGAGCGCCAACGGGCGACCGTTCGCGTCACACGGCCGCGGCCGCGCGACGGCACGCTTCAGCACCTGGACCGCCAGGTGCGACGTCGTCAGCGCGAACAGCGCAGCGAGACCGAGCAGCTGCTCGCCGACCGCGACGAGCAACAAGGCGATGCCGATCGTCACACGCGCGCCGCCGAGGTGCGTGAGCCAGCGCATCAGACCCCTGCCGCGACGGGGTCGGACGTGCGTGTGAACGCCTGTGTGAGCACGCGACCCTCGTAGGCCGTCGGAACCTCCAGTCCGAACCACCACAACAGCGTCGGCGGGACATCGAGCAGCGACACCTGGCGCGTGAGCTGGTGGCGTCGGGTGACATCGGGACCGGCGAGAATGAGGGGAATGTGTTCGTTGCTGGGGTGCGGCTCGGCGTGATCGTGTGTGCTCACGCCACCGCCACCGTGATCGGCCATCACGATCACCAGCGAGTGCTCGGTGAGATCCGCTAGCACACCGATCGCCGCGTCCACCTCGACCGCCGCCGCGCGGTATTGCGGCGACATCCAGCCGTGAGCGTGCCCCGCCTGGTCGCAATCGTTCAGGTACACGAAGACCAGTCCAGCCGAGGGGGCGAGCGCGGCGGCCTGGGCTGTGCGCGCGACGTCGCGCGCGCGCAGACCGGCGGAGCGGTATTTCCCGAGCCCCGCCGCCTTCGTGAGCGCCCAGAGAACGGCGCGCTCGGCCGGGAGGAGCTCGCTCGCGACGACCTGGCTCGGCACGCCACCGCGCGACAGTTCGCGCGCGAGCGGGCGCAAGGCCGGCAGGCGCGCGAGGAATCCGCCGCTACGGTGCGGCTGGGCCGCACGGTGCTCGCACGCAGCGCCATGGTGTAGGTCCGAGCCAGCGCGTCGAGTGAAGGCATATCCGTCGGCGTGATCGCGTCGGGCCGCAGCCCATCGGCCAGGACTAGGACTACGCGGCGCATGAGGCCGCCTCCGCCGTTGATAGACCGGCGGCCTTGGCGTACTGCTGCAGCAGCGCAAGGTTCTCGGGTGCGACGTCACGCGCGAGCGCCGCCACCCTCGCGGCCCTGGCGATCTCGGCGCGACGCTGGGGCGCGATCACCAGCGACAGAATCTCGGCGGCGAATCCTGTTGCATCCTCGGGCGCCACCAGGAGACCGCTCTCTCCGTGGGTGATGCTCTCGCGGAATCCACCCGCGTCCGCGGCCACGACGGCTAACCCCGAGGCCATAGCCTCGAGGGCAACGAGCCCGCACGTCTCGGTCCGCGACGGCAGCACGCAGATGTCCGCGCTCGCGTAGACGTCCGCGAGCTTGCCCCGGTCGAGGAAGCCGAGCTGGCGTACCCACGGCAAGTGGGTGAGCAGGCGGCGCGTCTCTGGTCCCTCACCGGCGAGGACAAACGTCGCGCGCTGGCCGACCCGCTCGCGGGCGGCGATCCACGCCTCGGCGAGCACATCGATGTTTTTCTCGGGAGCCAGCCGGCCGACGTGCAGGATGACGGCGGTGTCATCGCCGCCCGCGAGCCAGCGGCGCCAGCCCGCGCTGCGCCGTGCGGGGTGGAAATGCACGGTGTCGACGCCGCGTCCCCAGACGATCGGACGTCCGATGCCGCGGCGCTCCAGCTCAGTCGCGACCGCCTCGCCGGGCGTCTGTGTCAGCACCGCTGGTCTATGGAACCAGCGCAGCCACTTCCAGACCAGCGGCTCGACGATACCCGCGCCGTAGTGCCGTGCGTACTGGGGGAAGTTCGTGTGATACGAAGTGACCAGCGGAATGCCGCGCCGCACCGCGTAGCGCCGACCCGTCAGTCCCAACGGCCCTTCCGTCGCGACATGCACGACGTCTGGCTCGAAGGGATCGAGGAAGCGCGCGACGGCCCCGAACTGCGGCAGCGACAGCCGTATCGCCGGATACGGGGGAAAGGCCGCCGACGGAATGCGCAGCTCACCCGGCTCCACCGCGGAGTGGCCGGGGTAGCGCGGCGCGACGACCACGACCTTGTGGCCGAATTCGCGGAGCACATTCGCGATCCGGACGACCACCGTCGTGACGCCGTTGACCTGCGGCGTGTAAGTGTCTGTTACGAGCGCGATTCGCACGAGCCAACGATGCCCGGGGGCGGTCAACGGGCAGTGACGGCTGCGTTACGGCTGTGTAACGAGGGCTAAGTCGCGAAGTACAAGAGGATTGTGGTGCCGCGGCCCAGCTCGCTCTCGGCCTCTACGCGGCCGCCATGTGCCTCGACCAGGTGTTTGACGATGGCCAGACCGAGCCCTGTCCCGCCTTCCTGACGCGAACGACCGGGGTCTACGCGGTAGAAGCGCTCAAAGATGCGCGCCAAGTGATTCGCTGGGATGCCCGTGCCGGTGTCGCTGACTCGGACGACAGTGGCATTCCCGGCTCGCTGCACGGCGACCCGGATCCGACCGCCCGTCGGCGTGTGCCGCAGCGCGTTGTCGAACAGGTTCGTGAAGATCTGCCGCAGTGCTTCGGGGTCGCTCGTGATGGACGACGCGTTCGTTGCGCTTTCGAAGGCCACGTCTCGGCTGGCGGCGCGCTCCGCGAACGGACGCCAGGCTTCACGTGCGGCCGCCTCGACGTTGACTGGTCGCGGCTCAGGCTCCCAGGCTCCCGATTCGATGCGCGACAAGTCGAGTAGGTCGTCGACCAGGCGCTGCATGCGGCGGGCGTTGTCGACGATCGTCTGCGCGAAGCCCGTGGCCTGCGTGTCCAGCGACTCGGCTGCGAGCGTCTCGGCGTATCCGGCGATGGCCGTCAGCGGAGTCTTCAGCTCGTGCGACACGTTCGCCACGAAGTCACGCCGAATGGTTTCGAGACGCCGCACGTCGGTGACGTCACTCAGCACGAGGAGCGTCCCGCCTTCCGCGAGCGGCCGGGCGGAGAACACGACGGTGCGGTCCCCGAGATCGAGCTCCCGTCCCTCGACCACTGCGCCGGTCAGGACCTCGCGCATCAGCGCGCGATGCGTGCGGTCATGAAAGAGCTCGCCCAGCGGCGGCAGCGCCTCGGTACTCCCGTAGGCTAGCAGGCGTCGCGCGGCCGCGTTGGCGGAGACGATAGCACCGCGTTCGTCGGCCGCGACGACGCCATCCGACAGCGCCTCGAGCAGCGTGCGTGATTCCTCGCGCTCGCGGCGCAGGGAGTCGAAGCGACGCTCGAGCTCATGATGCATCGCGCGGAGCGAGTCTACGTGATGCGCCAGCTCCGGGACGTGGACGTCCGGAAATTCCGCCGCGCGGCCGGCGGCGATGTCGCGCGCCGCCTCGGCGATGCGGAGCAGGGGCCAGGCGAGCGCGCGCGCCAGCATCCAGGCGACGAGCCAGGCCGCCAGCAGCATGACCAAGCCTGCGGCGGCTACGGCGCGTTGGACGGCGTGGACCTGGGCGTCAACGATGGCGAGGGTCGTGGAGACGCGAACCACGGCGAGCCCGGGCGGTCCATCCCGAATCGCCACGTACATCTGCCGTTCGTTGGTGGAGGCGCTCAGGCGTTCCGTCTTCCCGACGCCGCGAGCGGAATCGAGTGCGGCGCGCACCTCGGGGCGGTCGCGGTGATTCTGCAGCTGGGCGAGGGAGGCGCGGTCGAACTCGGTGTCGCCGCGGACGTGCCCTTCAGGATCGATGAGCGTGACGCGGCGTCCCAGGCGCGCGCCCGCGAGCGCGGCGAATTCGGGCCACCGAGTCGAGTCGGCCGGCGCGAAGGCCGCCACGAGCCGCGCTTCGCGCTCCAGCTCGGCTGCGATTTCCTGCTCGAGGTGCCGCCGCAGCAGCACGTCGGCGGCGAGGATCGAACCTGCGACCGCGGCAGCCACGAGCAAGCCGATGCTCGCGAAGAGCCGCGTGACGAGCTTCATGTGCGACGGCGGCGAGCGGCGGGAGTGGGTTTCTTGGGCGAAGCGGCCGGCTCGCGGAACCGATAGCCGACGGCGCGCACGGTCTCGATCCAATCACCGGCCGCGCCGAGCTTGGTGCGCAGTCGCTGCACGTGCATGTCCACGGTGCGTGTCTGAATGTCCGGCTGTGCCTGCCAGACCGACTCGAGCAATTGCGACCGTGATTGCACGCGGTCACGGCGCTCGATCAGGCGCTCCAGCAGTTTGAACTCGGTTGCGGTGAGCTCGACTTCTTTTCCCTCCGCGGTCACGCGATGGGCCGTGCGGTCGAGGACGATCGGCCCGCCGACGAGGCGGCCGCCGGCCGCGACTGGCGGCGCCGCCAGGCGTCGCAAGATGGCGCCCACGCGCAGCACCAGCTCTTTGGGGGAAAACGGCTTCGCGAGATAATCGTCGGCGCCCAGGGACAGGCCCTTGATCCGATCGGGCTCGTCTTTGCGCGCCGTCAACAGCAACACGCCGACGTCGCGCGTCTCGTCCCGGCGTCGCAGCTCGGCCAGCACTTCGAACCCCGAGTGTCCCGGGAGCATCAGATCGAGGACGACCAGATCGGGGCGCTCTTCGCGCGCCGAGCGCAGGGCGTCCGAGCCCGTACCGGCGGTCGTGACGCGATAACCTTCCTTGGCGAGATGATAGGCGACGAGCGCGGTGATGTCGGGCTCATCGTCCACAACGAGGATGCGGTGAACCGTCCCGGAGTCAGTCGCCATGAGCAGGCGGGAAGGTAGCGTTGGCGGCACTTGAAACACAACCGTGACAAAGCGTCGACGATTGTGTGATGCGCGATTGCGAGCGTTGCGGGACCAACTCACTTCGAGGGATTTCATGCAACGTCTCACGCTCTTCACCTTGTTGAGCGCCGTCGCGTCGGCGCCCGCCTGTCACGACGCCGCCAGCGCCCCACCGCTCAGCCAGCAGGTGTTCCAGAACGTCAGCGCGTCACTCTCCGCTCGGTCCACGAGCGCCCCCGCTCAGGCATATGCGCTCGTCTCGTCCGCGCGCGTCACGCCCATCATCACATCGGGGGACGCGGTCGGCAGCGCCGGTTACGTCTTCGGCCCGGTGCCGGACGGCCTCGGCGGGTATAGCGATGGCCAGAACCTCGTCCTGTACGCGAATCACGAGCTGACGTCGGGCGGCATCCGAAAAACCGATGGCACTGCAGACTGGAAGTTCGCCCGCGTCTCGCGCCTGGTCATCGATCCGCACACCTTGGCGGTCACGGACGCGACGTATGTCGTCGACGGGTCCGGGCAGTATCAGCGGTTCTGCTCAGCCACGTGGGTCGGCGCGGCAGAAGGATTCCCGGCGGGCTACTTCTTTACCGGCGAGGAGAATACCGGCGGCGCGCACGATGGCATCCAGCTCGCCATCGGGTCCGACGGCGTGCGCCATGAGCTGCCGTGGCTGGGCCGCTACGCGCACGAGAACCAGATCGCGATCTCCGGCTTCCCGGGCAAAGTCGTGTTGGCAGGGTTCGACGATACCCGCGGCGCGTCGGAGCTGTATCTCTACGTCGCGAATTCGGAAGCCGATGTCCTGAGCGGTGCCGGGCAGCTCTATGTATTCGCGAGCAGCGGCGCGGCCGGGTCCGGCTATCTCGCCGAAGGCCAAACGATCACGGGTCACTTCGTCGCGGTCCCGAATTCCGGCTCGCTGTCGTCGTCGCAGCTACAAACGGCGGTGAACGGACTCGGTGCTTTTCCGTTCGTGCGTCTCGAGGACGGCGATTACGACCACCGGGAGGGACGCTCCAGCAAGAATCCGGCGATCTACTTTGTCGATACGGGAGCACCCACCGTGCTGTGCAACGGCGCGCCGTGTGACGCGTTCGGATCGATCTATCGCATGGAGTTCGACGCGGGCAACCCGACGGCAAACGCGCGCCTCACGTTGCTCGAGCGTTCGCGCAACGCCGATGTCGAGTGGGCGTCGCCCGACAACGTCGCATCGGGGAAGAACAGCTTGATGCTGCAGGAAGACCCGGCGTATCCGGAGTTCGCGCGCGCGCCGCGCATCTGGAATTTCCATACGAATGCGGTGGGCGCTTTGGTCGACCGCGGCCAGGCCATCGTCGAGATGGACAACGCGGATTGCGTGGATGCGAACGGAACGTGCTGGGAATCGAGCGGCATCATCGACGCCTCGGCCTGGTTCGGCGCGGGCGCGTGGTTGTTCGACGTACAGGCGCACACGCTGCCCATTCCGTCGCAGAATCTGACGGCCGAAGGGGGACAGCTGTTGCTGCTGCGCTTGCCGGGCAGCTGATGACCTAGCAGGACGCAGAGGAGCCGCGGTAGTTTTCTGCCCACTATGCGGCTCCTCTGCACACTGCTCCTCGCACTCCAAAATCCCACCCCCGCTGATACCGCGCATATCGTCATCGTCGCCACGACCGACGTGCACGGCCGGGTGTTCGGGTGGGACTACGTTCGTGACGCCGCAGCCCCGGGCGGGCTCTCGCGCGCTGCCACCGCGCTCGAAACACTGCGCAGCCGTTATCCCGGCATGCTCGTGCTGGTCGATGCCGGCGATCTGCTGCAGGGCAATCCCTTCGCGACGTTCTACGGCCGTTACGACAAGCGTCAGCCCAACCCCATCGTCGATGCGCTGAACGCGCTGCAGTACGACGTCGTCACGCCGGGTAACCACGACTTCGATTTCGGCCTCGACTTCCTACGCCGCGCCGCCACGCAGGCCACCTATCGCTACGTCTCCGCGAACGTCGAAGACTCGAGCGGCGCGCCGCTGTTCCCCAAGACGGTCATCCTGCCGCGCGGCGCCGTGAAGGTCGGCATCACGGGCTTTACGACGCCAGGCACGATGCTGTGGGATCGCGCGCAGCTCGCCGGGCCGCGCGTGCGCGTGCGGCGCATCGCCGGCGCCGCTCCCGCGGCGCTCGCGCGCATGGAGGGCGAAGGCGCGGACGTGAAAGTCGTGCTGATCCACAGCGGCTTCGGGGAATCGAGCTACGACACGACCGGTGTCGGGCCCGAGAACGCCGCCGCCGCGCTGGCGGCGGTGAATCCGAAACCGGATATCGTGATCGTCGGGCACACGCACCGCGAAATCCGCGACACCGTGATAAACGGCGTGCATTTCGTGCAGCCGAAGAACTGGGTGCAGAGTATCGCCGTCATACACGTCTCGCTGGCGCGGGACTCGACGCGACGCTATCGCGTGACAGCGGTCCACAGCGACCTGATCCCGCTGCGGAACGTGGCTGAGTTGCCGCGCTTTGCGCAGCGGCTCGACGCCGCGCACGAAGCGGCGCGCCTGTGGGCCGGCTCGCCGGTCGGCAGCGCGGGACCGGGATTCGATGCGCGGTACGCGCGCGTGCAGGACACGCCGCTGCTCGACTTCATCAATGAGGTCCAGCGCCGCCGGGCCGGCGCGCAGCTGTCGGCGGCCGCGGCCTTCGACGTCCAGCCGGGATTGCCCGAGGGCGACGTCCACCAACGCGACATCGTGGGGATCTACCCTTACGAGAATACGCTCCGCGCCGTGCGGATCTCGGGCCAGCAGCTGCGCGAGTACCTCGAGCATTCCGCCCGCTATTTCCGCACGTACGAGCCGAACCAGCCGATCATCGACGACAGCGTCGCGGGCTACAACTACGACGTCGTGAGCGGCGTCGTCTACAACGTCGATCTCTCCCGGCCGGCGGGCCAGCGCATCCGGGGACTCGCCTACGAAGGTCGCATCGTGCAGCCGACGGACAGCTTCACCATGGCGGTCAACAGTTACCGCCAGGCGGGCGGCGGCGGTTACGCGATGCTCGCGCACGCGCGCGTCGTCTACGACAAGGGTGAAGACATTCGCGAGCTGCTGGTAGACGAGATCCGCCGCGTCCGCACGATCCAGGCGGCGTCGTATCTACGGCCGAGCTGGGCGATCGTTCCCGATCCGGCGCGCGCCGCCGCGCGCGCGACATTCGCGCCGCCGCCGGCCGCGGTCAGCCAGGCCGACAGCACGCTGCTGCGCGTGCTCACGACGAGCGACCTCCACGGGCAGCTCGAGGCGCGCGTGTGGGACTGGTCGCAGGGCCGGCCGGTCGGCGGCGTGGCGGCGCTGAAGCCGTGGCTCGACAGTCTCGCCCGCGTCTGCGGCTGCACGTCGCTGCGGCTCGACGCCGGCGACGAAATGCAGGGCACGGCGCTGTCGAACGCCACGTTCGGGCGCGGCACGATCGACGCCATGAACGCGCTCGGCATCGATGCCGCGGCGATCGGGAATCACGAGTTCGACTGGTCGCTGGATACCCTGCGCGCGCGCATGCGCGAGGCGAAATACCCATTCCTCTCGGCGAACATCACGAACACCGCGGGCACGGCACGACCGGAGTGGGCGACGCCCTGGAAGCTGGTGACGAAGAACGGCGTGAGGATCGCCGTGATCGGCTTGACGACGACGGAGACGCCGACGAGTACGGCGTCGCGCAATATCCAGGGTCTCGCGTTCGGGGACGGCGCGCAGGCGATCAAGCGCTATCTGCCGGAGGCGCGCGCCGCCGCCGACTTCGTGATCGTCGTGGCGCACGTGGGTGCGGTGTGCGATTCGGGAACCGGGGGGGGGGGTACGTGCCACGGGGAAATCCTCGATGTGGCGCGCCAGCTCGATTCCGGTTCCGTCGATCTGATCGTCGCCGGTCACACTCACACACGCGTGAACATCGTCGTCCATGGCATCCCCATCGTCGAGGCGCAGTCGAGTGGCCGCTCGATCGGCGTCGTCGACTTCGTGCGCGCCGGTGGCCGGCGCGACGTGCGCGTGCAGCTCGTCACGCCGTACGCCGACCAGGTCAAAGCCGACGTGGCGTTGACCGACGCGCTGGGCCGCCAGCAACAGGCGGTTCGCAACCTCACGGAGCGGGTCGTCGCTCGACTCAAGTTCCCGCTGAAGCGCTCGGGTGACGAGTACGGTTTGGGGCGGCTCATCGCTGACGCGCAGCGCGCCGCCGGCCGCGCCGACGTGGCGATCATGAACAACGGCGGTATCCGCGCCGATCTGCCCGAGGGCACCGTCACGTGGGGCCAGGTCTACCAGGTGCAGCCGTTCCAAAACCGCTTGGTGCGGCTCACGGTCAACGGCTCGGTGCTGCAGGACGCGCTGGAGCAATGCGTCGCGGCGGGGGGGGGGGGGGGGGGGGGCCAGGATCATCTCCCCGACTGTCACGTCGCCGGCGTCGAGGTGTGGTTCGACGGTCATCAGGCGCCCGGCAAGCGCATCAACCGGGTTCGCTTCGACAACGGCAAGAACCTCGACAAGAACGGGACGTACACTCTCGTCGTCAGCGACTTCATGGCGACGGGTGGCTCGGGATTCCGCATGCTGGTGGGCTCGCCGAGAGAAGACCTCGACGTCGTCGATATCGACGCCCTGACCCGCTATCTGGGTGTGCTGCGTCCTCCCGTGGAGGCGCCCGACAGCGCGCGCTTCCATCGGACCGACCACTGATGCGGGTTTTCGTCAACGACAAGGCGGTCGACGTACCACGGGGGGCGCGCGTGCGCGACGCGGTCGCGCAGGCGGACGACGGCCTGGCGCGCCTGCTCGACGGCGCCGCGTACGTCACCGACGCGGCCGGCCGTCCGATCGATTCCGGCGATGCGATTGCCGAGGCGGGCGCCGTGTTCCGCGTCGTCGTGTCCGCCAAACGGGAAGGAAAGCCCCGGCTCACCAAGGAAGTCTTGAAGCGCTGGCCTAAGGCCGAGCTGCACGTGCACCTCGATGGGGCGTTGCGGCCGGCCACGATGATCGAGCTGGCACGCGCACAGGGCATCCGGCTGCCCGCCGACACGCCGGATGCACTGGCGAAGGCGATGCTGGTGCGTGATGCCAAGAGCCTCGAGGAGTATCTCCAGAAGTACGAGATCACACTGTCCGTCCTGCAGACCGCCCAAGCGCTGGAGCGCGTCGCCTACGAATTCGTGCTCGACAAGGCGGCGGAAAACGTCCGCTATGTGGAGGTGCGGTACTCGCCGTTGCTGCATCGCCCCGCGCTGACGCTCGCCCAGGCGATCGAAGCACCCCTCGCCGGCATCCGGCGCGCATCCGCCGAAACCGGCACGAAGGTGGGGCTGATCGTCTGCGCCATGCGCACGCGACCGCCTGCCGAGTCCCTCGAGCTCGCGCGCGCGGCCGCGGAATATCACAGCGCCGGCGTGACGGCATTCGACCTCGCCGGAGCGGAGCGTGGGCATCCCGCGCGCGATCATCGCGCGGCATTCGAGTACGCGGCCGCGCACGGTATGGCCTGTACGTGTCATGCGGGTGAAGGCGACGGGCCGCAGTCGATTCATCAGGCGTTGCACGAAGTCGGCGCGCAGCGGATCGGGCATGGCACGAGGCTCGCGGAAGATCCTGCGCTGCTGGAGGAAGTCGTCGCCCGCAAGATTCCGCTGGAGATGTGCCTCACGAGCAATGTGCATACGCACGTCGTGGCATCGGTGGCGGAGCATCCCTTTAAGCGCTATTACCAGCAGGGCGTCGTCGTCACGCTCAACACTGATGGCCCGTTGACCGACGGCATCACCCTGACGGACGAGTATTTTCTCGCGCACGCCGTCCTGGGACTGTCGCCCGCCGATCTGGCGCGCGTGGTCCTCAATGCCTGCGAGAGCGCGTTTCTCCCGGAGTACGAGAAGGTGGCACTGGTGTCCCGCGTTCAGAGCGAACTAGAGGGAGGGGCTCCCTGATGTCCTGGCGCCGGGTCGTCTTCGCGTTCACGGTCACGTTCGTCTGCGCGCTGGTGGTGTTTACGTTGCCGCGGTTCGTGTTCAATACGGTCAGCGGGGCCACGCTCCAAACGCCCGCGCAGGATACCGTCCAGGCTCAGGTGGTGACGCCGGCTCCGCGCTCTCTGGGATCGCGGCTCACGGGAATCTTTGGGCTGATCCTGATCCTCGGCATCGGCGTCGGCTTGTCACGCAATCGCCGGGCGATCAGCTGGCGGGTGGTCGCCTGGGGCGTCGGCCTGCAGCTGCTGTTCGCGATCTTCGTGCTCCGGGTCCCGGTCGGCCAGACGATCTTCAGCTGGCTCGGCGCCACCGTGACAAAGCTTCTCAGCTTCTCGTACGCCGGCTCGGAATTCGTATTCGGCGAGATCGGCAAGCAGCACTCGAGCATCGGCGTCGTGTTCGCGTTCCAGATCATGCCCGCGATCATCTTCGTCTCCGCGCTGTTCGCGATCATGTACTACCTCGGCATCATGCAGGTCGTCGTCAAAGCGTTCGCAGTGGCGATGAACAGGATTATGGGTGCGAGCGGCGCGGAGAGCCTCAACGTGGCGGCGTCGATCTTCATGGGTCAGACCGAAGCCCCGCTCACGATCCGGCCGTTCCTGCCGCGCATGACGCGCTCGGAGCTGATGACCGTAATGACGGCCGGCATGGCGCACGTATCCGGCTCGATCATGGCGGCGTACATCGCGTTCGGGATCGAGGCGCGCCATCTCCTGACGGCCGTCATCATGACGGCGCCGGGCACGATCATGATGGCGAAGATTCTCGAGCCCGAGACCGAGGTCCCCGAAACACTGGGCGGCGTGAAAGTCGACATCCCGCGCACCGACGTGAACGTGCTCGATGCAGCGGCGCGGGGCACGGGCGAAGGGCTGCAACTCATGCTCAACGTGATCGCGATGCTGATCTCGTTCATCGCGCTCATCGCGTTAGTCAACGGCCTGTTCGGCTGGGTTCACGGGTATGTGTCGTGGTTCCCGGCCACGTTGCAGACCGTGCTGGGGTGGATATTCCGGCCGATCGCGTGGGTGATGGGTGTTCCGTGGCACGACAGCGGGACGATCGGAGGATTGCTGGGCGAGCGCATGGTGATCAACGAATTCATCGCCTACGCCCATCTGGGCCCGCTCAAAGGCAGCCTCGATCCGGTGTCGTTCACGATCGCGACCTTCGCGTTGTGCGGCTTCGCGAATTTGAGCTCGGTGGGAATTCAGATCGGCGGGATCGGCGCGTTGGCGCCCGAACGGAAGCACGATCTCGCGCGACTCGGATTCCGGGCGATGATTGCCGGCACGCTCGCGAACTTTCTCTCGGCCACGCTCGCAGGCATTCTCTTATGATGACGGCCACCGAGGCGGTCGCCAAACGCCTCGGCAAGGTAAAACCCCGAGTCGCGATCGTCCTCGGCTCCGGCCTCGGCTTTCTCGCCGACGAAGTCGCCGATCCCATTCGCATCCCCTACCACACCATCCCGGGGTTCCCCGAGCCCGGAGTCGCGGGCCACAAGGGAGAACTGGTCGCCGGCAAGCTCGCAGGCGTGCCGGTCATCGTGCAGGCCGGTCGCTTTCATCTATACGAAGGGCATCCGGCCGCCGTCGCGGGCCTTCCGGCCCGCGTCTTTGCGGAGCTCGGCGTCGAGATCCTGATCGTCACGAATGCCGCCGGCGGCGTGCGCCGCACCTTTCCGGGCGGAACCCTGATGCTCATCGCCGACCACATCAATCTCATGTGGCGCAACCCGCTGATCGGGCAACCCGAGCCCGGGGAGGAGCGCTTCCCAATCATGCACGAACCGTACGACGCGGAGCTCCGGGTGCTCGCCCGTACGGTCGCCCGCGAAGCCGGCATCCGCCTCGAAGAGGGCGTCTACGTCGGCCTGCTCGGTCCCTCGTACGAGACGCCCGCCGAGGTGCGCATGCTCGAGCGGCTCGGAGCCGACGCCGTCGGGATGTCGACGGTCCCGGAGGTGCTCGTGGCGCGCTCGCGCGGGATGCGGTGCCTAGGGTTTTCCTCGATAACGAACCCCGGGGCCGGTATCACCGGAGCAGCGCTGTCGCACGAGGAGGTCCTCGCCGTGAGTGAGCAGGTCGCGCGCCGGCTGTCCGTCGTCCTGAAAGGAGTCTTGGGGCGCATCAAGTTGGCCTAGTCCTGACCGTTCGCTTTGCAACCTTTTGTCTCCCACGTCTGTCATATGAAACGACAACCGCCGCGCGCTCGCCGTCAGCGTTCGCGACCGGGGTTCATTCACCTTCAGCTCCCGGACGCATATGCCGACGATGCTCCAGCTGCTCCTCGCTCTGGCGGGAAGTCATCCGCCGCTCGTTGCCGTCGACTCTCCACCTCCGGCGCCTCCCGCGCCTGAGCAGATCCGCGCCATTCGGTTGACCGGCGGGCAAGCGGTCACGGTCGACGGGTTGTTGCGCGAACCGCTCTGGCAGACCGCCGAGCGGCTCACCGGGTTTACGCAGCGTGATCCCAACCAGGGGGCCGTGCCGACCGAGAGCACCGTCGTCTACATCGCGTATGACGACGC
>Ga0210382_10000374_pt1 | contig 16338 bp, 16 predicted proteins | sample PLMedo_FD_155452 | JGI IMG/M metagenome (GOLD analysis project Ga0210382, IMG submission 155452) | Groundwater sediment microbial communities from an aquifer in East River, Colorado, USA - PLM0_60_coex redo | ecosystem: Environmental > Terrestrial > Soil > Riparian zone | place: USA: East... | reverse complement strand
GACGCTCGGCGAGCTGCTGGAACAGACCGAGCGCCGCCTGCGCCGGGCGCGCCTGCATTACGGCCATGGCACGGATAACCCGCGCGACGAGGCGGCCTACCTGGTTCTGCGCGGCTTGGGTTTGCCGTTCGAGGCTCCCCTGCAACGGCAGGTGGGCACTGACGGGCAAAAACGAGTCGAATCGCTGATTCGAAAGCGCGTCCGCGAGCGAATTCCGGTGGCCTATCTGCTGCACGAGGCCTGGCTCGCCGGGGTCGCGTTCTACGTCGACCGTCGCGTCGTCGTGCCGCGCTCGCATCTCGCGGAGCTTCTCGGCGATCGCCTGCGGCCGTGGCTGCGCCGGCCGACGCGGCGCGTGCTCGACTTGTGCACCGGCTCCGGCTGCCTCGCCATTCTCGCTGCGCGCGCATTTCGGCGCGCCCGCGTCGATGCCACGGATATCTCGGCCGCTGCGCTGGTCGTGGCCGGGAGAAACGTTCTCAAGCACCGTCTGCGAAGCAGGATTCGCCTGCTCCGCTCCGATCTGTTCGCCGCGCTGGAGGGCGAGCATTACGACCTGATCGTGACCAATCCCCCTTACGTCGCCACATCAGCGATGCGGCGCCTGCCGCCGGAGTATCGCTACGAGCCGAGGCTGGCGCTGGCTGCGGGACGCGACGGACTCGACCTCGTGCGGCGGATCGTCGCGGCAGTCCGCGCCTATCTGGCGCCCGATGGGGTGCTGGCCTGCGAGGTGGGCGCCGCGCGGCCTGCCGTCGAGCGCGCGTATCCACGGCTGCCTTTCACCTGGCCCGCAGTCAGCCATCCGGCGGGTGGCGTCTTCCTGATCCAGCGCGCGCAGCTACCTGCCGATCTCGAATAGCCAGGATCGGGTTTCAGCCCCAGAACTTGCGGCCCCTCTCGAAGGCGGCCCACGCTGGGGCAAGAACGGCGATCAGGCGCGCTTCGTGGCGCTGCAGCTGCTCGGGGGGTTCGGCCTTCATCTCCCCCAGGAGTCTTCGCGCCACGGCGATATCGTTCAGCTCGCCGAGCAGATCCTGCAACGCCTTCACGCGCCTCAAGTAGGCGGCGTATTGCGCGCGCGCGAAGAAGGGAGCAAAGAATTCACAGGCGTAGCGCAGACGCCGGATGCGAATGCGCAGCGCATGCCGGCGTTTCTCGTCGTGCCAATCGATGCGCCGCGCCTTTTTGAGCGCCTTGCGATGAAATGCTTCGAGGGCCCTCAAGGGTGAAGCCTTGGTCTCATGCACGCAACGCCGCGCGCAACGCAAGAATCGATCGAATGCGCGCGACGCGAGGACATGCTGCGCCTGGCGCCGGGCCGCAGCGCGCTTGCGCCGGGCGAGGGACTTCAACTCTGGAGAAACGCGCGCATTCTCCAGCCAGCCGCAGAACACGTCCCAGTCGCGCGCCGCGGCGAGCGCCGGGTTGAATTTGCGCAGCCGGCGCTTCGTCCCCGGTATCCTGAACGCGCGCTGCACGGTGCGCAGACGCCGCAGGCCGACACGCAGTTGGTGCAGGAACTCCGGGTCGGCGGACTGGGCCACGCCGCGCGCGTTGACTTCCACCTGCGCCAGCGCCGCCGAGAACAGCGGCGCGAAGCTGGGGTGACCGATGGGATTCGAACCCACAACAACCGGAATCACAATCCGGGACTCTACCTTTGAGCTACGGTCACCGTCGTGCGTCTGACAAATTCGGCCATTCTGGCCTGCCCGGCGGGACTCGAACCCACAACCCCCAGCTTAGAAGGCTGGTGCTCTATCCGGTTGAGCTACGGGCAGCCGCCGGGACGCTAGATCCATGGTCGGGGTGGCGTGATTTGAACACGCGACATCTTGCTCCCAAAGCAAGCGCGCTACCAGGCTGCGCTACACCCCGAAAAAGGCGGCAAATGATACTCTTGGAGCATCGCGAGAGCAATTTACTTGCTTGCGGCCAGGGGCTGTTTTCTGATACAAAGTCGCCTCTCTTTTTAGGGGTCGCACGCCGAATGGCCGTAGAACTCACCAGGAAAAGCTTCACGCCTTACGCCGTCAAGAAGGGCGAGGAGTACATGAACGCCCGGCAGCGCGCGCATTTCCGCAAGATTCTCGAGGCGCTGAAAGCCGAGCTGTCGGAGGAGATCGACCGCACGGTGCACACCATGCAGGACGAGGCGACGGTGTTCGCCGACCCGAACGACCGCGCCAGCCAGGAGTCCGACATGGCGCTCGAGCTGCGCAACCGCGACCGCGAGAGAAAGCTGATCAAGAAGATCGACGAGACCATCGCGCGCATCGACGCCAACGAGTACGGCTACTGCGAGAGCTGCGGCGTCGAGATCGGTCTCAAGCGGCTCGAGGCGCGCCCCACCGCGACCCTGTGCATCGACTGCAAAACGCTCGATGAACTGAGGGAACGGCAGGTAGCCAAATAGTCAGTTCTATATAGTCAGTTCGATTTCGCTGTTTCCTGCGGGCTGACGGCTTTCATCGACAGCCGTACTCTTCCCTTGTCGTCCGCCTCGAGGACCTTCACCTTCACCACCTGGCCTTCCTTCAGGTGGTCGGCCACGGCGTTGACCCGCTCGTGGCTGATCTGCGAGATGTGCAGCAATCCGTCGCGCCCGGGCAGCACCTGCACGATGGCGCCGAAGTCCAGCAGCCGCAGCACCGTGCCTTCGTAGACCTTGCCGACCTCGACGTCCGCGGTCAGCTCCTGGATGCGCTTCTTCGCCGCCTCGCCGCCCTCGGCCGAGACGCAGGCGATCGACACGGTGCCGTCGTCCTCGATCTCGATGGTGGTGCCGGTCTCCTCCTGAATGCCGCGGATCACGACGCCGCCCTTGCCGATGACGTCGCGGATCTTGTCCGGGTTGATCTTGATCTTGATGATGCGCGGCGCGTAGCTCGAGAGCTCGCTGCGCGATCCCTCGATCGCCAGCTTCATGATCTGCAGGATCTGCAGCCGGGCTTCGCGCGCCTGGTCGAGCGCCACCTTCATGATGCCCTTGTTGATCGACTCGATCTTCAGGTCCATCTGCAGCGCCGTGACGCCGCGCTCGGTGCCCGCGACCTTGAAGTCCATGTCGCCGAGGTGATCCTCGTCGCCCAGGATGTCGGACAGCACCGCGAAGCGGTTGCCTTCCTTGATCAGGCCCATCGCGATTCCCGCCACGTGCGCCTTGACCGGAACGCCGGCATCCATCAGCGCGAGACTGCCGCCGCAGACCGAGGCCATCGATGAGGAGCCGTTGGATTCGGTGATCTCGGAGACCACGCGGATCGAGTAGCCGAAGTCCTCCTGCGTCGGCAGCAGGCCGACCAGCGCCCGCTTGGCGAGGCGCCCATGGCCGATCTCGCGGCGCTTGGGCGGGCCGACGCGGCCGGTCTCGCCGGTCGCATAGGGCGGCATGTTGTAATGAAGCATGAAGCGCTCGCGGTACTCGCCGGTGAGCGCGTCGATGATCTGCTCGTCGCGGCCGGTGCCGAGCGTCACGGTGACCAGCGCCTGCGTCTCGCCGCGCGTGAACAGCGCCGAGCCGTGAGTCCGCGGCAGCACGCCGACGCGCACGCCGATCGGCCGCACGGTGCGAGTGTCCCGGCCGTCGATGCGCGGCTCGCCGTCCAGGATCTGGCTGCGCACGATCTTGGACTCCAGGTTGAAGAAGATCTCCTTCACCGCATTCGCGTCTGGCGGGCTGTTGGTCGCTGCCGCCTCGGCCGTCAGCTTCTCGAGCGTGCTCTTGCGGATTTCAATCAGCCGGTTGTTGCGCGCCTGCTTCTGCTTCATGGCAAAGGCGGCGCGGAAGTCCTGCTCGGCAAGCTCGCTCACGCGCGCGATCAGCGCCTCGTTCTTCGCCGGGGGCTGCCAGTCCCAGGCCGGCTTGCCGGCCTCCTCCGCCAGCGCATGGATCGCCTGGATCGCGGCCTGCATCTGCTCGTGGCCGAAGCCCACCGCGCTTAGCATCACGTCCTCGGGCAGCTCGAGCGCCTCGGATTCCACCATCAGCACGCCCTGCTCGGTCCCGGCGACGACCAGGTTGAGCTGCGACTCCTTCAACTGGCTCATCGTCGGGTTGACGACGTACTCGCCGCCGACGTAGCCGATCCGGCACGCGCCGATCGGGCCGTTGAACGGCATGCCGGAAAGCGTCAGCGCCGCCGAGACGGCGAGCATCGCCGGAATATCGGAATCGACCTCCGGATTGAGGGACAGCACCGTGGCGACTACCTGAACCTCGTTGAAGAAGCCGTCCGGAAACAGGGGCCGGATCGGCCGGTCGATCAGCCGCGAGGTCAGCGTCTCCTTCTCCGAGGGGCGGCCCTCGCGCTTGAAGAAGCCGCCGGGAATCTTGCCTGCGGCGTAGGTCTTCTCGACGTAATCGACCGTGAGGGGGAACCAGTCCTGCCCGGTGCGCGGCTCCTTCGCCGCGACGACCGTCGCGAGCACGACGGTGTCGTCCATGGTGCAGACCACGGCGCCATGTGCCTGCCGCGCGATCTCGCCGGTCTCCAGGGTCACCTGATGGCTGCCGTAGGGGAAAGTCTTCTTGATGGGGTTCAAGGGGGATCCTTTATCGGGACGCGCAAACAAAAACGCTCACCCGCATTCGATGAGCGCCGGCTACCGCCGCGGCGGCAAACCTACTTGCGCAGGTTGAGCCGCTCGATCAGGCCGCGATACTTGTCCGCGTCCTTGCGCTTTAGATAGTCGAGCAGCTTGCGCCGCTGGCTCACCAGCTTGAGGAGCCCGCGCCGCGAATGAAAATCCTTCACGTGGGTCTTGAAGTGCCCGGCGAGGCTGTTGATGCGCTCGGTCAGCAGCGCGACCTGTACCTCGGGCGACCCGGTATCGTTGCCCGCCCGCTGATGTTGCTTGACCACCTGCGCTTTCTGCGCCACCTGCAATGCCATTTCGCATCGTCTCCACTGTTAGGCCGGCGATTTTAACTGATTATCAGCCGCTTGCATCGTCGCAGTGAGCCGCAGCGGCCTCAAGGCGCCCGCCGCGTCGGCCTTGCCCAGCCCGATCACGCTGCCATCGGGCCGCAGCACCGCGAAGATCCCCGCCGCGAGGCCCGGCATGCTGAGCGCCTGGCCTGTGCGGAAGCGCGCCTCCTCTCCCGCGTCGAGCCGCTTCTGCGGCAGGTCGCCTACCAGTGCTCCCAGGGGCAGGAGGCGCTCGCGCCGCCCGGCTTCCCGCAGCTCGGCCAGTGCCTCGAGGGTCAGGGCATCGGCGAGCCGAAACGGCCCGGAACCGGTCCGCCTCAGGGCGGTGAGATGAGCGCCGGTCCCCAAGGCGTTGCCGATCTCTTCGGCCAGGGTCCGGATATAAGTGCCCTTGCTGCAGCGAACCCGAATCTCCAGCGCGGGCGATTCAAAAGCCAGTCTTTCCAATTCAAAGATCTGCACCAGGCGGGCTTTGCGCTCTACCGTCTCGCCGCGCCGGGCCAGCTTGTAGAGCGGCACGCCGTCGCGCTTGAGCGCCGAGTGCATCGGCGGCAGCTGCTCGATTGCCCCACGAAAGCGCTCGAGCACGGAAAGCACTGCGCCGTTCGAGACCTCGACCGCCTTTTTCTCCAGCAGCCGGCCTTCGGCATCTCCGGTGCTGGTGCGCTCTCCCAGCTTCAGTGTGGCGAGGTATTCCTTGTCGGCGTCGAGCAGCAGGCCGGCGAACTTGGTGGCCTCTCCGAAAAGCACCAGCAGCAGGCCCGAGGCGAGCGGATCGAGGGTTCCTGCATGGCCCGCTTTTTTAGCGCCAAAGATCTTCTTCACGTCCTGCAAAGCCCGGTTCGAGCTGACGCCGACCGCCTTGTCGAGCAGCAGGGCGCCGTCCATCTATTTTTTGGGCCTGACGCTGTCGATCAGCCGCGACAGCCGATCGGCGCGCGCGATCGACTCGTCGTACTGGAAGCGCAGCTCCGGCATGCCGTAGAGCGTGACGCGCTTCGCGAGCTGGGAGCGCAAGAACCCGGCTGCGCGCTTCAGTCCCTGCGCCGCGGGCCCGGCCTGCCCGGCATCCAGACAGGTGAAATAGACCAGGGCGTGGGACATGTCGGGCGAGACGTCCACGGAGGTGATGGTCACCATGCCGACCCGGGGGTCGCGCAGCTCCCGGTAAAGCAGATCGGACAGCTCGCGCTGGATCAGATCGCCGATTTTTTGCGGGCGCCCCTGGCCTCGCTTCACAGCGACCTTGCGACCTCCTGCACTTCGAACACCTCGAGCTGGTCGCCTTCCTTGATGTCGGAGAAATTCTTCAGCGACAGGCCGCACTCGAAGCCGGCCTTGACCTCGCGCACGTCGTCCTTGAAGCGCTTGAGCGAGTCGATGTCGCCGCTGTGGATGACGACGTTGTCGCGCAGCACGCGCACCTGCGCGCCGCGCCTGACCGCGCCCTCGAGCACGTAGCAGCCGGCGACCGTGCCGATCTTGGAGATGCGGAACACCTGCCGGACTTCCACCATGCCGATCACGGCCTCCTTGCGCTCGGGTGCCAGCATGCCGGAGAGCGCGGCCTTCATCTCATCGACCGCCTCGTAAATGATGTTGTAGTAGCGCAGCTGGATCCCCGCCGACTCGGCGAGCTTGCGCGCCGCGGCCTCGGCGCGGGTGTTGAAGCCGATGATCACGGCGCGCGAGGCCATCGCCAGGTTCACGTCGGACTCGGTGATGCCGCCCACGCCGGCGTGCACCACGCTGACCTTGACCTCGTCGGTGGCGAGCCGGGTGAGCGCGTGCACCAGGGCCTCCTGCGAGCCCTGCACGTCGGACTTGATGACCAGCGCGAGCACTTTCTTCTCGCCCTCGCCCATCTGCTCGAACACGTTCTCGAGCTTCGCGGCCTGCTGCTTGGCGAGCTTGACGTCGCGGAACCTGCCCTGGCGGAACAGCGCGATCTCGCGCGCCTTGCGCTCGTCGGCGAGCACCATCATGTCTTCGCCGGCGGCCGGCACTTCGGACAGCCCCTGGATCTCCACCGGGATCGAGGGGCCGGCCGATTGCAGCGGCTTGCCGTTTTCGTCGAGCATCGCGCGCACGCGGCCGTACACCGCCCCGGTCAGGGCGATGTCGCCCCGGTTCAGGGTCCCGGACTGCACCAGCAGCGTGGCTACCGGGCCGCGGCCCTTGTCGAGCCGCGCCTCGATGACGACGCCTCTCGCGGGCGTGCCGACGGGTGCCTTGAGCTCCAGCACTTCCGCCTGCAGGAGCAGCTGCTCGAGCAGCTCGTCGACGCCCTTCCCGGTTTTCGCCGAGACCAGTGCGACGGGCGAGTCGCCGCCGTACTCCTCGGGCACGACGCCGTGGGCGAGGAGCTCCTGCTTGACCTTTTCGGGGTTGGCCTCGTGCTTGTCGATCTTGTTGATCGCCACCACCAGCGGCACGTCGGCGGCTTTGGCATGGTTGATCGCTTCCACGGTCTGCGGCATGACGCCGTCGTCGGCGGCGACGACCAGGACCACGATGTCGGTGACCTTCGCGCCGCGCGCGCGCATGGCGGTGAAGGCTTCATGGCCGGGCGTGTCGAGAAAGGTCACCACGCCGCGCGGCGTCTCGACGTGATAGGCGCCGATATGCTGCGTGATCCCGCCGGCCTCCCCCGCCGCCACCTTGGTGCGCCGGATATAGTCGAGCAGCGAGGTCTTGCCGTGATCGACGTGTCCCATCACGGTCACCACCGGCGGGCGCGGCAGCGCTTCGGCCGCGGGCTGCGCGTCGTTCTCGACGAGGTAGGACTCGGGATCGTCCAGCTTCGCCGGCTTGGCCTTGTGGCCCATCTCCTCGACCACGATCATCGCGGTCTCCTGGTCGAGCACCTGGTTGATGGTGGCCATGGTGCCGAGCTTCATCAGCGCTTTGATGACCTCGGCGGCCTTCACCGACATGCGGTGGGCCAGCTCTCCGACGGCAATGGTCTCGGGCACCGCGATCTCGCGCACCAGCGGCTCGGTCGGCTGCGCGAACGTCGTTTCCCCGCCGCCGCCCTTGTGCCGCGTGCCGCCGCGCGCGTGCCAGCCGCCGACGCCGCCGCCGGCGTCGCCGCGGGTCTTGATCTGGCGCCGGCGGACCGAGTCGTCGCGCAGCACCGTGGTGGGCTTCGCCTTCTTCGGCTTCTTGTCGGTCTTGGCTTCGGCCGTCTTGGGCGCATGCAGCGTGGTGGCAGCTGCCGGAGCGGCTTCAGCGACCTTCTGGTCGGCTTGCTTCTGTTCGGCTTCCCGGCGCTCGCGTTCCTGCTTTTCGCGCAGCTCGGCAGCCTGCAGCTCCGCGAGCTGCTGCTGGCGACGCGCCTCCTCTTCGCGCAGCTCCAGCTCGTGAACATCGACGCTCGGCGCGGCTGCAGGCGACGGCGGAGTCTCCGCCGCGACCGCGGCGGCCGTCACCTCGGCCGGATCGCGCTTCACGAAGACGCGCTTCTTCCGCACCTCGACCTGCACCGTGCGGTACTTGCCGGTGGAATCGGTCTTGCGGATCTCGCTGGTCTGCTTGCGGGTCAGCGTGATCTTGTTCTTGGTCTCGATCGAGCCGTGCGTGCGGCGCAGGTATTCCAGCAGCCGGGACTTGTCCTGGTCGCTGAGCGAGTCCTCGGGCACGCGCTTCTCCACCCCGGCCGCGCGCAGCTGCTCGAGCAGCACCGAGGGCGGCACCTTCAGCTCGCTCGCAAACTGGGCAACGCTGGTCTGCGCCACGTTACGCGGCCTCCTGCTTCTTGGCCGGCTTCTCGGCCTCGTTCCCGGCCGGCTTGTCCTCGAACCAGTGCGCGCGCGCCGCCATGATCAGCTTCTTTGCCTTCTCCTCGTCCAGCTGCGAGATTTCCGACAGTTCGTCGACCGCCAGGTCCGCCAGGTCGTCGCGAGTCTTGATGCCGGCCTCGGCGAGCTTGGCGGCGAGCTGCGTGTCCATCCCCTCGAGCTTCAGCAGCTCCGGATCGATGCCCTCGACCTTCTCTTCGTTGGCGATCGCCGCGACCAGCAGGGCGTTGCGCGCCCGGGTGCGCAGCTCGTTCACCGTGCCCTCGTCGAACGCCTCGATCTCCAGCAGCTCGTTGATCGGGACGTAAGCCACCTCCTCGAGCGTCGAGAAGCCCTCCTGGATCAGGATGTCGGCGACCTCCTCGTCGACGTCGAGCTTCTCCATGAAATGGCTCTTGATGCGGCCGCTTTCCTCCTGCTGCTTCTTGTTCGATTCGTCTTCGGTCATCAGGTTGATCTGCCAGCCGGTGAGCTCGGAGGCGAGCCGCACGTTCTGGCCGTTGCGGCCGATCGCCACCGCGAGGTTCTCCTCGTCGACGACGACATCCATGGCGTGCTTCTCCTCGTCGACCACGATCGAGGACACCTCGGCGGGCGCCAGCGCCCCGATCACGAACTGCGCCGGATCGGCCGACCACAGCACGATGTCGACCCGCTCGCCGGCGAGCTCCTGCGTCACCGCCTGCACGCGCGAGCCGCGCATGCCGACGCAGGTGCCGATCGGGTCGATGCGCTTGTCGTTGGTGAAGACGGCGATCTTCGCGCGCACGCCCGGATCGCGCGCCGCGGACTTGATCTCGAGCAGGCGTTCCTCGATCTCCGGCACCTCGAGCTCGAACAGCTTCATGATGAACTGCGGCGCGGTGCGCGACAGGACCAGCTGCGGGCCGCGCGCCTGGCGGTCGATCTTCATCACCCAGGCGCGCACCCGGTCGCCGACCCTGAGGTTCTCCTTCGGGATCATGTGCTCGCGCGGCAGCAACGCCTCGAGGCGGCCGGACTCGATGATGGCGCTGCCGCGCTCCATGCGCTTCACCGTGCCGGTGACCAGCTCGTCGCCGCGCGACAGGAAGTCCTGCAGGATCTGCTCGCGCTCGGCGTCGCGGATGCGCTGCAGGATCACCTGCTTGGCGGTCTGCGCGCCGATGCGGCCGAACTCGACCGGCTCGAGCGGCTCCTCGATGAACTCTTCGAGCTTGATGTCCGGCTTGCGCTTCTGCGCTTCCGACAGCGGGATCTGCGCCGGGGGCGTCTCGAGCGCCTCGTCGGGCACCACCTTCCAGCGCCGGAACGACTCGTAGGCGCCGGTGGTGCGGTCGACGTGCACGCGCACGTCGATATCCTCGGAGTACTTCTTCTTGGTCGCCGAGGCGAGCGCCATCTCGAGGGCGCCGAAGACGATGTCGCGCGGCACGTTCTTCTCCCGTGCCAGCACGTCCACCAGCATCACCAGCTCACGATTTCCTGCTACCAGATTCGCAGCCACGAGTTCCTCACAATTCGGGTACCAGCCTCGCCCGCTCGATGTCGTCGAGCGCCAGCGCGACCGTCTGTCCCTCGAGCTCCAGACTCAATCGCCCTTCGCCTGCGCCGCGCAGCACGCCTACGAACCGGCGCCGGCCGCTCGCGTCGGGTGTGCGCATTCTCACGTCGGCCCTGTGCCCCGCGAAGCGCGCGAAATCGCGCGCCTTGCGCAGCGCCCGGTCCAGGCCCGGCGAGGACACTTCCAGCCGCTCGTAGTCCACCCCTTCCACCGCCAGCAGGCGCGTCAGGTGCCGGCTCACGGCGGCGCAATCCTCGATGTCGACGCCGCCCGGCTTGTCGATGAACAGGCGCAGCAACCTCCCGCCGTTCGACGCCTGCACGTCGACCAGCTCGTATCCCAGGCCGGCCACCGCCGGCTCCATCACCGCTTCAAGCGTTGCCATGGACGCGTCACGCGGGCGCCGCAAACAAAAAATGGGCCGAAGCCCATCTTTTGCGCGTTGCCACTAAAGCTTTTGAAGTTTAACCGTATTCGGCACCTCGCGCCACTGTCCCGGCGCCAGATCGCGCGGCAGCTCGATCGGCCCGTAGCGTACGCGGATCAAGCGGCTGACGCGGGCGCCGACCGCCTCGAACAGGCGCCGCACCTCGCGTTTGCGACCCTCTCTGAGCACCACCCGGTACCAGCGATTGGCGCTGGGCGCGGTGCGCTCGTCCGCCGGAGCGATGCGCTCGAACGCGGCCGGCCCATCGTCAAGATGGACGCCTCGCGCCAGTTTTTCAAGGTGTTCCTGGTTGAGCATGCCCTGAACGCGGACCGCGTATTCGCGTTCGATCTCGTAGCGCGGGTGCATCAGGCGGTTGGCGAGCTCGCCGGAATCGGTCAGCAGCAGCAGCCCCGAGCTGTTGATATCCAGCCGACCCACCGCCACCCACCTGCCTGGCGGCAGCCGCGAAAAGACGGTAGGACGTCCTTCCGGGTCACTGCGGGTCACCAACTCGCCTACGGGCTTGTGATACACCAGGACACGAGCCGGCTGTTCGGCGAGCAGGCTTGCAACTTTGCCGTCGATGGTGATTTTGTCTGCGGGGAGCGCACGATCGCCAAGCCTGGCGGTCCGCCCGGCGACGCACACCCGGCCGGCTTCGATCCAGGACTCGATTTCGCGCCGCGAGCCATGACCGGCCGCAGCCAGGAGCTTCTGCAGCCGCTCGCCTCGCGGCTTAGCCGTCGGTTCCGGTGGCGGCTTGTTCCGGCTCGGAATCGGCGGCTCGCTGCCCGGCGTCGGTCACCGCCGGACGCTCGAGCTGAAGGGTTTTGGCGATTTCCTCGAGCGGCGGCAGCTCCTCCAGGGTGCGCAGCCCGAGATCGTCGAGAAACTTGCGGGTGGTGGCGTAAAGCGCCGGCCGGCCCGGCGTCTCGCGCTGGCCCACCGCGTCGATCCAGCCGCGGTTCTCCAGCGTCTGGATGATCTGGCCGGAAACCGTCACGCCGCGGATGTCCTCGATATCGCCGCGGGTCACCGGCTGGCGGTAAGCGATGATGGCGAGGGTTTCCATGACGGCGCGGGAGTAGCGCGGCGGCTTTTCGGGAAACAGGCGCTCGACGTACGGCCTGAATTCGGCGCGCGTCTGGAACCGCCAGCCGCTGGCCAGGCTGACCAGCTCCACCGCGCGGCCGTTCCATTCCTCGCGCAGCTCGGTGAGCAGGTGCGCGAGCGTCTCGGCGCTCACCTCGTCGCCGAACAGCCGCTTGAGCTCCGCCACGCCGAGGGGCTCCTGCGACGCGAGCAGCACCGCCTCGAGGACGCGCTTCGCCTCAGCCGGGTTGTGCATGGCCCAATTTTACGTAAATCGGGGCGAAGCATTCGGACTGCGTGATCTCGATCAGCAGCTCGCGCGCCAGCTCGAGCAGCGCGAGGAAGGTGACCACCAGGACCGCGACCCCCCGGCCCGGCTCGAACAGCTCGGCGAACTCAAGGACGCGGCGCTCGCGCAAGCGGCGCAGGATGCCGCTCATGTGCTCGCGCACGGACAGCTCTTCGCGGGAGATGTGGTGGTGCCTGGACAGGCGCGCACGGTACAGCAGGCTGCGCCACGCCTCGGCCAGATCCTGCGGGTCGACCTGCGGCAGCCGCTCGGCGACCGCCTTTTCCATCCACAGCGAGATCGCGATCACGTCGCGGCCGACCTGCGGCAGCTCATCTAGCGCGTGGGCGGCTTTCTTGATTTTCTCGTACTCGAGCAGGCGCCGCACCAGCTCGGCGCGCGGGTCCTCCTCCGCCGGCTCGAGCGAAGGCGGCCGCGGCAGCAGCAGGCGCGACTTGATCTCCATCAGCATCGCCGCCATCACCAGGTACTCGGCGGCGAGCTCCAGGTTCTTCGTCCGCATGATCTCGACGTACTCGAGGTACTGGCGCGTGAGCGGCGCCATCGGGATGTCGAGGATGTCGAGGTTTTCCTTGCGGATCAGGTACAGCAGCAGGTCGAGCGGCCCTTCGAAGGCCTCGAGAATCACCTCCAGGGCATCGGGCGGGATGTAAAGGTCGCTCGGCAGCTCGATCACCGGCTCGCCGTAGAGCTTCGCCATCATGTGTAGGAAAGCCCCATCGCCTCGCGCACGTCGCGCATGGTCTCGGCGGCCAGGCGCTTGGCCTTGTCGCAGCCGTCCGCGATGATGTTCTTCACCAGCGTCGGATCATCGACATACGCCTGCGCCCGCTCGCGCATCGGCGCGAGCTCGGCCTGGATCGCTTCGATGACCGGCTGCTTGCACTCGAGGCAGCCGATGCCGGCGGTGGTGCAGCCCTGCCACACCCATTTTTTCCGCTCCTCGTCGGAGTACACCTTGTGCAATTCCCACACCGGGCATTTCTCGGGATTGCCGGGGTCGCCGCGCTTTACGCGCGCCGGGTCGGTCGGCATGGTGCGGATTTTCCTTGCCACCGATTCCGGCTCCTCGCGCAGGGAAATGGTATTGCCGTAGGATTTCGACATCTTCTGGCCGTCGAGGCCCGGCATGCGCGGCGCTTCGGTCAGCAGCACCTCGGGCTCGACCAGGATCTTCTTGCCGCCGCCCTCGAGCCAGCCGTAGAGGCGCTCGCGGTCCCCGCGCGAAAGGTTTTGCTGCTCGTCGAGCAGCGCCTGCGCTTTCGACAACGCCTGGGCGTCGCCTTCCTGCAGGAACTTGGTGCGCAGCTCGTTGAGCAGGCGCGCCTTCTTGGTGCCCATTTTCTTCACCGCCGCCTTGGCCTTGTCTTCGTACCCCGGCTCGCGGCCGTACAGGTGGTTGAAGCGGCGCGCGAGTTCGCGCGTGAATTCGACGTGCGGCACCTGGTCTTCGCCTACCGGCACGTACCTGGCGCGGTAGATCAGGATGTCGGAGGACTGCAGCAACGGGTAGCCGAGGAAGCCGTAGGTCGACAGGTCGCGGTCGGCGAGCTTTTCCTGCTGGTCCTTGTAGGTCGGCACGCGCTCGAGCCAGCCGAGCGGCGTCATCATCGACAGCAGCAGGTGCAGCTCGGCGTGCTCGATCACCTGCGACTGGATGAACAGGATCGACTGGCCGGGATCGACGCCGGCGGCGAGCCAGTCGATCACCATGTCCCAGGTATTCTTCTGCAGCTCGACCGGATTCTCGTAGTCGGTGGTGAGCGCATGCCAGTCGGCGGCGAAGAACAGGCAGGTGTACTCGGGCTGCAGCCGGACCCAGTTCTTCAGCACGCCGTGAAAATGGCCCAGGTGCAGGCTGCCGGTCGGGCGCATGCCGGACAGCACGCGTGTTTCGTACATCGTCAAAACACGATCGCCCGGATCAGTGCGTCGGAGGCGCCGATCAGCGGCTCAAGCACGAAGTTGAGGACGTTCGTCACCAGCAGCAGCAGGAGCAGCGGCACGCCCCAGGGCTCCAGCTTCGCGTATTGCCACGCGGCGCGGCTCGGCAGCAGGCTGGCGAGAATGCGGCCGCCGTCGAGCGGCAGGATCGGCAGCAGATTGAGAAACATGAACACCAGGTTGACCACGATTCCCGCTTCCGACATCAGCCGCAGCGGCACGGAAAAGAAGTTCGGCGGCAGCAGCACGGCGAGCTTGAGCAGCAGCGCCCAGAGCAGCGCCATCACCAGGTTGGCGAGCGGCCCGGCGGCGGCCACCCAGGCCATGTGCTGGCGCGGCTTGCGCAGCGCCGAGTAATTGACCGGAACCGGTTTCGCCCAGCCGAAGAGGAAGCGCCCGCCGGACAGCACCAGGATGATGAGCGGGACGACGATGGTGCCGATCACGTCGACGTGGCGCATGGGGTTGAGGCTGATGCGCCCCTGCGCGTGCGCCGTCATGTCGCCGAAATGGCGCGCGACGTAGCCATGCGCCGCCTCGTGCAGCGTGATGGCGAACAGCACCGGAAGGGCGTAGATGGAAACCGTCTGCACGAGGTCATTGACGGTGTGCGCGAGGTTGTCCATCTTCCCGGCGCCGAGTTTATCAGACGGGCTCGACGGCGAACGGCTCGAGCGAGCCTTTCCCCTTGCGCAGAACGCTCGCCACGTCGCCGGTCAGATCGATCACCGTGCTCGGCTCGACGCCGCAGGGTCCCGCATCGATCACCAGGTCGAGCTCGCGCTCGAGGCGCTCGCGGATCTCGCGCGGCTCGGACAGCGGCCGCGCCTCGCCCGGCAGCGACAAGGTGGCCGAAAGCATCGGCTCGTTCAGCTCGGCGAGCAGCGCATGCGCGACCGGATGTCCCGGCACCCTGACGCCGATCGTCTTCCTGCGCGGGTGCGTCGAGCGGCGCGGTACCTGGCGCCTCGCGCGCAGGATGAAGGTATAGCTGCCGGGCGTCACGAGCTTCAGCAATTGGAAGCGTGCATCGTCGACTCGCGCGTAGTTGGCGATCTCCGACAGGTCACGGCACATCAGGGTGAGGTGGTGGCGCTCGTCGAGGCCGCGCACGCGGCGCAGCCGGTCCAGCGCCTTGGCGTCGCCCAGCTTGCAGCCGAGCGCATAGCACGAGTCGGTCGGATAAGCCACCAGGCCGCCGGCGCGCACGATGTCGGCGGCGCGCCGCACCAGGCGCGCTTGCGGGTGCGTCGGATGGATGGAGAAGAACTGCGCCATCTCTAGCTGTGATGGTCCAATAGGTTGTTTCTGTTCATTCGGACTGAGTTTGAGAGACTGGAAGGTGCGAACCAAACCAAACTCTCAGGGAGCTCAGCCGAATGAACATTCACAAGAATGCCCGACTCACGCTCGCCCGTCGAATCGAAATGGTCCGTGACATCGTTGATAAGGGTTTTACCCCGTGCATGGCGGCAGCCGTGCACGGGGTCACTGGGCCAAGCGCCCGCAAATGGCTGGGCCGTTACCTTGCCGAGGGGAGAGCGGTTTACGTGGCCGATCCTCGCGTCCAAAGCTGAGCCCCAGGAAGATCAAGCCCGAGAAGGCTTGGGGGATCGTCGAGCTGCGTCATCGGCGGCTGACGCAGGCGCGGATCGCGGCGAGCCTGGGCGTGCACACCGTTGACCGGCTTTTGTGTGCCAGCGCACGGACGTCCGTCGGAAAAACCGTGATTATCCACACTCGCCTCGGGAGAGGCGCGGTTTTTTCCGACGGTGCGAGGTCGCAATCTTCTGTTGCCGGCCCGACAAGCGCGGTTTCCCTCTCCGGATCGTTGTACGCTTTTCACGGAAATCGGCCATGTCCAAAACAGGAAACGGTCCCACCCTTGCCGACAATGCCGGCAAGGCGGATGGCATCAGCTCTGGTTGCTGGACTGCGACGAAATGCAGGGCTTTTTATTCAGCAAGCCGGTGCCGGGCAAGATCTTCGAAACAAGAACCCTGGCCCCGCCTCCTGTGCCACCGAACAAGGGGTGACGCGATATGACCGGCGTCTACGATCTCCAGCTGGTTGCACTTTCCCTGATCGTCGCGATCATCGCGTCCTATACCGCCCTCGAGCTGGCCGGGCACGTGAGCCGGAAGCAGGGCAAAAGCTCCTGGGCCTGGCTGGTCGGCGGGGCGGTTTCCATGGGCACCGGCATCTGGTCGATGCATTTCATCGGCATGCTGGCGTTTCACCTGCCGGTTACCGTGGCGTACGACGCCGCGGCCACGATGCTGTCC
>Ga0210382_10000373_pt1 | contig 16348 bp, 12 predicted proteins | sample PLMedo_FD_155452 | JGI IMG/M metagenome (GOLD analysis project Ga0210382, IMG submission 155452) | Groundwater sediment microbial communities from an aquifer in East River, Colorado, USA - PLM0_60_coex redo | ecosystem: Environmental > Terrestrial > Soil > Riparian zone | place: USA: East... | reverse complement strand
GACGATCCACGGCGCCACCGCGATCGGGATGGAGCAGGATCTCGGCTCGCTCGAGCCGGGCAAGCTTGCCGACCTGATCGTGCTCGACGCGAATCCGCTCGAGGACATCCACAACACGAATACGGTCCGATATGTGATGAAGAACGGGCGGCTGTACGAGGGTGAGACGTTGAATGAGATTTGGCCTCGCCAACGGGTCCTGCCCCGGATGTGGTGGTGGGGGACGGAACCGACCGCAGGGCGGTAAGCGGCGGTAAGCGGCGGTAAGGGGCGGTAACGGGTGGTACGGGGCGGTATCGCCTCCGACTGCCTCTTTACCGCCCCCTACCGCCGGTCGTCGCAACCCATTACCTTGCACCCCGTAGCAGAGAACCGCGAGCTGGCCTCCTTCCGAAGGACGATCCCGCTCAGGAGCGGGTGCCGGCGCTGTACACACGCCCGGTCTCATTCCCCAGGTTCACAACCAGCGAAGTTGCGACGTGGTGACACAATGTCACCCGCAGCGCGCGTGTGTGTGCAGTAAAGGAGTACCATGCCATTTACAGCCCTGGGCCTCAGCCCTGAGCTAGTCCGTGCCGTGGCCGATGAAGGCTACGAGCACCCCACCCCCATCCAGACCGAAGCGATTCCGCTGGCCCTGGCCGGCCGCGACCTGATCGGGTCTGCGCAGACCGGCACCGGGAAAACAGCGGCCTTCGTGCTGCCGATCCTGCAGCGCCTCCACGCTGGGACGCGCGGCGTGCTGCGCGCGCTGATTCTCGTGCCCACGCGGGAGCTGGCGGAGCAGGTCGTGACGAGCATCCGCGCCTACGGACGCCACACCCATCTGAAAGGCGCCGCGGTATACGGCGGCGTCGGGATGGAGCCGCAGACCCGCGCCTTGAAGCACGGCGCCGACATCGTGGTCGCCACGCCGGGTCGCTTGCTCGACCACATGGAGCGCGGCCACGTCAACTTCTCGAAGCTCGAGGTTCTCGTGCTCGATGAAGCCGACCGCATGCTCGACATGGGATTCGCCCCCGATGTGCGGCGCATTCTCAACGCCCTCCCCAACGAGCGGCAGACGATGCTCTTCTCGGCGACGATCTCCCCTGAGGTGGACGCGCTCGCGCGCCGCGCCTTGAACGGCCACGCGTCGGTTGAGATTGGCCGCCGCGCCCAGCCGGCTGATGGCATCGAGCACATCATCGTCGCGGTGGACAAGCTGCAGAAGAAGGGTGCGCTCGGCTCGATTCTCAAAGCCAAGCCGGCCGGTCAGACGCTCGTCTTCACCCGTACCAAGTACGGCGCCGACAAGCTCGTCACGTTTCTGCGGCGCGAGGGGATCGCGGCCAATGCGCTGCACGGCGACAAGGCGCAGAGCCAGCGCCAGCGCACGCTGGACCAGTTCCGCTCCGGCGAAGCCGAGATTCTCGTCGCGACCGACATTGCGGCGCGGGGGATCGACGTGGACGGCATCCGGATGGTCGTGAACTTCGATGTGCCGACCGATCCCGAAGTGTACGTGCATCGCGTGGGCCGGACGGCCCGCGCGGGCGCGCAGGGCCTCGCCCTGACGTTGATCTCCCCGGACGAGTGGTTGCTGATGGCAGACGTGGAGAAGTTGATCGGGAAGGGCTTCCCGCGGGAAGTGATCCCCGGGTTCGAGCCTTCGGTGCCGCCGATGCAGCCGAGGGCGCTCGAGGCGGCGGCACGCCGCCCCGAGCGATCCGTTCGGCCGCGCGTTGGAGCGCGGAAGCGGCGCTAAGCCGCTAGCAGGTCCCGTTCATGTAGCAGTTCGCCAAGCGCTCCGTGTTGGTGATCGGAAAGACCGTTCCCGGTTGCAGCCGCGCTTCCGCGGTGACCAGCCACTTGTCCGCGGGTACGCCAAACCGATAGTGATCGGCCAGTCGCCGCCCCTGTAAGAAGAGGTTCACGCGCCGCTCGTGCTGGTACATGGCGAGGGCGCGCGGATGGGCGGCGTTGAGCGGATCATACAGGGTGAGCCTCGTCGTGTCCGTGGCACTCTTCCTATTCAACGCGCGGATGTTGTTGATGAACGTCGCGGCTCCCACCGAGTCGCCCTGCGCCAGCCGCGCCTCGGCGAGAATGAGGTACATCTCCCGGCTCGAGACCACGGTGAGCGATCCGTACTGCACCCCCGCGACGAAGTCCGTAATGGTCTTCACGAGCACCGGATCCGGCACCGCGTCGATCGGATCGCTGAGGCGGATCTGGCAACCGATCGTGCTGTCGCAGCCCAACACCCTCTTGCCGTCCGCGGTGGGCACGATGTATAGCTCGCCGAACCGACTCTCCAGCCGCTGGTTCACCTCGAAACCAATACTGGTACTAATGGTCCCTGAGCTGTAGTTGAACCGGTACGCCCAGTCCGGCGTTGCAGCCGCTAGCGCCACGTTGGCGTCGGCGACGGCCCCGGCGTCGTTGACCAGCGGGTTCGCCAGCGTCGCGGCGGTGAACGGGTTGAGTTTCTGCCACACGGCCTTGGCGTGGCGGGCGCGGGCCCGCGTCGCCGTGAGGCTGAGTTCGAGGGCTCTGTCGCCGCCTGCTTGGGCGATGGCGATACCCCGCGTGGTATAGGCGATCGCCGTGTCGTACACTTGAGCCATGTTCGCCGGCCCGAGCGGGGGCGCCGCGATCTGGCGATCTGATCCGATCGGCCAGTCGTCGAACATGTCTCCGATCGTGATATAGGCAATGGCGCCGTAGAGGTACGAGCGCGCGAGGTTGCCTCGGTTCGGCAGAACACCTGCCGAGTCGAATGCCTTCAGCCGCTTGATCGCCTCGTCCGACAGCCAGCGGGCCTGCGCCAGCGATGGGAACGCCGCGTCCACAAACTCGTTCGTGATCCCGGACAGGTAACCCTGGTCGAGGTCGCTCCAGGCGTCCCGCGATCCGATCCAGGTCAGTTCGTCGGTCGCTTCCGAGTAGGGCGTGAGCACGGTGGCCCACGCCCTGGCCGTCGCGGACAGCGCGCCGTTCGCCAAGGGGCCGGCGGCGGCGGGATTGTTGAGATCGTCGATGTTGACGTTGTTCGGGTTCTCCACGTCCAACAGCCCGCTGCAGCTGGCCGCGAGCGCGGTCATGCAGAGCGAGACGAGCGCGCGGCTCCGGGCCCCAAGGCTCTTGGTATACATGGTGTCTCTGTCCTTTCCGGTGACCCGGTTAAAAGCCGAAGCGGACGGCGAAGGTGAACCGCCGCGGGAGCGCGAAGCCGAAGGCGTCAATCCCATCGCCGAAGTTCTGGTCGATACCGGTCCCGTCGGCTTGGGCGGCGCCGCGCCCGAACACGTTCAGCTCGGGATCGATGCCCCGGTAGCCGGTCCAGAGCTTTAGGTTGCGAACCGACGCCCGGATCGAAACCGTGCGCATCCCCAGATGCTGCTCGGCCCAGCGGCCCGGCAGGTTGTACGTCAATGACAGCTCGCGCCACCGCAGGAACGATCCGTTGTCGTTCTGATTCATACCGTCGTACGGCGTCAAGGCTCGCAGCGTCTCCCACTTCTTCGCGGCGTCGAGCCGCTGTTGCGGAGTGCTCGCGGGATTCATCACCGTGGCCTCCACCTCGGCGGCCGAGCGAATGTTGCGCCCGATCCCCGCGTTCGCCTGGCGGAACCCATCGGTCAAGTTCGTGAGGATGTAATTGCCGAACTTGTACTCGAGCACCGTTCCCAACTCGAAGTTGCGCAGGAACGTGGCATTGGCCCCGAAGGAACCCTGCCAGTCCGGGTAGGACTTGCCGAGGTAATGGTCGAGGTAGTCGCCGTCCCCATCCTCGTCGACGCGGACCGGCGACAGGTCGTTCAACGTGCGCGGCACCGTGAGGTACGCCAGCATGTCGGCGTCGGTATCGAAGTTCCCGTCGCCGTTCAGATCGTACGGGTTCTGTCCGGCCGCGAGGCAGGCGTACGTGGCGCCGCTGGGGCGCTGACCGCACGGCTGCACCAGCTTCGCCCCGAACAGCGAGCCGATCGGGTATCCCTCGATCACGAAGTTCCGGTAGCGGGGGTAACTCCCGCCGACTTTCAGCGGCGGAGCGCCACCCAGGTCGGTGACGTAGGTCCAACCCCAGGCCCCGTTCGCGAACACGTTCAGGGACAACCCCGGTCGATTGAAGATCAGGGCCCTGACGTTCAACTCCCAGCCGCCGCCTTGGATCTCTCCGATGTTGTCGAGCTGCAGGTTCGGGAACCCGCCCGACACCGGGAATTGCCGGGCATACAGCGCATCGCTGGTCGTGCGCCGGTAATACGTCGCCTCGAAGGCCACACGATCCTGCACGAGGCCGATCTCCATCCCGACCTCGCGCTCCGTGCTGATCTCCGGTTTGAGGTTCGGGTTCCCCAGGTTATCCGGCTGCAACCCAGGCCCGGTCTCCGCGGGGAGGGGGGAGAACGTCGTGAATTTGTCGAACGCGCCCGGCTGCAGGCCCGACTGTCCGATGGCGGCGCGCAGCCGCAGCGTGGAGATCGTGTTCGTGAGCGGTGAGTGACCCCAGCCGGGCAACGCGCTCGGGATGAACGACAGGCCGGCCTTGGGATACCACACGCCCTGGGACGTTTTCCCAAACGCGCTATTGCGGTCGTACCGCGCCCCGACGGTGACGAACGCGAAATCCCGGTAGCCGAGCTGCTCCTGGGCGAACGCGCCGACGTTCACCGTTTCCAGGATCTTTTCGTACGTGCCCTTGTAGAGCCCGGCGCTGGTCACTTCGAGTCCCGGCCCCGGGAACACCTCGCCGCCAATGCCTTCGTCGTCCAAATGGGTCAGGAACCCCTGTCCGCCCGCGACCAACGTGGACTGGAAGTCGCTCCCGAATCCACGGCTCCACGTCGCCTTGAGCTCCCCGGTGATTTCGCGCCGCGTACGGTTGTCGAGGAACTTGAAGCCCTCGGGGTCGAAGCCGGCCACGCCGTCGACGTTGTGTCCAAATGGCGCGAAGTCGGTGCTGATCTGGTTCGTCATGTCCACACCAAACGTCGCTTCCGCGCTGAGCTGCGGCGTCGGCTGGTACCCCACGCTGACGCTGCCCGTGAAGTGTTTCGTGTTCTGAGCGTACAGCTCCTGCATCGTCTCCCGTAGGGTGTTGAAGGCGGGGGACCCGAAGGGATTCCCCGGCGCGATGGCCGCGTTGGCAGCCCCGCCAAATCGGCAATCACCGCGCCCCGTGATATCCGCGGCAGACTTGCAGCCGGCGGTCTCTGGCTTCCCGAAGATCGCCGTCGGGATCGTGCCGAAGATGTTGTTGTTGTTCGCGGGCGTCGCGTGGTGTGCGTCCACGTACTGTGTGTTCACGCGGATCCTCAGATTGTCGGTCGGCAGCAGCACCAGCGACGCGGACCCCTGCACTTTGCGGTCCTCGTCATTGGCGGGACCCAGCTCTGCGTTGCCGAAGGGCCCATTCTCCTTCTGCAACCGGGCGTTCACGAAGTAGGTCACCGCCGGCGTGCCGCCGCTCACGGACCCGGAGTACATCTGCGCGTACCCGGTTTCGAAAAGCTCAGGGATGAAGTCCCGCTCGAACACCTGATACGCTTGGATCGAGCGCCCGTAGAACCGGCTCAACTTATCCGCGATTGCCGGATAGGCCCGGCACACACTGCCGGTCGCCGTGGTGTCCGGCAAACGCGCGACGCAGTCCGCCTGGTCCACGAATCGCGCAAAGCCGGCGTTCGGCTTGTAGCGGCCCCTGGGGTAACTCGAGACCCCTTGTTCGCTCGTGAAGTCGAAGCGGGGTGCGCCACGCACTCCTGTTTTCGTGAACACCTGGATCACTCCTGCTGACGCTTCAGTGCCGTACAGCGTCGCCGCGGCGGCGCCTTTCAAGATCTCGACATGGTCGATGGCGTCGGGATTGATGTCGTCCAGCCGCGACGGCGTGCCACCGCCGCCGGTGCCGATGTAGTCGCCGAACCCACCACTGCGGTCCACGCGAACGCCGTCGACGTACACGATTGGCTCGTTGGCCTGCGACAGACTCGCGATGCCGCGAATGCGGATCCGCGCACCTTCGCCCGTGAGCCCGCCGGATGGGAGCACAGACACACCGGCCTCGCGCCCCGCCAGCACCTCCGACATGGTCGTGACCGGCGCGTTTCGGAGTGTGCTGGCGTCGATCGTTGCGACCGTGTTGCCGAGTTTGCGTTTTTCGGTCTCGACGCCCGCTCCGGTCACGACGACCGCGTCGAGCCCGATGGCGGCCTGGTTGAGCTCGAAGTCCACAGTCACCGCCTCACCGGGCGTCACCGTCGCACGCTTCGTGACGCTGGCGTAACCGAAGCGTCGCACGCGGACGTCGACAGCGCCGGCCTTCACATTCAGCTCGAACCGACCGTTGGCGTTGCTCAGCGTGCGGAGGTCGGTCCCCACCACGTACACTTCCGCGCCGTCCACCGCACGACGCGTCGTCACATCGAGTACCTGTCCCCGGACAGTTCCGGTCACCTGCGCGGCCCCCGGTGTTGCCGTGAGCGCGCACGCTGCTACGCACGCGCCCGTCGCGAGGGCGCGATGCCACGAACGAAGCGGAGAACGCATCTCCACCTCCTGTAAAGGAAGAACCGGACGGCAATTTCGGCTCCGATCGAGGACGGCGGGAACCCGATCGGTCGGTAAGTATTGACGCCTCGAGTGTGCACGCCCGCGTGGGCGTCGTCAAGAAGGGGCCCGCGGTGTAGGATTCCTCCCATGAGTCGCCATCGCCTCCCAGCCGTCGCGGCCCTCGCTCTGGGCGGGGCCGCTTGCGGGATTAGCGAGCCTGGCTTCGACCCGCCCCCCATCGACGCACCCTTGGCCTCGGTGGCCGTCGGGGTGTTGCATTCGTGCGGCACGACCACCACGAATCGTGTGTACTGCTGGGGATGGAACCGAGATGGCGAGCTCGGGGACGGCTCCCACACCGACCGACATCTTCCCGTCCACACGCAGAGCGAGTCGAGCTTCGTGGCCACGAGCGGGGGCGGCGGCCATACCTGCGCTGTAACCGCCGCAGGCAAGGCCTACTGCTGGGGCTTCAATCTCAGTGGCCAGCTGGGCAACGGCGGCGTGGCTGGGGCCCCCACCCCGGTCGCCGTCGCGGGGGCATTAACCCTGCGTGCGGTGGAGGCGGGGGGCGCCTTCACCTGCGGGGTCGCCACCGACAGCACCGCTTGGTGCTGGGGTTGGGGCGCCCACGGCCAGCTGGGGGACGGCGGTCGTGTCGATCGCCGGGCGCCCGTCGCCGTGGCTGGCAGCCTCAGATTCCTGGCGGTGAGCGTGGGGGCTCGGCACGGCTGCGGCCTGGCGTCCGATAGCACCGCGTGGTGCTGGGGCGCGAACGACGCCGGGCAGCTGGGCACCGGCTCGACGGTCGACACGGTGATACCGGTCCCCGTCACCGGGGGTCGGAGATTTACGGCGCTGAGCAGTGGGTTCACGCACACCTGCGCGCTCGAGGCGAGCGGCGACGCCTATTGCTGGGGCGACAACGGGCTCGGACAGCTTGGTGACACCCTGGTGAGTCGGGCGCTCGTCCCTAATCCTGTCTTGGGAGGGCTGACGTTCGTCTCCATTAGCGGGGGGTCGGCCCACACCTGCGCTGTCACCGCCACCGGCGAGGGCTATTGTTGGGGGTCGGACGCCAGTGGACAGCTGGGGAGCCAACCGGTCTCGGTGTGCGCCGGTGCGCAGCTGTGTACCATGATCCCCGCGCCGGTGCTCGGAGGTCTCACGTTCCGCTCCATCAGCGCCGGGAACCAGCACAGTTGCGGCCTCACCATCGGGCAGGTCGCTTACTGCTGGGGCCTCAATGACAAGGGCCAACTCGGCGACGGCTCGACGCAGGGCAGGGTGACGCCCGTGCGGGTCGGTAAGCAGTTCGGTTTTTGAGATCGGAGGTCGAGATGCGTGCAGCGTGGCCGGTCCTGCTGGTCATCGTGGGCGGCTGCTATAGCTATGTCGCCGTCGGCGGGACAGCGCCGAGCGATGGCGCCGACGTGCAGTTCGAGCTGGCTGCACCTCGGGACGTGGTGCTCCAGGACGTGACGGTGCACGGCATCACGGCCCTGCAAGGCCGGCTCCTCGGTGCGAGTTCAGACTCCGTGGCGCTGGCCGTGGTCAGGCTGTGGGGGCTGGAGGGCCGGAGCTACGAGGCGACCCGCATCGGGGTGAGCCTGCCCAGGCAGGACATCGCGACCGTGCGCGAAAAGCGGATCTCGCCGGCGCGGAGCGGGCTCGCGATCGCCGCCGGTAGCGCGGGGGTCGTCGGGATGATCCTCGGCGTGCGGGGGCTGTTCGGCTCCGGAGGCGGCACGACGCGGCCGCCGCCGCCCCCCTAGCCCTTCAGGTTGCGGACGAAGTTCGCGACCGGTATCGCCGGCAGCGTGAGCAGTCGCACGCTGCCGCGCGAGGAGAGCTCGACCGACACACGGGCGATCGTCTCGTTGTCGGGACACTCCACGATGCTCACGAAATCGTAGGGGCCGAGCACCGCGTATTGCGCGGTGACTTTGGCCCCGAATCGTTCGATCTCCTTGTTGACCTCCTGCAAGCGCTTGGGCTTGGCCTTCAGCGCCTTGGCGCCGTCGTCCGTCAGATTCGACAGCAGGATGTAGGTTGGCATGGAACCCCGTTAAAAGAAGACGTCGAAAGACTTTCTACGCTCTTTTTTCAATCGTCACGTAATCCCGCACCGGCGAGCCGATGTACACCTGGCGGGGGCGCGCGATTTTCTGTTCCTTATCGAGCAACATTTCCTGCCATTGCGCCAGCCACCCCGGCGTGCGCCCGATCGCGAACAGCACCGGGAACATGTCGATCGGCAGCTTCATGGCCTCGTAGATGATCCCCGAGTAGAAATCGACGTTGGGGTAGAGCTTCCGCGACACGAAGTATTCGTCCTGCAGCGCGATGCGCTCCAGCTCGAGCGCGATGTCGATCAGCGGGTTCTTGCCCGTGACGTCGAACACCTGCTCTGCGGTGCGCTTGATGATCTTGGCGCGGGGGTCGTAGTTCTTGTAGATCCGGTGGCCGAAGCCCATCAGGCGGACCTCGCCCTGCTTCACCCGGTGAATGTACGCCGGGATGTGATCGATCGTGCCGATCTCCCGCAGCATCCGCAACACTTCCTCGTTCGCGCCTCCATGCAACGGTCCGTACAGGGCCGCCGCTGCCGCGGCCATCGCCGAGTAGGGATCGGCGTGCGAGGAGCCCACCCCTCGCATCGCGCTGGTCGAGCAATTCTGCTCGTGATCGGCGTGCAGGATGAAGAGCACGTCCAGCGCCCGCTCGAGCGTCGGGTTCGGGACGTATTTCACCTCCGTCGCCTTGAACATCATGTTGAGAAAATTGCCGGCGTAGCTCAGGTCGTTGTCGGGATACGCGTACGGCATGCCGACGGTATGCCGGTGGGCGAAGGCCGCCAGCGTCGGCGTCTTCGCGATCAGCCGGAAGATCTGGTTGCGGCGCGACGTCTCATCCGTGATGTGCTTCGCCTCGGGATAGAACGTGGACAGCGCCGCGACGGTGCTCACGAACACCCCCATCGGATGGGCGTCGTGATGAAAGCCGTCGATGAACTTCTTGATGTTCTCGTGGATGATGGTGTGGTGCGTGATGTTGAACACCCAGGAGTCGAGCTCCGACGCCGACGGCAGCTCACCGTGCAACAGCAGGTACGCCGTCTCCAGGAACGTGCTCTGTTCCGCGAGCTGCTCGATCGGGTAGCCGCGGTAGCGCAGGATCCCGCGGTCGCCGTCGATGTAGCTGATCGCGCTGCGGCACGACGCCGTGTTCATGAACGCCGGGTCGTAGCTCATCATCCCGAAGTCGTCCGGCGACGCCTTGATCTGGCGCAGGTCCGCCGCCCGGATCGTCCCGTCCTGAATGGGGATCTCGTACGACTTCCCGGTGCGGTTATCGACGACGGTGAGCGTGTCCTTCGGCACTGCGCCGTCCTCTAGTTGGGTGCGCGGGAAAGATAACCTGTGGCGGGGAGGGGCGGGCTTTCGTATCTTGGCGCCGTGACGAGTCTCTATCCCACGCGCTCCAGCGCGGGCGCCCTGCTCGGCCAGCAGCTCGCCGGCCAGGGGTACCAGTCGTGCATCCTCCTGGGCATCACGCCGGAGGGCGTGGAGATCGCGGCGCACGCGGCGAAGGCGATGGGCGCGCAGTTCGACGTGATCGTCGCCTCGTTCATCAAGCTGGGCTCGAACCTCGCGCCGATCGGGGCGATGGCCGAGTCCGCGCCCGCCGAGATGGATCCGGACTTCCTGCCGGGGATGAACCTGCTCGAAAAGCTACAGGCGGCGATCGACGAGTCTCGGGCGCGGGTGAAGCAGGACTTGGTCCTGTACCGCACGCAGCGGCCCGTCAAGAACCTCCAGGGTCGCACTGTGGTGATCGTGGATGGGCAGATCGTGTATCCGTGGAAGGTGTTGGCGGCGGCCAAGGCCGCGGAACAGCTCGGCGCGCGGGAGGTCGTCATCGCGGCGCCGGTGGCCGCGGCGCCCGCCGCCGATCGCATCCGGGCGCGGCAATACCCGCTCGTCTGTCCCAGTGTCGTGATGGAAGCGGAGGGTCACCCGTCGCCCTACGGCGACGCCGGCGCGGGAGCCGAGGGGCCGGAACGGCTGAAGAGCATCATGATCGCACATCAGGCGGCCTAGCCGTCTACCCGCCTAACCGTCTAGCTCCACCATCCCCCTCTCGAGCCAGCGGTGCTCGCCCTTGAGCACTTCCTGCGCCACCTTGTACGTCGGAACGTCCTCGTTGCGCCATAATCCCGCGAACTTCGAGCGGATCCGGCCGCGCGCCTGACGGCAGAACACATCGGCGAGGCGTACCGCGCGCTCGCCGCTCGTACGGTCGCGCTTCAGCAGCCACCGGGCGCGGGCGCAGGTGGCGGCCATCGCAAACAGTTCGGCGCCCACGTCCACCAGGCGGAACAGCACCGCCTGCCGCAGCTCGAGCTTCGGTCCGAACCGCATCATCGAGTGGAACACGCCCCGTGCCAGCCGCCGCGCGTTGCGCTCGACGAACCGCACGTGCCGCGCCAGCGAGCCGAACCCCGCGTAGCGCGGCCACAAGCCCCAGCCGAGCCACCGCGACGGATACCACCAGCCGTAGAACAGGGCCGAGCGGCCCAGCCCCGCGAGCCGCTGCCCCAACGACTTGCCCGGCATCACGACGTCGCCGGCAATCTGCAGGTGCTTGTCCACCGCCTCGCGCGCGATGAACAGGTGCATGATCTCCGATGACCCTTCGAAAATCAGGTTGATGCGGAAGTCGCGCATGATGCGTTCGACCGGGATCGCCGGCTCGCCGCGCGCCTTGAGCGAGTCCGCCGTCTCATAGCCGCGGCCGCCGCGGATCTGGAGCGTGTCGTCGATGATGCGCCAGCCGGCCTCGGAGTTGTACAACTTGGCGATCGCCGCCTCGAGCCGGATGTCGTAGCCGCCCCGCTCGGCCATCGCGCCGCACAACTCGGCCACGGCTTCCATCGCGAAGGTGTTCGCCGCCATGGCACCGATCTTCTGTGCGATCGCGTCATGCTGGCCGATCGGCCGTCCCCACTGCACGCGCTCCGCCGACCAGCGGCGCGAAATCTCGAGGCAGCGCTTGCCGGCGGCAACCGACGAGATGGGAAGCGTCAGGCGGCCCGTGTTCAGCGTGATCAGCGCCAGCTTCAGGCCCTTGCCCTCACCCCACAGCAGGTTCTCCTTGGGCACGCGGACGTTCGTGAAGCGGATCACGCCGTTGTACATCGCCTTGAGGCCCATGAAGTGGCAGCGGTGCGCCACCTCGACGCCAGGCCAGCTGGTCTCCACGATGAACGCCGAGATCTGCCGCTTCTCCTTGCCGCGCACGACCTTCGACGGCGTGCGCGCCATCACCACCATCAACTCGGCCTTGGTGCCGTTGGTGCACCACAGCTTCTCCCCGTTCAGGATCCATGCCTCGCCGTCGTCGCTCGGGATCGCCATGGTCTCGAGCGCGGCGGGGTCCGAGCCGACGCCCGCCTCGGTCAACGCGAATGCGGAGATCGCACCCTTGGCGAGACGGGGGAAGTATTCCTTCTTCTGGGCGTCGGTGCCGAACATCTTGAGCGGCTGCGGCACGCCGATGGATTGGTGCGCGGAGAGCAAGGCCGTGATCGACCCGTCCACCGATGAGACCAGCTCGATCGCTTTCATGTACGAGAGCTGAGACAGGCCGAGGCCGCCGTATTCGCGCGGGATCTTGATGCCGAAGGCGCCGAGGTCGCGCAGCCCCTGAATGACGGCATCGGGGATCTCGCCCTCGCGGTCGATCTGATCCGAGTCGACCTTCTCGCGCAGGAACCGCTCCAGCTTATCGAGGAACGGTTTGGCGCGGGCGACTTCTTCGGAGTCCTGCTCGGGATACGGATGAATGAGCTCCATCCGCAAGTTGCCGAGGAACAGATCGCGCACGAAACTAGGCGCGGTCCATTCCTGCTCGCGCGCGGCCTCGGCGACGTCGCGCGCCTCGTCGGCGCTGACAGATGACGGGGGACGGGGGGGGCGTTTCGGTTCGGCACTGGTGGCCATACGACCTAATCTATGTTGAGGGACCGCCCGATAGGAGGCGCGGCCGGAGGGCCAGGGCGGCTAGGGCCCCCCCCGCCAACCCGCCCAGGTGCGCGAAGTTATCGATGAAGGGGTTGGCGAGACCGGTCAGGATCTGCCAGCCCGCCCACACCAACAAGACGAACCCAATCCGCGTGTCCCGCACGTAGAACCGGTCCTGATAGCGATACAGCACCACGACCACCGCCGCGATCACGCCGAAGATCGCGCCCGACGCGCCGACCGACGGCCCCGGCCCGGCCGCGAGGCTGACGAGCCCCCCGGCGACACCGCTCGCGAGATACACGAGGGCGGTGCGCGCGCCCCCGAAGGCGTGCTCGCACGCCAGACCCACGATGTAGAGGACGATGACGTTCCCCAGCACGTGATCGACGCTGCCGTGCAGGAACATCGCGCTCATGATGCGCCACCACTCTCCGGCCAGCACGCGCTCGCGTACCAGGGCGCCAGCCTCCACGATCGTCTCGCGGTCGGCCAGCGCGCCCGCCGCGATCTCCCAGCCGAACATCGCCAGGTTCGCCGCGATGAGGAACACGATCAGCGGCGGCGCGTGCCGCATCCCGCGCTCGAAATCGATCCGCCTCCCCCCGCGGGCCTGCGCGCTCGCGCCGGCGAGCATCTCCGGGGTGATCAGAATCGGTTTCTCGGGCGGTGCGCCGCCTGTCACCGGCGCTCGCCCGTGTCGAGCATGACGCCCAGCGCGAGCGCGACCCGGCGATCCATGAGCCGCTGGGGATCCCCGCTCATGTCGAGGACGTAGCGGTCGAGGATCGTGAACTTGCGCTTGAACTCGCCGATCACGTCTTCGCTGTCGGGTCGCAGGATGATGAAATTGGTGCGCAGCAACCCGAACAGGGGACCGAGGAACCGCCGCAGCAGCGACAGGATGACCGAATCCTCTTTGGCGACGTACTGCAGCCGTCCGTCGGGAGCGCGGATGTCCCAGCGCTTGCGAATGAAGTTGGAGAAGATGTTCTTCGCAAACCGCGCGAGCGGCTTTCCACGGAAGTCACGAACGGTGTACGTGGCCGTGATCGGCTGCCACTTCTTGTCCTGGAGAACCTCGAGCAAGCGGTCGCGCTTCGAACCGTCGCGGTAAAACGTGACGTGCCGCTTGGCCGACAGCGGCACGCCGACGGCGATCAACGCGACGAACGCGAGCACGGTCCCGAGGATGAGGAGAATGGCCCGCGCCGCGCTCCCGACCGGCGTCTGCTCGGCAATGAACACGAACGCGATGAAGAGAAGGATCGCCGCAGCGAACGCAGCGAGCACGGCGCCGAGATTCTGGAGCAAGTGCGCGGGCCGCTCGATGTAGATGATGTTGTTACCCTTCTCGTCACCCACGTCGTACTTCTCCGAGATCCGGAGCAGTTGCTGACGCAGCAGGAAGATGTCACGGTCGAACACCGCGTCCGCCTGGACCTGCATCGGGACGCCCCCCCCGGCGCCGGGGACCCGATTCTCGCGCCCACATTGTGGGCACTTCACGAGCTTCCCGGCGAACTCGTCCTTGAGCTCGTACGACGTTCCACACTGACAAGTCACACGCACCGACATGGACGGCCTCCGGACGGTGAGAGAGAGCGCGCGGGGAAGCTTACCGTCTCGTAACGAACGCGGCTAGATTTGCGGCGCCCTCTTCCGGAGCTCTCGTTTATGCGCCGTCTGTTCCTCGTTCTGGCCGTCGTCGCCGGGCCGCTCGCCGCGCAGGCACCCGCTGCCCCTGCGCCACCGCAGCCCGTCCTGATCAAGGCCGGTCGCCTGATCGACGGACGATCCGCTCAGGCCCAGACCAACATCGGGATCCTGATCGAAGGCGAGCGGATTCGTGCCGTCGGGCCGCTGGCCCAGGTGCAGGCGCAGTCGCCCAATGCGCGCGTGATCGACCTCTCGCAACTGACGGTCCTGCCGGGTCTCATCGATACACACACGCACCTCCTGCTCCAGGGCGACATCACCTCCCAGGAGTACGAAGACCAGCTCCTCAAGCAGTCGATCCCCTACCGCACCATCCTCGCCGCCCGCAATGCCCGTCTGGCGCTGGAGCACGGTTTCACGACCATACGAGACGTCGAAACCGAAGGGGCGATGTACGCCGACGTGGACGTGAAGCTGGCGGTGAACCGCGGCGAGGTGCCAGGCGCGCGCATCTTCGCCTCGACCCGGGCCATGGCGCCGACGGGGATGTACCCGATCGGCGGGCCGAACTGGGAGATCGAGCTGCCGCACGGGGTGCAGACGGTCGATGGCGTCGAGAACGCCCGGCTGGCGGTGCGCGACCAGGTGCAGCATGGCGCCGACTGGATCAAGTATTACAGCGACCGGCGCTACTACTTCACGCCCGACAGCACGCTCCGCAGCTGGGTGAACTTCACCGATGATGAAGCCCGGGCGATCGTGGACGAAGCGCACCGGTTGGGCCGCAAGGTCGCCGCCCACGCCATCGGCTCGGACGGCATCGCGGCGGCGCTGCGCGCCGGCGTCAACTCGATCGAGCACGGCGATGGGCTGACCGACTCGCTCATGGACGCGATGGTGCGCAACAACGTCTACTGGGTGCCTACCGTCACCGTCGGCGTGCACGTCATGCCTCGGGGTGGGGTCTGGCCTGCGCTCGTGGCGCTCGAGCGTCGCGCCTTCGCCCGCGCCGTCAAGAAGGGCGTCAAGATCGCCCTCGGCACCGACGTCGGCGGATTCCCGTGGACCGAGATCAACCAGGCGAAGGAGTTCGAGTACTACGTGCAGTACGGCATGACGCCGATGCAGGCGATTCAATCCGGTACATCCGTCGCAGCGGCGTTGCTGGGCCAGGAGCAGAATCTCGGCGCCGTCGCCCCCGGACTCTTCGCTGACATCGTGGCGGTGGCGGGCGACCCGCTGCGCGACATCACGGAACTCCAACGCGTCAAGTTCGTTATGAAGGGCGGCATGGTTTACCTTTCACAATAGTGCGGCGCGCGCTCGGACTCGTCCTCTTCCTTAGTATCGGCGCCGCCGGCCCCAGCGTGGGACAGATGGTCCCCCCCCCACCTGGCACCGGCGGCGTCGCGGCGTTGGCGGGCATTTTGGAGCAGATCGGCGCCAACAAGCGCGTCCTCGTCATCGGCGCCCACCCCGACGACGAGGACACACAGCTCCTGGTGCTGCTGTCACGCGGGCTGGGTGCGCAGGCCGCCTACCTGTCGCTCACGCGCGGCGAAGGCGGGCAGAACCTCATCGGGCCCGAGCTGGGGCCGGGCCTCGGCATCATCCGCACCGAAGAGCTGCTCGCCGCGCGAGAGCTCGACGGCGCCCGCCAGTACTTCACGCGCGCCTACGATTTCGGGTTCTCGAAGTCCGCCGACGAGGCGTTCCGCTTCTGGCCGCGCGACTCGCTCCTCAAAGACGTCGTGGACGTGATTCGCCGGTTCCGGCCACAGATCATCGTCTCCGTGTTCGCCGGGACGCCCGCCGACGGCCACGGGCAGCACCAGGTGGCAGGGCTGCTCGCGCGCCAGGCGTTCGATTTGCTGCGCGATTCGACTTGGGGGCCCGTGAAGCTGTATCGCTCCACCCGCTCCGACTCGGCGGCCACCAGCCTCGTGCTTCCCGTTGGCACCCTCGATCCCGTGATCGGCCAGTCGTACTACCAGCTCGCGATGGCGAGTCGCAGCCGTCACCGCTCGCAGGACATGGGCCAGCTGCAACGCGCCGGCCCGAGCAGTGTGCGGCTGGCCCTGCTCGCCACTCGTCCGGGCGCGTCCGGGGGGGGGGGGGGGGGG
>Ga0210382_10000372_pt1 | contig 16350 bp, 21 predicted proteins | sample PLMedo_FD_155452 | JGI IMG/M metagenome (GOLD analysis project Ga0210382, IMG submission 155452) | Groundwater sediment microbial communities from an aquifer in East River, Colorado, USA - PLM0_60_coex redo | ecosystem: Environmental > Terrestrial > Soil > Riparian zone | place: USA: East... | reverse complement strand
GCGCGCGCGATCGCGACGCGCTGCTCCTGACCTCCCGACAGCTGCCGTGGGTAGTGGTGCAGGCGATCCTGCAATCCCACCAGCGACAGCGCCGTCTCGACGTGCTTGCGCCGCTCGGCCTTGGAGAGCGGCGTCAACAACAAGGGCAGCTCGACGTTCTCGTACGCGGTGAGCACGGGGATCAGGTTGTAGAACTGAAAGACGAACCCGATGTGCCGGGCGCGCCACTTGGCGAGCTGCGATTCGCTGAGCTTGGCGACGTCGGTGCCCGCCACCATCACCTCACCCTCGTCGGGGCGATCGATGCCCGCGATCAGGTTCAGCAGCGTGGTCTTCCCGGACCCCGAAGGACCCATCAGGCCGAGGAATTCACCTTCGGGAACGTCGAGCGAGATGTCGTTCAGCACGGGAATCTCCATCTTGTCGCGCCGATAGGACTTCGACACACCGCGGACCTGGACGATCGGATTGGCCATGAGCTCCTCTTACTGCACGGTGACTTTGGCGCCGCCACGCAGGCTGGCGCTGACGCTATCGACCACCTGAACGCCGGGACGCAGTCCTTCGCGGATCGCCACCGACGACCCTAGCTGCCGGCCCACCACCACCGGCACTTCCACCGCGCGGCCACCCTCCACCACGAAAACGACGTCGCGGCCGTTGCGCTCGACGACGGCGGTGCCGGGCACCACGAGCACCGGCTGCGTGTCCACCGCCACGCGCGATGGGCGCGGCAAAAAGTGCACCTTGGCGCTCATCTCGGGCAACACCCGCGAATCGTACGAACGGAAGGCGACCTTCACCTGCACCGTCGCTTTGGCGCGATCGGCGGTGGGCACGATCTTGGCCACGTAGCCTGGGTAGCGCTGGTCGGGATACGCATCGAGCACGATCTCCACTGGCTGGCCGGGACTGATCGCCTCGAGGTTCGACTCGGCGACGTCGGCCTCGACCTGCAGCGAGCGCAGATCGGCAATGGTCACCACCGCGCTCTTGGAGAAGGCGCCCCCGGCGAGCGGCGCCACGACCTCGCCCACGTCGGCGTTCTTCGTCAGGACGGTGCCGTCGAACGGCGCGCGGATGACGGTGTTTTCCAACGCCACCTGGGCCGACTGCAGCATCGCCTGGGCAACGGCGATCCCCGCCTTCACCCGCTCGAGGCGCGATTCCGCGGCGTCGTAGGTCGCCTGGGACGTGAAGTTGCTGTCCAGCAGCGTCCGCTCCCGCGCCAACGACCGCTCGGCTTCGCGCAGCTCGGCGCGGCTCAACGCGAGGTTGGCCTGCGCTTGGGCGAGCTGTGCCCGGACATCAGCATCCTCGATGCGGGCGATCACCTGCCCCTCCCGCACCCGGTCGCCTTCGACGACGCCGAGATACACGAGGCGGCCAGTACCCTTGGACGCGACGGCGGCTTTGCGCTGGGCGACCACGTAGCCGCTGGCGATCATGACCGCGCCGGATCGGATGGGCGAGACCATCGTGGCTGGCGTCAGTCGGACGGAGGCCGCGGCGCCGAGGGATCCGCCAGTCGCCAGCAGGATGACCGCCAGGACGACGACACCTGCGGCGGGCAGGCCGATCGTCACCCAGCGTGGCGTCGCTCCGCTGGCAGCGGGATCGGTCGCCCGGTTGATGCGTAATGCAGAAAGGTCGGCGTTCTTGGCTTCCATGCCCCTCAATCGTAACACCCCCGGCAACCGTCCGCCGAGTCCATTGCGAGATCGAAGCCCGTGGCGCACGTTAGAGCAATGATTCTCGGAATGCCTCCGTTCACGTTCGTCCACACCCTGATCAGCCTGATCGGGATCGCCTCGGGCTTCGTCGTGATGTACAGCTGGATCCAAGGAAACCGGCGCGACGGCTGGACCGCGGTCTTTCTGGTCAGCACCGTGTTGACGAGTGCAACGGGGTTTGGGTTTCCCTTCTTCGTGCTGCTACCCTCCCACAAGATCGGCATCATCTCGCTGCTGATCCTGGCCGTGGCGATCGTGGCCCGTTACGGCCGCCACGTCACGGGACCCTGGCGCTGGATCTACGTGGTGTGCGCCACGCTCGCGCAGTACTTCAACGTGTTTGTGCTCGTGGTCCAGCTCTTCAGGCGCGTGCCGGCGCTTCAGCGCCTAGCGCCGACGCAGTCCGAGCCGCCCTTCGCGGTCGCTCAGCTCGTCGTGCTGGGGTTGTTCGTCTGGTTTACGATCGTGGCTCTGAAGCGGTTCCGGCCAGTCGCCGGCTCTCCGCTCGCTTAGGCGCCGTCGAAGGCCTGCTGCAACGCTTTGATGTCGATCTTCTTCATCTTCAGCATCGCCTGCATCGCCGCGTTGGCCTTCTTCGGGTTCTTGTCGTTCAACAGCCTGCCCAACGTCTTCGGGATGATTTGCCACGACAGGCCATACTTGTCCTTGAGCCAGCCGCATTGCTCGTCCGATCCGCCAGCGGTCAGCTTGCTCCACAGCTCGTCCACTTCCTGCTGCGTCTCGCAGTTCACAAAGAGCGAGATCGCCGGCGTGAACTTGAACTGCGGGCCGCCGTTCAAGGCGTAGAACGGTTGTCCCTCGAGCTCAAAGGTCACGGACATCGGGGTCGCACTCACCACCTTCGAGTTCTTGAAGATGGAGACGTAGAACTTGGCGGCCTCTTCGGCCTTGCCGTCGAACCACAGGAACGGGACGATCTTCTGCATACAGTCCTCTCTATCGTGGGGTTGTAGGTGCCGTTGCCGCCAGCACGTCTTCGAGCCGGTCGTAGCTTGCGGCCACACCCTTCTCCATGCCGGATTTGACGACGGCCTCGCGGGCCTCGCGCGACTCGTAGCGCATCGTCTGCGTGAGGGTGGTCCGTCCACCCTGCTCGACGAGGACGAGCGTGTTGAGGGACTCGCCCGGGTACCAGGCCTCGTCGAACTTCTCGGTGCTGACGATGCGCTCGGGCGCGTTCACTTCGCGGTACACGCCGCCCATTCCCATCGTGGTGCCGTCGCGCTCGCTCTTCCACACCCAGCGGTACTTGCCGCCCACGCGCACGTCCATCTCGCACACGGGCATCGTCCAGCCGGGCGGTCCGAGCAGCCATTGGCGGACCAGCTCGGGCTTGGTGTGGGCGTCGTACACGAGGCGGCGCGGCGCGTCGAAGACGCGCGTGATCACGAGGTCGCGATCGCCGGATGGCGCGATCTTGAGGGGGTTCTTCATGGGACCTTCCTTTCCTTGGCTTTCAGGTCGTCGAGCAGAGCGTCGAGTCGCTGGTAGTTGGCTTCCCACAAGCGGCGATAGCGTTCGAGCCACTTGTCGGCCTCTTCCAACCGCTTGGCCTCGAGGCGGCGAGGCCGGCGCTGCGCCTCCCGGCCCCGCGAAATCAGGCCGGCGCGCTCCAGCACTTTCAGGTGCTTGGAGATGGCCGGTTGGCTCATCGCGAACGGCTCGGCCAGCTCGGTCACCGACGCCTGGCCCGAAGCGAGGCGAGCGATGATCGCCCGCCGCGTGGGATCGGCGAGGGCGGCGAACACGGCGTCGAGGCGGTGTGTGGCTTGCATAACTGAATGGTTATATAAGCAAGCTCCCACCGGGCGTCAAGTCCCCCCGGAAGGCCGCGCCGCCGGTCGGAACGAGGTCGCGACCGCGACCCCGGCGACGAGGACGTTGGCGACGATGATGGGCCATGAGTGGATGAGGATGCCGTAGGTCGTCCAGAGGGCCGCGGCCACGCCCTGGATGCGTCGCAACATGATCGGCCCCTTGGCGAAGTACGAGATCATGAACACGGCCGTCGCGAGCCAGCCGACCCAGTCACCCATCGCCCCCCCTACGTCATGTGTTTGAGGCGCGCGGCGAATGCCGGAATGGCATCGCGCAGCACCGCCGCTACCTGCTCCACGTCAGCGTCGTTCCACATGTCGCCCAGGTCCGGCCACGTGTCTTCTCCAGCCGCGACCTCTCCCCGTTGCTCCCGGCGGTCCCGCTCCCGCACCATCCCGTCGAGCTTCATCGCCGTCGCGATCAGCGCATCGCGCCCCGTCGGCGGTCTGCCGGACGGCATGTACAGGCCCGCAAATCCCATGGGGTCGAATTGCCCCGGCTCAGGAGCGACGCCCGCCGACGCCAAGACCCGCCACGCCGTGAGGAGCAGTTCCGGCCCCGCCGTCTCGGGGGCCGGGCGAGCGGCCCACGCCGCCGCCCGATCGAGGTCGTACACAATCATCGAGGCACCGTACAACTCTTCCATGCCGCGCCGAATCGTGCCGAGGTCACCCCCGGGGTCGGGAAAGCGCTCTCGGGCACAGGCCCGTGCCGCGTCGGGGGTTGGGAAGGTGAGAATCACGTCGTGGTCGCCCACGACGAGCTGAGAATCGTCGCGAGAGAAATCGATCGACGCGAGGAGGTAGCGCGCGCGGCCATCCAGACGGCAATCCAGGACGACCGTGAATCGTTCGTCGGACGGAATCACCCCTCCGCCACGGCGCCGAGGCCCAGCACGCCATCCGCGGCGCCCGTGCGGATGGTCAGCCAGTCGGTGCGCACCCGGTCCCACTCCTGAATGACGAGGCCCTGGCGCTCGAACAGCGCGCGGATCTGACCGGGCCCGAATCCGACGATCTCCTCGAGGATCGGCACGAGCACGCTGAGCGCATCATCGCTGATCACCGTGCGCCGCGCAATCTGGGCAATCTCGCGTGCCTCCGATGCCGCGATGGTGAACCCATCGCCACGGTTCACGTGCAGGATGACCGGGATGTCGGACTGGCCGTCGCCGACGTAGACGACCTGGTCCCGCGGCAGCGCCAGCTTGAGGCGCAGATCCTCGACCGCCGCCACCTTCCCATAGCCGGCCGTGACACGGACGACTGAGTCGATCTCGCGCCCGCCCGGGTCCCAGCCAAAACGGGTGCCGACAATGTGCTCGGGCGGCACGATGTCCTTCAAGGCCTCGGCGACGACCTCCTCGGGCGCGGCCGAGACGACGTAGAAGTCGAAGCGGTGTCCGTCAATGCCTTCTTCGAGCATCGTCGTGAGGAGCCGCACGTTGCGCTTCAGCCGCACGCGCCGCCCGACCTCGAGCAGCGCCTCCTTCGTCACCGATCGGTATTCGGGATCGTGCCGGAGGAGGTACGCGAGCTCGGCCCCTTGCTGCACGAGATTCAAGCGCGAGAGGCCCGCCACCTTTTCGCGAAAGCCCGGGACCCCCAGCACCTCGCTCAGGATGATTCCCGAGTCGTTGAAGCTGAGGGTCTGATCGAAGTCGCTTGCCAGCAGGTAGTGCTTCTTCATTGCGCGGATCCTCTCACGTTCGACGTCCACCTACGAAAAAGCCCGCTCACCGAAGCGGGAGCGGGCCGATCTGCCTTGCGACTGCCTGGCTTGACTCAGCCAGCGCGCGCGTGCCCCCCCGGAGATAGGTGCCCGGTCTTGTGCGGCGAATTCATGAGACAGCGGCGTCGCGTCATGTGCAGAATGTTACTCAGCTCGGGGCCAAAACGGTACCGGGCATTGTCACCGTCGCGTATCGGGAACATCGCTGGCCCGCCCTGACGTTTTGCGGCTACCTTCCACACGACTGCAACGAGGAGCGTCTATGACCAGCACCGCCAGCACACGAGTCTTTCCGACCAAGAACGATCTGCCAGAGGCCACCCGCATCGAGGCCATCGGGCTCCTCAATCAGCGCCTCGCGGATTGCATCGACCTGCAGGCCCAAGCGAAACAGGCCCATTGGAACGTGAAGGGACCGGCCTTCATCGCGCTGCACAAGCTGTTCGACGACGTTAACGGGGCCGCCGCCGAATACGCGGACCTCCTGGCCGAGCGCGTCGTCCAGCTCGGGGGCGTGGCGGAGGGCACCGTCGGCGTCGTGGCGGAGCGCACCACCCTGGTCGACTATCCGCTCGGCCTGTCCACCGGGCCCGAACACGTCGCCGCCTTGTCCGATGCGCTCGCCGGTTTCGGCCGTGCGGTGCGGGTCGGCATCGAAGAGATGAACGAGCTCGAGGATGCGGGTAGCGCTGACATCCTCACCGAGATCTCGCGGGGCGTGGACAAGTGGTTGTGGTTCGTGGAGGCCCACCAGCAAGCAGAGCGTTAGCTACGCGCGCGCAACCTTTCCGACGGTGTCCCAGGTGCGGGTCGTCACGTCCTTCCCGAACGTCTTCTCGAGGAGCGTCATGAACACGGGGCCTTTGGGGGTCCGCACGTAGGCACTGAACACTTCCCTGCCCTTCACCAGCAGGATACGTGCGCCGTCTCGCTCGATCGGCAGTGTCAGGTTGGACCTGGGTTTGTCCCGCAAAAACGTGACGATGCGCTTCGCGCCGGCATCAAGGCGAAACGATCGATACGGGTCCGACCCAAGCATGTCCTGCAGCGCGTCGACCGGACGCACGATTGTGAAAAAGGCGTGCCCGAGCTGCTCCAACATCGCGGCTTCGGCGCGGCGCTCGAGCGCGGCCTCCGACGCCGCCCGCGCGTTGAACGCGACGTTCCCGCTCCCCAAGATGGTCTTCACGTCAGTGAAGCCCGCCGACTCGAACGCCCGCTTCAGCTCGGGCATCTTGCAATTCATCGGCATGACGCCCCGCAAGAACGCCGCATAGCGTGCCATGTGCGAAAACTAGCGAGACCCCCACGGCAGCACGCAGCGCTTCTCGCTGCTCAGGGCGGCGAGCAGCAGTCCCCGCATGACGTCGAGCGACCACTCCGGTGTAACGGCGAGCGGCGCCTTGCCGAGAATCGCGTCGCGGATGTTTTCGTAGTACCGAGTGAAGTTCGAGGGAATTGTCGGCACCGCTCGCGTTCCCTCGGGTGTCGTGAGCGTGCCGTACATCTCGGGCGATTCGAGGTCCCAAGCCGCAGCGTCTGGGGTTTGACCCGCTTTCAGGGCCCCTTCTTGTGGATCCTGGCCGTATTTAATGAAGGACCCCTTCGTACCGTGAACCACGAAGGTCGGCGCCGGCCCCGCGGCGAGCATCGACGCCCGTAAGACCGCGCGCATCTTCGTGTAGTAGAGCGTGACATCGAACGCGTCGTCCACGACGGCGCCGTCCCGGTCGATGCGGATATCGGCGCCGATCGCCTGCGGCACGCCGAACAACAGCAGCGCAAAGTCGAACAGGTGCGGACCCAGGTCGTACCACACGCCTGATCCAGGCAGTTTCTGCTCGCGCCAGGCGCCCGGCTTCAGGTCCGGGCGGAACCGATCGAAATGGTGCTCGAACGTCACGATGCGCCCGAGCAGCCTGTCAGAGACGATCTTCTGCACGGTGACGCAGTCGCCGGTGTAGCGACGCTCCTGGTACACGGAGAGCACGCGCCGCGCGTCCTTGCCGAGCCGCACGAGCTCCTCGGCTTCGGCGAGGGTCACGGTGAACGGCTTGTCGACGACGACGTGACGCCCGGCCAGGAGCGATTGCTTCGCGATCGGATGATGCGAGGTGTTCGGCGTCGCGACGACGACCAGGTCGATGGGCCGCTTGAGCAGCTCGTCCACGCTGCGGACGAACTCGACGTCCGGATAGCGCGGGTCCCCTCCTCCACTGCGGTGGACGATGGTAGTGAGGCGAAGGCCCTCCACGACCCGAATGACGGGCGCGTGGAAGACCTTGCCTGCAAAGCCGAAGCCCACCAGGCCCACGTTAAGCATGCGCAGATGATAACGCTTACACGGCAACCTGCTCGCGCACCGCGGGCGCGACTCGGTCTCCCAGCAGCTCGATGGCCCGCATCAGCTTCGCGTGCGGGAGCGACGAGGCATTCATCTGAAACGTGAACCGCGAAACGCCCCCCAACGCTTCACTGTGGCGGATGATCTTCTCCGCCACCTCGTCGGGAGAGCCGATCAGCAGGGCGCCTTCGGGGCCGCGCTGCGCGTCGAACCCGGCGCGGGTTGGGGGAGCCCAACCGCGCTCCTTCCCGATGTCGCCGATCGCACGGGCGTAGCCCGGAAAGAACTCGTCGGCTGCCTGCTGCGTCGTCTCCGCGACGTACCCGAGTGAGTGCACGCCCACCTTCAGGCGCTCCGGCGGGTGGCCCGCACCGCGTCCCGCCGCCCGGTACAGATTGATGAGCGAGCGGAAGCGCCGCGTCTCACCGCCGATGATCGCGACCATCAGCGGAAGGCCGAGCTCTCCCGCGCGCATGAACGATTGCGGTGTCCCACCGACGCCCAGCCATACCGGCAGCGGATTCTGCACCGGTCTCGGGTACACTCCCTGCCCCGTCAGGGGCGCGCGATGCCGGCCGGACCAATGGACGTGCTCGTGCTCGCGGATCTCGAGCAGCAGATCGAGGTTTTCGGCGAAGAGCGAATCGTAATCCTCGAGCGGCAGACCGAACAACGGAAACGCCTCGATGAACGAGCCGCGACCGACGACCATCTCGGCGCGCCCCTGCGACAGCAGATCGAGAGTCGCGAATTGCTGGAACACGCGCACGGGGTCGATGGCGCTGAGGACCGTTACCGCACTGGTGAGACGGATCCGCTGCGTCCGCGCCGCCGCCGCCCCGAGGATCACCACGGGGGCCGAGTCGAGGAACTCACTACGGTGGTGCTCGCCAATCCCAAACGAGTCCAACCCCGCCTGATCGGCATGCTCGATTTCCTCGATCAGGTCGCGCAGCCGCTCGGCTGGGCTGATCGCACGGCTGGCTTCGTCGTGTGCAGCTGCGAAGCTATCAATTCCGATTTGCACCTGCGTCCTCCTTACACTCGGACCGTGGTGTCCGGACGGGCCCGGAGCGCAAGATTGGCAAAGCCGCCGGCGATCCCGAGCGCCAGCACGATCAATGTGGTCGCCGGCGTCCACGCACTGGCGATGCCGAGCCACGCATCGAGTGAGTACGGACCGGGGCCCGTCAGGGCGAGCGCGACCCCCGCGGCGGCGTAGAGCAGCGGCAGCTCGACGCCGTTGGTGGTGGCGAACAACCCCTGCCCCCAGTGGACGGTGACGGCCGCGACGATCATCACGGATACCATGAGCGCCGGCCCAATCGGGCCGAGCAGGCCGAGGGCGATCAGCAGGCCACCCGCGATCTCGCTGAGCGAGGCCGCGGCCGCGAACGCGCGACCGGGGCGAAACCCGAGATTGGCGAAGAAGTCGCCCGTCTTCTGCAGGCCGTACCCCCCGAACCAGCCCAACAATTTCTGCGTGCCGTGGCCCGCCATCAGCAGGCCCACGACGACGCGCCCCAGCAGCAGTCCAATGCTCTCCATCTGTCCCTCCGTAGGTATTGCGGTTTACAGTTACTGTTAGTAACTATCAATTAACCTGCGGAGGGCCCGGAGGGTTCCCATGGCAAAAGCCTTGCACACATCTGCCAATTGCCACGCCCGCGAGATGCTCGATCGGGTAGGCGACCGGTGGTCGGTGTACGTACTCCACGTCCTTGGCGCCGCGGGCACAGTGCGCTTCACCGAGCTGCGCAGTCGAGTGGACGGCATCAGTCAGCGCATGCTGACGGTGACGCTGCGTGGGCTCGAGCGCGACGGGCTGGTGGTCCGGACGGCGTTCGCGGAGGTCCCGCCCCGCGTGGAGTACTCGCTGACACCCCTCGGCTCGACACTCAGTGCGCTGGTCTGCGGCCTCGTCGAGTGGTCTGGTGCCCACCTGCCGGAGGTGGACGCCGCGCGCGCGGCGTACGATGTGCGGCATGGAAAGCACCCCTAACGGAGACGAACCATGCGTAGGCTGATCGTATTCAATCAGATCTCACTCGACGGCTACATCGCCGACGCGAAGGGAGACATGAGCTGGGCGCACAAGGACGATCCGGAATGGACCGCTTTTTCGTCGGAGAACGCCGGGGGCAACGGCGTGCTGCTCTTCGGCCGGGTGACCTACGACCTCATGGCCGGCTTCTGGCCGACACCCGCCGCGCTCCAGAGCATGCCGGCGGTGGCGGAGGGGATGAACCGCATGCAGAAGGTCGTCTTCTCGCGCAAGATGAAGAAGGCGACGTGGCAGAACACGACGCTCGTGAAGAAGGACATCGTCAGCGCCGTGACTAAGATGAAGAGCGCGCGGGGCCCCGGCATGGTGATCCTCGGCAGCGGCAGCATTGTGTCGCAGCTGACCGAGGCGGGCTTGATCGACGAGTACCAGATGATCGTGAATCCCATCGTGCTCGGGAAAGGGAAGACGATGTTCGAAGGGGTGAAGAAAAAGGTGACGCTGAGGCTCACGCGGACCCGGCCGTTCACTAACGGCAACGTCGGGCTGTGGTACGACCGGGTGTAGGGATGTAGATTGAGAGCGATGCGGCACCTCCTTGCTGCCTTCATCGCCGCCTTTCAGTCCGATTCCTCCCCGGCCCCGAGCCTGCCCCGGCAACCGCTCCTCGCGGTGACCCAGAGCGTCATGCTCAATGTCGTCGTCAACCGCATCGATGCGTGGGCCTTCCAACAGGACTGGGCGAACTCCGGTACCCGAACGTGGGGGCGCAACCTGCGCGTCGGCTGGGAGTGGGACGAGGACCAGTTCGGCACGAATCTGTTGATGCACCCCTACCACGGCGGACTCTACTTCAATGCGGCCCGGGCGAACGGCCTCAGCTTCTGGGAGGCAGCACCTGTGGCCTTCCTGGGCTCATGGACCTGGGAATACTTCGGCGAGACAGACCGCCCGTCGCTCAACGATTTCTTCATGACGAGCTTCGGCGGCATCGCCCTCGGCGAGGTGTTTCACCGCCTCGCCGCGACGATTCGCGACAACGGCTCGCGGCACCGGGTGGTACGGGAGATCGCGGCGTTGCCCCTCGATCCCATGGGATGGCTCAACCGGCGGCTGCGACGCGAACGGACCTCCGCGCTCCCCAATCCGCCCGAGCACACACCAGGGGCGTTGAGCGTGCGGTTGCACGCAGGCGCCCGGTTCATCGTCGACTCCCGGCTCAACATGTCCCGGGGCACACCGACCGTGATCGTTGACTTCGGGTACGGCGACGCTTTTCTACAGCCTTACCGGGCCCCATATGATGCGTTTCGCATCCGCGCCATCATCGGCGACCGCGGCCTCAACGCCCTCCGCGCCACGGGCCGTTTGTACGGCCCCCGCACGCGCCACGACCATCTGTTTCTCGTGAATCAGCGCTTCGACTACGCCAATAATTCCGCCTACCGCGTCGGGGGGCAGAGTATCGAGGCGGGGCTCGAGTCGCATTGGCGGCTGCCCAGCGGTTGGCAATTGCGCACGGAAGGGTACATCGACGCGATTCTGCTGGGGGGCGTCGATGCCCCCACCGTGGGGTCCGGCAAGCGCAACTATGACTTCGGCCCCGGCGGCGGCGTTCGGTTTCGCGTCGAGTTAGGGCGACGGGGCAGAGGCTATTTCGCCTTCTCCGGGCAGTCGGAATACATCCATGCCGTGAGCGGTGCGAGCGCCGATCACTTCCTGGGCTACGGCGGCTTCGAGGTCACCATGCCCCTGGGCAGCTCCATCGGGCTCGGCATCCACAACACCACATTCCTCCGGCGCAGCGTCAACTCCGACCGGCCCGACGACGTGCGTCGCTTCCCTGAGCTGCGAATCTTCCTGACCTGGACCGATGTGACGCGGCCGCGATCGGATCCATGAGAGCCAGCATCATCATCACCCTGCTGTTGGGGCTCCTCGCGCCCGGCGCCGAGGGGCAGCGGCCCCACCGCGCCGGCCTGTGGATCGAGACGGGCGGTGGGATCGGCTACGTGCGCATCGCCTCGTCCGGCTCGACCACCGTCACGAGCGCTCCGGGCTCGACAACCTACCTGAGTGTCGGCGTCCTATTGTCCGACAAGGTCTTATTGGGAATCGAGAATGCGGGTTTTGTGGACGAGATGTTGGGGTTCTTTCGCGGCGACACGTCGAGCATCGCGCAGACTTGGAGCCTCTCGGTCGTCGTGCTGTGGTATCCGTGGCGATCCGGGGTGTTCGCCAAAGGGGGCGTCGGCGTCGCCCAGGGCACCTTCACGGTGACGCCGACAGGGGGTGGTGCCCCCTTCACGGCGCGCGGCACGGGCGTCGGCCTCAACTTCGGCGCGGGATACGACCTGAAGATCTCGCGCAAGATCGCGCTTACCGGGTGTGTGTGCGCCGACATCGCGGGGATCGGCGACGTGGTCCTGCCATCGACGCGGGTCGACGACATGATCGCGTCGATCTATCACGTCACGATCGGCATCACGATCCGCTGACAATCGGTTGAAACTTGCCGCTGGACCGGCTTCGGCGTATGTTCGGTGCACCCATTCACGCTGCATGCCCTTGCGTCGGATTCTCCTAGCGGATGCAGACGCGTTCTACGTCGCCGTCGCACGCGCGCTCGACCCTGAGGGCGCGGGACGCGCGGCCCTCCTGATTGTCGGCGGCTCCCGTGAGAGTCGTGGGGTCGTCTGCTCCGCGTCGTACGAGACGCGCAAGTTCGGCGTGCGCTCGGCGATGCCGATCGCGCGGGCCCTCCGTCTCTGCCCCGACGCGATGTGCGTGCCGGTCCCGATGAAAGCGTGTGGTGAGAAAAGCGCCGAGATCCGCAAGGTGCTACAGCTTTTCACGCCGATCGTCGAAGGCGCGAGCATCGACGAGTGGTATCTCGACATGAGCGGGACCGAGGGGGTCTATCATCACGAGCCCCTCGCCGCGACCGCCGAGCGCATCCGCGCCGGCGTGCTCCAAGCGACGGGCCTCACCCTCTCGATCGGCGGCGGTACCAACAAGCTGATCGCCAAGATGGCGGCTGCGCGGGCCAAGCCCGACGGCGTCGTGATCGTGGAGCCCGGGCTCGAGGACACGTTTCTACGCTCGTGCACCCTCGCCGAGATTCCCCTCGTGGGACCCAAGCTCCAGGCGTGGTTGGCGGCCCGCGGCCTGATCGCGGTGGAGGACGTCTTCTCGTACGATGTCGCGATGCTGCGGCAGCGGGCGGGACTGAGCGCGCGCGAGGCGACGTGGCTCTGGAACCGGGTGCATGGCGCCGATGAGGCGGGAGTCGCCCATCGCGAGGTGAACCGCGGTCTCAGTCGCGACGAGACTTTTGCGACCGACCTGAACCTCGATGAGGATATCGAGCGCGAGCTCCTGCGCCTCGTGACCCGCGCCGCGGCGGACCTGCGCGACGCCGGACTCACAGCTCGGACCGTGGCGGTGCGGCTCCGTGATTGGGACTTCCGGACGCGCGGGGCACAGCGGACGCTACCCGAGCCCGTGGTGTCGGACCGCGCGATCCTGCGGGTGGCCCACGAGCTGCTGGCGACCTTGCGCAAGGCTCGGCGGGTGCCGGCACGGCTCGTGGGCGTAAAGCTGACAGGGCTCGCACCGCCCCGGACCGACGATCAGTTCGCGCTCTTCACGACGGCAACCCCCGAGGAGACTGAACGCGACCGCGGGTTGGCGCGGGCGATCGATCGCGTGCGGGGGAGGTTTGGAACGAAGAGCATCATGCCCGGGGGGATCGTGGAGGAGAGGCGTTGACACGCCGCCGGACGACCGCGAAGTCCTGAACGGCGCGAACCTCCACGCACCCCGTCTCCACCCATGGAAACTCCGCCGCGATGCGTACCGCCTCGTCCATGTCCTCGGCCTCGATCAGATTGAAGCCCGCGAGCAGCTCCTTGGTCTCGGTGAACGGCCCGTCCACGACGGTGCGCCGGCCGTTACGGACTCGCACCGACCTCGCGGTCGCCGCTCCCTCCAGCATCTGGGAATCGAGCAGGCGACCGTCCTCGCGCAGGTCGTCGGCGTGGGCGAGGCAGTCGCGCATCTTCGCGTCGAATTGTCCCGGCGGGAGGGCGTCGAGCAGGGTGCCGTCGGTGTAAATCAGGATGGCGAATTTCATGGCCCTAATCTAGTCTTTCCCGCTCGTCATGACCTTCGCCTGGCAACCCTCGGAGCGGTACCTCGCGCGCAGCCGGCTGCGGCGCTTCGCCGAGGCGCACGGACATCGCGACTTTGCCGCGCTCCATCGCTGGTCGATCGAGGACCTGGATGGATTCTGGCGTGCCGTCGATCGAGACCTCGGTCTCGTCTGGCGCACGCCCTACGAGCGCGTGCTGGATTCGTCGCGCGGCATCCCGTGGACCACGTGGTGGCTGGGCGGCCGCATGAACTACGTGGACTCGGCGCTACGCCACGATCCGTCGCGCACCGCGCTCGTCTTCGAGGGCGAAGAAGGCGTGATGCAGCGCCTTACGTACGGCGAGCTCGCCGTGGCGGTGCGCCGCGCTGCCGCAGGCCTGCGCGCCCTCGGCGTCGGCCCGGGCGATCGGGTGGGGATCTTTCTGCCCCTGACGCCCGAATGCGCGATCGCAACGCTCGCCGTGTCGGCGATCGGCGCGATCTACACCCCCATCTTTTCGGGGTACGCCAGCGACGCGATCGCGGGCCGGCTCCGGGGCTGCGACGCGAGCGTGCTCATCACCGCCGATGGATTCCGGCGGCGCGGGCAAGTCATAGAGATGAAGGAGACGGCCGACGCGGCCGTCGATGCGGCGCCCAGCGTCCGCACCGTGATCGTCGTGCGGCGATTGGGCCGCGAGGTACGGCTGCGGGAGCGCGACGTGTGGTGGGACGACATGATGGCGATGGGCATGGACGAAACGCTCGCCGACACCTCGCCCGAAGATCCCTACATGATCATCTATACCTCCGGCACGACCGGCCGGCCGAAGGGCGCGGTGCACGTGCACGGCGGCTTCCCGGTGAAGGCGGCGCAGGACCTGGCGCACTGCTTCGACCTGCAGACCGGCGACGTGCTGTGGTGGTTCACCGACATCGGCTGGATGATGGGCCCCTGGCTCATCGCCGGTGGCCTGATTCTCGGCGCGACCATTCTTCTATATGACGGGGCGCCCGACTTCCCCGACGCCGGCCGAGTCTGGTCGATCGTGGAGCGACACCGCGTGACCCACCTCGGCATCTCGCCCACGGCGATCCGGGGGTTGATGCGAGCCGGCGAGGAGCCGGTGCACCGGCACGATCGCTCGTCGCTCTTCGTCCTCGGCTCGACAGGCGAGCCGTGGAATCCGGAACCGTGGTGGTGGTACTTCCGCGTCGCGGACGAGCGCGCGCCGCTGGTGAACTTCTCGGGCGGCACCGAGTGTTCGGGCGGCATCGTCGGGTGTACGACGTGGACGCCGATCAAGCCGACGGCGTTCGCCGGCCCCGTCCCCGGCATGGCCGCCGACATCGTGGATCGCGAGCTGGTGATCCGCAAACCGTGGCCGGGGATGACGCGCGGCTTCTGGCGCGACCCGGACAAGTACCTGGCGGCGTACTGGAGCCGCTTCCCCGATGTTTGGGTCCACGGCGATTGGGCGCGGATCGACGACGAGGGATTCTGGTACATCGAGGGCCGCAGCGACGACACCCTCAAGGTCGGCGGCAAGCGCGTTGGGCCGGCGGAGGTCGAGTCGGCGGCGACGGGGCACGCGGCGGTGCTCGAGGCCGCGGCGATCGGCGTGCCGCACGAGCTGAAGGGAGAAGCGATCGTCGTGTTTGTGGTGTTGCGTGCAGGCCGGGGTGCGTCGGACGCCCTCGCGCTCGAGATCGCCGACACGGTCGCGGCGAGCCTCGGCCGGCCGATGCGTCCAGAAGCCGTGCGGTTCGTGACGGACCTGCCCAAGACCCGCAACGCCAAGATCCTGCGCCGAGTGATCCGCGGCGCGTATCTCGGACACACCGATCTCGGGGATCTCTCGGCGCTCGAGAATCCAGACGCCGTGGCGCGGATCCGGGAGCTCAACGCCTGACCCCGTCCCTCGTTGTCCTCCTCGTGGCGAATGCCGTCCCGATCGTGGGGGTGCTGTTCCTCGGCTGGGCCGTGTTCCCCTTGGTCCTGCTGTACTGGCTGGAAAATGTGGTCGTGGGCGGGTTCAACGTGGCCAAGCTGCTGCTGGCGCAGCCGCGTCAACCGGCCTACTGGCTGGGGAAGGTGTTTCTCGTGCCCTTTTTCCTGGTGCACTTCGGCGGGTTCACGTACGTGCACGGCGTGTTGGTGGTCGCGCTGCTCGGTCCCAAGGGGACGCAGCCGTTCGACCTTCTCGGCACCGTCCCGCCAGCGATCCACGCGAATCATCTGGGCTGGGCCGTTCTCACCCTGCTGATGAGTCACGGCCTCTCGTTCTACTGGAACTACCTGAAGAACGGAGAATTCCAGCGCGCGTCATTGAACGCCCTGATGATGCAGCCCTACGGCCGGGTCTTCGTGCTGCACTTCACGGTGCTGTTTGGCGGCTGGATCGTGATGGCGCTCGGATCGCCCGTGCTCGCGCTCGTACTACTGGTGGTCCTCAAGACGGCGGCCGACGTGCACGCGCATAAAGCCGAGCGGCGTAAGTTCGGCGAGGTGGCGTAGGGCGGTCACGGCGCGGCCCCGGCCGCTCTCGCGTCGTGGGCGAGAT
>Ga0210382_10000371_pt1 | contig 16356 bp, 14 predicted proteins | sample PLMedo_FD_155452 | JGI IMG/M metagenome (GOLD analysis project Ga0210382, IMG submission 155452) | Groundwater sediment microbial communities from an aquifer in East River, Colorado, USA - PLM0_60_coex redo | ecosystem: Environmental > Terrestrial > Soil > Riparian zone | place: USA: East... | reverse complement strand
GCTCGCCGAGCGCGAAACGCTGCTCAGGATCGCCCCGCACATCATCTGGCCGCTGGAATTCGTGCTGCCGCACGAATCGCACCTGCGGCCTGCGTGGATGATCCGCGCCGGCCTGTTCCTCTACGATCATCTCGGCCACCGCATGCTCGGTTTCGGAAGCAGGAGCTCGCTGCCGATGTCGAAGGGCGTGCGCCTCGCCGGCGAGAGCTACGGCGCGGGCTTGAAGCCCGAGTTCGAGCGCGGCTTCCTCTACTACGACTGCTGGGTGGACGACGCGCGCCTGGTGGTGCTCAACGCGCGCTCGGCGGCGGCGCACGGCGCGACCATCCTGACCCACACCCGCTTCGTGTCGGCGCGGCGCGAGGGCGGGGAGTGGGCCGCGAGCCTGAACGGCGAGCGGGGCAGCCGCAGCGTGCGCGCGCGCGCGATCGTGAACGCCGCCGGGCCCTGGGTGAGGCAGGTGCTCGACGAGGCGCTCAAGATCAAGCTTCCCGCGACGGTGCGCCTGGTGAAGGGCAGCCACATCGTCGTGCCGCGCATCCACGAGGAGCGCCACGCCTTCATTTTGCAGAACCCTGATAGACGCGTGATATTCATGATTCCCTACGAGCGGCAGTTCACGCTCGTCGGCACGACCGACGTGCCGGTGACGCGCGACGACTACCGGGCGAAGATCTCGCGCACGGAGATCGACTACCTGTGCGAAGCGGCGAGCCGCTACGCGAGGAACCCCATCACTCCCGGCATGGTGGTGTGGAGCTACTCGGGCGTGCGCCCGCTCTACGACGACGGCAGCGAAAATCCCTCCGCGGTGACACGCGACTACCACCTGCTGCTCGATACGGGAGCGGAACCGGACGGCGCGCCGGTCCTTTCGGTGTTCGGCGGCAAGATCACCACCTACCGGAAGCTCGCCGAGCAGGCGATGGAAAAGCTCTCCGGGCGTTTTCCCGGCAAGCCCGCCTGGACGCACACCGAGCCCCTCCCGGGCGGGAACCTGAACGGACTGAGCTTTCGCGGGCTGCTCCTCGATTACCGCAGGCGCCATCCGCGCCTGCCGAAGGTCTGGCTCACGCGCGTGCTCCGCAGGCACGGGGCGCTCGCCGAGGAAATCATCGGGGACGCGCGCGAGGAGCGCGGGCTCGGCAGCAACTTCGGCGGCGGCCTCTACGAGCGCGAGCTCGAGTACCTCGTCAGGAACGAATGGGCGCGCGACGCCGAGGACGTGCTGTGGCGGCGCACCAAGTGCGGCCTGCACATGACCACGGCCGAGAAAACCCGGGTACGCGACTGGCTGGCGGAAAAGGCTTTGAGCTGACGTGGAGTGGTGGCTCGGCTATGCCGCAGTCGGAGCGGTCGTCGGTTTCTTCGCCGGAATGCTGGGAATCGGCGGCGGCGCGATCATGGTGCCGCTCCTGGTCTGGTTCTTCGAGGCGCAGGGCCTGCCGAAGGCCCATATCCTGCATCTCGCCGTGGGCACCGCGATGGCGACCATTCTCTTCACCTCGGTGGCGAGCGTGCGCGCCCACGCCGCGCGCGGCGCGATCCGCTGGGACATCGCGAGGAACGTCACGCCGGGAATTCTCGCGGGCGGCCTGGTCGGCTCCTGGATCGCGAGCTTCATTCCCCCGCTGATCTTCGCCGCGCTCTTCACCGCGGTCATCTACATCGCCGCGACCAATCTCCTGCTCAACCGCAATCCCAGGCCTTCGCGCCAGCCGCCCGGCTTGGCGGGAATGTTCGTTTTCGGTTTCCTGGTGAGCGCGCTCTCCGCGTTCGCGGCGATCGGCGGCGCCTTCATGACCGTGCCCTTCATGCTCTGGTGCAACGTGCCGATGCTCCAGGCGATCGGCACGGCGGCGGTGATCGGCTTTCCGATCGCGCTCTCGGGCACGATAGGATTCGTCGCGACCGGCCTGCGCGAAACGGGCCTTCCGCCCTACAGCGTCGGGTTTGTCTATCTACCGGCGATGGCTGGAATCGTCGCAGCGAGCATGCTGGTGGCGCCGCTCGGCGCGGCTGCCGCGCACCGCCTGCCAACGGTGTGGCTCAAGAGGATTTTCGCGCTGCTCTTCTATGTGATGGCGACGCGGATGCTGATTACGTTCCTGTGACGGCTTCCCCTCCTCTCTTGAGGAGGGGTGCCGGCGAAGCCGGCGGGGTGGTCGGTCAAGGCCGCTGGAACACGACGAAGTAGTTCTCGCGCATCAATTTCTTCTCCTCGACCAAGCGGAAGCCCGCGGCCTCGATCTCCCTGATCGCGGTCTGCTTGTCCGCGCGGGTGTGGTCGATGCGCTGCTGGTGCGTCTGGCCCGGAATCTTCTCGAAGTCGATCACCACCAAGCGGCCGCCCGGGCGCAGCGCCTTGAGGATCGATTGCAGGGTCTCTCCCGGATGCTCGAAATGGTGGTAAGTGTCGCAGGTGTACACGAGGTCGACCGAGGCCTCGGGCAGCTCGGTCTCGGTGCCCTTCGTGAGGATGGTCGTGACGTTGTCCAGCCCCTCCGCCTTGGCGCGCTCGCCGATGTGCTCGATGAAGGCGCGCGAGATGTCCACCGCGTAGACGCGCCCGCCCGGCTTCACCGCCTGGGCGAAGAGCATGGTGAAGAGCCCGGTCCCGGCGCCGACGTCGGCGACCGCCATCCCCGGCTTCACGCCGGTCGCGGCGAGTATCTCGTTCCGCTTCCGGTAGACTTCGCGCTCCTCGTTCTCGAAACCCTTCCTCCAGCGCGCGACGTCGGGGTCGACGAGGAAAGGCGAGTTGATTTCCGGCTTTGCGCCGTGCTGCGCGGCGGGCAGCGCCGGCCACGATGCGGCGAGCGCGGCGAGAAGGATCGCGGCGAATCGTCTCATGCGATGTACCAGAAGTAGTAGGTGGCGAAGCCGAGCAGCGCGGTGAGCCAATAGCCGGCGAAAGCCGCGCGCATCAGGTTTTTCCACGCGCCCACGTGCAGGCTGCGCGGCAGGACGTCGTTCATCTGCAGCACGATCCACAGACCCGCGAGCGCGGTGAGCGTTCCGCACGCCGCGTGCAGCCAGGTCACGGCGATGCGCCGGTCGGCGAAAGCCGCGGCCTTTGCGATCTTCACGTCCTGCATCGAGCCCGCCATGACGAGCGCGATCAGGCCGATGTTGAGGACAACCCAGGTCGTCTGGTTGATCTGGTGAGCCTCGATGTCGCCGCGCCGCGCGAGCAGGAACCCGTAGGTGATCCCCGCGACGAGGAAGACTTCGAGAATCAGGTTGGCGTCGGCGATCAGCGGGCCCGCGCCGAAAAATCCGCGCGAGTCCTCGAGCCCCGACAGCCAGATCCCGGCGATCCATGCGAGCGAGCCCGCGATCATGACGGCCGCCGTGACGATCGCCGAACGCATGTTGCCGGGTGCGGCCATGGCTACTCCGTTTTTCTCTCCCCTCCTTTTCAAGGAGGGGTGGCGCGAAGCGCCGGGGTGGTCAGTACATCCGACCCTACCACCCGCCGGCTTCGCCGGCACCCCTCCTCAAGAGAGGAGGGGATGCGCCGCGAACTTGCGGCGCGCTCTCAGATTACGCCATCGGCGCGCAGCCTGGCGATCTCGCTTTCGCCGAGCCTCAACACCTCGCGCAGGATCTCGTCGCTGTGCTGCCCGAGGGTGGGCGGGGCGAGACGGTGCTCGAGCGGCGTCCCCGAGAAGCGCATCGGGCTCGCCACGAGGGGGAGCTTCCCGGCGACCGGATGCTCGAGCTCGATTTTCACGCCGCGCGCCTTGACCTGCGGTTCCTCGAAGACCTGCGCGACGTCGTTGATCGGTCCGTTCGCGACGCCCGCCGCGTCGAGCAGCTCGACCCATTCGCGGGTCGTGCGCTGTGCGAACACCTGCGCGAGCAGCCGCGTCATCTCGGCGCGGTTCTCCACGCGCTTGCCGTTGGTGGCGAAGCGCGGGTCGTCGGCGAGTTCGGGCCGCCCCGCCGCCTCGCAGAATTTGCGATAGAGGTTGTCGTTGCCGCAGGCGAGGATGACGCGGCCGTCCCGGGTGCGGAACGGCTGGTAGGGCACGATGTTCGGGTGCAGGTTGCCGATCCGCTTGGGCGGTGAGCCGGTGGAGAAGTAGTTCGTGTTCTGGTAGGCGAGGAGCGCGATCTGCGAGTCGAGGAGCGCGAGATCGAGCTGCTGCCCCGCTCCGCTCTTTTCGCGGTGCGCGAGCGCCGCGCAGATCGCGATCGAGGCGTACATGCCGGTGATGATGTCGGCGACGGGTACGCCGGCACGCTGCGGCCCGCCGCCCGGCGCATCGTCCGGTTCGCCGGTGACGCTCATCATGCCGCCCATGCCCTGGATCATGAAGTCGTAGCCGGGGCGCTCGCGGTACGGGCCGGTCTGGCCGAAGCCCGTGACCGAGCAGTAGACGAGGCGCGGATTGGTTTTCTTCAGGTCGTCGTAGGCGAGGCCGTAGCGCGCGAGGTCGCCGAACTTGTAGTTCTCGATGAGCACGTCGGAAATCCGGGCGAGCTCGCGCACGAGCTTCTGGCCTTCGGGCCTGGAGATGTCGATCGTGATCGATTTCTTGCCGCGGTTGGCCGAGGTGTAATAGGCCGAGTCCCCGGTGTCGCGCCCGTCCCTGTCCTTCACCCAGGGCGGACCGAAGGCGCGCGAGTCGTCGCCCGAGCCCGGGCGCTCGACCTTGATCACTTCGGCGCCGAGATCGGCGAGGTTCTGCCCCGCCCAGGGGCCGGCGAGCACGCGCGAAAGATCGAGGACGCGAATGTGCGAAAGCGGTCCCGCCATGAGTTTCCGGTCGTTGAAGACGCGGTATTTTATCCGAAAGCCGCGTGCCGGCGACGCGGAACGCTACAATAACGATGGGGGGTTTTCACGGAGCACGCGATGAGATTTCTTGGGTGGAAAGCGATCTGCGCCGCCGCGATGTGCGTGCCGCTGCTCGCCATCGCGCAGCAGCAGCCTTCCGATTACGCCCGCGAGAAGCGCTGGGCCGACGAGATCGTCCCGCAACTCGTCTCGGGCGAGCCGGTGTGGCTCGAAGCGCCGCGGACCGAGAAATTCCTCGGCATCTATACCGAGGCGAAGAACGCGAAGGGCGCGATCATCCTCGCGCACGGGCTGGGCGTGCATCCCGACTACGGCCTGATCGGCGAGCTGCGCACGCGGCTCGCCGACGCGGGCTACACCACGCTCTCGATCCAGATGCCGATCCTCTCCGCGGAGGCGCCGCCGGCGCGCTATCCGGTGCTCTTCTGGGAAGCCGACGCGCGCTTTGCCGCGGCGATGACCCACCTGCGCCGCAAGCGCTACGACAGGATCGTGCTCCTCTCGCACAGCATGGGCTCGCGCATGGCGAACCACTATGTCGGCGCGCACCCGCTGGTTCCGCTCGCGGGGTGGATCTCGCTTTCCATCTCGAGCGGTGATTTCGCGCCGATCAAGCGCACCAAGTTTCCGGTCTTCGACGTCTACGCGCAGAACGACACCGACGCCGTGCTGCAAGGCGCGCAGAAGCGCGCCGCGGTGCTCAAGCACATGCGCGGCTCGAGCCAGACCATGGTGTTCGCGACCGATCACTTTTTCGCCAAGAAGGAAAAAGAGCTGGTATCGCTGATCGGGCTGCTTCTCGAAGGCGGGAAGAAATGAAAAGCCCCGCGCGCGCGGGGCTCCCTGACTGCGGCCGAATCGCAGGTCGATCTTCCATGTGGAACTGCCCGTGCATTGCGGGCGTTCCGTTTTCGAGCGGCGCTCAGTGTGCCATAAACTCCACGGAATCAGGGGCGGTGGTGGACGGTCCGGAAACTGAGCTAAATCAATTGCGGCTCCCAGGGGGAAGCGTCTAAACTGTCAGGCTCGAAATTGTGAGGCAAGGGAGGTTTTATGCCGTTGGTCGCAATGACGCGCGAAATGGGTTCCCTCGGGATGGATGTAGCCCGCATCCTCGAATCCGAGCTCCAGGTGCCGGTGGTCTACCACGAGATGATCAACAACCTCGCCGACAAGATGCGCCTGAGGAAGAGCCACGTCATCCGGCTGCTGGGCGGGAAAGCCAACCTGTTCGAGCGGCTCACCGCCGACAAGACCAGCCTTTCCATCTATACCGCCGACGAGATGCTGCAGGTCGCGAGCAAGGGCGCCGTGATGCGCGGCTGGGGCGCCGCCCACCTGCTGCGGCCGGTGAGGCACGCGATCCGGGTGCGCATTTGCGCGCCTTTCGAGCTGCGCGTGCAGCGCATGATGAAGCGGCTCGACACGAACGACCGCGACGCGGTCGCCACCGAGATCCGCAACAGCGACGAGGCTCAAGGCGCGATCGCCAAGCGCCACTTCGACATCGACTGGCAGGATCCCGAAGGCTACGATCTGTCGCTCAATACCGAGCGCATGAGCGTCGAGCAGTGCGCCGAGGAAATCGTCCAGCTGTCGAGGAAACCCGACTTCATCGAAACCGACGAGTCCCACCGCGCGCTTTCCGATCTCGCGCTGCAGGCGAGCATCAAGGCGGCGCTGCGCGCCGATCCGTCCACGCGGGGTCTCACCTTCGGCGTCGACTCGGAGGGCGGCAGGGTGCGCCTGCGCGGGATCGTTCATACGCGCGAGGAGTGGAAAAACGCCACCCGCGTCGTGACTTCGGTTCACGGCGTCACGGGCGTGAAAAGCGAGCTGAGAGTCACCACGGAAATCCGCTCGCGTATGGGCGGGTGATCGGCGCGCGGCCCGGGGCGTTTCCGGCGTTTTTGATCGACCAACCTGGAGGAGAGTCCATGACGATTTTCAGGCGTGGTGGTATTGCCTTGGCGCTTGCGGGTGGTTTGATCGCCGGCTCGGCCTTCGCGGCGCCGACGGTGCTGCGCGCCTCGCACCAGTTTCCCGGCGGCAAGGGAGACGTGCGCGACGAGATGGTGCAGATCATCGCGCGCGACGCCAAGGCCGCGGGCGTCGAGCTCGAAGTGCAGGTGTACCCGGGCGCGTCGCTGTTCAAGCCCAACGAGCAGTGGAACGCGCTGGTGAACGGGCAGCTGGACATCTCGTCCTTCCCGCTCGACTACGCGAGCGGAAAGGTGCGCGCATTCGGCGCGACTTTGATGCCGGCGCTGGTGCGCAATCACGAGCGCGCAGCGCGCGTCAACGATTCCCAGTTCATGAAGGACATCAAGGCGAAGATCGAGCAAGCGGGCGTGATCGTGCTCGCCGACGCCTGGCTCGCAGGCGCAATCGCATCGAAAAAAGCCTGCATCCGCACGCCCGCCGACATCAAGGGCCTGAAAGTGCGCTCGGCCGGTCCGACCTTTGCCGCCATGTGGCAGGCGGCCGGCGCCTCCATCGTCTCGGTGCCGTCGAACGAGGTCTATAACGCACTGCAAACCGGCGTTGCCGACGCGACCGACACGAGCTCGGGAAGCTTCGTGTCCTTCCGCATCTACGAGCAGGTGAAATGCCTCACGGCGCCTGGAGAAAACGCGCTCTGGTTCATGTACGAACCGGTGCTCATGTCGAAGAAGAGCTTCAGCCGGCTCGACAAGAAGCAGCAGGACGTGCTGATCACGGCGGGCAGGAAATCGCAGGCGTACTTCGCCAAAGAAGCCAAGGGCCTGGATGACGAGATGGTCAAGGTGTTCAAGGACCACAAGGTCGAGGTGGTCACGCTTACGCCCGCCGAGTACGACCAGTGGGTCAAAGTGGCCCGGCAAAGCTCGTACGCGGAGTTCGCCCGGGACGTCCCGGACGGGCAGAAACTGATCGACGCGGCGCTGGGCGTCAAATAGCGCAGGACCCTGCACATCGAAGGGCGGCGCGAGCCGCCCTTTGTTTATTGTCCCGACCTCACGATTCGCGCCCATACCATGGATAGCTTCGTCCGCGCCGTCAGGGCGGTTTCGCAGCTGTGCGGGTTCATCGCCGCCGGGCTGATCGCGCTCGGCGTGCTCGTGGTGTGCCACATGGTGTTCGTGCGCTACGTGCTCAACCAGAACACCATCTGGCAGACCGACTTCACCACCTATTGCCTGATCGCGGCGACTTTCGTCGGCAGCCCGTTCGTGCTGATGACCCGCGGCCATGTGAACGTCGACGTGCTGCCGCACTACCTCGGCCCGCGTGCGCGCTTCTGGCTCGCGCTGTTTGCCGCCTCGATTTCGCTTGCCTTCGCCGTGACGCTTGCGGTGCTCACTTTCAATTTCTGGAAGGAAGCCTGGGACAACCGCTGGGTCTCCGACACCATGTGGCGCGCGCGCCTGTGGATCCCGTACTCCTCGATGCCGATCGGCCTCGGCCTCTTGTCCCTGCAATACGTCGCCGACATCTACAAGCTCGCCACCGGGCGCGAGCCGCCCTTTGGAATCACGAAGGAGCGCGAAGCGTGAGCCCCACCACCCAGGGCCTCATGGTGCTGATCGTCACGCTCGTCATGCTCCTCTCGGGCACGCCGGTCGCGTTCGGTCTGGGCGCGATCTCGATCGTCTTCATCATGATCTTCCAGGGCTTCGGCGCGCTGCACGTCGTCGCGGAAACCTTCTACGCGGGCTTGAACGATTTCACCCTGGTGTCGATCCCGATGTTCGTGATGATGGGCGCGGCGATCGGCTCCTCGCCCGCAGGCAAGGACCTCTACGAGGCGCTCGATCGCTGGCTCTACCGCCTGCCCGGAGGCCTTGCGATTTCGAATCTCGGAGCCTGCGCCCTGTTCGCCGCGCTCACCGGATCGTCCCCCGCGTGCTGCGCCGCGATCGGCAAGATGGGCATTCCCGAGATGCGCCGGCGCGGCTATCCGGACGACGTCGCCACCGGGTCGATCTGCGCCGGCGGCACGCTCGGCATCCTGATCCCGCCGTCGATCACCTTCATCCTCTACGGCATCGCGACGGAGACGTCGATCGGGCGTTTGTTCCTCGCCGGGGTGATGCCGGGCATCATGCTCACCGCCCTTTTCATGCTGTGGACGCTTTTCATCATCTGGAAGCGCGGATTCCGCTCGCACGCGGTCGATTTCCGCTACAGCTGGAAGGAGAAGTTCCAGTCGATCCCGAAGATCGCGCCGTTTCTCGCGATCATCGTCGGCGTCATGTACGTGCTCTACGGCGGCATTGCGACGCCCTCCGAAGCGGCCGGCGTGGGCGCCGCGCTGTGCGTCGTGATGGCAGTGATCATCTACCGGATGTGGAGCGCGAAAGACTGGTGGGCGATCCTGCGCGACACGACGCGCGAGTCGGTGATGATCCTGATGATCATCGCTGCGGCGGTGCTCTTCGGCTACATGCTCACTTCGCTCTATCTCACCCAGACGCTCGCGCAGGCGATCGCCGACGCGCACTTCAACCGCTGGGTGCTGATGGGGATGATCAACCTGTTCCTGCTGGTGTGCGGTTTTTTCATTCCGCCGGCGGCGATCATCCTGATGACCGCGCCCATCCTCTACCCCATCATCACCGCGGCCGGCTTCGATCCGGTGTGGTTCGGCGTGATCCTCACGATCAACATGGAGATCGGCCTGATCCACCCGCCGGTCGGCTTGAACATCTACATCGTCAGCTCGATCGCGCCCGACGTGCCGGTGACGCGCATCATGTGGGGAACGATTCCCTACGTGCTGTGCATGTTCCTCGCGATCGTGATCCTGTGCGCATTCCCGGAGATCGCGACCTGGTTGCCCGACAAGCTGATGGGCGTGGCGCGGCGCTGAAACCGAACCTTGCCGGCGCGCCTCACTCGGCCTGCAGCTGCGCCGCCTTGATGACCTTCACCGTGTTCGCCTGGTCCTGAGCGAGGAAACGGCGAAAATCCTCGGGCGACCCCGGGAATTCCTCGGCGCCCTGCTTTGCGAGCCCGTCCCGCACCTCCGAAAGCGCGAGCGTCTTTTCCAGCGCCGCGTGCAGCTTGTCGATGATCGCGCGCGGCGTGCCCTTGGGCGCGACCAGGCCCGCCCAGCCGCTGAAGTCGTAGCCGCCAATGGTATCGGCGACGGGCGGAATGTCGCCGAGCATCGCCGAGCGCCGCGGCAGGCTGTGCCCGAGCGCGCGCACCCGCCCGTTCTTGACGAAGGACATCACCGCGGGCGCCGGGGTGAAAGTCCAGTGCGTCTGGCCCGCGACCACGGAATTCACCGAAGGCCCGCCGCCTTTGTGCGGGACGACGAGGGACTCGAAATCGGCCATCGACATGAGCAGCACGCCGGAGAGATGGCTCTGCGAGCCCACGCCCGCCGAGGACATGTTGATGGTCGCGCGGTTCGCCCGCGCGTACTCGATCAGCTCCTTCACGTTCCTCGCCGGGACATCGGGGTGGACGATGAGCACGTTCGGCGTGACGGCGAAGCTCCCGACGTGTTCGAAATCCCTGACCGCGTCGTAGGGGACGTTCTTCTTCAGCAGAGGCGCGATCAGCATCGAGCCGTTCGAGGCGCAGATGACCGTGTAGCCGTCGGGCTTGGCGCTCCTCCCGGCCTCCACTCCGATCAGGCCGCCCGCGCCGTCGCGGTTCTCGACGAAGACCGGCTGGCCGAGCGCGTCGCCCAGCTTCGCCGCGACGATCCGGCTCATGGTGTCGATCGAGCTGCCAGGCGCGTTCGGCACGAGCATGCGGACCGCGCGGCTGGGATAGTCCTGTGCCATGGCGGGGACCGAAGCGAAGGTCGCCGCGAAAACGAACACCCGCAACGCGTGGCTGCTCATCCATTTCTCCTTGTACGACAGCCTGTCATCTCAGTAAAACCGGCCCCGCCCTAGATCAATACGAGCGCGGCAGGTGCAGCACGTGCTCGGCGAGATAGCAGAGGACGAGGTTGGTCGAGATCGGCGCGATCTGGTAGAGGCGCGTCTCGCGGAACTTGCGCTCGACGTCGTACTCCTCGGCGAAGCCGAATCCGCCATGGGTCTGCAGGCACATGTCGCCCGCCTGCCACGAGGCCTCCGCCGCGAGCTGCTTGGCCATGTTCGATTCCGGCCCGCAGGGCTTGCCCTGCTCGTAGAGCGCGGCGGCGCGCTCGACCATGAGCGCCGCGGCTTCGGTCGCCATGTACGCGCGCGCGATCGGAAACTGCACGCCCTGGTTCTGGCCGATCGGCCGGCCGAAGACGTTCCGGTCGTTCGCATAGGCGGTCGCTTTTCCGATGAACCAGCGCGCATCGCCCACGCATTCCGCGCCGATCAGAATGCGCTCGGCGTTCATCCCGTCGAGGATATAGCGGAAGCCCTTGCCTTCCTCGCCGACGAGGTTTTCCGCCGGCACTTCGAGATTGTCGAAGAAAACCTCCGTCGTGGAGTGGTTGATCATGGTGCGGATCGGGCGGATCGCGAGTCCCTTGCCCAACGCGGCTTTCATATCCACAAGGAACACCGACATGCCGTCGGTTTTTTTCTGCACCTGCTCCCGCGGCGTGGTGCGGGCGAACAGCAGCATGAGGTCGGAGTGCTCGGCGCGTGAAGTCCAGACTTTCTGGCCGTTGACGACGTAGCGGTCGCCTTTCCTCACCGCGGTCGTGCGGATCGCCGAGGTGTCGGTGCCGGCGGTGGGCTCGGTGATGCCGAATGCCTGCAGCCGCAGCTCGCCCTTCGCGATCCCCGGCAGGAATTTCTTCTTCTGGGCGTCGCTGCAGTGGCGCAGCACCGTCCCCATGGTGTACATCTGCGCGTGGCAGGCGGCGCCGTTCGCGCCGCTCTTCTGGATCTCCTCGAGGATCGCCGCCGCCGCAGTGAGCGAAAGGCCCGCGCCGCCGTATTCTTCCGGGATCAGGCAGGAGAGCCAGCCCGCTTCGGTGAGCGCGCGGACGAACTCGGTGGGATAGCGGCGCTCGCGGTCGGTCCCGCGCCAGTACTCCATCGGGAACGTGGCGCAGAGCTTGGCGACCGCTTCGCGAATCCCACCCAAGTCGTGCTCGCGGACCGACATTTCTCCCCCGGAATGACAGGTTATTATACGGGCCCGTTCCATCACGGTCCCCGTTCGCTCATGCCCCACGTCCCAGCCTCCACCGCGCTTGCGCGCTTTCGCGTCCTCGACCTCTCGCGCGTGCGCGCCGGGCCCACCTGCGTGCGGCAGCTCGCGGACTTCGGCGCCGACGTCGTCAAGATCGAGACGCCGCCCTCGGTCGAGAGCGAAACGATGGGCGGCCCGCGCCACGGCCCGGATTTCCAGAACCTGCACCGCAACAAGCGCTCGATGACGCTCAACCTCAAGGAGCGCGAGGGCCTGGAGATCTTCATGAAGCTCGTGAAGACCGCCGACGTCGTGGTCGAGAACTACCGTCCCGACGTCAAGGACAGGCTCGGGATCGGATACGAATCGTTGAAGAAGATCAATCCCCGCATCATCCTTGCGAGCATCTCCGGGTTCGGCCAGGACGGACCCTACCGCGACCGGCCGGGGTTCGACCAGATCGCGCAAGGCATGGGCGGGTTCATGTCGATAACAGGGCTTCCTGGACAAGGACCCGTACGCGCGGGCACGGCGATCGCAGACATCTCGGCGGGACTCTTCGCGGCGCTCGGGATCCTTACGGCCTTACTCGAGCGCGAGAGATCCGGCGAAGGACAGTGGGTGCAATCGTCGCTCCTCATGTCGCAGATTGCGCTGCTCGACTTCCAGGCGGCGCGCTATCTGATGACGGGCGTGCCCCCCGGGCAGGCGGGCAACGACCACCCGACCAGCATGCCCACGTCCGCGTACAAAACGAAGGACGGCTACATGAACATCGCGGCGACCGGCGAAGCGATGTGGCGCCGGGTGTGCGAAGGCCTCGGGCGCAGGGACCTCCTCGAACGCGAGGACTTCAAGGGCGAGCAGAACCGCTCGAAGAACCGCGTCGCGCTGAACGAGGAGATCAACAAGGCGCTCGCAGCGCGCACGACCGCGGAGTGGATGGAGGTGCTGACCGCGGCTGAAGTGCCGTGCGGCCCGATTTACACGATCGACCAGGTGTTCGCCGATCCGCAGGTGAAGCACCTCGGCGCCGAGGCGAGCGTGAAAAGCGCGAAGCTCGGCGAGATCCGCATCGTCAACCAGGCGGTGAAGCTCTCGCGCACGCCGGCGCGGATCGCAACGGCGCCGCCGGAGATCGGCGAGCACACTGCCGAGGTGCTCGCCGAGCTGGGTTACAGCGAGGCTGCGATCGAGACGCTGCGGCGGAAGAAAGTCGTCTAGGGGTTTGGGGAGGAAGAGGCGAGGCCCGCTACTGGTTGAGCAGGGGAATGCTCTTGTAGTCGCGCGCTTTCGGCAGCGACTGCAGATAGGCGTGGATGTCGGCGAGGTCGGCGTCGGAGAGGATCGCCCTCTGGTACGGTGGCATCCCGCCCCGGGTGTTGCGCACGAAAGCCGAGAGCGCCTCGAGCGGCATCGGGTCCGGCGCGAGCTTGGGCCCGGTGACGCCGCCCTGCCCCACGAAGCCGTGGCACTGCCAGCAGCCGTGCTGCACGTAGGCGGTCTTGCCCTTCTCGGGGGATCCGGCCGCAGCAGCCGCCCGGCTGAAGGCAAGGCCCGCGGCCGTCACCGTGACGACGAGCAGGAGATAGCCCGTAAGACGCGTGCGGTTCCCTCTCATCGCGGCTGCGTCCACACGTTGAGCAGCGCGGGTTGCCCCGCCTGCACCACCTTCACCGCTTCGCGCAGCGCGGAGCCGAGCTGCGCCGCGTCCTTGATCGGCCCCCTGGCCCACCAGCCCATGGACTCGGCGAGCTTGTGGTATTCGATGTCCGGGTTCTGGATGCTCGTGCCCACCGGCCCCATGTCGCCGCCGAGGTTCGCAACGCGGTTGCGGAAGTTGGAGAGGCGCTGCACGTGCATCACCTCCTGGTGATAGCCGCGGTTGTTGTGCATCACCGAGAGCATCGGGATCTTGTGCTTGGCCGCGGTCCACAGCACGCCCGGGGCGTACATCAGGTCGCCGTCGGACTGGATGGACACCGAGAACCTGCCAAGGTCGCGGTTGGCGAGCGCGGCGCCGACCGAGGCCGGCGCGCCGTAACCCACGCCGTAGCCGCCCGAGCGCCCGAGCCAGTGGTGGTATTTCTCCATCGGCCAGAGGCGGTTCGGCCAGTTGCTGACGTTGCCCTCGGAGGCGACCAGCGACCAGTCGAGATCCTTGACCGCTGCGTACACCTCCATGCACAGGCGCGCGGTGCTCACAGGGCTCGCGTCCCAGCCGAGCGCCGCCGCCGCCCTCGTGCGCTCGTGGCCCTCGGCGTAGGCCTTTTTCGCGGCCTCGCCGCGCTTCTCGATCGCCGCTTTTCTTTCGTTCGGGATCGCCTGCTTCACCGCTTCGATCAGCGCCGGCAGCGTCGCTTCGGCGTCGCCCGCCATGGGCACGTCGATGACCTGGAAGCGCTGGAAGTCCTGGTAGTTCGCCTTGGTGTTCAGCTCGACCGAGCTGATGCTGATGAGCTTGGTGTCGCGCTTGATGCGCGTCGAATTGGTGCCGATACCGCCGTTCCCCGCGTTGTCGGTGTACGAGTTCACCGTCGCCCAGAAGTCCGAGAGCTCGAGGCCGAGGATCACGTCGGCGTTGCTCACGGCGGTCGGCGGCGCGGAGAGGTAGTGCGTCCTCGGGAAGTTCATGCGGCCGCCCTGGTCGATCACCCGCGCCTGGAGCGTTTCCGCGAGTTGCACCAGCAGCTTCATGCCGTTCGGCGTGCGCGCCGCGCGGTCGGCGACGATCATCGGGTTCTGCGCGGAGGCGAGCAGCCTCGCCGCCTCCTTCACCGCGCCCGAGTCGCCCTGCGGCGGCGCGGTCGGCACGTAGCGCGGGATGTAGGGCTTCTCGCCGTGATCCCTCATGGGCTCCTGCTGCAGCCCCGCGTCGAGCGAGATCATCACCGGCCCGTAAGGCGGGGTCATCGCGATCTTGTAGGCGCGCACGAACGACTGCGCGAAATGCTGCAGCGACACCGGGGTGTCGTCCCACTTGGTGAAGTCGCGCACCAGCGCGTTGATGTCCTGCGCCGAGTGGAAGGTGGGCACGCCCGGCGGCCGGGTCGCGGCGTCCAGGTCGTTGCCGCCGACGACGATCACCGGCACGCGGTCGCACCACGCGTTGTAGATGCCCATGCTGGCGTGCTGCAGGCCGACGGTGCCGTGGCACAGCGTCATCAGCGGCTTGCCGGCGACCTTGAAGTAGCCGTGCGCCATGGCGACGGCGGACTCCTCGTGCATGCAGGTGAGGAATTCGGGCTGCTTGTTGCCGCCGTAGTTGATCAGCGACTCGTGGATCGCGCGGTAGCTCGAGGCGCAGTTCGCCGGCAGGTACTTGATGCCGAGCGTCTTGACGACATCGACCATGAAATCCGACCCCGGAATGCCCGGGACGCGCGCCGGTTCGCGCGGCGTTCCGGTCTCGGCCTGGGCGACGTGCATGGAAGGCGGCAGCGCCGAGGGAACGCGCGGTGCAGGGGCCGGCTCCGCGGCGCGCGCGACGGGCGTGCTCATCGTAGCTGCGGCGGTCGCGGCGCCGGCCGCGGCGACTCCGGTCAGGAACTTGCGGCGATCGACCTTAGGACCCGGATCCTTGCGTGCCATGGCTTTCTCCTCCTGAGGCTGACCGCCTCGGCGCGGCCGTTGAAGCGTGATTCTAATCCAGGCGAGGTTTCAAGCGGACTCCCGGCCGGCGTTCCTCCCCGCGGAAAACCTCGCTGCTCCACCTTCGCCCGCGCTCGCGGCTCGCCCGCGGCGGGCATCGCGCCCTGCGGGCTTGAGGGATTTCTTACCTGCCTTTGAACTCCGGCTTCTCTTTCGCGAGAAACGCCTTGACGCCGGTCTTGAAGTCCTCGGTGTCGAAGCAGGCGTAGGCCTCGTCGCGCTCGGTCCGGGTGATCGAGCGCGGATTGGAAAGGCGCCGCGCGAATTTCTTGTGCCAGCGCGCGACGAGCGGCGCGCCGTCGGCGATGCGCCGCGCAACCGCCAGCGATTCCTCCGCGACCTTGTCGTCGGGCACGACGCGGTTCACGAGGCCTTTGTTCTTCGCCTCTTCCGCGCCGAACACGCGGCCTTCGAGCAGGATCTCGAGCGCGACTGCGCGGCCGACGAGAGCGATCAGCCCCTGCATCTCGCCGTAGCCGACGACGAGGCCGAGGTTCTTGATCGGTATGCCGAAACGGCTCGAGGCTCCGCAGATGCGCAGGTCGCACTGCGAGATGACTTCCAGCCCGCCGCCGACGCAGACGCCGTGGATCATGGCCACGATCGGGTGCCGGCATGCGGCGATCGCGCCCATCGTCGCCTCGAGCACCGCGCCGTACTTCTTCGCGGCCTTCGCGTTCCTGCGCGTCGTCTCGAATTCTGAGATGTCGGCGCCGGCTGCGAAGGCCTTGTCGCCCGCGCCCCGTATCACGACGCAGCGCAAGCGCCTGTCGGTGTCGAGTTCGCGCATAACTTCGCCCAGGCGCTTCCACGAA
>Ga0210382_10000370_pt1 | contig 16431 bp, 13 predicted proteins | sample PLMedo_FD_155452 | JGI IMG/M metagenome (GOLD analysis project Ga0210382, IMG submission 155452) | Groundwater sediment microbial communities from an aquifer in East River, Colorado, USA - PLM0_60_coex redo | ecosystem: Environmental > Terrestrial > Soil > Riparian zone | place: USA: East... | reverse complement strand
GCGAGGACGCTACATCTAGAGACCCGGGGAGGTCGCACGGACCTTGCTGCGCAACTGCGAGGGCCCATGCCGCTACGACCGCTGCTATTCAGAATCTACTGGGCGCTGGAGAGAATGATTGCGCCCGGCCTGAGGTACTCGCACGAACTGTACGAGCACGTCCTCGAATCTCAGGTCGGTCGTGACACCGAATGGCTGGATCTGGGCTGCGGACACCAGATCCTGCCCGAGTGGCGGGCCGAACAGGAGAAGCACCTGGTCGCGCGATGTAGGAGCATCGCGGGGATTGATGCTGACGTCCCGTCCCTCACCAAGCATCGGACCATCAAGGTGAGAGTCGCCGGAAACATCGGCCGACTCCCTTGGCGAGATGCCAGTTTCAACCTCGTCACCGCGAACATGGTCGTCGAGCACCTGGATGCTCCAGGAATGCAGTTCGCGGAAATCGCCAGGGTCTTGAAACCCGGCGGCGTCTTCATCATGCACACGCCGAATCGGCGGAGCTATACAGTGATTGCCGCTCGGCTGATCCCTGAACGCCTCAAGAGGGCGCTTGTCTACCTGCTCGAGCAGCGAGAAGCGGAGGACGTGTTCCGGACTTTCTATCGAGCGAATACAAAGGAAGAGATCGAAAAGTTGGCCGGAGGCGCGGGTTTCGGAGTCCAGCGTATTCGCTTGATTGTTTCGTCCGCAGAGCTGGTGGTTGTGCCACCCCTCGTGGTTTTTGAGCTGCTCTGGATCCGGCTGCTCATGACGAAACTCCTCAAGCCTTTCCGGACGACGATTATCGCGGTCCTCCAAAAGACGACGTAGCCGGGGCGCGCAGTTTGTGGCATCAGCGCCACGAATCGGGGTAGGGCACGGGCCTTGCAATGAAGGGCATTCCCCCCCCACCGGAGGTGGGTCATGGTCACGCGCGTGCAGCAGCATGCTGGGTCCTCATGGCGTCGGCGCGGTTCGGTGCTCCTTGGTGCTGGAGTCTTCCTGGCGCTGGGCGCGGTACTGGTTCGCGCGATGGGTGGTGCAGCGTTCGGGAGCCCGCGCGACCCTAACGTGGCCTTCGAGAGCGATTGGAGTACGGACACCGGGACCTCCCGTCGCGCGGTGATGGACGGCGGCCGCTGGAAGAACTACGGGGAATTCAACAACGGCAGCGGCCAGCAACTGCTGTCGGTCGTTCCCGGCGGGCCCGGTGGCCGCAACGCCCTGAAGGTGATCCAGCGGGGCCCGCACCTCGCGGCCGCCCTGCAGCAGACCAAGGTCGTTCCGCTCTCGCACGATTTCTATGTCCGGTTCTACATGCGGAACGACGACACGTCGGCCGTCGGCGATCACATCGTCACGGTGGATATCTACAACTACGGCAACCTCACGTTCATGCGGAAGTGGGGCGTCGGCGACGGCTGGCGGTTCGTGATCAGCCTCTACGCGTGCGAAACCGTGTACCCTCTCGCGCATTGGGGGCCGAGCGTGACCCTGCGTCGCGGGGCGTGGTATCGCTTCGAATACTTCGTGGACTTCGTTGACCCGACGCATGTGCAGGTCCATCCGCGGGTGTACGACGCGGCGGGCACCTTGCTCGCTAGCGATGACGACTTCCGGCAACAGGACTGGGGTAACGCGACCTGGAACGGGCGCAACGATTGGACGCTGAAGTCCTACTACGCCGCCGGTTACGCCCTGTGCGTCGACCCGACTGCCCTCAGGAAGTTCGCGATGGGGAACAACGGGCAGATGGACGCGGTCGACACCGGTCTCCCGTGGTACTTTGCCGGCGTACAGATCCGCACCGACTGGTGGCCCGGCCCGTAAGGGGCTACCGGTCGAGTAGCTCGCCGTAGGCCGCCCGGATCCGCTGCCCGACGACGTTCCAGTTGTACGTGTCGGTGGCCATCCGTCGCCCGTTGCGCTCGAGGCGTGCGCGCAGTGGCGCGTCGCGCACGACCTCCAGGATGGCACTGGCGATGGCGTCTGGCGTGTCCCGGATGAGGATGTTCTCTCCATCCACGGCATCGAGGCCCTCGCAGCCGATCGACGTGGACACGACCGCCTTCCCCATCGCCCACGCGTCCAGGATCTTGAGGCGCGTCCCTCCACCGACCCGGATCGGCACCACGAAGCAGCGAGCCTCCGAGAGCGCAGGCCGGATGTCGGGGAGGTAGCCCAAGGCGGCGACGCCGGGCTCGGCATCGTAGCGCGCCTGGTCCTCCGGGGTGTTGCGGCCGATGAGTCGCAAAGAGGTGGATCCGTCGGCAGCGCGAACCTTCGGCCAGATCTCCTGCAACAGGAACTGCACCGCGTCCCGGTTGGGGTGGGTGTACGTCGGTCCCACGAACGCAACGCGCCCAGCGACGGATTCGGTGCCGTTGGGGTGGAAGTACTCCGTGTCGGTGCCGTTCGGGACCACCACCGTGGTGGCGCCTGGGGCTAGGGCACGAAGCCGCTTCGCGTCGACCTCGGACATCATGACGTTGAGGGCGAGGCGCGGGCACAGCTCTCGCTCTACGCGCTCGACGCGGGCGGCTTGGAGCAGCAGGTAGCGCCGCAGCGGCATTCCCTCGAGACGTTCCGCTCGCCGCCGCAGCAGCTCGGACTCGATGTCGTGGTGGGTGCAGGCGATGGGCACCCGGCCCAGCTCGGGCAACCACCGATGCAGATCGGGGCTGTCGAGGTGCACGAGGTCCGGCGTCCGGCTCCGGAGCACGGTGCGGAGGCGGTCCGCGAATGCGCCACTTTCGTACTCGTAGTACGTGTAGGCGCGGCCGCTGAGGACGCTGCGCAGATGGTCCCAGATCTTGCGAAACGCCGAGTGCTCATTGGGAATCGGCGTCGGCTCGGCGACGGAGGCAACGGCGCTGCGCAGCGCATCCCGGGCCGCCTCCCGCGTCACGCGATCGGGCTGGTGGCTCACGCGCGAGAACGCGACCAGATCGACGTCATACTCGACCTGGAGTTGCCTCAGGATGTTCAAGGTGCGACTGGCCACGCCGCTATGGGGTGGGTAGGGGAGGCACTGCGCGAGGAAGAGAACGCGCGGTCGGGCAGTCATTGGGCGTGAGCCTGCCAGACGCGGGCGTAGCGTTGGGGTGGCCCGTTCCAAACGCCCTGAGCGCGCGCGACCTTTCGCAGCGCAACGACCAACGCGGCGAGCGTATACAGCATGTCCGTGTACGCCAGCGACAGGAAGAAGGCCCCGACGACGAACCCGACCAGCGCCGCCATGAGGGTCTGCGCGAGCCGCGACAGGTGGCCGTCGGGAGGAATGGCCCTGCGCGCGTCGCGCGCGACGCGACGGAGGACTGCAAACGCTGTCGTGAACAGGCCGACGAAGAGGAGCAAGCCCGGTACGCCGAGCTCGGCGCCCACCTGCACGAGGGTGTTGTGGGGCGCTGTCCAGTAGACCGGGAGACCGCGCTCGCGGCGCCTGGCCAGGGGTGAAATCGTGCCTTCCGCCACTTGGAAGTTGCCCACCCCGACGCCGAGCAAGGGGTGCTGCGCCATGTAGCCGAAGCCGCGCTCCCAGGTCTTCAGGCGGCCTGCTTCGGACTTGGCATTGTAGTCCTGATCGGGGTTGACGATGGTCTGCATCTGGGTCCAGTACCGGTCGCTCGCGGTTGTGAAGACGACGGCGAGGACCACCACGAGCCCCGCCAGCCTCGCGCGCGCCGTTATCGTCGTGAACCCCACCAGGACGAACGCAACAACGGCGAGGAACGCGAGGAACCCTCCCCGAGAACCCGAGCGCGTCAGTCCCACCGCCAGGACAACGAGCCCGAGAACGGCGAGCCCGCGCACCCAGGGCAGGCGCCGCCCGAGGACGAAGTACAGCCCGAATGGCATCGCACTGACGATGAGGGTCGCCAGATCGTTCGCATCGTAGTAGTAGAGATCGCCGAGCCGCCAACTATCGACGCCGGCGCCGCCGAGCTGGAACCGTGAGAGCACCACTGCCACATACAGGACGGTCACGCCGAAGTAGACGAGGGTCAACCGCTCGACGTCGAGCGCGCTCCGGACGCTGCCAGCGATCACGACGAACATCACGACGGTCCACACGAAGTCCGTCCAGGCGTGGAAGGCGAGGCCCGGATACAGTGCGGAGGGGACGGACAGGGCGGTCCACAACAGGAGGCCGAGCACGCAGGTCGTCGTGGGCGAGCGGAGCCGAGCGACGCGCCGCGGCCCGGACTGGAGGAGCAGATACAGCCCAATGGCCAACACCTTGGTCAGCAGCGCAAGCTTCAGCGGATACAGCACCGGGAACAATTGCGGCACGCGACCGACGTAATTGGCGATGTGCACCGCCACGAGCACGAGCAACAGATCCCATCCAGCGGCCCGCACGCTTGGGGCCGGCGCGGAATTCCACAGCGCCGCGGGCGGCCGCAGCGTTTCAGCCATATGCCCGGCTCATCCGGGCGGCCGCGATCGAGCGGGACGACGGCTGCACGGGCACCGCGTCATCAGACGCGGCCGCGAGGAGGGCGGCGGCCACGGTCGGATCGTAGCGGCGGGGCCGCAGGATGGACCACACGGACAGGGGGCGTGCCCGCTCGCGGCGGGCGAGCGCCAGCACGAAGCGCAGTCCCATGACGGCGCCGGCCAACAAGGCAATCGGCGTCCAAACCACGTGTCCATGCCACCCGTGCTCGCGGAAGCGGCGCAGCAACTGTCCGCGGGTGCGGATGGTGGGGTCGATGAGGTTGACGAGGGGGGGCGCGTCCGCAAAGCGGTCCGCGCACCACGCAACCGCGGCACCGGCTTGCCCCACTTCGCACACCGCAATCGGCAGGCTGGGACGCCCCAGGCCCAAGTGCCAGTCGCCGAACAAGCGGCGTCCGAGCAGTCCCGGGAACTCGATGCGCTCCCAATCGATCAACGCCGCCGGGCGAACGATCCAGGCCTGAATCTCCTGCCGCGCCTGCGCCGCCGCGACGAGCTCCTCGGCGGCGCACTTGCCCCAGGTGTACGGACCGAGGCGCTCGGGGCGTGCCGCGAGCGGGGTCCGCTCGGTCTGCTGCTCCCAGAACGGCCGCGGCGGGCGCAGCACGGAAAGGCTGCTCACGTAGACCAGGCGCGGGACGCGAGCGGCAACCATGGCACGCAGCAGCTGGCGTGTCGCGCCCACCGAGTTGCGCTCGTGGGCCTCGAAGTCCCCGGCGGTCTCCGCCGCGGCGTGTACGACGACTGTGGCGCCGGCGAGGGCGTCCGGCGCGAGCCCTTCGGCAAGGTCGGCGCGGACCCAGTCGTGTACGTCCGGATCGTCGGGCCGGACGCCCCGCCCGATGCCCCTGACGCGAAAGCCGCGCCGCGCGAGCCCGCGAGTGATGGCACGGCCGAAGAATCCCGCGGCCCCGGTGACGACCGCGAGGGGACCGGAGGACGCCGCCGCCGCGGCGGGTGCAGGAGCCGCTGCGGGTGGCGCGACGGCGCTCCGGACGTTCGCGGCGAGCTGCTCGTACGCGGCCGTGACTCGGCGCAGATGCTCGACGCTGATCGGCGAGCGACGGCCCGCGGCGGCGGCGGAGTAGAAATCGCCGAGCAGCTCCGCGAGCCCCGGATAGTCGGCGCCGCGGAGCAGCCGCCTGGTGAGGCTCGCCGCGCTCCGCCATGCGAGCTGCGCCGCCTCGATAAAGGGGTTGACGATCTTCTCGAGCGGGCTCGTGCCTTCGTTCGCCGCGCCGAACACGATCGCGCGGACGAAATCGACCGTCAGCGACCCGCCCGCCCCGGCGACGGTGAGCGTCGATGCGACCGGACGGGCGCGCAGGCTCACGCAGAGACGGCCGGTCACGTCGCCCGCTCGCAGCAGCGCGTGCAGGAGGGTCGGCGTCGCAGTCACACTGACGATGTCGAGCGACGCCGCCGGGCTGAACCTCTCGAGCGCCGCCACGAGGGTGTACAGCGGGTGCGGGACGACGTCGAGCAGCTGCTCGGCGAGGGCGCGGCCGGCCGACCGGTGGGGATCGAGTCGCGGCGGCCGAAACGCGAAGGCGCTGTCGACGAGCGTGACGGGCTGCAGCGCCGCGGCGCCGCGGATCAACCGACGGAACGCGGGGTCCCGAACCAGCTGGTGCCCGGCGCAAATGAGCAGCCCCCGCTCCCGCGCCAGCGCGAACAGGGTCTCGGCCTCCTGCGGTGTCTCGACGAACGGCTTCTCGACGTACACGTGCGCCCCGGCCAGAAGCGCCTCGCGGGCGGGCTCGAAGTGCGTGCCCGCCGGCGTGCAGATGTGTGCGATGTCGGGGCGTGCCTCCTCGAGCAGGTCGGACACGGTAGCGTAGGCCCGACATCCCGCACGCCGGGCGAAGGCCTGCGCCGCGACGTCTCTCACGTCGTGAACACCAACGACGCTGTGCGCCGTCGAAACACGTCGCAGCGCCTGGAGATGGTGGCCCGCCATCGCGCCGGCCCCGATGAATGCGATTCGCAGCATGCGCCTTCCGTTGTGCAAGACTGGAGCCACAGGCCAAGCCGGGCGCGGTGCGCCCGGCGTAGCCCCACCTGTTGCGTCGTCGCCATGCCCCACGGTCCAGACGCCGTCGAGCGCCGGTGGGGCGCCAACCGGCCGACCGGCCCGCATGTTGCACGGCGGTAGGGACCGTCATGCGCATCTTGATCGCCGACGGGAACGAGCGGGCGGCCCTCGCCGCCGCTCGATCGCTGGTGCGGGCGGGACACGACGTCTGCGTGACCGCCCCGACCCAGGTGTCCCTCGCGGGCGTGTCCCGCGGCGTGCGGCCGCGCGCGCTAGCGACAGATCCGCTCACCGACCCGGCGGGCTACGCAGCAGAAGTGGGCCGCATCGCCCGGGAGGAGGGGAGCCGCGTCCTGCTGCCGATGACCGACCAGTCGCTTGAGGCGGTGCTCGAGCACCGCGCCGCGCTGCCAGCAGGGGTTGCGCTGCCGTTTCCGGAGCTGGCGACGTACCGGGCGGCATCGGACAAGGCGCACGTGCTCGCACTCGCCGCGGCCTGTGGCTTCGGCGTTCCCGAGACGCGCGTCATCGCCACGCCGGCCGTGGGAGTAGTGCTGGACGCTGCATTCTTTCCAGCGGTCGTGAAACCGCACCGGTCGGTCGTCACAGTGGACGGCGTCCGGCGCAAGCTGGGTGTGACGCCCGTCCGCGACGCGAGCGCGTGTCTCCGTGCGCTGGCGGCGCTGCCCGCCGCGGCGTTTCCGGTGCTGCTGCAGCGGTGGGTCGAGGGTGTGGGGGAGGGGTTTTTCGCGTTGCGCTGGGGCGGACGGCCCGTCGCCGTGTTCGCCCATCGCCGTCTGCGGGAGAAGCCGCCCAGCGGCGGGGTCAGCGTCTACCGCGAAAGCATTCCGTTGGACGCGTCGCTGGTCGGTCCGGGCCTCCGGCTGCTGGAGCAGCTCAACTGGCGTGGGGTGGCGATGATCGAGTGTAAGCGGGAGCAGACGACCGGGCGTCAGGTCATCATGGAGGTAAACGGTCGATTCTGGGGGTCCCTGCAGCTCGCGATCGACGCCGGAGTCGACTTCCCCGCATTGCTCGTCCGCTGTGCCGCGGGCGAGACGGTCCCCGAAACCCGCCGGTACCGGGTGGGCATTCGCAGTCGCTGGTTTTGGGGGGATGTGGATCACTTGTGGCTGCGTCTCCGTCGGAACGGCAACGGCTCGGCAGGCTCGCGGCTGGGCGCGCTGCTCGATTTCCTGCGGGTCGCCCCGGGCCGCGACCGCTTCGAGGTGGGGCGCTGGAACGATCCCTTGCCGGGCGTCGTCGAAACCTTGCAGTGGCTCGGAGTCCTCCAGGCCTGACCGCAGCGGCGCCCGCTTGCCTGGGCCTTTGGGAGGCGCGAGTCCTTCCGGGCTAGTCCGGGAGGCTGCTCTCGACGAACAGGCGATGCCAGGTCGAGAAGCACAGGAGCGCCCACAGAATCCCCTCGCGGTTCTGGCGGCCGGTGCGGTGCTCGCGCAGCAAGGTCTCCACCATCTTCGGCTCGAAGTAACCCAGGCGGCGCTGCCGCTCCGGCGACAGCTCGTCCGCCAGCATGTCGCGCAGTTCGTGGCGCAGCCACGCGGACGTCGGACCGACGAACCCGCGCTTCGGCGCCCGAAAGTGCGGCGCCGGCAGGCGCGGCTGCAGCGCACGTCGCAGCAGCCGCTTGGTCTGCCAGCGCGAACCGATCTTCACACTTTGGGGAATGGGGAAGACGGCCTCGACCAGCACGTGGTCCACGAAGGGAACGCGCACCTCGAGTGAGTGCGCCATCGCCAACCGGTCGCTGAGGGCGAGGACGTCGTCGGGGAGGAAGGTCGTGTAGTCGAGGTACAATCCGGCGGCGAGCCCTGTGAGCGACGGCTGAGCGCTGAACAGATCCCGGAAGCGCTCGCTCGCCGCGCCGCCGGAGATGCGCGCCCGGAGACTCGGTGTGTACAGCGCCACACGCTCACCGTTCACGAGCCGGCTGATCATGCCGAGGAACTGATCCGCCACGGGACCGCCGTCCGAGCGCAGGAAGCGCTTCAGCCGGTCGACGCCAAGGTTGCCGTCGCGCGGTTCGGGGAGAAGGCGGCTCGCGGCGGCGGCGAGACGCCGCACGCCGGCGGGCAGCTTGGCGTACTGCTCGGTCGCCAACAGCCCGATGTGCCGCCGGTACCCCGCGAACAGCTCGTCCCCGCCGATGCCGGTCAGAGCCACCTTGTAGCGGCTTCCAACCGCCTTCGAGAGCAGCCATGTGGGGATCGCGGAATCGTCGGCATGGGGCTCGTCGAGCGCGCGGACGATCGGCTCGAAGATGTCGCGGATCTCCGGCCGGATGTCGATGGGCGTGAGCTCCGCACCGTACCGCGACGCCAGCGCCGCGGCGAGACCAGTCTCGTCGGCGGCCGTGGCCCCGGACCCGAAGTACCGCGCCGTGAACGCGTGCGGCGTGTTTCCCGCCAGCGCCATGCTCGCCACGACGGCGGAGGAGTCGAGGCCGCCGCTCAGGAATGCGGCTACCGGCACGTCGCTCACCAAATGCGCCGCCACCGAGCTGTCGAGCCACTCCCGCACGCGCTCCTCCGGGTCGGGCGGGACGTCAGGCGTGGGCTGCGGGAACTGCCAGTAGCGGCGCGCGCTCACCCCGCCGTGACGCCGCCACACGAGGGTGTGGCCCGGCTCGACCTTGCGCACGTCGAGGAACGGGGAAGCGGGAGCGGGGATGTACCCGAGCTGGAAGTACGCGTCCAGCGCCTCCCAATCCAGCACCCGCGACGTCAGGCCGGCCGCATGCAGCGCCTTGAGCTCGGACGCGAATGCGATGCCCCACGGCGCGGTCACGACATACAGCGGCTTGATCCCGAACCGGTCCCGCGCCAACAGGAGCGTCTCGTCGGACTCATCCCAGAGGGCAAAGGCGAACATGCCGCGCAGGGGCGTGACGCAGTCGGGGCCGCGCTCCTCGTAGAGGTGCACGATCGTCTCGGTGTCGCCTTGGGAGCGAACGGCATGCCCCCGGGCGACCAGGCCGCGCCGCAGGTCTTGGTAGTTGTAGATCTCGCCGTTGAAGACGATCACCTTGGAGCCGTCTTCGTTGAAGATCGGCTGCCGGCCGCCGCCCAGGTCGATGATGCTGAGGCGCCGCATCCCAAAGCCGACGGCCCCACGCACGTAGAGCCCCTCGTCGTCGGGGCCGCGATGCTCTTGGGCGGCGCACATGCGGCGCACCAGTGCTTCCGGCACCGGACGATCTCGGTCGCGGTACACAATCCCTGCGATGCCGCACATGTCGCGTGGCTCCAGCGCTCCCTTGTCTCGGCCCATCACAAGCAAGAGTGGCGCCACGGAGGAATGTAGCCTCGACGCAACAGATGTCGCACGGCGTGGCTCTTGCACAGGCAAGCTCACCCGGTCGATCGGAGTAGCTGGCAGTGGAAGTCTTGCCGTTGACGATGCCGCGGGGAGCCTCGCGGGTCGGAGTGACGCGAATGTCGCTGACGGACGCCCTCGCGCTCGGGGCCGCCCCTTGGGACGAAGTCGTCGGGGGGGCCGGATCGCCGTCCCCCTTCATGGGCTGGGCCTGGCATCGCGCGTGGGCGGATTCCGCGCCGCACGTGGATGTGGATGCGAGCGAGGCCTTCCTGCTGCGCGACGCCGGCGGATCGCTCCACGCCCTGCTCCCCGTCCGGCTGGGCCGAGTGCGGTTTCGTCGCGTAGGGGTGCGGGCTCTGACGTGGGCGATCGGCGATACTGGGTGTCCCGACGAGCTCGACGTTCCGGGCCTCCCCGAGGGCGATTGGCCGGCGCTCGCGGCAGCACTCGAGGTCCTGCCGTGGCAAGTCATCATCCTGAGCAACCTCGTGGAGGGCGCGCCGAACGCGCGGCGCCTGTGCGCCGCGCTGATCGGACGCGGACACGTGGCGCGACAGTATCCGCTGTGGAGTTGCCCGCAGCTCGAGCTCCCTTCGTCGTGGGATGCCTATCTCGCCACGCTCAGTCCCAACCGCCGCCAGATCCTGCGTCGCAAGGAGCGGAGCCTGCGCCGGGATCACGCCCTCGCGGTCACGGACTACGGGGCGGACCGTCTCGAGGAGGGGTGGGGCCACCTGATGGCGTTGCACGCGCAGCGGTGGGATGGCGCGGGGGGCGGCGCCTTCCGCGACCCGCGCGCCGAGCACCTGCAACGACAGTTCGCCCGCGAGATGGCGCAGCAGAACCGCCTGTGGCTCACCACGTTGGACTTAGCGGGACGGCCGGTGGCGGCGTGGTACGGCTTTGCGTCGGACGACACGGTGTACTTCTACCAGGGTGGCCGCGCTCCCGAGTGGGAGCGGGAAAGCGTCGGGCTGGTGTTGATGGGCATCATGATCCAACGCGCGATCGAGCGGGGTTACCGGGCATTCAACTTTCTGCGCGGCGACGACACCTACAAACGGCAGTGGACGCCGTCCCGGCGTCAGACCCACGAGACGGTGATCTTTCGCTCCGGATGGCGCGGCCTGGGCCTGCGCGCACTGGACGCCGTGGCCGAGCTCCGCGGGAAGGGGGGGGGGGACCATGATTGATCGTCCCACCGCGCCTCCGGACGGCGTCCTGGTCGTTGTGTCTCTCGACACCGAGGAAGACAACTGGCACCGCAGCACCGCCGAGGTGACGGTCGACAACATCCACGAGCTCCCGAAGCTCGCCGCCTTCTTCGAGCGCCTGGGGGTGCGACCGACCTACTTCACGGCCTATCAGGTCGCCACCGATCCGGGGGCGGCCGATGTGATGCGGGAGGTGGGTAACGTGGGCCGCGCGGAGATCGCCGCCCACCTCCATCCCTGGAACACGCCTCCCGTGGCGGAGGCGTTCACTCCCCGCAATTCGATGCTCAGCAACCTGCCGGCCGAGCTGCAGCTGGCCAAGGTCCAGCGGCTCACGGCCACGCTGGAGGAGACCTTCGATCTCAGGCCCACTGCGTTTCGCGCCGGCCGCTATGGCTTCGGGCGCGAGACCGTTGCCGCACTGCTGCGCTGCGGCTACCGGGCGGACAGCAGCGTCAGCCCCTTTATCAACTTGAAGCCTGTGGATGACGGCCCGACGTTCGTCGGCGCTCCTATGGTGCCGTATCGCCTGGCGCCGGACCGCGACGTTCGAGAGCCCGCGCCCGACGGCAAGCTCGTCGAGATTCCGCTCTCCTATGGCTTTAACCGTGGGCCGTTCGGCTTCTGGGATCCCGCGCGTCGTTTGCTCGAAGCAGCGCCCTGCCGCTGGCTTCACCTGGCCGGGCTCGCGGCCCGCGCCGGCCTCGTCAAGCGCCTCGTCCTGTGCCCGGAGCTCGCGTCGGTGGCGGACATGCTGACGTTGTCGCGCCGGCTCCTGGAGCACGGTGTGCGCCACCTCCACCTGAGCTGGCACACGCCGAGTCTCAAACCCGGACTGAGTCCCTTCGCCGCCACGGCTGCCGATGTCGCGCGCCTGTACGCAGCGGTCGAGGCCTACCTCGACGGCTTGTCGCGGATGACGCGATTTACGTTCGCTACAGTCAGCGAGGCGGCGGCATTGCTGGGGTAACGCCCGAACCAGCCTGTGGCGGTCACGCCACGCTCGACGGTCGCACGTAGGCTTTCTCCAGTCGCTTGCCGCTGGCACAGCCCGTGCTTTCTCGGCCTCGCATATCAGCGCTTGACGCGCCGACGCCACGAACGCGCCGGGAGCGATTCATCCACCGGGGACCGTGATCCGTGCTCAAGAACGTCGGCAGTAATTGGCTTGTGACGGTGGTGACCGTGGTCGCGGTCTACTTCCTCACCCCGTTCACGATCCACAAGCTCGGCGACGACGGCTACGGGACCTGGAATCTCATCAACTCGATCACCGGCTACTTGGGCCTGCTCGTGTTGGGGGTGCCGATGGCGTCGGTGCGCTACTTCGCCCAGCACGTCGCGAAAGGGGACACGCGTGCGCTGAACGAGGCGGTCGGCAGCTGCACGGCCCTCTATCTGCTCTTGGGAGGGGTCGCGCTCGTGGTGGGCGCCGGTCTGTACGTCTTTTTCATGCGCGCCTACGATATCCCCGTGGCCCTGCTGGGAGACGCCCGCTGGGCTTTCGGGCTGACGGTGCTCTTCGTGGCACTTGGGTTCGTCGGGCTCCTCCCCAACGGAATTCTGGCGGCGCACGACGATTTCGTCCCGCGCAACATCGTCCGCCTCTGGGGCGTGCTGCTCCGTATCGTGCTCACGTTCGGGCTGCTGGCGCTCCGAGCATCGATCACGCTGCTGGCCTTGGTACAGCTGGCTTGCATGCTGTTCGACTTCGCGCTCTGCTGGCTGCTCGTTCGGCGCCGCTACCCCGCCACGCGTGTGCGGTTGGCGGACTTCGACTGGAAGATGACGCGCGCCATCTTTGCGTTCAGTATCTACGTCCTAGTGTTGAACGCCGGCGCCCGGCTCTCGTTCGAAACCGACTCCCTCGTCATCGGCGCATACCTGGACGTCGGTCACATTCCCTTTTTCACCGTCGCCAACAGTTTCATCATCTACCTCATGGAATTCGTGGTGGCCATCGCAGCGGTCGTAATGCCGACTGCCACCCGGCTGCAAACGCAAGGGAAAGCCGGGGAACTGCGGGAGATCTTCTTGAAGTGGTCCAAGATCGCGCTGTCCTTGACGCTGGCGGCGGGACTGTTCCTCATCGTGCTGGGCCCGAGGTTCATCGCCTGGTGGGTCGATCCCACCTTCGAGCGGCCCGCGGGCGACGTGCTGCAAATCCTCATGGTGTCGTATCTCATCTTCCTGCCCGTGCGCGGGGTCGCGCTTCCGATTCTGATGGGGCTGGGCAAGGCGGGCCTGTCGACCATCGGGTTCCTCGTCGCCGGCGTCTTGAACCTCGGATTGAGCATCCTGCTCGTGCGCCCGCTCGGGCTGGCCGGAGTCGCGCTTGGCACGGCCATCCCCAATGTGCTGTTCGCCGGAGCCGTATTCCTGCAGGCCTGCCGGGAGCTCGACGTCCCGGTCGGGCGGTTCCTCCGGTACGTCGTGCCCCGCGCGGTGCTGGGTGCCTTGCCGGTCGTGGCCCTGCTCCTGTGGTTCAAGCTCCACCTCGATGTTCGTGGCGTGACCGCGCTGGCCGCGGCGGGCGTCGCCACGGTGCTCGTATTCACAGTGACATGGGTTTTCTTCGTGTACCGTAACGACCCGTACGTCGACGTGCGGGCGTGGCTGCCGCGGTTGCGGGCATGGGGGCGCGTATGACGTTCTGGATCGCGGTTGCTGGAGTCGCGGCGGCAGCCCTAATGATCGCCGCCGAGCTGGGATGCCGCTGGTGGATCCGCCGGCGCACGCGCTACTCCGTGTGGCCGCCTGGGATGCGACTCGAAGTGCGACAGGACCCAGACATATTCCCGGAGGTGGAGCCGCGCGTCCGTTTCGACATCAATGCCGATGGCGAGCGGGGCGGCGAGGTGCGCGATGACAACGACGGACTGTATCGCATTCTGGTCGCCGGGGGGAGCTCCGTCGAGTGTTACGCGCTCGACCAGCCCACCAGCTGGCCCGGCGCGCTTGAGGGTCTACTCAACGAGCCGGACAAGCTCGACGTGCTGGGAGCTCGCCGGGTGCACGTGGGTAACATCGGTCACTCGGGTGTCGGGGCGGCGGATCTCGACCTCATTCTCGAGCGCGTACTTCCCCAGTACCGTCATCTCGACGCGATTGTGATCATGGTCGGTGCGAGCACCGTGTACCACTGGCTGGAGGATGGGGCACCGCCGTCATGTCCGCCCCCTGCGGTGCCGGAATTCGCGCTGTTCGCATGTCACCCAGGGCGACCCTTCGGGTGGACGCCCCGAGCGTGCGCCCTCGCCGAGGTGGCGCGCCGGCTGCGCCGCCGGTGGCTGCATCCGGTAGAAGTGAAGGAACACGCCGGGGCTTGGATCGTCGGCGGACGGAGGATGCGCGCCGAGGCGAAGGAGATTCGAACCACCGTGCCGGACCCAGACACCCTGCTGGAGCACTTCGAGCACCATTTCCGCCGTGCGGTCCGGTGCGCGGCGGCGCATGCTAATCGGGTGCTCGTGGTGCGGCAGCCTTGGTTCGAGAAGGACTACACACCCGAGGAAGCAGCGCGGTTCTGGCACGGCGGCGTCGGCAGACCGTGGAGAGAAACGGTCAACGTCTATTTTAGTCTAGAGGCCATCAACGGCCTGCTGGGCCTCGTCGACGCTCGCGCCGCCCTGCTCGCCGACTCGCTCGGCGTGCAGCACGTCAATCTGCGAACGCTGTTGAGCCAGGGCCTGCACCACTACTACGACCATGACCACTTCACGCCCGATGGGGCGGCGGTCGTGGCGCGGGCGGTCGCCGGCGCTCTGACGAGTACCCGCGAAGGTGATTACGGGCTCGAGGCTTCCGACAACGCAGGTTCGGCCACCGCAGGCACGAGCAGCGAGGTGCGGGCGTGATTGTCGGGATTGGGCTCGATATCGTCACGACCCACGAACCGGGACTCGCCCCCGCGGTGGTCATCCTGGCGGGCGTCAGGACTCGCGCCGCGTCTGAAATCCCTCGCCCCCGCATCGGCACGACGTGGACGCTGGAAACGGTCTCGAGCGACGCTTGGTGATCGTCCACGTGGTCGCGCCCGCCGAGTTCGGTGGTCTCGAGCGCGTGGTGCAGCTGCTGGGACAGGGGCTGCGGGGCCTGGGCCACGATGTGCACGTCGTCGCGGTGGTGGTCGACCCGCGCGGCATCGAGGCGTTCCTGGCGCCGCTGCAGGACGCCGGGGTGCACACGCACACGATCGTCGTGCCGGGCCGTTCGTACCTACGGGAGCGCGCCGCCATCCGCGACTTGTGCCGCCGCTTGTGTCCCGACGTGGTGCACACTCATGGCTACCGGCCGGACGTGCTCGATGCGGGCGTCGCGCAGCGGCTGGGTATTCCCGTCGTTACGACCGTGCACGGATTTACCGGGGGCGGGTGGAAGAATCGTCTGTACGAGTGGCTGCAGTGTCGAGCCTTCCGCGGGTTTGACGCGGTCGTCTCTGTGTCTCGGCCCCTCGTCGACCGGTTGCGGAGCGCGGGCATCGCGATGTCACGCCTCCACGAGGTGCGGAACGCATGGAGTCCAGCCCAGCCGCTCCTGGGCCGGGATGCTGCGCGGCGTGCCCTCGGCCTGCCGCTCGCCGGGTTCGCCATCGGCTGGCTGGGTCGGCTGAGCCACGAGAAGGGCCCCGACATCCTCGTGGGGGCGTTGCCGTACCTCCAAGATCTGCCGCTGTTCGCGTCTGTAGTCGGGGACGGAGGGATGCGGGCCTCGCTCCAAGCCCAGGCTCGCGACCTGCGTCTGAACGGGCGGATTCGCTGGCAGGGCGTCGTCCCAGACGGGGCTCGCGTGCTCACCGCGTTCGATGTGTGCGTATTGAGCTCGCGCACCGAAGGCACGCCGATGGCGCTGTTCGAGGCGATGGCGGCCGGCGTGCCAGTCGTGGCCACGGCCGTCGGGGGCGTACCCGATGTCATATCCTCGCGGGAGGCCGTCCTCATCCCGCCCAACGATCCCGCGGCGCTGGCAGGCGCCATCCGAGGCGTCTACCGAGATCCTGCGGCAGCGCGGGAGCGCGCCCGGGCCGCGCAGACGCGGGTGGAGCGCGACTTCGCCGTCGCGCCCTGGCTCGAGCGCTACGAGGCCATCTATCGCCGCGTGGCCGCATGATGGCGGTGCCGAAACTGGTCCTCGCCGCAGCGGCGGGCTTCTGCCTCTACACGTACCTCGGCTATCCCGCGCTCCTGAAGGTCCTGAGCCTGGTCCGCCGGACGAGGCGCTCGGGTGGGAGGGGGGGGAGGGGGGGGGGGCCACGCCTGTCGGAGTGGCCCCAGATCAGCATTCAGCTCCCCGTGTTCAACGAGGCAGACGTCATCGCCGGGACCCTGGACCGGATCCTCGCGCTCGATTATCCCCCCGACCGGCGACAAGTTCTCGTGGTGTCGGATGCGTCCACCGATC
>Ga0210382_10000369_pt1 | contig 16440 bp, 18 predicted proteins | sample PLMedo_FD_155452 | JGI IMG/M metagenome (GOLD analysis project Ga0210382, IMG submission 155452) | Groundwater sediment microbial communities from an aquifer in East River, Colorado, USA - PLM0_60_coex redo | ecosystem: Environmental > Terrestrial > Soil > Riparian zone | place: USA: East... | reverse complement strand
ACGACGTTGATCGTGCCGAAGGCGATCGCGATCGCCCCGATCACGTACTCGAGCCCGTCGTTCGCGTTGCCGATCACGATCAGCCCGCCCAGCATCACGATGCCGTGGATCGCGTTGGTCTGCGACATCAGCGGCGTGTGCAGGGTGGTCGGCACCTTCGAGATCACCTCGAAGCCGACGAAGGCGGCGAGGACGAAGATCGTGATCTCGGTCATCAAGCTCATAGAACCCCCCTGTGTTCACGCGCCAATCGCCACGGACTCCAATGACCGGCGATCACCGTGTCGATTGGCGCGTTCACTGCGCCGCCCTCTCGTTCTTGATCGCGCCGCCCTGCGTGATGCAGGCGGCGGCGACGATGTCGTCCTCGAAGTCGACGTTCAGCTCGCCCTCCTCGGTGATCAGCAGCCCGAGCAGGTTCTCCAGGTTCTTGGCGTAGAGCTGCGAGGCGGGGGCCGGCATCTCGCTGGCGAGGTTGCGCGGACCGATCACCTTGACTCCGTTTTCGACCACCGTCCGCCCCGCCTCGGTCAGCTCGCAGTTGCCGCCGGTCTCGGCGGCGAGGTCGACGATCACCGAGCCCGGCTGCATCCCCCGCGCCGCGTCGGCGGTGATCAGCAGGGGCGCCGGGCGGCCCGGGATCGCCGCCGTGGTGACGATCACGTCCTGCTTGGCGGCGTTCTCGCCGAGCGCCTCGCGCACCTGCGCGTTCTCCTCCTCGGTGAGCGGGCGCGCGTAGCCGCCCTCGCCCTCCGCGTCGGGGATGAAGTCGAGCTCCAGCGGCCGCCCGCCGAGCGAGGCGATCTGCTCCCAGGCGGCGCGGCGGATGTCGAAGCCGGTGACGATCGCGCCGAGGCGCTTGGCGGTGGCGACCGCCTGCAGACCGGCGACGCCGGCGCCGAGGACGAGGACCTTGGCCGGCGGCACCGTGCCGGCGGCGGTGGTCATCATCCCGAAGAAGCGGCCCGACTCGCGGGCGGCGATCAGCGTCGCCGCGTAGCCGGCGGCGGCGGCCTGGGAGGAGAGCGCGTCCATCGCCTGGGCGCGGGTCGTGCGCGGGATCGCCTCCATCGCGAAGCTGGTGACCCCGGCTTGCGCCAGCGCCGCGTTGGTCTCGGCCGAGGTCCAGGGCGCCAGGTGGCCGATCAGCAGCTGGCTTGAGTTGAGACGGCCGATCTCGGCGGTGGAAGGGACGGCGACGCGAAGGACCACCTCGGCGCCCCAGGCGACGTCGGCCTCGCCGACCTCCGCCCCGGCCTCCCCGTACTGGGAGTCGGGATGGCCGGCGGCCTCGCCGGCGCCGGACTCGACCAGGACCTCGACCTTCTCGTTGCGCTTCAGCGACTTGACTGCGTCAGGGACGAGCGCGACCCGGCGCTCTCCCTCGGCGGTCTCTTTCGGCACTCCGATCTTCATCTAAAGCCGCGAGAGCCTATGACAAGCGGCTAGGCCGGCGTCCCGACGCCCGCGATGCTTGCCAGGCGCTCCAAGGTGTGCAATTGCTGCGCCCGGTCGACGTGGACCGGCGAGACGATCAGGCGGTCGATGCCGGCGCCGCGGAAGCGCTCGACCCGCTCCGCCACCTCGGCCTCGGTCCCGACCAGCGAGGTCGCCTCGACGATCTCGTCCGGCATCGCCTCGAAGGCGCCGGCGCGGTCGTCGTCCTGGAAGCGGCGCTGCACCTCGTCGGCGACGTCGCCGAAGCCGAAGCGGTGGGCGAGGTCGACGTAGAAGTTGGTCTTGCGGCTGCCCATGCCGCCGAAGTAGAGGACGAGGCCCGCCTTGACGACGCTCTTCGCCGCCTCCAGGTCGCCGTCGACCGCAACCTGCAGGCTGGGCGAGACCTCGAGGTCGGAGCGCTGCCGGCCGCCCTTGGCGAAGCCGGCCTCCAGGTGCTCGCCCCAGGTCTGCTCGAAGGCGTCGACGCTGAAGAAGATCGGGATCCAGCCGTCGGCGATCTCCGCCGCCAGCTCGACCGACTTGCGCCCGATCGCCCCGAGGAAGACGGGGACCTGGGAGCGCTCGGGGTGGAAGTTGAGCTTCAGCGCCTTGCCCTCGCCGCCGGGCAGCGGCAGCTGGTAGTGCTCGCCCCGGTGGTCCAGGGGACCCTCGCGGGCGACGATCTCGCGCACGACTTCGACGTACTCGCGGGTCCGCCCCCAGGGCTTCCGGTAGGGCACGCCGTACCAGCCCTCGGAGACCTGCGGGCCGGAGGGGCCGAAGCCGAAGAGGAAGCGCCCGCCGGAGAGCTTGTCGATCGTGGCGCCCGCCATCGCGGCGGCCGCGGGCGGACGGGCCGGGACCTGCATGATCGCGGCGCCGAGCTTGATCGTCTCGGTCTGCGGCGCCAGCCAGGCGAGGACGCTGACCACGTCGGAGCCGTAGGACTCGGCCGCCCAGACCGACTCGAAGCCGGTCCGCTCCGCCGCCTGGACCACCTCCACGGCGTCGTCTCCGGCTGGGCCGATGCCCCAATAGCCTAGGTTGAGTCCGAGCTTCAGCGCCATCCGGCTCGCACCCTATTGAATAGGTGCATGAGCGCGGAGCGAGCAATGGAGCAAGGGCTGACGAGCGCCGAGGCGGCCGCCCGGCTGCGCAAGCTCGGCCCGCCGCCGGAGACCTCGTCGCGCTCGGTCTCCAGCATCGTCGCCGGCAACGTCTTCACGCTGTTCAACGCGATCATCGGCTTCTTCGGAGTGCTGGTCCTCGCGCTGGGCCTGCTCGCCGACGCGGCGTTCCTCGCGATCGCGATCGTCAACTCCTACATCGGGATCCGCCAGGAGCTGAAGGCGAAGCGCACCCTCGACGAGCTGGCTGTGCTGGTCGCGCCGCAGGCCAAGGCGGTGCGCGACGGCGCCGTCGTCGGCCTCCGCGCCGAGGAGATCGTCCCGGGGGACGTGGTACAGGTCGAGCCCGGCGACCAGCTGGTCGCCGACGGCGAGGTGATCCGCACCCGCGGGATGACGCTCGACGAGTCGATGCTGACCGGCGAGGCCGACGGCGTCCGCAAGGGGCTGGGGGACCGGGTGCTCTCGGGCTCCTTCTGCATCGCCGGCTCCGGCTCCTGCAAGGTCGACGCGGTGCGCGAGGAGAGCTACGCGGGGCGGCTGGCGGGCGAGGCGAAGACCTTCCGCCACCCGCCCTCGCCGCTGCAGGGCGAGGTCAACCGCGTGATCGTCGCCTGCACCTACGCGATGGCGCCGCTGGCGGCGATCCTCCTGGTCACCTTCCAGCTGCGCAGCGTCGACCTGGTCGAGGCGGCGCAGACGGCGACGGCCGGGCTGGTGACCCTGATCCCCGAGGGCCTGGTGCTGCTGATGAGCGTCACCTTCGCGGTCGCCGCGGTGCGGCTGGCCCGCCAGGACACGCTGGTCCAGCAGATGAGCGCGACCGAGAGCCTCGCCGCGGTCGACACGATCTGCGTCGACAAGACCGGAACGCTCACCGACGGCGAGTTGCGGCTGCGGGGGGTGGAGATCGCCGAGGGCGTCGACCCGGCGGCCGCCCACGCCGCGCTGGGCCGCTTCGCGGCGAGCGCCGGAGACCGCAACCGCACGCTGGAGGCGATCGCCGAGCGCTTTCCCGGCAAAGCCGGGCGGGTCGGCGCCGAGGCGCCCTTCTCCTCGGAGTGGAAGTGGAGCGGCCTGCGGACCGGCTCGACCACGTACGTGCTGGGGGCGCCCGACGTGCTGACGGAGGCCGGGGCGCTGTCGCTGCCCCCCGGCCTCGCCCGCAAGCTGGGGGAGGAGACCGCGGCGGGGCGGCGGGTCGTCGCCTTCGGCGAGTCGAGCGAGGCGCTGCCGGCCAACCCGTCCGAGGAGACGCCGCCGCGGCTCTCCCCGATCGCCCTCGTCGTGCTGGAGGAGACGCTTCGCCCCGACGCGGCCGAGACGGTCGCCTTCATGCGCGACGAGAAGGTCGACCTGAAGCTGATCTCGGGCGACGCGAGGGCGACGGTCACGGCGGTCGCCTACGCGGTCGGGGTGCCCCAGGACGCCGGGGTGATCGAGGGCCGCGAGCTGCCCGAGGACCCCGAGGCCCTGGCCGAGGCTGCGCAGCGCAACACGGTCTTCTGCCGGATCAAGCCGGAGCAGAAGAAGGCGCTGGTGGGGGCGCTGGCGGCGTCGGGCCGCTACGCGGCGATGATCGGCGACGGGGTCAACGACGTGCCGGCGCTGAAGCAGGCGCGGATGGCGGTGGCGATGGGGTCGGGCGCGCAGGTGACCAAGGGCGTGGCCGACGTGGTCCTGCTCGAGGACGAGTTCGCGCGCCTGCCGCAGGCGGTCGGCGAGGGGCGGCGGATCGCCCGCAACATCCACCGCCTCGGTCGCCTCTACCTGACCAAGAGCGTCTACGCGGCGGCGCTGATCCTGCTCGTCGCGGTGCCGGGCTTCGCCTTCCCCTTCCTTCCACGGCACCTGACCCTGGCCGTCCTGCTGACGATCGGCATCCCCTCCTTCGTGCTGGCGCTGGCCCCCTCGGACGGCCCCCTCTACCGGGGCCGGCTGTTGCGCGCGCTGGCGGCGTTCGCGGTGCCGGCGGGGGTGGCGATGGCGCTCGGCTCGATCCTCTCCTTCTTCCTCGTAGACACCGTCTTCGGCGGCTCCCTGGAGGACGGCCGCACCGCGGCGACGACGACGCTGATCGTGCTCGGCCTCAGTTTCGTGCTGTTGCTGGAGCGCGGCCCGGGCCGGGAGCACATCGCGATCCAGAGCTACATGCTGGCGCTGGTCGCCGGGCTGGGGGCGCTGTTCGCCCTGATCCTCGCCGCGGCCCCCGTGCGCGACTTCTTCGAGATGGCCCTGCTCGACGCCACCCAGTGGTTCCTGGCGCTGCTCTCCGCCGCGGCCGGCCTGACGATCGCGAGCGTTCTGTGGCGTCTGCCCCAGATGGAAGCGCTGGAAGCTACGGCTGGTCCGCCCGAGGCGGCAGCACAAACTGAGTGACTATTAGATTCGCCGCGAGGCGCGGTTCTTCGCCGTCTCTGAGGCGATCGATCTTCACCTCGATCACGACGGTGCTGCGGCCGACGTGCAGCGGCTTGGCGACGGCGACTATCTCGTCGCCCTCGAGCCCCGCCGTGAAGACGTTGAGCTTCAACTCGATCGTGGTGAAGTTGTGGTCCGGGGGGATGCTGCGGAAGGTCGCCCAGGCGGCGGCGGTGTCGCCAAGCGCCGTCCAGACGCCCCCGTGCACGTAGCCGCCCGGGTGCAGGTGACGACGGTCGACGACGATCCTCCCGGTCGCGTGGGAGTCCTCGATCTCCACCGGCTCGATCTCGAGATCCCCCGGGAAGCTCCCCGGCAGGAAGGCGCGGACGTTCTCCGGCGTGATCGCCGAACGGTCGTCCGTGGCGTGGGTCTCGCTCATCGCGCCGACCTTACTTCAGGGGGGAGAAACGAAGCGCGTTCGCACTTATTCCCGGTATGCGGGAAGAAGTGCGAACGCACCAGCGTCTTGCCGAGTTGGCGACCCGCCAGTACGGCGTCGTGTCGAGCCGGCAGCTGCGGCATCTCGGCTATTCGAAGAGCTCCATCGGGCGAGCGGCGGCGACAAAACGCCTGCACCGCATCCACCGTGGCGTCTATGCGGTCGGGCACAAGCCCCTGACGAGGCGCAGCGACTGCCTCGCGGCCGTCATTGCGTGCGGCCGAGGCGCCCTGCTCAGTCACTCCTCGGCAGCATGGCTCTGGGGCCTCCTCCCGACATATCCCGTGCCGATCGAAGTCACCGTGCCGAGGCGAGGTCAGGGCAGGTCTTCGCTCCGCCTCCACCATGCACCTGCGCTCGTCGACGAAGATCGCGCCCTGCGCCAACGCATCCCCCTCACCTCCCTCGCACGCACGCTTCTCGACCTCGCGGCCGCCGTTCCGAGCCATCGCCTGGAGCGGGCGATCGAACGTTCCGAGCAGCTGCGGATCTTTCACCTCCGCGACGTCGACTCCCTGCTCGCTCGGACGGTGGGACACCCGGGTGCGGGCCGTCTGCGGCGGGCCTTGGACCTCTATCGCGAGCCGGCTTTCACTCGCTCGGGCCTGGAGAGGCGATTCCTCGGGCTCGTGCGGGAGGCCGGCCTGCCAGCTCCCTCCGCAAACGTCTTCGTCGCTGGATATGAGATCGACATGTACTGGGAGCGGGAGCGCTTCGCGGTCGAGCTCGATGGGTACGAGGAGCACCGTATCCGGGCGGCGTTCGAGCGCGACCGGTTGCGGCAGGAGGAGCTGAAGCTGGCCGGGATCGAGATGATCCGCCTCACGGGACGCCGCATCGCCCGCGAACCGGAGGTTGTGGTGAAGCGGCTCGCGGCGCTGCTCGAGCAACGGCGCCCTATTTGACGCCGAAGCCCCCGAGGCCGTGGTCGCCGAACGGCTCGTCGCGCTCCCGCACCGCCTCCTTGAAGCCGGCTTCGGCGGAGCGTCGCACGAAGGCGTGCCCCTCCTCGGTGTGGCGGGCGATGCCGTCGAAGAAGGCGCCCAGCACCTGGGTCTGGTGCAGGCCCTGCGCGTAGAGGCTCTGGTTTACCAGCATCTTCATCATCACCAGCTGGTTGATCGGCAGTCGCGCGACCCGCTCCAGCAGCCGCTCGAAGCGGGCGTCCAGCTCCTCAGCGGGCGCCGCCTCGGTCGCCAGGCCCCACTCGGCCGCCTCCTCGCCGCTCAGCGAATCCCCCGTCAGGAGCAGCCGCTTCGCCCGCATCGGGCCGACCCGGGCCGCCCACAGCGCGGTCGTCGGCGAGCCCCAGACGCGCGCCGGCGGGTAGCCGATCTTCGCGTCGGAGGCGATCACGAGCAGGTCCGAGCAGAGCGCCATGTCGGTGCCGCCCGCGACGCAGTAGCCGTGGACCTTGCAGAGGACCGGCTTCTCGGAGTGGAAGAGGCTCATGAAGCCGCGCACGTTGCGCCACATGAACTGGAAGTCGATGACCGGGTCCCAGTTCGACTCGGGCGCGTGGTTGGCGGCGATCACAGCCGGGTCGAGGGGTGAGCCGGCCGGCGCCTCGGCGCCGTCCAGCTCCTCCATCCGGCCCTCGGCCGAGGCGACCAGGTCATAGCCGCCGCAGAAGCCCGTGCCGGCGCCGGCCAGCGCGATCGCGTGGACCGCCGGATCGAGGTTTGCCCGCTCGACGCAGGCGGCGATCTCAGCCGGCATCCGCGGCGTGATCCCGTTGCCCCGCTCCGGCCGGTTCAGCATGATCCGGGCGACTCGATCGCCGGTCTCGTAAGTAACCGTCTCGAGCTCATTCATAGCGATTGAGCGCCGACTGATGAGTTTGTATCCCTATAGGGTCATCAACTCATCAGTCGCTGGGTCAGTTAATCCTTTCCACCAGCATCGCCTTGCCCTGACCGCCGGCTACGCACATCGTCTCCAGGCCGACCTGGTGGTCGTCGGTCTCCATCGCGTTGAGCAGGGTGCCCATGATGCGGGCGCCGGTCATCCCGAACGGGTGGCCGAGGGCGATCGCCCCGCCGTGTGTGTTGAGCTTCTCCAGCGGGATGTCGCACTCGTCCATGATCGGGATCACCTGGGCGGCGAAGGCCTCGTTCAGCTCGACCGCGCCGACGTCGTCGATCGCCATACCGGCCCGGTCCAGCACCTTCTTGATCGCGCCGATCGGGGCTACGCCCATGTACTCCGGCTCGTTGCCCCAGGTGGCGGCGGTGACGATGCGGGCGCGCGGCTCGAGGCCAAGCTCCTTCGCCCTGGCGTCGCTCATCAAGAGCACCGCGGCGGCGCCGTCGTTGAGCGGGCAGGAGTTGCCGGCGGTGACGCCGCCGCCGCCGAACGCCTCCGGCAGTTCGGAGAGCTTCTCCAGGGTCGAGGAGGCGCGCGGGCCGTCGTCCTTGGCGACCTCGGCGCCGTCCGGCAGCGTCACCGGGACGATCTCGCGGTCGAAGAAGCCGTCCTCCTGCGACTTCACCGCCAGTTCCTGGGAGCGCTGCGCGAACTTGTCCATGTCGGCGCGGCTCACCTCGTAGCGGTTGGCGACGTTGACCGCCGTCTGCCCCATCTCGATGTAGGCGTTGGGCTGGCCGTCGGCGCCCTGCAGCTTCTCGTTCTGGTCGGCCGCCCCGGCCGGCTCCGTGCGCTCGTTGTAGCGGCTCACCCACTCGACCCCGGCGGCGATGTAGACGTCGCCCTCCCCGGCCTTGATCGCGTTGCCGGCGTGGCGGATCGCGTCGAGGCTGGAGGAGCAGTAGCGGGAGATCGTCACCCCGTTGACCGTCTGCGGCAGCTTCTCCGAGAGCAGCGAGATGATCCGCCCGATGTTGAAGGCCTGCAGGCCCTGCGGCATGCCGCAGCCGCAGAAGAGGTCCTCGACCGAGGCGGGGTCGACCTCCGGGTTGCGCTCGAGCAGCTGGTCGACCACGTATGCGCCCATCTCGTCGGGGCGAAGCTGGGCGAGCGAGCCCTTGAAAGCACGGCCGATCGGCGTGCGGATGGTGTCGACGATCACTGCTTCGGGCATGCGGAGGTCTCCTTGCAGGCTGAGGGGGCGAGGTGCGGGCCGCAGGGTAGTGGATAACGTAGGGCCCGATGTCGCTCGATGGGCTGCGGGCATGGATCGGAGAGGTGGAGCGCAAGCTCGGTGCGCGCACGCGCGTCTTCCTCGTCTTGGTCGCGATCGCGATCGGCGCCGGCGGCGCCGGCGTCTACCTGGCGCTGGACGCGCAGGACAGCCAGGTCAGCGAGGCCGATTTGCAGGCTGCTCGGGAAGAGCTCCTGACGGAAATCGGCGCGCAGGCCGCCGCCGGCGCCGAGGACCCGCGCGTCGAACAGCTCGAACGCGAGGTCGAAGACCTCCAGCGGCGGCTCGATGGCGAACAGGGTGGGAAAGGCGCCTCCTCGCCGCCGGGCGACGGCGGGACCGGCGGCGCCCCCAGCGGCGCGAGCGACAGCGCCGAGGGCGCGGCGGGGTCGGGAGCGGCGGCCGGCGTTCTGGACGACCTCAAACGCAAAGCCGAAGAAAAGGCGAAATAGGGAGTTCGTGCGTAATCGCACTTATTTCCGGCCTTCGTCCCCTCTCTGCGTTAGATTCGCCTCAATTCGACCTCGCGAACACAGCGAGCTCTGCCGCGCCAGTGGCAGCGAAAGGAGTTCCCGATGCCTGAGGGTTACTGCGTCAAGGAGCGAAAGAAGGTCGAGATCAAAGACGCCAAGCAGGTGACGATGAAAAACGGTCGCCCGGCGATCCAGGGCGTGTGTCCGGACTGCGGCACCAAGATCTTCAAGATCGGCAAGCTCGAATAGGGCTAGTCCTGGCCTGAACCCGCGCCGGCGGCTGTTCGTATGCCGAACAGCCGTGACCTATATTCCTGCTCCAAGGTCGGTCTGAGATGGCCTCCGGCGCGCTGGCGCGCGAGCGGGACGTGCGCGAGGCCTATGCCGCGCACGCGGGGGAGCTGTACGGGTTCGCGGTGCGCTCGCTTGCCGACCCCGGCCTAGCTGAGGAGGCGGTGCAGGAGACTTTCCTGCGGGCCTGGCGCGCCGGCGAGCGCTTCGACCCGCAGATCGGCTCGCTGCGCACCTGGCTGTTCGCGATCCTGCGCAACGTGGTCATCGACCTCGGCCGCGCCCGGGCCGCACGTCCCGTCGTCGCCGGGCAGGCGGTCGAGCCGCCCCCGGTCGAACCGCTCGACGACGCGCTCCTCGCCTGGCAGGTCGAGGAGGCGATGCGCCGGATCGGCGAGCAGCACCGCCGAGTCCTGGTGGAGACCTACTACCGTGGCCGCCCCTACGCCGACGTCGCCAAGGAGCTGGGCGTCCCCGAGGGCACGGTGAAGAGTCGCGTCTACTACGGCCTGCGCGCGCTGCGGGTGGTCCTCGAGGAGATGGGCTATGAAGGCTGAGAGCTGCCGGGAGTGGCGGGAGGCGCTGGGGTCCTACTTGCTGGGGCGCCTCTCGGCCGGGGATCGCGTGGGGCTGGAAGCCCACCTCGAGGGCTGCGCCGCCTGCCGCGCCGAGCGGGACTCGCTCGCGCCGCTCGCCCGCGTCCTGCCCCTGGCCGACCCAGACAGGTTCGGCGCCGCGCCCGCGCCTCCGCCCTCACTGGGGGACCGGGTCCTCGCGACGATCGGAGCCGAGCGGCGCACCGGCAGGCGGCGCCGGGTTCGGCTGGGCCTGGCCCTGAGCGGGGCGGCCGCAGCGGCAGCCGCCGTGCTGGCGATCTTCTTCCTCTCCGGGGGCGGCGGCTCCGGCCCCGCGCAGCACGTCAGCTTCCGTTCCCTGCCGCCGGGCGTGGAGATCGATGCGACGCTGGAGCCGCACGCCTTCGGCACCGAGATCCACGTCTACGTGGGGGGCGTCCGCTCGGGCACGCTCTGCCGCGTCTTCCTGCGCACCCCGAGCGGCGCTCGCGTACCGGCGGGCAGCTTCCGCTACCGCTGGGGCGAGGACTCGCAGGCGGTGCTCAGCTCGGCGCTCGACCTCTCCCGAACCGAGGCTATCGGCGTTCGCGCCGGCAGCCGCACCTTCGTCGCGCCGGTCGGCCCGGACCCCGCGACCGCCGGTCCCGATCAAACCTAGGAGGAGCCATGACCAAAACCACGCCAATCGTCGTCCTGTTGACGTTCGCCGCCGTGCTGACTGCCGTGGGCTGTGGAAGCAGCGACAACAGCGACAATTCGAGTTCGGGCGGCCCCTACGGATCCACCACCGGCGGCGGCGCGAAAACCCCCACCTCCACGAGCCCCTCGAGTGGATCTGGCGCCGCGACCGTCTCGGCGGCAAGCGTCTCAAAGCTCGGCCGGGTCATCGTCGACTCGCAGGGGCTCACCCTCTACGACTTCCACAAGGACAAGGGAACCCAGTCGTCCTGCTACGGAGCCTGCGCGAAGGTCTGGCCGCCGCTGACGACGAGCGGAGCGCCCCAGGCCGGGAAAGGGGCGGTCGCCTCGAAACTCGGCACGACCAAGCGCAAAGACGGCGTCACCCAGGTCACCTACGCCGGTCACCCGCTCTACACCTACACGGCCGACACCAAGCCAGGCGACGCGAAGGGCAATGACATCGACTCCTTCGGCGCCGAGTGGTACGCGCTGCAGCCGAGCGGCGAGGAGGCCGGGGGCTAGGAGGGCCGCGATCCGAGCCAGCCCTGGGAACGCCGAGGCCTCAGCCGTAGCGCTCGCCGATGATCGCGCGCAGCTTCGAGCGGTCGTGGCGGGCGTGGACGCGGCGCACAGTGCCGGAGCGGGAGCGCATCACCAGCGATTCGGTGGTGGCGCCGGGGCCGCGGTAGCGGACGCCCTGGAGGACGTCGCCGTCGGTGACCCCGGTGGCCGAGAAGAAGACGTCCTCGCCCGAGCAGAGGTCGTCGGCGGCGAGGATGCGGTCGAGGTCGTAGCCGGCGATGATCGCCGCCTGGCGCTCGCCGTCGTCGCGCGGCCAGAGGCGGCCTAGGAGCTGGCCGCCCATCGACTTCAGCGCCGCGGCGGAGAGGACGCCCTCCGGCGTGCCGCCGATTCCCCAGAGCAGGTCGACCGGGGAACGGTCGCTGACCGCGAGCAGGGCGGCGGAGACGTCGCCGTCGGTGATCAGGCGGATGCGTCCGCCCGCCTCGCGCACTTCTCGCATCGCCTCCTCGTGGCGGGGGCGGTCGAGCATCACCACGGTCACGTCGCCGACGCTGCCGCCCTTGCGCTCGGCGATCAGCTTCAGCGTCTCGGGAAGCGGCCGGTCGAGGTCGAGCAAGTCGGCGATCTCCTCGCCGCCGGCGATCTTCTCCATGTAGACGCAGGGGCCGGGGTCGAACATCGTGCCGCGCTCGGCGAGCGCGATCACGGCGAGGGCGCTGGGCATGCCGAGCGCGCAGAGGCGCGTCCCCTCCAGCGGGTCGACGGCGATGTCGACGACCGGCGGGCTGAGGTCGCCGATCTCCTCGCCGTTGTAGAGCATCGGCGCCTCGTCCTTCTCACCCTCGCCGATCACCACGAAGCCGTCCATCGAGACCGAGTCGAGGACGAATCGCATCGCGTCGACTGCGGCCTGGTCGGCGGCGATCTTGTCGCCGCGGCCCACCCAGCGAGCGGCGGCGAGCGCCGCCGCCTCGGTCACCCGCACCAGCTCCAGCGCCAGGTTGCGGTCGGGCTTGGTGGGCGAAGTCTCCTCCATGCGCGCTGGAGGCTATCCGCCCGCCTGGCGGCGCGTATGGTGCACGAGCAGATGACCGGCCGGCCCTCGGGAAGAGAGGAGAGCGAGGCGGAACGCCTGGACCGCAACCTCAGCGAGCTGCTGCAGGAGCTGCGGGTGGCCCTGCCCGGCGTCCAGGTCCTCTTCGCCTTCCTGCTCGCGGTCCCGTTCCAGCAGAACTTCACCCAGATCACGCCTTTCCAGGAGAAGACTTACTTCGCGACCCTGCTCCTGACGGCGCTCTCCGCCGCCCTCCTGATCTCACCGTCCGCATACCACCGGATGACCTTCCGTATGCAGCAGAAGGACGAGCTCGTCTTCCTCGCCAACAAGCTCGCGATCGCCGGCCTCGGCTGCCTCGCCCTTGCGATGACCGGGGCGATCATGCTGATCACCGACGTTCTCTTCGCCGCTGTGACGACCGCCGTCTTCAGCGCCGGCGCCCTCGCCGTCTTCGTGCTGCTCTGGTACGCGATGCCCTTGCGGCGACGGCTCAGCCTGAAGAGGCCCGGACGTCCTTGAACCGGTCTCCCCACAGGCCCACCATCTCGTCCGCGAACTCGTCGACCAGCGGCAGCTCGGGCGCCTCGTTGAAGAGCATTTCGAGGTCCACCTCCCAGATGAAGATCTTGACGTCGAGCGACACCTTGAGCTCGTCGCTGACGGCCTCGCCCGAGAGCGCGTAGGCGTCTCGCAGCATCTCCACGTTCGTCACCTTGTCCGCGGCGAAGATCGCCATCGCCGTCGGCCCCGCCTCCGCCACCCGCCGGCGGTGCTCCTCCTTGCGGTCCTCGTAGGACTCGATCGTTTCGTCGTCGGTCATCGCCTCGACCAGATCGCTGACCGGATCGCCGAAGCGCGCGCGCACGTCGGCGACCTCCATCTCGCTGTCCTCGACCACGTCGTGCAGCAGCGCCGCCGCCAGCACATCGTCGCCGAAGCCGTGCTTGGCGAGGCGCTCGGCTACCCCCAGCGGGTGGTCGATGTAGGGAACGCCGACGCTGCCGCTGCGAACCTGTCCGGCATGGGCATGTCGTGCCGCCTCAAACGCATCCCTAACCAAGTCCGAACGGATGATCGCAGCGTCGATGCCAGGAGTCGACGACACGTTCGCAGCGTAGCGCGCCGCACGCGCTCAGGCCGCCGGCGCCACGCTTGCCGCCCGCGCCGGCAGCTCGTACTCCCCCCGCTCTGCGCCCAGCTCGATTCCGCCCTCCTCGCCCCCCAGCGCCGCCCAACGTCGCCGCGCCTCGGCGCCGAGCTGGTCGAGGCGCTCGTCGGAATGCAGCGGGTCGTGGTGGAAGAGGACGGTGCGCCTGGCGCCGGCGCGCCGGGCGAAGGAGACGGCGTGGGAGAGGGAGGAGTGGCCCCAGCCGACGTGGTCGGGATACTCGGCGTCCGCGTACTGGCCGTCGTGGATCAGCAGCGAGGCGTCCCGGGCCAGCGCGAAGCCGGAGATCCAGTCCTCGTCGAGCACGTCGATGTCGGCGCCGAGCGCCGGCTCGTGGTCGGGGATGTAGGCGAGCGAGGAGTCGCCGTCGTCGATCCGGTAGCCGAGGGTCGGCCCGCGGTGGGCGACCGAGGCGGCGCGGACTCGGGCCGGACCGATCTCCCACTCGCTCTCCGGGCAGTGGCGGAAGGAGACGTCGCAGGGCAGTTCGCGCACCTCGACCGGGGAGAGCGGCGCCGAGATGTAGCGGGCGATGCGGTCGCGGAGGGATGCCTCCGGAGAGGCCGGGCCCCAGATAACGATCTCGGTCTGCACGCGGAAAGCGGGGGCGAAGAAGACGAGGCCCTGGATGTGATCGAGGTGGAGGTGGGTGAGGAGGATGTGGAGGCGGGTCGGCTCGGCGGCGAGGCTGAGGCCGAGGCTGCGGATGCCGGTGCCGGCGTCGAGCGCCAGCAGCGAGCCGTCGGAGAGCGTCACGCCGACGCAGGAGGTGTTGCCGCCGTAGCGGATCGTCTCCGGCCCGGGGGAGGGAATCGAGCCGCGCGTGCCCCAGAGCTTGACCTTCATCTCAGCTCCCGGCGCCGTTCGTCGCGGTCGACCAGAAGACGGCGATCGCTCCCCGTGAGCCGTGCGCGGTGAGGATCGGGAAGGCGGAGACCTCGACCGTGTGGTCGGCGCCGTCGACCGAGCGGATCGCGAAGGTCGCGTGGGCGGGGCGGCCGTTGCGGACGGCCACCACCAGCGGCAGCTCGTCGTAGGGGATCGGGCCGCCGTCCTCGCCGAACGGGCCGAACAGGGATCCCCACTCCTCCGCGCTGACCGCCCCCAGCTCCTCGAAGCGCTTGCCGAGCAGCATCCCCGCCGCCTCGTTGTAGAAGACGAGGACGCCGCCCTCGTCGACCAGAAAGGCCGGGGTCGAGAGCGCAGACATCAGGTTGCGAGCGAGGATCAGCTCGAGGGGTCTCTGCGACACAGATGACACTTTAGATAGTTGGGATCGGCACAGCTAATCGTCAGCAGGGATCCGGCGCCGCAGGCCGAGACGCATACCTTCCACCCCCAGCCACCCCGATTGAGTGACATTCGTCACGCATCGGGCCCCCAGCGCTACGGGCAGTCGCGGCAGTTTGAGTTGGGCGCACCGCCGGCGATCGGTTTGGCGGAGGGTCCAGCGGCGCCCGCCGCATAGGGCATCTCACCCGTGTCGTGCAGCTCGTGGCGCAGCGAGTTGATCACCGCGCCGGCCAGGAGGGCGAGGCTGAGCAGGTAGAACCAGAGCAGGGCGATGAGGATGAAGCCGAGGGTCGAGCCGAGCTGGGAGAGGCTGGAGACGTTCGAGAGGTAGACGGGGAAGAGCCAGTTGGCGATCGTGGCGCATGCCGTGACGAAGGCCGCCCCCGGCCATACCGCGCGCCAGGGCATGTGGCCCTTCGGCACCGCCCAGAAGATCACGCAGCAGATCGCGAAGACGACCAGCACAGCGGCGCCGAGCAGCAGCAGCGTGTCGATCGCCTTGATCCCGGAGAGGCCGAAGGGGAGCCGGTCGGTGCTGGAGACGAGCGCGCTCTCCATCGCCGGCAGGAAGATGCTGGCGGCGATGAGGAGGACGACGACCGCCAGCATCGCGAAGGAGAATCGCTTCTGCTCGATCCAGCCGCGGCACTCGACGTGGTAGATGCGGCAGAAGGCGGTGTCCATCGCCCCCCAGAAGGAGGCGCCGATCCAGAGCGAGCCGAGGAAGGCGGCGATCCCGATCGTGGTCGAGTTTTCCTCGATCCGGTCCAGGACGTCGGTCAGGGTCCCCTGCTCGACGTCGGGGAAGAGCCGCTGCAGGTCGTCGAGGACGCCGGCCTCGACGCCGCCGATCTTCAGCACCTGGCCGAAGACGAAGAGGACGAGCAGCGCGAAGGGGAAGACGGCGAGCATCAGGTTGTAGGCGACCATCGCCGAGAGCCCGGTGACGTTCTCGCGGTAGGCGCGCTGCCAGAAGGCGCGCAGCCAGGGGCGGGGATGTCGCACCGAATTGGGCATTGACTTCAGAAACTGAAGCGACTATCATGCGAACAGACGTTTGAGAGGATCGAAACGCCCATTCCAGGGCCATCGCAGCGCAGACTAGTTAGCTCCGCGGACCGGATAGCCGGTCCGTTTTTTCGCGACTTCGAGCCGGCGATGGCGTTGGATCGGATAGTGACTTAACCACCTAGCGCAAGGAAATGAGCAGAGACAGGATGCTGGTAGCTGAGCTTCAAGAGCTGGAGGAGGTAAAAGGCCTGATCACGAGGGGGCAGCAGCTCGGCGTGCTGACCTTCGGCGACATCGCCTCGGCGGTGTCGGAGGTGGATCTGGACGAGTCCGACGTCGAGGATCTCTACGGGCACCTCGAGAAGTCGGGGATCGAGCTGGTCGAGGACATGGACCCGGCGCAGAAAGCCGCCGCGGAAGCGATGCCCGTCGACACCGGCAAAAAAGGCCGGCGCCGCCAGAAACAGGCGCTCGACCTGAAACCGGACATGACCACGGACAGCCTGCAGCTGTTCCTCAAGGACATCGGCAAGGTCCGCCTGCTGACTGCCGCGGAGGAGGTCGAACTCGCCAAGCGGATCGAGCGCGGCGACCTCGACGCGAAGCAGAAAATGGTCGAGTCCAACCTGCGCCTGGTCGTCTCGATCGCCAAGAACTACCGCAACCAGGGCCTCCCGTTCCTCGACCTGATCCAGGAAGGGACGCTCGGCCTGATCCGCGCCGTCGAGAAGTTCGACTGGCGACGGGGCTACAAGTTCTCGACGTATGCGACCTGGTGGATCAGGCAGGCCGTTGCGCGCGCGCTCGCGGACAAGGCGCGCACGATCAGGATGCCG